>ENA-UESH01000099-UESH01000099.1-human-gut-metagenome-genome-assembly--contig:-NODE-99-length-82586-cov-15.181532_pt1 | contig 82586 bp, 59 predicted proteins | sample MGYA00243001_ERZ508002 | MGnify/ENA primary metagenome ERZ508002 (study PRJEB26167, sample SAMN06115447) | human gut metagenome | host: Homo sapiens | place: China:Anhui | collected 2015-08-07 | study... | reverse complement strand
TCATTTTTCCAAAATCACAAATTGTGACTTTGAACATTACCATATTTAACAGCATTCAAAGGTAGTGCTTTTAGCCTTTAAGCCACTATTGCACAACCCTTTTTTTGAAAAGAACGTAAAATAAATAGTTTTATTACTGTGATTGTACTTTTATTAATCGCTTAACTCGTTGCACCGTACTCACGCCCCTTCCACTTAACTTCGCCACATCCCGAATGGAATACCCCTTGCGGAGCAAACTAATAACTTCCCTATATTCGGCTTTCATCTGTTCTGCCGTTTTTACAGAGCCTACCTTGCGTCCGAGTTTTCCATCTTTCTCTATATACCGCTTCCGTCCTGACTGCAATCGGAATGAGATATTATCACGTTCCAATTGCGCACAGGTTGAAAGCGTGGCTATCATTATCGTGGCAAAGAGGGACGGATGTCCTTCATCGTCCAATAATATAAGCTGTTCCTTTTGAATGTAGAGGTTAATGCCACAGTCAATGAGTTGCAGACAATGGGCAATGTGAACATGGTTTACATAATCTGAAAGCAGACAAGATACGCAAGCGCATATCGCATTACTTTGTCTTGCAACCAATCGTCTTAGAATCGTGGATAACGTATTTGGCATTGTTGCGAAATGCCTGTTGCCACCATTCAAGAGTGTGGAACAAAGTAAGCTCCATTATGCCTGTCTATCCAAGAAGAATTGCTCATTCTACTAATCGCCAAAAATCATACACTTTTGGGTAATATCGGTGTAATCGAAAGTTAAATACGTTAAATTATTACCTTTTCGTATCTAAACAGAATCCACACAGTCACTTTTCTACCGTTTAGAGCATATAGTATTGATAATCACCTAATAACAGATCTTATGATTGCAGCGGCTTGACTGAACTGATATTGCCTAACAGCCTGACGATAATTGGGTATGCTGCGTTATGGAGTTGCAGCAGCTTGACGAAGATCGCATCATTGGCTGAAATTCCGCCAGTGTGTGATTCCGAAGTGTTTGAAGATGTCAATAAAACTAACTGCGAGTTGTTTGTTCCGGAAGGATCAGCCACCGCCTACAAACAGGCGGAAGGCTGGAAAGAATTCAGCAACATAAGGGGCTTTGCCGGGAATTGTGTTGAATAACATATTGCAATAGTTTGCGGTTTGCGGAAGTCTGCGTAACTTTGGGAGATGGATTTTCGCAAACCTGAATGAAGCATTTAATACTACCTGACAACGATGAGCGCAGGCTCATTTTCTACCTTTCCATGGAAGAATTCGCCGCCCGTGAGATGGACGGCGAGGCTTTCTTTCTGTGGCAAGTAAGCCCAACTGTGATTTTTGGCCGCAACCAATTGATGGAAGCGGAAGTAAACGTGCCTTTCTGCCGCGAGCATGGCATAAAAATGTTCCGGCGCAAGAGCGGCGGCGGATGCGTATACTCCGACTGGGGCAACATCATGGTGTCTTACATCGTGAAGGGCGAGGACGTAACCGCCACCTTCAACACGTTCCTGCAACGGCTTGCATCGGCGCTGCGCGACATCGGTGTCGACGCGACGGTGTCGGGACGCAACGACATCCAGATCGGCGGGCGCAAGGTGAGCGGAAACGCGTTCTACAAGGTGCCAGGGAAAAGCATCGTGCACGGCACACTGCTCTTTGCAAGCGACTTTGAGCGGATGCAGCAGGCAATAACGCCGTCGGCGGTGAAACTGCAGAGCAAAGGGGTGGCTTCGGTGCGCCAGCACGTGACCAACCTCAGCGAGCATACCGATATGTCCATTGAGGAGTTCAAACGCTATCTTATCGACAAATTCTGCGACGGAGAGAGAATGCTGACCGCCGCCGAGATTGCGCGCATCGAGGAAATCGAGCAGACATATCTCGACGAGAGTTTCTTCAACGGCAGCAATCCGGCATACACCGTCACCAAATCCGAGAAAATAGCCGGAGTGGGCGAAGTGACTGTCGGTCTGGAGATGCGCTCCGGCATAATACACCGCATAAGTATGTCGGGCGACTATTTCATGCTCTCCGACCCTATGCCCGTTCTAAACAGTCTGCTCCGCGGCAAGCGCATCGACGAGGCAGCCGAGGCCCTGAAGGATGTCGACATGGGCAAGCACATCGCAAACCTCACAACAACACAATTGACAGAAATCATCTTAAAATCCTGATATAACATGGACGACTTGAAAAAAACTTGTCTTTACGACAATCACGTGGCTCTGAAAGCCCAAATGAGTCCTTTCGGCGGATTCATGATGCCGATACAATACAGTTCAATCATTGACGAGCACAATGCCGTGCGCCAGCGTGTGGGCATGTTCGACGTGTCGCACATGGGCGAGATCTTCGTCACCGGCGACGATGCCGAACGGTTTGTCAACCACATCTTCACCAACGATGTCACAGCCCTTCCCGCAGGAAAGATTCTCTACGGAATGATGCTCTATCCCGACGGCGGCGTGGTCGACGACCTGCTTGTCTACAAAATGGCTGAGCCAAAAACGTGGCTGCTGGTGGTGAATGCCGCCAACATCGACAAGGACGACGCCTGGATTCGCGAGCAGGCGAAGGATTTCAATGTGGAAATCGACAACGCCTCGCCTCGCTACGGACAGATTGCGCTGCAAGGCCCCGACGCAGAGAAGACTGCCGCCGAGGTGCTGGGAATGGACCTCGGCAACCTGGCTTTCTACACTTTCGAGGAAACGGAATGGCAAGGAAACCCTGTGATTGCGAGCCGCACAGGATATACCGGCGAGGACGGTTTTGAATTTTACGCAACGCCCGATGTCATCGTTGCAATGTGGGAGAAGCTCATCGCCGCGGGGGTGACGCCGTGCGGTCTCGGATGCCGCGACACGCTGCGCTTCGAGTCGGGTTTGCCTCTCTACGGACACGAACTCAGCGAGGAAATCTCACCTATAATGGCAGGGTTGGGTATGTTTGTGAAACTCGACAAACCGGAGTTCATAGGCCGCGATGCGTGCGCCAAGCAGAAAGCCGAAGGAATGGCGAAGAAGGTGGTGGGCATCGAGCTTAACGACCGCGCCATCCCACGCGGAGGCTATGAGGTGGAGGCCGACGGACAGACAATCGGCGTTGTGACCACCGGCTACTACACAATCACCACCGACCGCAGCGTGTGTCTCGCCCTCATCGACAGCCGCTATGCCGCCCTCGGCACGGAGGTGGGTGTGCGCATCCGTCGCAAGGTGTTTGCCGGAACGGTGTGCAAGAAGCGTTTCTACGACAAAAAATACAAGAAATAACATACTTAAAATCAAAAACATAAAAACTACAGAACTATGGCTAAGACAATTGAAGGTTTATTCTACAGCGAATCTCACGAATGGGTTAAAGTGGACGGCGAAACTGCAATCATCGGCATCTCCGACCACGCACAGCAAGCAATGGGCAACATCGTATACGTCGACATGCCTGAGGAGGAAGACGAAGTGACCGCCAACGAGGATTTCGGCGCGGTGGAAAGCGTGAAGGCCGCCAGCGACCTCATCTCTCCTGTAAGCGGTGTGGTTGTGGAAGTGAACGAGGCTCTTGCCGACGCTCCTGAGCTGCTCAACAAGGACGCTTACGAAAACTGGATCATAAAGGTGAAAATGGACGATCCTGAGGAGCTGAAAAACCTTATGGACGCTGCCGCTTACGAGAAATTCTGCGAGAACGAGGAACACTAAGACTTGTGGCTATGGGATTTTCTTATTTTCCGCATACTGCTGCCGACATAGGCGAGATGCTGAAGCGCATCGGCGTTGACGGGCTCGACGACCTGTATGCCGACGTGCCGCGCAGCGTCATCTTCGATGGCGACTACGACCTTCCCGACGCTATGTCGGAAATGGATGTGCGCCGTCGTTTTGAGGAGCTCGACAGGAAAAACCGACATCTGACAATAATGGCTGGCGGCGGTGCCTACGACCACTATGCTCCGGCTGTCGTGCCAGCGCTGACGAGCCGTTCGGAGTACCTGACAGCATACACGCCCTATCAGGCGGAGATTTCGCAAGGCACCTTGCGCTACATCTTTGAATTTCAGAGCATGATTGCTACACTGACGGGTATGGACTGTGCCAACGCGTCGATGTATGACGGCGCCACAGCCGCCGCAGAGGCGATGATGATGGCTATGGCTGCAACGCGCAAGAAGACGCGTGTGCTGCTGTCGTCAACGTTGCTGCCTCAGGTGCGCGAGGTGGTTCACACCTATGCCAAATACCACGGCGTCGAACTTTCTGAAATCGCTTCTGCCGACGGTCAGACCGACATCGACGACGCCCGCCGCCTACTGGAGGCCGGCGACGTGGCTGGCGTGCTGGTGCCGAGCGTAAACCGTTTCGGCATCGTGGAGGACCTATCGGGATTTGCCGAGGCAGCACATGCCCAGAAGGCGCTGCTGATGGTCTATGCCGACCCTTCGGCGCTTGCCGTGGTGCGCACTCCGGGCGAATGGGGTGCCGACGTGGCTTGCGGCGACGCCCAGACATTGGGCATTCCGTTGGGATTCGGCGGCCCTTATGTGGGTTTTCTGGCATGCAGCAAGGAGCACGTGCGCAAACTGCCGGGACGCATCGTCGGAGCGACGACCGATGTCGACGGTAAACGCGCCTTCGTGCTTACGCTTCAAGCGCGCGAACAGCACATCCGCCGCGAAAAGGCCAACAGCAACATCTGCTCCAACCAGTCGCTGATGGCTCTCTACGTGACAATATATCTGTCGCTGATGGGCAAAAAAGGACTGCGGCAGGTGTGCGACCTTTCCTATGGAGCGGCACACTATCTGCACGACAGGCTGATTGAAACCGGACTTTTCTCGGAGGCTTTCAACCGCCCGTTCCTGAAAGAATTCGCGCTGCACACCGACATCCCTGCCGACCGCCTGCAACAGGCTCTGCTCGACGGCGGATTTTTCGGAGCGCTGCCCACAGAGGAGGGGCTCGTAACCTTCTGCGCCACAGAGCGCCGCACGCGTGAGGAGATTGACCGCATGATTGACCTTATTAAGCAGATTCAACTATGAAATACTACGACAAACTGATATTCGAGTTGTCGCAACCGGGACGTTGCGGCTTCTCGCTGCCGGAAAACGCATGGGGCACCGACACGGAGGCTCTGCCGGCGACGCTGCGACGCGACGCGGAGGCTGAACTGCCGGAGGTGAGCGAACTCGACGTGGTGCGCCACTACACCAACCTGTCGAATATGAATTTCGGTGTCGACACGGGCTTCTACCCTCTGGGCAGCTGCACGATGAAATACAACCCGAAAATCAACGAGGAAATTGCGGCTATGCCGGGATTCCGCGACGTGCATCCGCTGCAGCCCGACTGCACGGTGCAGGGCGCGCTCGAACTGTACGACAGCCTCGACCGCGCGCTTGCCGCCATCACTGGCATGGCGCACTTCACGCTCAACCCGTTTGCGGGCGCCCACGGCGAGCTGACGGGTCTGATGGTGATGCGCCGCTACCACGAGCTGCGTGGCGACACCAACCGCACAAAGGTGATTGTGCCCGACAGCGCCCACGGCACCAACCCTGCCAGCGCGGCTGTGTGCGGACTTAAAGTGGTGGAGGTGAAGTCGCTCGACGACGGCACTATCGACATCGACGCGCTGCGTCCGCTGCTCGACGACACCGTGGCTGGCATAATGATGACCAACCCCAACACTCTCGGCTTGTTTGAGACCCGCATTCCGGAGATTGCGGAGATGGTGCACGCCTGCGGCGGACTGCTCTACTACGACGGCGCAAACTTCAACCCGCTGCTTGGCAAGGTGCGTCCGGGCGACATGGGATTCGACATCATGCACCTTAACCTGCACAAGACGTTCTCCACGCCTCACGGAGGCGGAGGCCCAGGCTCTGGTCCTGTGGGCGTTGCCGCGCATCTGGCTGAGTGCCTGCCCGACTTGAAGGTGAGCCGCGGCGACGACGGCTTGCTCCACACTGTGCGCACGCCGGAGGCTGCCGGACGCATATCGGGATTTATGGGCAACTTCGGTGTGCTGATGCGCGCATACGCCTACATCCTGATGCTCGGCAAGCAGAACATCCGCATGGCTGGTCCGTTGGCCACACTCAACGCCAACTACATCAAAGAGTCGCTCAAGGATTGCTACAAACTGCCTATCCCGTCGGTCTGCAAGCACGAATTTGTGTTTGACGGATTGGCCGACAAGTCGACGGGCATAACCACGCTCGACATTGCCAAGCGTCTGCTTGACTATGGCTTCCACGCTCCGACAATCTATTTCCCGCTGCTCTTCCACCAGGCAATAATGATCGAGCCTACCGAGACGGAGTCGAAGGAAACGATCGACGAGTTTATCTACGTGATGCGCCGCATCGCGAAGGAGGCTGTCGAAAAGCCGGAGGCTCTGCGCGAGGCTCCGCTGACCACTCCTGTGCGCCGTCTTGACGAAACTACTGCAGCCAAGCATCCGATACTGACATTCAAAGAGTTGCAACAATGCTGACAACCGATCTGATTATAATCGGCGCGGGTCCGGGCGGTTATGAGACCGCCCTGCTCGCCGCGCGCCGCGGACTGAGCGTGGCGCTGATTGAGCGTGGCGAGGTGGGTGGCACATGCCTTAACGAGGGATGCATTCCAACGAAGGCTCTCTGCCGCACCGCCGCTATGGTGAGCGATTTTGCGGAGGCTGAGGCTTTCGGAATCAAGGATGTCGCCTTCACGCTCGATTTTCCCGCCGTGATGGAGCGCAAACGCGCGGTGGTCAAGCAGTTGCGCGACGGAGTGGAATCGCTCCTGTCCAACCCCAACATCCACCTGCTCCGCGGAGAGGCGCGTTTTGTCGACGCGCTGACGGTGGAGGCTGCCGGCGAACGCGTCACAGCGAAAGACGTGATTATAGCCACCGGCTCGTCGTCGGCGATGCTGCCAATCGACGGCAATACGCTTGAGGGCGTGCTGACGTCGCGCGAGCTGCTCGACATCGACAGCGTGCCGCAAAGGCTATGCATAGTGGGTGCGGGCGTAATCGGGCTGGAATTTGCTTCGGTGTTCAGCGCATTCGGCAGCGAGGTGACGGTGCTTGAATATGCCAAAGAGGTGCTGCCGCATTTCGACAGCGACCTTGCAAAGCGACTGCGCCAGAGTCTGGGCAAGCGAGGCATAAAGATTGAGACGCAGGCTGCCGTGAAATCAATCGCCAAAGAGGGCGACGGGCTGGTGGTGGCTTACGAACGCAAGGGTAAGGAACAGTCGGTGACTGCCGACAAGGTGCTGATGGCTGTGGGTAGACGCGCCAACGTGGGCACGCTCAACCTCGCCGACATCGGCGTGGAGTTCTCGCCACGCGGCATCGCCGTCGACGGCAATATGCAGACCAACGTGCCTCACGTCTATGCCGTGGGCGACGTGAACGGACTGATGATGCTTGCGCATGCGGCTACGTTCCAGGGCATCCGCGCGCTCGACGCTATTATGGGTGTCGACGACAACCTGAGGCTCGACGTGATTCCGGCGGCGGTGTTCACTATGCCTGAAGTGGGCATGGTGGGACTAACGGAGGACGACTGCAAGGCGCAGGGCATCGAATATGTGGCTAAAAAGGCGTTTTTCCGCGCCAACGGCAAGGCGGTGTGCCTCGGCGAGACCGACGGCTACTGCAAACTGATTGCCGCCGCCGACGGACGCCTATTGGGATGCCACATCTATGGTCCGCATGCCGCCGACCTTGTACAGGAGGCTTGTGCGCTGATTACTCGCGGCGACTCGATTGCCGACCTGCAAGGCATCGTGCACTCTCACCCTACGCTGAGCGAGATTGTGCAATCGGCTGCACACTGCTGACTTTTAACGCATACAGAAAGCCGTATCATCTATCAAAGCTGATGAATGATACGGCTTTCTCTATGTCCCGATGGCGCACGATGTGCAGGTGTGTGCTGTCACTATACACAAAAAGCGCCCCCTTGCGGGAGCGCTTTTTACTATATGCTATCTCTAAGGATTAGAGGATAACTTTCTTAACAACTGGAGCACCAGCTACGACAGCCTTAACGATGTAAGCGCCTGTTGCAGGAGCGGCAACCTCAGATGCGTTGCGAGCCTCAGCTACTTTCTGACCAGCTACGTTGAACACTTCGATAGTCTCAGCTACTTCGCTTACAGCGATAACGTCACCGTTAACTGTGATGTTTGCTGCTGCAGCCACATTGCTTTCTACGCTGTCTTCACCCTTCTTTGTAATCTTATAAACGCCCATACCGTTGAAGCATTTGAAAGTCAAGACAAGTGCAGAACCATCTTTCTGTGGCAAGCAGAAGAGAGAGTGGTAGCGAGTACCACCGTCTGAAGTCTGACCAAGACCGTCAGCAGGAACTGTCCACAATGGCTTCATTGACTCGAACGACATGTTTTCATCAACAGTTGTGATGATAGCCTGGCATTTGTGAGGGGCGTCATACTGACCTTCAGAATAAATCATCAAGTTAGTGCCATTAACAGCACCTTCTGCGATACCGTTAGTTCCATTAGCCGGCTCAGGAACTGTACCTGTTGTAACACCTGTTTCTTTGTTAGTTTTCTTCAAGTCAGCATTGGTAATATTGTCAATCATAGCACCGTCTGAGCCATAGAGAGCTGGGAGAGAAGTAAAGCCGTCAATGTAGAACATTGACATTTCACCTGACTTAGAACCGTCGCGAACCATCTTCACAACAGAAGCAGCGCCGAAGCCTGTGATATTATTAGGATAAGTGTCGCCAGCTTTGATTGCTTGGAAAGTAGCCTGGTCTGTCCAACCGCCCATCCATTCGTCAGATCCTTTCTCGCGTACCCATTTGAATACGTTCAAGTTGTCAGCAGCACAAGAAACAGCCATAAGTGTTGCCTTAGCCTCAACACCTGTAATGTCACCGATAACGTCGCAGTAGTCAACGCGGCCAAGACCACCGTCAAACAACAAGTCGCCAACCGAAGTGATAGCACCTGTAGTCAAGTCAACTGTGTAAACCTCGTATTGTCCGTCACCCTTTGAGTTAGGGTTGAATGTTGCAACATAGAAATGTCCGTACTCATCGAAACCAACTTGGTTGACAGCCAACTTGCCACTGAATGCCTCACCGCCCTTAGTCAGTGCCAAAGAACCGAGGTAAGCACCTGTCTTAAGGTCAAATTTCTCGATTGTTGCAGTTTCACCGCTCACGCCTACATAAACAATAGTTCCATCTGTAGTTGCAGTACGTGCGTCTTTATTAGCAATAGGGTTGCCCATGTAAGCTTCTTCTGCGTGGAAGCGGTCAAAAACCCAAAGGTTTTCGCAATTGATGCCATCAACAGACTCATAAGTCTGGCCATCAGTTACAGCAAATGCAGAAGCACCTGCGAGCATCAACATTGATGCAGAGAGTAAAAGTTTCTTCATAATTAAATAGTTTTTGTTAGTAAAATTTCGTTCTATTCAGGCTTGTTTTTGAAGCCGATTGCACGGCTTTCAAATCACACCGCTAAAGTAGTGCTAACTTTCCGATGGTGCAAGTATTTCGAGTAAAATAATTGTATCAATTCCTTAAATTTTGTTTACCGCGTCTACTGACCGCATGAGCGGACAGACACCGCCGCTCTGGTCTCGATGCTGCCGACTGACTGCGTGAGCGGAACAATACCACCGCTCTGGTCAACGCTGCCAACTGACCGCGTGAGCGGTCACGATACCACTGCTCTGGATGATGCTGCCGACTTGACCGCGTGAGCGGTCACGCTTTCAGTTAACCCCCGACATCGTCGGGGGACTGGTGCGCAACCGAATGCGCCGCGTGAGCGCAGCCGCTGAAGCCACTGATGATAGACACTCATTCCTCAGCGGCACCGCCCTGCGGTGCATGCCGCTCCTTTGCCCATCCCCGGACTGCGTCCGGGGTTAACTGAAAACGGGTCCGCGCTGCGGACCGGCACCTCTGCTCTGGTCAACGCTGCCAACTGACCGCGTGAGCGGACCGGCACCTCTGCTCTTGTCGATACTCCATGACTGCGCTGCGGACCAACACCGCCGCTCTGGTCTCGATGCTGCAGACTGACCGCGCTGCGGACCGGCACCTCTGCTCTTGTCGATGCTCCATGACTGCGCGAGCGGAACAACACCCCTGCTCTGGATGATGTTGCAGACTTGACCGCGTGAGCGGTCACGATTTCAGTTAACCCCCGACATCGTCGGGGGACTGGTGTGCAACCGACTGCGCCGCGTGAGCGCCGCCGCTGAAATATATAAGCATATATTTTGCATGTAAGACAATAAGTAATACTTTTGTCTTATGAGTTACACCCGAAATTTCCAACACATAGTTTTTCGCACCAAATGCAGCGAATTGACAATCCCTGAAGATCAGAAACGGATACTTTTGACGTTTCTGTTCGAGTATTGCAAACGAGCGAGAGTCTACCTCCGGCGCGTAAATGCCTACCGCAACCATGTGCACATGCTTGTAGACCTACCTCCATCTATGCCAATCTCTGAGTTTGTGAGAGGAGTAAAGTCACGCAGCAGCGCAGAACTCTCCCATAGCCGTGTTTTCCCGTATTTCAACGGATGGGCTGTTGGCTATGCCTCGTTTTCTGTTTCCTACTATGAGGTTGAAAAAATCACAAACTATATAAAGAACCAAGAAGAACATCATCAGAGTACTTCTTTTGAAGAAGAGTTTCTGTCATTGTTACGTGTGAACGGAGTGACAGAAGACGAGTATGTCTTTAAAGATTAGCAACTCACTCCTCAGCGGCACTGCCCTGCGGACCGACACCTTCTGTTCTGAGCGACGAGCCGTCGCAGAGAGAGAGCCAAGTATATATAGGAGGAGCCGCGCCTATTCCGGCACGGCTCCTCTCTCTTATTGCAAGTGATTGCTATTTTCTAACGAACTTCACTGTCTTGACCGCACCATCGGCAACGATGCTGACAAGATATGTCCCGCCAGCGAGAACCGACAAGTCGGCATTGCCCTGTGCGTCGGTTTCCGCATTGAGCACCTGCTTGCCGTCGAGGGCGAACACAGCCACCGGCATACCTGCCACGCCTGCAGAAAGCACATTGTCGACAATCATGATGCCATCGGCAGCAACGCTGTCCACGCCGCCTACCGGAGTGGCATTGTAGATGAATGAGACAACCGGAGTCCAGTCGGACGTTGTCAGCTTACCGTCGACGTAGTAGTTGAACTGCGCGCGCAGGAAGTATGACTTGCCGTCCTCCAGCTTCTTTGACACCATCTTGACGTCGCTGAGCATCGGAGTGCAGAACGTGCCCACAGGATATGTCCCGTTGTAGGACGAACGTGCGGGGAATGTCTCCTTCTCGCTGATTGCGAAGTGGGTCGACGCCACGCCCTCCTGAGGCTGCACGGCGACAACCTGGTCGGCATGGAGTGTGGTGCCGCTGGCAGCCGGAGTGACAAACGTAGGAGTAGGTATGCTTGCCGCCTTTGTTGTAAATTCAAAGACGTCGGTGGTTTCCGTTCCGCCGTTCACTGTAGCGATAACCTTGGCATAATATTTCACGCCGGCTGAAAGCACATACTGCGGAACGGCAAACGATGTAGCCGTTGTTGTCTCATCAATCACAACGCTCTGGAAATTCTCCTGACTGCTCACGAGCAGCTGATACGATGTGTCCTTGCCGAGATCCGACCACGAGATTGTAGGAGTCAGCTCCACGTTCTCGCTGCCGTCGGCAGGCGAAATCAGGCGGAAGATGTCGACCTTGAACGATTCCACTTTGCCGGCTTCCGTGTCGGTAGCGTTGTTGCCGCGGGCAGTGACAGTCCAGTAGTATGTCACATCGGGCTCAAAGTTGCACATGCCAGCCGACGACGCAGCATTGCCGTTTGCCTCAAAGCGAGCCACTACATTTTTCATAGCGGCATCGGTGGCAATTGCGATTTCGCTCACTTCGGCAGAACCGTTCCACTTGAACTGGAATCCCTTCGAAGCCAATTCGCCATTGACAGGATATGTCATCACCGGCTTTTCAGAAGCCGTGACCGCAGCGCCTTCAAACACCGCGCTGTACTCGTTGCCGTAGCGGTCGAGCACGGCAACGGCATAGCGGTAGTTGCCGAGGTTGGCGTCGGAGATGCCGAAACCTTCATATTTCGGAAGCTCTGCAGGAATCTCGAACGATTTGCTGTAGGAATTGCCGATCAGATATTGCGCATCCTTATAAAAATGCTTGCTGTCGACGTTTGACGGCACGGCATAGACGGTGAAACGCACATTGTCCGGACCGTTCCACGTCAGGGTGCGGCCGCTGCGGGCAACATTGCTTACTGAACCAGGATACGCCACCTTTTCCCATGTCGTGGCAGGAGTGAGCGCCTGGGTGTCGAACACCGTGTTGCGCAGATAACGGAACAGCGACAGCCATTTGCCGTCGACACGCTCACGGCGTGCAGAGAGCGATTTCCACGGGAAATAGACCGTTCCCGAGCATTCGCCCACCACGTTGGTGTGGGTCATCGTAATCTGGTCGTAGAACTCCGACAACGGGCAGCTGCTGCCCTGCGTGTTGCTCAAGTCCTGGCTGATGAAGCACTGACGGTTGAATTTGGCAGCCGCCTTATACCACCACGGAGTGATTTTTGCATAGTCGGCAGCCGAATAACCGATTCGCCAGTACACCTGCGGCGAGATAAAGTCGATAGTGCCTTCTGAAAGCCACGCCAACGGGTCGGAGCAGATGCCGTCATACTGCCAGTCGCTGCCAGGACATGGCTCGAGGCCATAATCGTCGGCATGCTTTCCAGCCACACCTGCAGGACCGATGCCGAAGCGCACCCAAGGCTTTGCCGCCTTGATTGCCGCATAGAGCTGACGCACCATGTCGTTGACATTCTCACGACGCCAGTCCAATTGCGACATTGTGCCGCCAGCGGCAGTGTATTTAGCATAGTCGGCAGCGTCATAGCTTGCCGGAAGACCGTTCTGATAGAAATAGTCGTCAAACACCACGCCGTCGACGTCATACTTGCTGATCAGGTCGATTGTCACGTCGATGATTCTCTGCTTCACCTCCGGGAGAGCCGGATTGAGGATGGTCCATGTTCTTCCGTTATTCTCCCACTTTATCAACCAGTCAGGATGGCTGTTCTCATAGTTCTTGTCGCCGCCGGCATTACCCCAGCCCGTGCTGTAGGTAGAGTTGATGTAGCGGTAAGGGTTCATCCATGCATACACCTCGATACCACGTTTGTGGGCATTCTCAACAAGATATGCCATCGGGTCGAACGCCGGAGCCACACCGCGTGTGCTGGAAACGTAGCTTGACCACGGCTCATACTTTGAGTCGTACATAGCATCGCACATTGTACGCGCATGGTAATAAATCGTAGTGAAATTGTTGCGCTGCAGCGAGTCGAGGTTGTTTTGACAAATTGTTTTAAGTGCCTCCGCATTGTTGACAGTTATCGGGCTCGACGGCCAGTCGGCAACATACGCCGACATCCACGTGGCTCTCTGCTCACGCTTCAATGCCTGCGCCTGGAACGCCGCCGACAACAACACCGCCGAAGCGGCTGCAGTCATTAATATTTTCTTTATCATATTCGTTGTTTTGTATCTTCTTTTTAAAGCAATAGCCGTCCCCCTATTGCTTGACAACAAAAAGGAACGGCTATTGATGTTTTATATACAGTCAGGAAACCGTTAGAACAGTTTCGTCTTGTTAGGATTGATTACGATGCCCAGAATCTTGTCGGCAACGACAGGCACACTGACAATCTTGCCTGCGGCATAGTCGTAGTATTTCAAGCCAGTTGCAAAAGCCGAATTGTCGGCGGCAGCCTTGTTGAAGCCGAAGTATACGTTACCAGTCTCCTTGTCGAGAGCCATCTGCGTGCAGTATACACCCTCATCGGCTGTAGAGTTCATAGCATCAGCCATCATGAGGAAGTCGTGGCCTTTCAAGAAGCCTTTCTTGTCGACAGTCTCATTGTCGGCAGGCAATGGATAAACATAGAATCCGTCGCTGTCGCCCCAACGCCAAACGTAGAGAGACTTGCGCGCCTCGTCGATAGTGAATGCTTTAAACTTCACGTCCTTAAGGATTATACCATACGGAGCTTTGGCAGTCTTGTAGTCGCTGACAATGTCAGTGGACTTGAAACGATAGATACCATTACCGTTGTAGCACTTACCCCACCAGTACATACCCTTTGAGTCCTTCTCGATAGTTGTGCTGATAGCACCGTAAGCAAGACCGCGAGAGTAGTAACCGAGCTGGTCGTTCTTCACCAGGTATGTGCTGCTCTCCTTACCGCCACGGGTGTTGAGCGCAGTTTTGCGCAAACCGGTGTTACGGTCAGAGTAGATCAGGTCATTTCCATCGACAGTTCCGAAGAACGGGTCGTTGAATGCAGTCTGACCAACGTTTGTAACAAACAGGTTTGTAGACTTGCCGTCGACAGTCATCACATTGATTTTACCGTCGCCGAGCACGCCGTCGGCATCGTTCACGTAAGTGTACTGCTTGCCGGCATCGAGGATATAAATCCAACCTTGTCCGTCGGCATCCTTATAGTACACCAAGTTGAACGGCATGTTGCCGCTGTTTACACCCATATCGAAAGGAAGGTTCTTTGTGCCTTCAGGAAGTTCGCTCTCAGGGATAATCTTCATCGCTTTGATGTTGCCGCCCACTGTAGCGAAATAGAGAGTCTGATACTCCTTGTCGGCACCAACTTGAACGTTTACATAGCTTTCCTCCAACTGGCGGTTCTCACCGTCGATGTCGAAAGTGGTCTTCAGCGTGATGCGCTGCGAACCGATGTTCTTGAAGTGCACCTTGCCAGGATAGTCCACCTTGCCATTCTCATCGGCATAGCCGGTGAAAGTTGTCAACGGGTTGCCATCCGCGTCAAGAGCACCTTCCGGGAATGTCCATTCATATTTCACCTTCTTGTTTTCTGGGTTAGGCAGGAAGATGTTGAACTCCACGTCAACGTCGTTTACAGTCAACACCTCAGCCGACTGGCTTTGGATTGACAGCACCGGAGCGATGTCGTAGATCATGATAGGATATGTGCGCGAGCCGACGCCGTCGATAGTCAGTTTCACCTGATATGTACCGGCTTTTTCGAATTTGTGCACAGGATTCTTCTCTGTTGATGTTGTACCGTCGCCGAAGTCCCAAGAAGGATTGCCCTGCTTGTAGGAAGTGTTGGTGAACTGGATGTGGGAAACCACATAGTAGTCCTGACCATATTGAACCTGACCGTCGGCGCTTGGAGCCACAGCGTATGTGAAGTCCACATCCTTCGACGGGAAATCCTTGTAGTCAGGATCCGGGTCGACGCACGACGACACCATCATCACCAACGCTGCAATAAAGCTGATATTCAATAATATTCTTTTCATTTGTCTTTTTCAGTTTTAATTAGTTAAGCTCAATTTGCTTGATGCCCGACTCACCGGTTGTGTAACCGCAGTGACCTTCGGTGTCAAACACCTTGAATACAAGGTTCAAGCTGTATTTGCGTGAGAAGTCAACTTTGTAAACCTTGTCGGAAGTGCTGTAGACCCAGTCGGTGAAAGGAATCAACGAAATCAAATCCTTGAACACCGGCATATACTCGTCGCGCACTGCAGTGACAACGCCACCAGTGTTGTCGTCATAGCGGCAGAACACCCAAGGCGAAGACTTGTAGACGTCGTAGTAGGTCTTTGAAGGGTCGGTTGCGTCGGCAGTCGGCACTTCGTGATATACAGTCTTTCCGTCGACAATGTCAGTGTAGTATTTGCCAACGACAACCGTAGCGTCGGTAAACCAAACGTCGCTCTTCTCAGTGCCTTCAGCTGGAACAAGAGAATTGAGGGCAGTCTGGTCGAGAGCCGGATATTTTGCAATCACACCCTGCACCTGCTCTGCAGTGAAATCGTAGTTGATATACACACCGCGGAGGTCGGAATAGTAAGTGTTGTCCTTAGTCAGGTAGTCAATCACCTTGTCGGTGAAAGTCTGCTTGAAGTCGGCAGGATAGTAAGAATCAAACTTCTTCTGATCCCACTTTTCAGGAGTAGCCCATGTCACAGATTTCAAAGTCTGCGAAGTAGGAATCTTAGTGTCAAGCTGCCATTCGTGACCGTTCCACGTAGCCATGGAGTGAGGGAACGAAGCCGTCATTGACGTGCGGACAGTGTCGCTGACGTTTACAGTCTGAGTGTACTTCAAAGAAGAAGTCAAGCCTACAGTAGCGGCAGCTGTTTCTTTGAGCACCACGGTCTCCCAAACCTCAGAGTGGTCGGGAGTGTGCTCCTTGTCGGTGTAGTATTTACCGGAAATCTCGATGCTGTCGCCGGCCGCAGCCACGGTGCTGCCCACCGACCAAGTGACAGTAGGCACAGGCTGACCTGCATCCATGATGTCGCTGAACGGGTCGTTGGTCTCGCACGATGTCATTGCGATCAACGCGAGAGCAGTGGCTCCTAATTTATATTTCAAATTCATAACTTAAATTCTGTTTAGTGTTAAACAATTATTTGCCGGTCAAAGAAGAACGTACGCCAGCCTCCTCAGCCCAAATCATCGGTTTGCGAAGCCACTCGAAGTTCTTGTATGCGCCGAGACGCTCAAGCTCGCTCTTGTTGTACTTCTCCTCAGTCTCAGGGTCGTAGTTGATGCGCTGAATCCAAGTGTTCTCCTTCTGCGCGTCGGTCAAACCATCGATCCAGTATGGAGTGTAGAGGTTGTAAGGACGGCGGAGTTTCGGATAAACGATTTCCTGGTTTGCGCCAATACCGTGGTTGTTACGGTTGTTGCTGTAGTGGTAGCGACGCATGTCGGTCCACTGCTCAGGCTGCATGTACATAGCCACATACTTCATTTCCATCAAGTCGCTCAAAGAGAACTCAGACGGGTTGAAGAACCAGTGATGGTTACCCTTTGTCGCAGGGTCGGTCACGCCTCTTACACGCTGCGGGTTTGTTTTTCCATTCTCATCCTTCTCAGGCATTGTAGCATCATCGAGGAATGCATCGACGATAGCGTCCCAGTAATATTTAGACTTTGTCAAATCGCCGTCTTTGTCGCGGGCATCAAGTTTCACATAGCCGGAAGCGGTCATGTTGCCCGGATACATTACTTCAGGATGCGCTTTCTGGAAAGCGGCGAGGTGACGCTCGATGTTTGCTCGGGTAGCCTCTTTCGCAAGCTCGCAAGCCTTTGTCTTGTCGCCCTTCCAATAGTAAGCCTCAGCCTTGATGAAGTAAAGCTCCTCCATTGTGAACAAAGGCACGTAGGCATCGGTAGAGCCGGCGTAAGCACCAGTGAAGAGATTTGGATAAGCGTTCTTTGTAAACTTCGAGTTAGGCACACCGATGTTGTTTTCCAACCAGCGGAGTTTGATGGTCGAAGCATCGTTGGTTGCCGAAGTAGGACCTGTGCGCGGAGTGAAGAGCAGAGCGGCACGAGGGTCGTCGGCATAGCCGCGGCGTGCTACAAACTTACCGGCATTTGCAGCGTCGTCCTGGCTGAACACGCCCATGATGTCGGCGAGCATAAACTTAGAAGGCACAGCGTCGGTCAACAGGTTGGCACGCGACTCCCATGCGTTGATTACAGGCTGCGACTCGCTCCACGGGCAGTTCTGCTGCTGCGTTCCGCCATCGAAGTTGTAGCGAGGCTCGCTGCCGAAGAATGTGCCGTACATCGGGTCGGCTTGCCAAATCTGGATAGCCTTGTCGGCTGCGGCGATGATAGCGTCGCAGGTAGCGGCTGAAGTGTTTACATTAGGAATGTTGCGGAGCAACAGACGAGCCTTCATTGCATAAACCAGACCTTTCCACTTGTTGAGATCGCCGGCATATACGCGGTCGATTTTCTTTGTGATGTTCTGGTTGCCCGGAGCCTGAGTGTATTCAGGATTCTCGAAATCGGCAGCCAACTGGTCGCACTCGTTGAGCATCCAAGCATAGATGCTTTCCTGAGTGTCGTAAGTAGGCGAGTTCGACTTGTAGGCGTTGCTCAAAGGCATATCGCCGAAAGCATCGGTTGTAAGCTGAGTCGACATCAAGCGGACTGCCCGAGCAATCAACTTGTAGTTTGGCGAGCCCACATTGTCGGCGTTCGTCATCAACTCGTTCACGTTGCGGCCAATGTCATAGAAGTGGCGGCGCCACTGCGGGTGACGGTTCATAGTCAAGAATTCCCAACCGCTCTTGTAGCCATATGCACCTGTAGCCGATTTGCCTGTAGTTGTGAGGCACTGCGACAAGTAGATGTAGTATTCGGCATGGTCGTAGTTGGTCTGTGCCGCATAGTAGACTATTGTCGGAAGTCCTGTCTCGGCGGTGATACCCTTCGATTTGTCAGAACTTACGTTATCGTCGAGCATGTCGGCGCAGCTGGTGCCAAGGACACCAACGAACAGCGACAATGCCATTATTTTGAATTTATTCATACTGTTCCTCGTTTTTTAGAATGTAGCACTAAGTGAGAAGTTGAACGAGCGTGCAGTCGGCACACTGTAGTTGTCGATGCCGGCAGCACCTGTACCACCACCTGTACCGGCAAGGATCTGAGGATCAGTTCCGGTGTATTTGGTGAGCAGGAAGAGGTTACGTCCAGTTGCAGAAACCTTCAGACCCTTAACCGGGCATTTCTTCGAGAGGAAGCGGCTGAGGTCGTAGCCCACAGTCACGTAGCTCAAACGGATGTAAGAGCCGTCCTCGATGAAGTTTGAAGACACTGCATTATAGTAGTTGTTGACGAAGTTGCTGTCGAAGAGCACCGGAGTGGTGTTTGGAGCATATGTTCCGTCGGCTTGTTTAACCACACCTTTCACGAGCACCTCGCGGCTGCGGTATTTTGTCATCAAAGCCTCCATACCGTTGCTGTTCAAGCCACGGCGGGTAACGTTTACAACGTCGCCGCCACAACGTCCGTCGAACAAGAAACTAACAGTCAAGTCTTTCCAACGGAAGTTGGAACCGAGACCGAGCAGGAAGTCAGGCTCACGGTTACCGATCAAGTTACCCTTAGCCGGGTTGATGAGCGGGTAGCCCGACTCGTCGCAGATAATCTGACCGTCGGCAGTGCGCTGGTAGTCCTTACCAGAGATTGCAGTCGTTGACTCGTTGAGATAAGCAGAAGCGAAGATGTCGCCATACTGACCGCCCTGGATTTCAGACACGCCTTCAGGAAGCGAAACCACCTTACCGCGGTTGAACGAGAAGTTGGCATTCACAGACCAGTTGATGTCCTTAGTGCGGATGATGTCCTGACCGAATGTAAGCTCAAGACCCTTGTTCTCGATAGAACCCTCATTACGAGTTTGGAGGATAGTACCTGATGTCGGCGACACACGCACCTGAACGATCTGGTTGTCGACAGTTGTAGAGTACCAAGCCACATCCAAACGAGTGCGAGAGTCGAAGAAGCGCAAGTCGGCACCGATTTCCCAAGAGCTTGTCATCTCAGGCTCAAGAGTGTTGGCAACAGCAGTTGTTGCATCTACACCCCAACCACCGTCAGGGAACAACTCCCAGTTCTTATAAGAAGTGGTGAAACGGTAAGCAGGAGCGTCCTTACCAACCTTTGCCCAGTTACCACGGAGTTTACCGTAAGAGAATACCTTGTTGCTCAAGTGGAACAACTCAGAGAAAATCAAACCACCGGTTACCGATGGGTAGAAATATGTGCAGTCAACTTGTTTCAAAGTTGAAGAACCATCATAACGGCCTGTCACAGAAACTTGTGCCATACCCTTGTAGTCGAAACGGAGTTCGCCGAAGTAGCCGAACTTGTTCTTGCGTGTGTGCGACAACGACATTTTGTAGTCGCCAGACTTAGAGAACAAACTTGGGTCGGTGTTCATGAAGCTGTAGAAGTCGCCCTCAAGGAGGAAGTGCTGACCAGCCAACGAAGCCTCGACACCCTTGTTTTCCTTATATTCCGCACCAGCCAATACGTTGAGCGTGTAGTCCTGAGCGAAAGTCTTCTTATATGTACCAACGATCTGCGCAGTGAGCTGTGAGCTGTTTGAAGGCTGGAACGTGTAAGAACCGAATTTATGCTGATACTTAGAGAAAGCGTCAGATTCAGGATCCTCGAAGTCGGTCTTTACAAAGCGAGGCACAGCATACGACTCATAGTTTGAGTAGCCCTTATCGTAACCGATCTTACCTGTGAACACGAGGTCCTTGATTGGCTCGTAGCTTACCTGACCGTTGATGATCATACGGGTAGCCTCAGTCTCGCTCTTGTCGTAGTAGCGACCGTAGTAAGGAGAAACAGTTGCTGTGATACGGCCAGCGTCGTTAAGGATGTCGCGGTCGTCCCAGTTGTCGTAGAGAGCCCACCAGTTAGGACGTCCTTCCTTAGTAACGTAGTCAGACATATTCTTATTAATAGGCCAAGCGTAGATTGACGACATGCTGTTGCCGAATCCGCGGCTCTTTGAGTTTACGAAGTTGGCAGAGAGTTGAACGCTCACTTGGTCAGACGGCTTGAAGTCGGTCTTCACAAACACGCTCAAACGGTTCTTATAATCCTTAGGAACCATACCTTCGTTGTTCATATAGCTTGCAGAAGCGTAAGCATTGAATTTCTTGCTGCCGCCCGACAGAGAGAGGTCGTATTTCTGCAGGAATCCAGTGCCGAGGAAGTCGCCCACATTGTCATATACGCGGTCCTCGCTTGTGAGGTATGAACCCCAGCCACCGCTTGCAGCGTTGCGCGAATAGAATCCGCCGCCGCCAGCCTCATAGAGGTTCTGGATTTTCGGAGTGTGGATAGCGTTTGAGATTTCCCAACCGCCAGTTGCAGTAACCTGCATTGTGCCTTCCTGACCACGTTTTGTGGTAATCATGATGACACCGTTGGCAGCCTCCTGACCGTAGAGGGCTGATGCAGCCGCACCCTTCAGGACACTCATGTTTTCAATATCGTTAGGGTTCAAGTCACCAAGGCTCGAGCCGCTGCCACGGATCGGCATACCGTCGACAATCACCAACGGCTCGTTGCTCTGCGAGTTGTTGATTGACGAAATGGCACGGATAATCACCTGAGTTGAACCGTTAGGCGAACTACCGCCGGTTGACACTTGCAGACCGGCAACCTTACCTTGCAAGCTGTTTGCAAAGTTGGCGCTCTGTCCTGCCGACACGTCGTCGGCGTTAAGTGACTGAACGGCGAAGTTCAGTTTTTTCTTTTCTTGTGTCTGCCCCATGGCGGTTACAACCACCTCTTCAAGAACTTGTGAGTTCTCTTGCAGCACAATGTCAACCACGTCGCGACCGCCGACTTTAACTTTTTGCGGAGTCATACCAACGTAGGTAACCACAAGGACGTCATTGTCCTGAGCCTCAAGCGTGTATTTTCCGTCAAGGTCGGTAGCAGCGCCACGCGTGGTGCCTTGCACCTGCACAGACGCGCCAATAATGGGCTCTTTGTCGCTCGCCGAAGTAACCACACCGGTCACCGTGCGGGCATAACCCATAACCGCAAAGAGGGAAAACAACAGTAGCAATAGCTGTTTCTTCATAATTACAGTTTGTTAGTTTTATAAAAGGTTTAATCTCTCTCTAATTTTTGGCTGCCGGTTGTTAAATTTTAAGTTTACAAACGTTATTTTTCAACTCCCAACAGCACATTTTTAACACTACGCCTCAAATTCCACTCAAAAACTCTACAATAGGGCTTAAGTCGCCTCCAAGACGGGCATTTTACGCGCCACAAACTTACTTTCTTTTTCCCATATCAAACGAAAATTGGCTTCCCTTTTTCGCGTTTTGTAACTTTATTTTTGTATTACATACATTTTTTCACAATTGCCAAATCTCCGGTAATTCAACTCATAAATGCGTGCTTCTGACGGCGGCACAGCGAGACGTATGGAAACAAAAAAAGGATTGCCGAAGCAATCCCTTTTTCAAGTTGTCTTACCCGGATTCGAACCAGGACAGGCAGAACCAAAAACTGCAGTGCTACCATTACACCATAAGACAATCCTAACCAATGAGACTCATCGTCCCAAAAGCGGTGCAAAGATATGCCGTTTTTTTCTGCTGTGCAAATTTTTGCGTCATTTTTTCAAATTTCTTGGCGAAGATTGCTTAATTTTGTGCACATTAAAGAGAAAAAGTTATGAAAGTTGGAGACATCGTGCGCTACCTCAACGCTGTTGGTGGCGGGAAAGTTACAAAAATAGACGATAAGATTGCATACATTGAAGAGCCCGACGGCTTTGAAACACCGGTTCTTATCCGCGAATGCGTGGTAGTGGACCCAGACGGCGGAATCGTGCCGAAAAAGAAGTTCGGCAGCAACGAGCCGAGCAAATATGAAGCTCCGGCGGTGGCAAAGCCGCAGCCCAGTCCGCAAGTGTCGGAAAACAACGTGCCGGTGGTGGAAACCGCCGACGGCGATGTGCTCAACGTGGTGCTCGGCTATGAGCCGGGCGAGGCAAAACACCTCAACACCACAACTTTCGACGCCTATCTGGTCAACGACAGCAACTATTATTTATATGTGGTATATGCCACGCGTGGCGACAGCCGTGAATGGACAAGCCGCTTCTCGGGCATCGTGGAGCCTAACATACAGGTGCATCTCGAGGAGCTGCGCCATGAGGATTTGCCGGAACGCGAGCGCGTGGCTGTGCAGTATGTGGCATTCAAGAGCGACAAGGCGTTCCGCCTGAAAAATCCAGCAGCGGTGGAGTTCCGTCTTGACGCCACAAAATTCTACAAGACACACTGCTTCCACGACAACATGTACTTCGACAATCCCGTGATTGCCTACGACATTGTGAAAAACGACGTGCCACAACGCCAGATGGTGATTGACAGCGGCGAGCTTGAGCGCGCCATGCGCGAGAAGAAAGCCGCCGACAAAGCGCGTCGCCCCGTGGTAAAGCACCAGCCCGAACAGCAGCATAAGAAAGGCGAGATTATCGAAGTGGACCTGCACATCGATGAATTGCTCGACTCGACTTCCGGACTGTCGAACAGCGAGATGCTCGACGTGCAGCTGCGCGAGTTCCGCCGCGTGATGGATGAAAACGCCAACCGCCACGGTCAGAAAATCGTGTTTATCCACGGCAAGGGCGAGGGCGTGCTGCGCAAGGCGGTGCTCGACGAGCTTAAACGCAAATACAAGAACTGCGAGGCGCAGGACGCCTCGTTCCGCGAATACGGCTTCGGCGCAACCCTCGTGACCGTACACTGATGATAGTCTATTTCTCATGCACGGGCAACAGCCAGCGTGTGGCACAGTTGCTGGCGGAACGTCTCGTCGACAACGTCGTCGACCTCCGCCCGCTGCTACGCGCCACAGAGCCGTCGGTCAGCATCGACGGCGGCAAGCTCGTTTTTGTCTTCCCCATACACTCGTGGGGACTGCCCAAAGGCTTTGCCGACTTCCTCTCCCGTCTGCGCGTCAACGGCCGTCCACAATACTGCTGCATGGTGGCAACGTGCGGCGACGACTGCGGTCTTGCCGCCAGGCAATGGCGCGAGGTGATGGAGGCAAAAGGCTTGACCGCCGATGCGGCATACTCCGTGCAGATGCCCAACACCTACGTCATCTTCCCCGGCTTCGACGTGGACAAGCCTGAAGTGGAGCAGCGCAAACTATCCGCCGCCCCGCAGGCCGTCGGCATCCTGTGTCGGCGAATCGAGGCGATGGAGAAGGGCGACTTCACACACCACGGCAGCGTCGCATGGCTGAAATCGCGCATAATCTACCCATGGTTCATGCGCCACGTCGACGACACACCGTTTGCCACGACCGACGCCTGTGTGGGTTGCGGCCGATGCGCCGCCGCCTGCCCCACCGCCAATATCACAATCTCCAGTCATAAGCCGCAATGGCACGGCGACTGCCTCAACTGCCTCGCCTGCTACCACACCTGCCCGCATCACGCCGTCGCATTCGGCAGGCGTACCCACGGCAAAGGACAATACATGTGTCCCGACAACAAATCCACAAGAAAATGATACTGCTTGCATTCATCGGTTCGCTTGAGTTTTACGTCATCGCATTCGCCGTAGCGATAGCGTTGGTGGCACTGATGGCGCGTCCTGCCGACAAAGGCGAGGCTCAGACGCTGTTTGCGCGCGGCGTTGCCAACGAGCCAAGCGGCGAAGACGGCATCGTGATGACAACCGACAGCGATGGGCGGCTTGAATGGACACGCCACGGTGTGCATCTCGACACACCCGACTGCCAAGTGAACTGCGCCATAACGGTGATTGACAACGACATAAAAATCATCGAGCGCAAGGCCGACGACAAGTTGGCGGAAATATGCCACACCGACCGCGACATTCACTTCTCCTGCCTGCAGGCACTGCGTCCTGGACGCTACCACCTGTATTATGAGGCGTCATGGAGCGGCGAATGGGCGTCGGGCTACATCCGCATCCCCACTTCTCTGCCCAGGAGACTCGATGTGCATATGTGATAAAAATTCCGACATATTCAACTTTTTCCTTACCTTTGCATATATGGAGAAAGAATTTGTGACAATGAACCGGCGCGAATGGCTGAAGCGCAGCGCCGCTGGCTTGACAGCACTGGCAGTGGCGGGCGCTGTGGGCGGCTGCGGCGACAAGACTCCTCCGAAACGGCTTGAAGGCAACGTGAGGCTGCCAGCCAAACTGCCTATGCTGAAGCGCATGGACAATGGTTTTACGCCACTTGCAATATCCACGATGTCGATGCCAAAAACCGGCGGAAAGATGGCAGCCGAAGGCATCAAAATCATCCAACGCGCCGCCGATGCCGGAGTGTCGCTTTTCGACACGGCATGGGCTTATGCCGACGGCGACGGCGAACGGATGCTCGGCGAGGCTCTTTCCAATCGCAGCCGCGACTCTTTTATGCTGTCCACATCGATGCCCACATTCAGCGTCGACACCATGGCGGAGGCTAAAGCCGTCTTCGACAGGCAGCTGCAGCTGCTGCGCACCGACCACGTCGACTACTATTCGCTGCAAGCCATAGGCAGCAGTGATATATATAAGGAAAAATATTCCGACTTGGGCATCCTTGCGTTTCTAACCAAGATGCTTGACGAAGGCAAAATACGCCATCTCGGAATAGACTACATCGGAAGCGACGAAGACTTTCTCGACGCACTCCTTTCCGACCGGCGCTTCGACTTTTTCCGTCTCCCGTACAACGCCATCGACGACCTGCGGATGAACGGAGCGCAAAGCAGTGCGATTTTTGCGGCTCAGGACGCCGGCAAACTCGTGTTTGCCACCAATCCGACCAAAGACGGCATGCTGCGCGCGCTCAACGGCGATGCCACCGATGTGCTCTACAGCGCGTTTCCCGACCGTCCGATAGCCGGTTGGGCACTCCGTGCCGCAGCCCGGCAGGAAGGCGTGACAACGGTGGTCGACAGCCCGTCGGACTTGACAATGCTTGCCGAGGACATAACATCTATGGCTCTCGGGACAAAATTCTCGGAAAAAGAGTCGGCGGTATGGGAAACCGCACTGAAATCCTTTATCGCAAACTCAAAGATACACTGCATTGACTGCAAGCGGTGCATGCCATGTCCCTACGGAATCGACATCCCGCAGAATTTCATGATCCACAATGCGCTCATCGACGACGACATGCTGCCAAACGCCTACGGCGACACCGCCAGCGAGGCTTTCGCCATAAAGGCAAAAGAATTCGTGCGCCGAATGCAGCCGCTTGACCACCGGCAGTCGGCATTTTTCTGCATCGGATGCGGAAAGTGTGTCGGCAAATGCCCACAAGGCATAGCCATCCCGCAGCAGATGGCACACATATCACTGATTATCGACAAGGCGCGCGAGCGTGCCGTAAAAGACATATGCGACCGATGAAGAAACGACTACGAACACTTAGAATCACGCTGTCGGCGGCGTTGGGCATCATGCTCACACTGCTGATTGCCACAACCGTGCTCCCCCACGGCTTTTCGGCCATCGCGAAGATTCAGCTGATGCCCGCTCTGCTGTCGCTCAACATCGGCATTCTGGCGTTCTGGCTTGTCGCCACGTCGCTGCTCGGCAGAGTTTACTGCTCCACCGTCTGCCCTTTGGGTCTGTTTCAAGACATCTGCGCACGCATCGGCAAGCAGCTGAAAAAGAAGCCCAAACGCCGCTATCGCTACAGCGCCGCCCACAACAGTCTGCGCTATGCCGTGCTTGCCGCCACAATCATCGCCGGCATTGCCGGAGCCGCGGCAGTACCGTCGCTACTCGACCCCTACAGCGCGTTTGTGCGTATGGTCGGCGCCATTGTCGCTCCGTCAGCCATAGGCATCGCCGTTGGCGGCATCACATTTGTCACCATCGGCGCGCTGGCATTCAGTGGCGGACGCACATTCTGCAACACGGTGTGCCCCGTCGGCGCCACACTGTCGCTCGCCAGCCGCAAACCGATGATGCGCATACAAATCGACACATCGCTCTGCATCGGATGCCGGCGCTGCGAGGCTGAATGCAAGGCTTCGTGCATCGATGTGAAAAACCACACAGTCGACATGAGCCGCTGCGTGATGTGCCTCGACTGCATTCCAGCATGCCACGACAATGCAATCACCTATAGCCCGGCTCAGAAAAAGAGCCTCGGCACCGGCAACGACGGACGCCGCCGATTCCTCGGCTTCGTAGGCCTCGCCGTGGCAGGCACGCTTGCGGCAAAAGCCGACTCCGCGGCAAAGACTATAACAGAAGGCAAGTCTCCCGCCAAGAAAAAGGCAGTGGTGCCTCCAGGGGCATCGTCGCGCGACAGCTTCCTGAGCCACTGCACCGCATGCCATCTCTGCGTAAGCAAGTGTCCGCAGGGCATCATACGCCCGTCGGTAACCGAATACGGCATTCTCCACATGTTGCAACCGCATCTTGACTACAGCCTCGGCTACTGCCTGCACGAATGCAACCTTTGCACACAGGTTTGTCCCGACGGCGCACTCAAGCCCCTAAGCCTCGGCGAAAAACAGTCGCACGCAGTGGGAAAGGCAAAGTTCGTGCTCAAAAACTGCGTCACTCAGACCGACGGCTCCGAATGCGGACTATGCTCACGCAAATGCCCCGTAGGAGCAATCGACATGGTGGAACACGGCGACACATTGATTCCACAGGTCAACGAAGCCATATGCGTGGGCTGCGGCAAATGCGAATATGCTTGTCCAGCCACCCCGGAGAAAGCAATTTATGTAGAAGGAATATAAAAACAAACGATACAATGAAGCAATACCTGGATCTGCTCCGCCACGTAAAGGAGCACGGCACAATGAAAGGCGACCGCACCGGCACCGGCACGAAAAGCGTGTTCGGATACCAGATGCGCTTCAACCTCGCCGACGGCTTTCCGCTGCTGACCACAAAGAAACTCCATCTGAAATCAATCATCTACGAGCTGCTGTGGTTTCTACGCGGCGACACCAACGTGCACTATCTGCAGGAACACGGTGTGCGCATCTGGAACGAATGGGCCGACCCCGACGGCAACCTCGGACATATCTACGGCTACCAATGGCGCTCATGGCCCGACTACGACGGCGGCTTCATCGACCAGATATCGGAAGCCATAGAAACCATCAAGCACAACCCCGACTCACGGAGAATCATTGTCAGCGCATGGAACGTAGCCGACCTGAAGCGCATGAATCTGCCTCCGTGCCACGCGTTCTTCCAATTTTACGTTGCCGACGGGAAACTGAGCCTACAACTCTATCAGCGCAGCGCCGACATTTTCCTCGGTGTGCCGTTCAACATCGCTTCATACGCCCTGATGCTCATGATGGTGGCACAGGTCACCGGACTTGAAGCCGGAGAATTTGTGCATACTCTCGGCGACGCGCATATCTACACCAACCACTTCGAGCAAGTGGAGGAACAGCTGAAACGCGACCCGCGCAAGCTGCCCACAATGCGCATCAATCCCGACGTGAAGAGCATCTTCGACTTCAAATATGAGGACTTCACACTCGAAGACTACAATCCGCATCCACACATCAAAGGCATCGTTGCCGTATAAAACGCATTCAAGACAATGAAAAATCTGTCAATAATAGCCGCCGTGGCAAAAGGCGGCGCGATCGGCAAAAACGGAGGGCTGCTCTGCCACATATCTGCCGACCTGCAACGCTTCAAGGCACTGACCACAGGCCACACCATCGTGATGGGACGGCGCACGTTCGACTCTCTGCCGAAAGGCGCGCTGCCCAACCGCCGCAACATCGTAATCACCCGCAACCCACAGTTTTCCGCTCCGGGAGTGGAAGTGGCGCTGTCGGTTGAAGACGCATTCCGCATGGCAGAGTCCGACGGCGAGGTTTTCGTTATCGGAGGCGAACAGATTTACCGCGCCACGCTGCCGTTCGCGTCTCGTCTGTATCTGACGGAAATAGACGCGACATTCTTCGGCGCCGACGCTTTCTTCCCCGATGTCAATTGGAAAGAATGGCACGAGACGCTGCGCGAGCATCATCAATCCGATGACCGCAACCCTCACCCATACTCGTTTGTAAACTACGAGCGGTAAAAAAAGACAAACAACAATCCGACTCTCTCCATCATTCTATGGAGAGAGTTTTTGTTTACAATAGACATCGTCTATGAACATATAGACAGAAACATTCGTTTATCTATAATAAACCATTTAAATTTGCACCGTTGAATCATCACAACCACAACAGAAAATGGAAAGTAGAAAAGAAACAGCATCAGCAAAAAAAGCAAGCGGCGCATACAATTGCACGCAGGCTGTGTGTTGCACATACCACGACTTCACAGGGCTTGACGAAGAGACTATAAAACACGCAGGCAACAGTTTCGCCGTGGGAATGGGCAATATGGAAGGCACTTGCGGAGCACTCATCGGAGCCGGCATCGTTTATGGCCTTTTCACCAAAGACAAAGCCAAGTCGGCTCGGGGAATGCGCCAGATAATGGAAAAATTCCAGCAACGCAACGGCGCCACCCAATGCAAGCTTCTGAAAGGCGCAGGCACTGGCAAGATGCTGCGCGAATGCAAGATGTGTGTGGCCGACGCGTCGGAATTTCTCGAAGACTTGCTGACCCAAGAAACGAAGTGATTTGTAAACTTAAAAATAAATAATGTTATGGAAAAGTTCAATGACGTAATCAACAGCGACCAACTCACATTGGTAGATTTCTACGCCACATGGTGTGGACCGTGCAAAATGATGCATCCTGTGCTCGAACAGCTGAAAGCCGACCTCGGCGACAGCATCCGCATCATCAAACTGGATGTAGACAAATCAGGCGACATTGCCGAGGCATACCGCATACAGTCGGTGCCTACACTTATGCTCTTCCGTAGAGGAGAGATGTTGTGGCGACAGAGCGGGGCCATGCGGCTTGCCGACCTGAAAGCGACAATCTCAAACTACCAGTAGTTTATGAACATACAGCAACTGAGATACATCGTTGCCATCGACCGCTTTCGCAACTTTGCGAGAGCGGCTGATGCGTGCAACATCTCGCAGCCGACATTGAGTGCGATGCTTGTGAAGCTGGAGGACGAACTCGATGTGCGCATTTTTGACCGCACAAACAAAGTTGTGAAGCCCTCCTCCGTCGGCGAGAGGATAATCCGCCAGGCACAGAAAGCCCTGATGGAGACAAACCGCATCAACGAGCTGATAACAGAAAGCAAAGGAACCGTCGGAGGACAGCTGACATTGTCGATAGGTCCGACAATCGCTCCCTACCTACTGCCAAAATTCATCAAGCACTACAGGCAATCCTATCCGTCGGTAGAGCTGACTGTCAAAGAGATGAAAGCCGACCACATGCTCGAAGCCATCCTGAACGGCGAGATCGATGCCGGCATCGCCATCTCAGGCAACGCCCGACAAGGCGTGCTCGAGATGCCTCTCTACACCGAACGATTCTACGTTTATCTCGCTGAAAGTTGCTGGCGCAAACTGCCGGTGTTCAAACCCGAGAACCTGGAGCACGAGAACATGTGGATAATGAAAGAGGCTCAGTGTCTGCGCGACAGCGCCTTCTCATTCTGCAAGGCACGCGGCAAAGGACACCACGTCTACGAGGCAGGCAGCATCGAAACGCTGATACGCATTGTGGACGAAAACGGAGGCTACACCATCATCCCCGAGATGCACCTGCCGTTTCTCACAGAGAAGCAGGCGGGAAACGTGCGCGAGATACAAGGTGACTATCTCTCACAAAGGCGGATATCCCTATACATCAAAGACGACTACATCCGCCAGCGTATGCTCAACACCGTGGCTGACACGCTTAAACGTTTCGTGCCGGCAAGGATGATGAGCGAAGGCATCGTGAAATATGGCATAAAACTCTAAAAAAGACGCCAATGCCACGACAAGCTTTTCTAAACAAAAAAATCAATAGACTTGACTTTTTTCTTTCCATTTGTTACCTTTGTCGCATCAAACCTTTAAAAAATATAGGCTTATGAAAAAATCTACAATTTTATTGTTATTTACGCTCACCGCGGCAGGCTTCGCCAATGCCGTGGATGTGACAACAAGCGGCAACGGCGTAACATATACGCTTGAATCATTGTCGACAACAGAAAACAGCGGCGTGACAAAAGACGGGAAAGTCTACACTCTGACAAACAGCATCACCATCGCCGAAGGCGACCGCTTCGAGATTGAGAGCGGCGCGACAATGAAGATGGGTGACGGCGTGGAACTGCGCATTGAAGGCACAGCCAGTTTTGCCGCAACCGACCGCGTGCTGGTGACGCGCGCCGACGAGAACGCCGCGCCAAAAGGCATTTTCATGCTTTGCGACGCATCCGACACAGAGTTTAAAAACATCGATTTCGAATATGCCGGACTGCGCAACTTCTCAAGCACCGGACTTACGGTGGCGAACTGCACATTCCGCTACAACAACGGCAAAATGACGACGACTGGCGCACTTGCCATCGGCAGCGACGGCGCAACATTCAACGTTGACAACTGCACATTTGAATACAACGAGGTGCCGGCAATCGGAGGCTCGGCGATGGCAGCAAACGGCATCGAGATTACAAACTGTAAATTCATCGACAACAACACCAAAAACACCAACAAACCGCAAGTGAACCTCACCGTAGGCGGCGCAAACTCTGTCAGCATTGAAAACTGCGAGTTTACAGGAGCGCAGCGCACCAACGTGGGCGCAGTGGCTGTGGCAAACATGGCCGGTATAGCAGGCGACAACATCGTGTGGATCTCAGGCAACACTATCCGCGACCACCGCTACGGCATCACTTTCTACGGTGGAATGAACGCAACGGTTGCCAACAACAAGATTATCGACAACAAGTATGCGTCAAGCGCAATGGCAGGCGGTGCCGGAATCAGCATCTACGACTATGGCACAAAGCCTAACGTGACGATTACCGGCAACACCATCGAGGGCAACCTGTGGGGCATCACAGTGCTCGGCGGCGAGAACGTGAACATCGGCAAGGTGGACAATCCCGACGCCAAAGACTACAACCCCGGCCACAACACGTTCAAGAACAACGGCAACGGCGGCGCGCTCTACGACCTCTACAACAACTCCGCGCTCACCATCTATGCGCAAGGCAACCACTGGAGTGTTGACGAGCAGACGGCAGAGAAAATCGAGAGCGTGATTTTCCACAAACCAGACGATGCAAAACTCGGCGAAGTAATCTACACCCCGGCTTGGGACGGTGAAGGCAGCGTCAACGAAATCGCCTCGGAAGCAATCAGATATGCCGACGGCAAAGTCTATGCCGAAGGTGCCGACATTCAGGTTTACACACTTGGCGGCGCACTCGTGGCACGTGCAAACAGCGTTGCCGACCTTTCGGCTCTCGCAAGCGGCGTATACGTGGCACGCGCAAACGGCAAAGTGCTGAAATGCGTGAAATAACACCACATACCAACACTAAAAAACAAAAAAGCGGCGATTGCCGCTTTTTTGTTTTCAACGAAGTTTTATGTTAAAGATAACTTTTCACGTTAAATAAATTGTAAAACAGAAATAAACGAATTATCTTTGCCAATTAGAAATTGTGTAAGGGAAACTGTGGACAAGTGCAGATGCCGGAAAACTGTGAAAAAACAAGCACTGAGCTTTGTTCATCCCGTGCGCACAATACGCTAATACACAGATTATTGCAATATTATTTGCGCTGCAAAAACGTATATGAACAGACTATATATTCTCCTGATTTCGTGCATGCTGCTCGTTGGATGTAATTCAACGAAAGATGTGGCATATCTTCAAAACCTTGACATCAACAAGCAAGAGAGCATCTCTGCAAGCAAAGGAATCACCATACAGCCGAAAGACGTGCTGTCAATCATCGTCAGCTGCAAAGACGCAGAGCTGGCAGCAATGTTCAATCTGCCCGTAGTGTCCTACCAGACTAACTCCGAAATTGTGTCGTCGACCGGCGGCACGCAACAGCTGCTCGGCTATGCCGTCGACGAGAACGGAGAAATCAAACTTCCGGTGCTCGGCAAGATGAAAGTGGCGGGCATGACACGATGGGAAGTGCAGGAAAAAATCAAAAGCGAGCTCAAAAGCCGTGAGTTGCTGAAAGACATGGTGGTAACCGTAGAATTCCGCAACTTCAAAATCTCGATACTCGGCGAGGTCAAAAACCCAGGTTCATACAGCATTGAAGGCGACAAAGTCAACGTGCTCGAAGCCATCTCGATGGCTGGCGACCTTACCATCTACGGTCTGCGCGACCAAGTCTACGTAATCCGCGAGGAAGGAGGAGAGCGCACCGTCTACCGCCTGAATCTCAAGTCGGCGGAAGTGTTCCAGTCGCCCGCCTACTATCTGAAGCAGAACGACGTGGTCTACGTGCAGCCCAACAAGGTGCGCGCCGGCGAATCGAACCTCAACGAGAACAGCATGAAGTCTATCGGCATCTGGATTTCGATAGCCTCCCTGCTCACCACCGTAGCGACGCTCGTTGTCGCGGCAAAGAAATAATGACTTAAAAAACACTGCGTAATTTACACAAAACATTTATACTAAATGAAGGAAGACTACAACAGCATAGGCGCTGCCGAAACGGAAGACCAGAAGAATGAATTCCAACTGAGCGACATGATTTCATGGACACTCTGCCACAAGAAATTTTTCGCAATCTCGATAGTCATCTGCGTGGCTCTCGGACTCATCTACGCACAGCGCGCGCAACGCATCTACCAACGCTCGGCGAGCGTAATGCTCCGAAGCGACAACAAGGGACAGGCTCAAATCAGCGAGTTGGCGGCATTCGCCGACCTCGGCATCGGAAGCACCGGCATCGACGTCTACAACGAGTTGCAGGCATTCCAGTCACCGCTGCTGATGCAAGACGTTGTCAACCAGCTGCGTCTCAACGTGACCTACAAGAGCAAGAACTGGATTGGATATGTCACCGACTGGTATGACAAAACGCCAATCTGCGTGGAATACAAAAATCTTCCCGATCACGTCGGCGAGCAGCCGCTCAACTCCGTGACATTCGTCGCTGAGAAAGAAGGTCAAAGCCAACTGACCGTCAAGGACTTCAAGATAAACGGCATCAAGAGCGACGCTCCGGCACAAACCGTGAAACTCGGGCAGCCGTTCAAGACGCCCGTAGGCACCGTAGTGCTCAAAGCGACAAAAGAATACGGCAAAAACTTCGAGCAGGCGGTCATCGTAGGCTATGAGCGTCCGGAGCTCACGGCAAAGTCGTGCCAGGCACGCCTCACCGCCGAACTTGCCGACAAACTTGCCACCGTAATCAACTTCTCCTACACCGACGCATCCGAGAAGCGTGCCGAAGACGTGCTCAACACCCTTCTTGACGCATACAACGAGGAGTGGATACGCTACACCAACAAGTCGACCGACAACACAGCCAAGTTTATCGACGAGCGTCTGATGTCAATCGAACGCGAACTCGGCAACGTAGACTCCGACATCGAACGCTTCAAAAGCTCCAACCGTCTGCTCGACATGAACGCCGAGACAGCACAAGTGACACAAGAATCGAGCAAATATTCAGAGCAGGCATTCCTTGCCAACAACCAGCTCGCCGTGGCTCGCTTCATCCGCGAATATCTCGTGGACAACACACGCCAGTACGACCTTCTTCCTTCAAACTCTGGCGTCGGAAGCCAAGCCATTGAAGAGCAGATTGCCGAATACAACAAGAGACTGCTTGAGCGTCAGCGCCTCGTGGCAAACAGCAGCGACAGCAACCCGTTGGTGTCTGACATCAACAACCAGCTGCGCATGATGCGCTCCACAATTCTGCGCTCCGTCGACAACCACATCAGCGCGCTTAAAATTCAAGCCGACCGTCTCTCAGCGCAGGAAAACGCCATCGAGAACCGCATTTCAGCAGGTCCGGGCAAAGCAAAAGAACTGCTCACAATCGAGCGTCAACAGAAAATCAAGGAGGAGCTCTATCTCTACTTGCTTCAGAAACGTGAGGAAAACGAGCTTCAGGCAAGCATCGTGGTCAACAACACCCGCCTGCTCAAGCCTGCCACCGGCGACAGCGTGCCTGTATCGCCGAAGAAGGGCATCATCCTCGCAGCAGCGTTCATCCTCGGTCTCGCCATCCCTTACGGCTATATGTTTGCGTCAAACATGCTCAACACCAAAGTGCGCAGCCGCAAAGACCTTGAAGGCCTGGAAGTTCCAGTGCTCGGCGATGTGCCTCTTGCCGACGGAGCGAAGAAATTGAGTTTGATGAGCCGCTTGATGAAAAAAGAAAATGAGTCGGAAACACCGCGCATCGTGGTGGAAGACCACAACCGCAACGTCATCAACGAGGCATACCGCGTGGTGCGCACCAACCTTGACTTCATGATCGGCGCCAACAAATCGGAAGCCATCATGGCCACCTCGCTTTACCCAGGCAGCGGAAAAACGTTTACATCTGTCAATCTCGCCACCGCAATGGCGCTGAAAAACAAGAAAGTAATCATTGTCGACCTCGACATCCGTAAAGGCACATTCTCCAAGATTGTCAATTCGCCAAGCACCGGAGTCTGCGCATATCTCAACGGACAAGTGTCGCTCGACGACATCATCCTGCCATCAAAAACAACAAAACTGTTGTTTGACTCAATACCTACCGGACACCTCGCACCAAACCCTGCAGAGCTTCTGCTCAGCGACCGTCTGCAGGCAATGATAGACGAGCTGAAGCAACGCTACGACTATGTGTTTGTCGACTGTCCGCCAATCACAATGGTCACCGACGCATCGCTCATCGCATCGCATATTGACCGCACAATCTTCATTGCCCGCGCCGGACTGATGGACCGTCGCACCCTTCCTGAAATCGACGAGATTTACAAGGAAAACCACTATAAGAACATGTGCCTGCTGCTCAACGGCAGCGACGAGAGCGGCACATACACCCGCTACGGATATGGTTACGGATACGGCTATGGATATGGCTACGGCAACGACACCAAGAAACAGTAGCGATGTTTGGCATATTCTCAAGGAAAAAGTCAATACTCGAAAGCGGCCTGCTTGACGGATTCACCGACCACCACAGCCACCTGCTGCCCGGTGTCGACGATGGATTCCAGACAGCCGACCTCACTTTGGAAGCGCTCCGCACAATGGAGCAAGCCGGTGTTGCCGACGTGTGGCTCACGCCCCACATTATGGAGGACGTGCCAAACACCGTCGGCGCGCTCAAGCAACGCTTCGAGGAATTTTCCGCCACATACAACGGATCTGTCCGCCTGCATCTCGCAGCCGAGAACATGATGGACGGCATCTTTGCCGAACGCTGGCGTCAGCGCGACATTCTGATGCTCGGCGACAACCATCCGCTTATTGAGACAAGCTATTTCCGCGCGCCGATAGAAATGCGCGGACTGATAGGAGAAATGCTCAACGCCGGCCTGCGCCCCATTCTCGCGCACCCCGAACGCTACAAATACATGGAGCAGTCTGACTATGAGGAACTGAAGCAACTCGGGCTGCTGTTCCAGCTCAACCTCGGCTCCATTGCCGGATGCTACAGCAAGCACACCAAAGAAAAGGCTGAATGGCTGCTTGAAAACGGGTATTACGACCTCATGGGCAGTGACATACACAACCTGCGCTTCTATAACCACACCATCAACGAGCCTCTGCCCAAAAAGGTGATAGAAGCCATGAGGCAAATTCCAAACCAATTATAAACACAGGCACAATGAAAGTCACGATTATCGGCGGCAGCGGATTCATCGGCACCCGCATTGTAGACCACTTCACGCAGTTCAAGGGCTACGATTTCCGCATAGTCGACATTCGTGACAGCCATTTCTTCAACGACATCACCACCATCGGCGACGTGCGCAACCAGCAACAGATGGACAGCGCCCTTGCCGGCACCGACCTTGTGATACTTCTCGCCGCACAGCATCGCGACAACGTGACTCCCACATCGCTCTACTACGACACCAACGTGGGCGGAATGCGCACCACTCTGCGCGCCATGGAGCGCAACGGTGTGAAACGCATCCTATTCTTCTCATCCGTGGCTGTCTACGGCATCAATAAAGACAACCCCGACGAAACCTCGCCAAAAGACCCGTTCAACCACTACGGCAAATCGAAATGGCAGGCGGAGCAACTTCTGCAGGAATGGCACACGATGCACGCCGACTGGAACATCAACGTGGTGCGCCCCACCGTAACCTTCGGAGAGCGCAACCGCGGCAATGTGTATAACTTGCTCCATCAGATACAAAGCCGTCACTTTCTGATGGTTGGCAACGGTCGCAACCGCAAGTCGATGGCATACGTAGGCAACATCGTGGCCTTCGTGAAATTCCTCATCGACAACTACGCATCGGGCTACAACGTGTTCAACTACATCGACAAGCCCGACTACGACATGAACCAACTTGTGCAACACGTGGAGACAGTGTTGCAGAAACGCTTGCCGGCAATTCGCATCCCCTACGCCATAGGAATGGCTGGCGGCTACTGCCTTGACGCGCTGGCATGGCTGCTGCGCCGCAAATTCGCCATCAGCGCCGTCCGCGTCAAGAAATTCTGCGCCACCACCGAATACGACGCCACACGCATGCAACAGACCGGCTTCAAACCGCCATACACGCTCGCCGATGGACTTGCACGGACTCTTGAATTCGAATTCATCCATCCCCGCGGCGACAAAATCACCTACGAAACGGAATAATCCCCGCCTAAGGTTGCTGGATTTTAGAAATTGCCGATATTTTAACACCATATATCGCTTCGTTTTTAGCGAATAATGCTATCTTTGCATATTGGATGTGTCCCGCCAAGCGACAGTCCACACAGACTAAATTATTGAAATCATATTGAAATAAGGAAATTATGCATTCAACGACACGAATTATACTGTTCTTAAGCCTGATTTTGCTCGTATCTTCCTGCAAGACATCGGAAAAGGTACTCTATCTGCAAGATGTGAAAGTAGACACTCCTGAAAAGATTGAAAACTCACAGGTAATCAAAATCGAGCCCAAAGACATGCTCTCCATTGTGGTGTCGAGCAGCGACCCTGCTGTGGCTAAAATCTTCAACCTGCCGGTATCAGCCACCCAGGCAGGAACCGAACGTGCCGGATATGGCAATTACCTGCTCGGATATGTGGTTGACAACGAAGGTTATATCGACTTCCCTATCCTCGGCAAAATCAAAGCTTCGGGCTTGAGCCGCTGGCAACTGCAGGAACATATAACCCAGGCTCTCGCCGAAAAGAAGATGCTCACCGACGGACTTGTGACCGTAGAATTCATGAATTTCAAAGTGTCGATTCTCGGCGAGGTCACCAACCCGGGAACATACACCATAAACAGCGACAAAGTAACTGTGCTCGAAGCGATTGCCATGGCCAAAGACCTTACAATCTTCGGCGAGCGCGACCATGTGTACGTAATCCGCGAGGAGAACGGGCAGCGCAAGTCGTACCAACTCGACCTCCGTTCAGCCGACATCTTCAAGTCGCCAGCCTACTACCTGAAACAGAACGATGTGGTCTATGTGCAGCCTAACAGCGTGCGCGCCGGGCAGTCGACCATCAACCAGAATGCGATGAAATCGGTGTCGCTCTGGATTTCAATCGCCTCGCTGCTCACATCGATAGGCGTGCTCGTAGTCAACATTGCAAAAAAAGACTAATACGCAGCATTAATACAATACCTCACCTTAAAATCACATGCAAACAATATCAAGCCAAGGCCGCATAATGCACCGCAGTGCGCTTACGTTGCGCACATACATCCGTTGGATGAGGCGATTCTACGGCTATGCCATAGCGTTTGTCGTGATTTGCGTGTTTGGGCTGAGCGCCTACAACTACTATGTCTCACCCGCGGTGAAACGCCAGTCGATGTTTGCAATGAAATATCTCGACGCCAACGTATTCACCAACCAGCGTTTCGGCGACGACCCGTTTGCCATCAAGCCGTTTGCCACAGGTCTGCAACTTGAGGGCGGCATCCAGCTTGTCAAGTCACAAGTGTTCTGCGAGCAGATAGTCAAAGACCTGTCGCTCAACGTGACACAATATGAAATCCAGTCATTCGGCAAGCGCGTCGACCTTTACGGCAGCGAGCCTCTCGACGTTGCACTGAACATCCCCGACGACGCATCGGCAAAAATAACCGTCCTCATCTCTGCCGACGGCAAAACAGCCACTGCGACAAGCCTCGAGATTGACGGCGACGACAAGTCCACATCGGCTGCCGACATTTCTCTCACAGCCACCCGTTTTACGAAAAATTACGCAGGCAAGAAAATAGAAATCAGCATAACTCCAATCGACAAAACCGCCCACCGCATAAGCAAAAGCATCGATGTGGTGCAGACGGCTCAATTCACCGACGTGCTGACTTGCACATTCTCCGACCCAGTGGTTCAACGCGCCGACGACATTCTAAACGACATCCCATTGGTCTACGACCGAATATGGGCACAGTGGAACAGCAACGACGCCCAGAAATTCATCGACGCCGTCGACAAGCGTCTCGCCGTGCATACAGAGGCTCTCGAAAAAAACGAAGCCGGCATCGAGCAGACACTGCGCAATGGAAACACTTCCAATATCAACCTCACCTACAACCAACTGCTGGCGCAGAAGGCCGCCGACACACAGTCGCTCGTAGGCATTGAGACCGAAATAAAGGCAACTGAGGCTGTGGCGTCGCAACTGGCAGCCGACAAAAATGCCGACCGCCCGATAGCCGCCGCTACAGATATCACAAAAAGCATCGGACTGCAGAAAGCCGTGGCTGCATACAACGGAACCATAGCCAAACGCGAGCACCTGCGCGAGAATGCCGGCACTGCCAACAATGCGTTTGCAGAAGTCACACAGCAACTTAAGGCTATGCACAGCGACATTGAGGCTTCGGTGACAAACCATATCGCTTCGCTCCGCATCGAATGCGGCAAACTGAAATCGCGCATCGCCGCCACCGACAACCGTCTTGCCGACCTGTCGCACACACAGGCCGCCATCAACCGCCAGGCGCGCATGCACAAAAACATCGAAAGTCAATACTATTACCTGCAAGGCAAACGCGGCAACGACCCGCTCGCCATCAACAACATCTCGGAAGCCGTACGCGTAGTGGCACCGGCATCGGGCACCGACGAGCCCTCTCGGCTCACTCCATGGATAATCGCAGTCCTCGGCTTGCTGCTCGGCGGAGTGGTGATTCCTATCGCCGTGATTTTCATTGCATTCATCACCGACAACCACGTGCGCGACCGCTACGACTTCATCGGCATCAACATCCCCGTGATCGGACAAATACCGCTTCTTAAAAACGTCACATTCTCGCGACGCATGCGCATAAAGTTCAACTACGGACTAAGGAGCCTCACGCCACCCGACTTGACAAACAAAGATTTCGGCAAAGAGGCATTCCTGATGCTACGCACCGAGCTCGACCACCATTTGGCGGAATTCAACAACGTGCCGGTGTGCATCTGCACATCGTTCAACCCCGGCAGTGGCAAATCGTATGTGGCAATCAACACCGCCTCAGCCGAGGCTAAGAAAGGCAAACGCGTGCTGCTCGTCGACCTCGACATACGTCGCGCATCGCTCAGCAAGCGCATCAACTCGCCGTCGCACGGCGCAACCTCATATCTCGACGGATCGTGCACCGACCTCGACAAACTGATTGTGCACGACAAAAGCGCGGGAATCGACATATTGCCGTCGGGCACCATTCGCCCCAACCCGGCAGAACTGCTTGAACACGACACCCTCGACGAAATGTTTGAACGCCTGCGCCAACGCTACGATTACATCTTCATCGACTGCGCTCCTATACAGCTTGTGACCGACACCAACATCTTAGCCCGTGTGGCAAGCCACACCATCTTCGTGGCGCGCATCGGACTCCTCGACCGCCGCCAGCTGTCGGCGCTGAAAACAATCCGCGACAACAACGAGCTGCCAAACATGCTGTTGGTGCTTAACGCCGTAGACAACGAAAACTAAAAAATTTTTTTCAACAAAAATTTGGAGATTGGTTGCGGAAGCATTACTTTTGCAACCCACATATCACGTATATGTCTCGAAAAAACATTGGGGATGACCGGTTTTGACAGCGTGTAGAGGTGGTATGTAAGCATGCAGAGCGATGATGGCTATGCTCTATAATCTCAGACATCAACAATTTAACTGGCGAAAATAACTACGCTCTCGCTGCCTAACCGAAGCACAGTAAGTTAGCTTTATTTCTGCCACAGTGGCAGAAACGAGACATCACCCGATTGCCTTGCTCTGAGACGTTTCGATAAGGTGGTGCTAATAAAATCGGAGCTGGGACGGCTTGTTCTCCGGTAGCTGTCCGAGATTTTAGGAGATAAGCCTTGGGTTGGTAGTTTTGATCCTGCCCACGGTCGAAAACCAAGTCAAAACTAAGCATGTAGAAAGCATATTAGTTCCACGTTTGGACGAGAGTTCGAATCTCTCCATCTCCACTTAAACACCGCAGGTTTGCAAATGCAAATCGGCGGTGTTTCCATTTCATTTGATTCCGTTTTGTTATGTAAAATTTGGACTGCAGTCTGCATACTCCTTCTACAACCGCACTTCGGCGGTAGCGGCATGTCACCTTTGTCTCGGGTGGGCTGGGCAACCACGGGCTGACTTCTGGAACCGCGCTTCGGCGATTTTGCTGGGTGTCGAAGATTTTAGAAAGTATTAATTTGTGTTAAATATCAGATTCGCTATTGTTTTCCCAAAAAATTGACATAGCTTTGCAGTGTACTAATCAACTAATACACTCAAACTGGTATACGAAAAATGAAAACTTATATGATGGAAATCAAGGAATTGAAATTTAGTTATGGCTTCAAAAAGCCTGACATTTTCAGCGATTTTTCGCTGACATTGCAACCAGGCGCGGTGTATGGACTGCTCGGCAAGAACGGAACGGGCAAGTCCACACTGCTCTATCTAATGTGCGGTCTGCTCCGTCCGAAATCAGGGTCGGTTACTTTCTGCGGCAGCGAGATGTCGCGCCGCCAGCCGTCAGCTCTTCAGGAGATTTTTATCGTTCCCGAGGAATTTACGCTTCCAGCCGTCACCCTCGCCCAATACGTGAAATACAACGCGCAGTTTTATCCGCGTTTCTCCAACGAGATTCTCAACAACTGTCTGCGTGATTTCGAGATGGACAGCAACCTGCGTCTCAACGAATTGTCGATGGGACAGAAGAAGAAGGCGTTTATGAGTTTCGCTCTCGCCACAAACACCCGTCTGCTTCTGATGGACGAACCGACCAACGGCTTCGACATCCCGTCGAAAAGCCAGATGCGCAAGGTGATAGCGTCAAACATGAGCGATGAAAAAACGATAGTCGTATCGACCCACCAAGTGCGCGACGTAGAGAATCTGCTCGACCACGTGCTGATGGTCGACAGCGGCAAACTGTTGCTCGACAGCAGCTACTCCACGCTGGCATCCAAGCTCCTTTTCACCGACCAACCAATGTCGGAACCCACCGAAGGAGCCATCTATGTGCAGCCCTCTCTCCAAGGCAACAGCGCAATTTATGCCAACCGCTTCGGCGATGAGAGCGTAATCAATCTTGAAACGCTGTTCAACGCAATGCTTGCCAACGGCGCCGCAATCAATGAAGCCTTAAATACTGACGACAATGACCGATAGGTTCAACATGCGGAGATTTTGGGCGATGCTCCGCCACGACTACGACCACAATGTGCCATCGGCATGGATAGGGATGCCGATGGCAGCCTTCGCCGCCATACTCTTCGGCGAAATCGGTTTTATGATGTCGGGATACAGCATCAATCCAGGATCGTTTGCCGACACGTTCTACGTGGTGCTTGCATCGTTCTTCATCCTGTCGATGGTGCTGATGGCAACGTTTATGTTCGACAAAATGTCGGGACGCTACGGTCAGATTTCCTACCTGACACTTCCGGCAACAAATCTCGAGAAATTTCTTGTAAACCTGCTTGAAACCGTGGTTTCCACGATAGTGTTCTTCATCATCGGGATGGTGCTTGCCGACGCAGCGCGCATCGGTCTGTGCATGACGCTTTTCAACAAACCGCTGTTTCAAACGATGCTGCTTCCTCAGATTTTTGTTGAGAAAGTAGTGCCGCTTGGCGTAATCGCCCTGTGGCTGCAGTCGGTGACAATGATCGGCAGCGCGCTTTGGCGCCGCAAAGTGTTGGTAAAGAGCCTCGCACTGCTGTTTGTAGTCGTCGCGGCGGCAATACTCGTCAACGGCATCTGCAATCCCAGCTTGACAACGACAAACATCATATTGACACCGCTCACACTCGCCAACTACGTATTGACTTATAAAATATTTGTAAAGACTCAACTGAAATGACAACAATAAACAACTTCAGCCCAGCGCGTTTCTGGTCGGTGACCACACGCGATGCGGCACTCAACTGGAAAACCCATCTTGCCCACCTGCTCGAGCTTGCAGGCACCCTGCTTGCCGGACTGCTGATAATCATCATCACGGCGAAGACACACGAAAGCACCTCGTTCGTGTCAATTGCCGACACGTTCTACTCCTGGTTTGCACTCGTGCTGACAATGGGCGGAATGATTGCTGCCTCCACCGTGCTTAAACCCATTTCCGACAAGCCAGGCAGCATTGAGTTTCTCACACTGCCGGCAACCAACGTCGAGAAATTCCTGTCGCGGGTGACGATTGTAACCCTCGGCTTCGCCCTGTCGGCACTTGTATCGCTTGTCGCTGTCGGCGCACTCTACTATCTGCTCGCGGCGATATTCGGACTTGACGCCTACGGCTCGCTGACATTTTACTGCCTGAAAGTGCTGTTCACTCCGACGCAAATGCTCGAAGGCCCCGCACGCGAGGCATGGAGCTGGCAGGGAACGCTGGCATCATACGGTTTTCTGGTATGTCTGCAGTCAATGTTTATGCTCGGCGGATCGGTTTGGCGCAGATTCCCTCTTGTCAAGACACTCGGCGTTGTGGTGGCATTAGCCATCATTCTCCCTCCGATTCTTGTGCATTTCAGCTTTCACCCACAAACCCGTTCAGAGCTTGTCGCCACATTCCCCACAATTCTTGCCACCACCGGCAGCATACTGCTTGCGATTGCCATAATCAACGGGCTGCTGTCATATTGGCTGTTTACGCGCAAACAAGTAGTAGAAATCAAAAAACACCGACTATGAACTTCAAGGAAAGCAGACCAATCTACCTGCAGATAGCAGACCGCATCATGGACGAGATTATGCAGCATGCCTATTCCGAAGGCGGCCGCATCCCGTCGGTGCGCGAATATGCGGCAACCGTTGAAGTCAACGCCAACACCGTGGTGCGCTCTTTCGACTGGCTGCAGCAGCAAGAAATAATCTTCAACCGCCGCGGCATTGGTTATTTCGTCAGCGAAGGCGCATGCGGCACAATCTCCAGACTGCGCCGGCGGGAATTTGAAGAAGAGGAACTTCCGGAAATGTTCCGCAGAATGCAGATGCTCGGCATCACTGCCGACGACATCAACCGTCTATACAAACAATTCATCGACTCAGGAAAATAACCAATTTATAATACATACAATGAATAAGATGTTTCTTGCTGCGCTGCTTGCCATTTCGGGCGGCAGCATCGCGACAGCCGACACTTTGCTCGGACGCGTGGCCGACAGCGAAGGCAACCCGGTTGAATTTGCAACCGTGGTGGCACTCAGCACCAACCATGAGCAAGGAGGGGCCGTCACCGACAGCATCGGCAATTACAGAATCAACCTTCCGAAAGGACAATATAACGTGACATTTACCCTCGTGGGCTACGACAATGCCGAAAAGGCAGTGACCGTCAGCGGAGAAACGCGTCTTGACGCCACGATGACAACAAATGCCGTGGCACTGCATGGCGTAGAGGTGAAAGCCTCAGCCATACGCCGTCTGCCCGACCGTTTTGTGGTCAGGGTGGAGGATATGCCAGCCGCCATTGGCAAAGACGGAAAGGAACTGCTGCAGGCGGCTCCCGGCGTGTGGATCGACGACAAGAAAATCACCATCAACGGCAAGTCGGGCGCAAAAGTGATGGTCAACGACCGTGAGCTGCGCATGGACCAATCACAGCTGCTCACCTATCTGCGCTCGCTCAAGGCGGAGGACGTGAGCAAAATAGAGGTAATTCCCCAGGCAGGAGCGGAATACAGCGCCGACACCGCAGGTGGAATCATCAAAATCACTCTTAAACGCAACCGTGCCGACGGCGTGATGGGCAACGTGAGCCTCATCGGCTCTGTCAGCAAAACATCCGCGACGGTCACTCCTTCGGCATCAGTCAACGTGAAGAACGGCAAATGGACATTCAGTGCCAACAGCAATCTCTCCGCCTCTCCGAAAGCCTATTTCGACACCGGCGAAACCACCGACTATGCCAACGGCGACCGGTATACGACCGACACAAAGATGGACCTACACAAGTCGCTTTTCGGCTACGGAATGGCAGGCATTTATTTCGATCCCGACGCGCGCAATTCGCTGGGCATCGAGGTGGCTTACAACCAATTTCGCTCACCGTCGGACGTGACGACCAACGCGACGTTCAACCACACCGACATAGGCATCGAGACGATGAACGGAAACTACATGTCGACATCGCGCCACAGGAATATCGATGCCACGTTCAACTACGTGCACCGGCTCGACTCCATCGGCTCGCAAATGAAGGTGATTGCCAACTACAACCACACAAAAGGACGCAGCGTCGCCGACAACAATCGTCATTCGGAGTTTCTCGCTCTCTCCGCCGATTCGATATCGACAAGCCGCGAAAACTCGGTTTTCGACGTTGTCAACGTCAGCTACGACTACGACAAGACATTCAACAGCCGCTGGAGTCTGTCGACCGGCTTGAAATACAACCTCAACCGTATGGACAACGACGCATCATACCTCTATCTGAAAGGCCACGAATGGCTTACGCCCGACGGACGCGACTATGACGTGGTGTTTAAAGAAAATATCTATGCCGCCTATGTAAAAGCCTCAGCCAAACTCGGACGCTTCATGGCGTCGGCAGGACTGCGCGGCGAACTGACCGACGCCAGCAGCCGCGGCAACATCGTAGCTCAGCGATATTTCGACTTGTTTCCAAATGCCAATGTCACATATCTGCTGTCGCCAAACGGCTCCAACGTGCTGACGGCACAGTACTCACGCTCCATAGCGCGCCCTTCGTTCTGGGCACTCAATCCCGAGCGTCATCAGGTTTCCGACATGTTCTATCAGTCGGGCAACTCCGACCTGAAGCCGTCATACAGCGACAACGTCAGCCTTACCGGTGTGGTTAAATACAAATACTCGCTGACCCTGTTTGCCAACATCAACCACGACCAAATCATAAAAGCCTCGATGCCCGACAAGGACAACCCGAAAAACGTGCTGCTGACAATGGTCAACTTCGACAAACAATATATGTTTGGCGCATCGCTCAACCTGCCGTTCCAAATCAAGGACTGGTGGACGCTGACAGCCAACCTCACATATCTTGCCAACGGCGAGCGACGCGAACAGAAAGGCAGTCTGACATACCACAACTTCTTGAACTGGTATGCCAGCTCCGGATTCCAACTGCCGAAAGATTTCTACTTTGAAATCTCATATTACGGACAGAACAAAATCACGATGGGCGAAATTACGGTGACACCGACCCACAACCTCAACGCAAGTCTGAAAAAGTCGTTTGCAAAGCGACGCTGGACAGCCTCGGTGGGCGTGGACAACATTCTCGGCCGCGGTGTGGATTTCTCGATCGACTCCGCCTCGGGCTACCACACGAAAAGCAAATTCAGCAACCCTGCGTCGTTCTCCTGCTCGCTCACCTACAATTTCAGCCTCGGCAAAGCGTTCCAGACGCGCCGCGTGGACAGCAACAACGACGCTTCCCGCCTGTCGAAGCAAGGCGGAATGGGAAAATAACACTATATTTGCGACATGAAAAAGATATTATTGATTATTGCGATGGCAGTTGTGGGCATAAGCGCCCAGGCACAACTGTTGTGGAAAGTGAGCGGCAACGGCTTGCAGAAGCCGAGTTACATCTTCGGCACACACCATTACGCACCGCTGACGGTGCTCGACAGCGTGCCTCAGATACGCCAGGTGCAGAACGACGTGGAGCAGGTGTGCGGCGAGGTAGACATGCTCAACACACGCGACTTGCCTCGGCTGACAGCAGAGGCGATAATGCTGCCTCCAGGCTCGTCGCTCAACGACTTCATCCCCGACGCCGACCGCCCTACCGTCGACAAAGCAATGCGGTCGCTCATCGGCTTCGGACTCGACAATCCGGCAGTGCAACGAATGTGTCCGGCAGCGATAAGCAACCAGCTGATTGCAGCCATTGTAACCAAGTATTTGCCGAAGGTGTCGCTCGACCAGCAGCTTGACACGTATTTTCAGATAAAAGCCGACAAAGCCGGCAAGAAAGTGCTTGCCCTGGAAACCGCCCAGGACCAGCTGAAGATGCTGTTCAGCCAACCGCCTGCACGTCAGGGCAAGATGCTCGTCTGCCTGGCAGAAAACACCGAATGGAACGCCTCAATGATCGAGATGGCTACCGACGCCTATATGCACCGCGACATTGAGACGCTGAAAGATGTCACCAATCAGAAACTCGGCGACGACTGCGACTCTACCCCGGAGGAAGACGCCATGTTGCTCTCCGACCGCAACCGCGCCTGGATGGAGCAAATGCCAAAGATGCTTGCCGACGCGCCCACACTGGTTGTTGTAGGCGCCGCCCACCTTGTCGGCGACGAAGGTCTGCTCAGCCTGCTGCGGCAGTCGGGCTACACCGTCGATCCCGTAGACAAACGATAAACAAAAAACTCAAGCAAAAAAAGAATATGGATAATACATTGGAAGCGCGCAGCGTGGTGAAACGCTTTGCCGGACACACGGCTCTTGACGGAGTAAGCGTTGAAGTGCGCCCCGGACGGGTGTTCGGACTGCTCGGACCCAACGGAGCAGGCAAGACCACTCTCATAAGAATCATAAACCGCATCACGATGCCCGACGAGGGCGAAGTGATGATGGGCGGACGCCTGATGACCGACGCCGACGTGCGCCGCATAGGCTACCTCCCGGAAGAACGCGGACTTTACAAAAAAATGAAGGTGGGCGAACAGGCTCTTTACCTTGCCCAGCTGAAAGGTCTGGACAAAGCCACCGCCGAGAAACGCCTGCGCCAATGGTTCGACAAGTTTGACATCAATCCGTGGTGGAACAAGAAACTTGAGGAGCTGTCGAAAGGCATGCAGCAGAAGGTGCAGTTTGTAATAACCGTGCTTCACGAGCCGGAGTTTCTCATCTTCGACGAGCCTTTTTCGGGCTTCGACCCAGTCAACGCCGAACTGCTGAAAAAAGAAATCCTCGAGTTGCGCGACAAAGGGCACACCATAATCTTCTCGACCCACAACATGAGCTCCGTGGAGGAAATCTGCGACGACATCGCGCTGATAAACGACTCGCACGTGGTGCTCAGCGGCACGGTGGGCGACGTGCGCTCACGCTATCGCAGCGGCCTTTACAGCCTTGTGGCTGAAAGCGGCAGGATGCTTGCCGAAAACCCCGAGAAATACGACATCACGTCGATAAAGCAAGCCGGTGACAACGTGACATACACGCTGCGCAAGACGTGTGACGCAACAAACTCAGAATTCATAGCAATGTTGTCGCAACAGGTGGAAATCCGCTCGTTTGCAGAGCAATTGCCAACAATGAACGACATATTCCTGCGCGCCGTAGGCGGTGTGGGCAACAATGACAAGGAGGAACAACAATGAAAAACAAAATCTGGATTGTGGCGCAACGGGAATATGCCACACGCGTGAAAAAACGCTCATTCATCATCCTTACAATACTCATGCCGTTCCTTATGGCGGCAATGATTTTCGTTCCGCTGCTATTGTCGGTAATAGGCGACAGCGGACGCAAGACGGTGGCTGTGATCGACAACACCGGACTTTATGCCGATGCCCTGCAAAGCAACGACGACTATCTCTTCGTGCCCACCGACAAGATGACGCCGGCGCTGCGCTCCGACTCCACCGACGTGGCGGCAGTGCTGATGATTACCGACAATCTTGTCGACAACCCCACCGCCGCGGCAATCTATTCGCGCGACGAGGTGAAGCGCGACATGTCCGACTATATCAACAACGCCCTGACAAAGGCTGTGCAGAAACAGAAATTCGAACGCTACAACATCCCTGCCCTCAACGAGATTGTGGAAGACGTGCAGACTCCCGTCGAAGTGGCGACGGTGAGATGGACCGACGAGGGCGAACGCGAGTCGATGACTGAGATATTCTCAGCAGTAGGAATGGTGCTCACCACGCTGATTTATTTCTTCGTGATGAGCTACGGCGCGATGGTGATGCAGAGCGTCACCGAAGAGAAGACAAACCGCATCGTCGAGCTTATGGTGTCGAGTGTGAAGCCTTTTCAGTTGATGGCAGGCAAAATCATAGGCATCGGACTTGTCGGAATCACGCAGATGCTCATCTGGGGCATACTGCTCGTCGCTATTATAAGTATTGCCGGGGTGGTCAGCGGAGTGGCCATGTTCGACCCCTCGCAGGCCGCAGCCATCTCTGCCGCGTCGCAGATGCCCGACGCCGATTTGTCGATGCAGATATTGTCGGTGGTGTCAAGCCTTCCGCTCGCAGAAATCGCAGTGCTGTTCGTGCTGTACTTCATCGGCGGCTATCTTCTCTATGCCTCCGTGCTTGCCGGATTTGGCGCAGCGGTCAACGACCCGCAGGACACGCAGCAGTTTATGATGCCTATCGCCGTTATAATGCTGTTTGCGTTCTACGCCGGCTTCTACAGCGCCATGAATCCCGACGGACCGCTGGCAGTGTGGTGCTCGTTTATCCCGCTTACGTCGCCTATGGTGATGATGATACGCATCCCGTTCGGCGTGCCTCTGTTGCAGGAAGCGCTGTCGGTGGCTCTGCTTTTCGGCACCGCGCTGGCATTGTCCTATCTGTCGGGCAAAATCTATCGCGTGGGCATCCTTATGTACGGCAAAAAACCATCGCTGAAGGAAATGCTCAAATGGTTGAAATATTAAGCTGAAAAAAACGACTATGACCCAAGACGAACTATACATGCAGATGGCGCTTGCCGAAGCCCGTCAGGCTGCTGCCGACGACGAGGTGCCGGTGGGCGCCGTCGTGGTGTGCGGCGGAAAGGTGATTGCACGCGCACACAACCTCACAGAGACGCTGACCGACTGCACGGCGCACGCAGAGATGCAGGCCGTGACGTCGGCAGCGGCATATCTCGGTGGAAAATATCTTACAGGATGCACGCTCTACGTGACCGTAGAGCCGTGCTTGATGTGTGCCGGGGCACTCGGCTGGAGCCAGATAAGCCGCATTGTCTACGGCGCTGCCGACGACAAGCGCGGATACCACACCTTCTGCCCTCAGCCGTTTCATCCGAAGACAGAAGTGGTGGGCGGCGTACTCGCTGACGACTGCGCCGCACTGATGACGGAATTCTTCCGCCGCAAACGTTGATTTTTGCTATTTCTTCTTTTTCGACTTCTTGTCTGCCGGAGCAAGGAGACGTCGGTACTCTGCCATGTCGTTGAGCACCTTCACTGCCGCATCAAGTCCGTTGTCGCTCTTCATCGTCTGCACGATGCGTCCACGCTCGTAATAGTAGCGGCTTACGATCTCAGGGGCGAGAATCTCCTCTATCGCCTTGCGGTTGTTGTCAAGATCCTGCGACAGGTTGTGTTTCAGCAGTTTTTCCAGCACGTCGAAGGCCTGCTTCGTAGAGTCGTTCATATAGCCCTCAATCTTCGCGGCATCGCGCAAAGCGGCAAGGCCCGTTTCACACACCTTGTCGTAATTGAACCGTGCGGGGTCGATTGACCGCTTGAACTCGGCGAAAATGCTGTCGGTCACCACGAAATCCTCGGCAGCGCATATCGAAGGATGCTCGGCGCGGTACTTGTTGGCGAAGTCAAACGCCCAGTTGTCGGCAAAGATATTGTATGTCAGGCGGCTTGCCTTGCCCCAATCCACTGTCACGTCGGGCGTTATGCCTCCACCGTCGCGCACCTCGCGTCCGTGTACCGTATGAAACACGTTGGTAAGGCTGTCGGGCGTGCGCTGGATGTTGCCGTCTGCGTCGCGGTGCGAATAGTCGATGGCTTGAATCAGGCGTCCGCTCGGAATGTAATATTTCGCGGTGGTAACCTTGAGCATATTGTCAAACGGCAGCGACACTGTGGTCTGCACCAGTCCTTTTCCAAACGAGCGGCTTCCAACCACCACGGCGCGGTCAAGATCCTGCATCGAGCCGGCAACAATCTCCGACGCCGATGCCGAGCCGCCGTCAACAAGGATGCACAAAGGAATCTCCGTGTCGATAGGCTTCTGCGTGGTCTTGTAAATCTTCTCTTCCGTCTTCAACCGTCCCTTTGTGCGTATAATCTCCGTGTTTTTCGGCACGAAGAAGTTGGCAATCTTGATGGCACTCTCAACCAAGCCTCCACCATTGCCACGCAGGTCGAGGATCAGCGACTTTATCTTGTTGTCGCGTTTCAGCGACAACAATGCGTCGCGCACCTCGTCGGCTGATGTCTCGGTAAACTTGGTCAGCTGAATGTAGCCGATGCCGCCGTCGAGCGCAGTGAAGTAAGGCACTGACGGCATCTGGATTTTCCGGCGCACGATGTCGAACGTCAGCACGCTGTCCTGCACATACGGACGCTCCACCACCACATGCACTGTAGTATTTGCCTGCCCCTTCAGATGGTCGCTCACCTGCTTAGTGTCCCACGTGCGGGTGTCCATCGTGTCGATTTTCACGATGCGGTCGCCCGGGCGCAAACCAGCCAGAGCCGCAGGGCTGCCTTCGTAAGGGTCGCTTATCTGCACACCGCCGCCCTTGCGCATCATGATTACAGAACCGATGCCGCCATACTCACCCGTGGTCGACATCGCCATAAAGTCGGACGCCTCTTCCGCTGAAATAAACTCCGTGTAAGGGTCAAGGTCGTTGAGCATCGCGTCGATAGCGGTAGTCATGGCACGGTCTACATCGACAGAGTCTACATAACGCGTGTTCATCTCCTTAAACACTGCGTTGATCACAGAGATGTCGCGTGCCGTAGCAGCCATATCATTCTTCCCCGAAGCCGCCATGAACACCGACGGCGCGACAAGCGCCAAAAGCGCCGCCGCAACAAAATATCTTGATCTGATTTTCATTTTTAGTCTTGTTCTGAATTTGACCGCTAAATTACTGCTTTTTATGCAAATCCATTCCAGAAAACGACTGAATTTTCAATCTCCGGGAAAATAATCAACAAATCTCCAATCCAACACAGCCCACCGGAGGCGCAGCATGCGGTCAGATGCAGGTTTCAACATTCCAGCCAAGTTTTGCTACTGCCCCCCGATGCCGGGAGTGACGGAAACAAAAAAAGACTCAAGCATTGTGCTTAAGTCTTCTTTTTGTCGGGGTACCAAGATTCGAACTTGGGACCCCCTGCTCCCAAAGCAGGTGCGCTAACCGGACTGCGCTACACCCCGAATGTCTTCCTTTATCGGAAAAGCGTTGCAAAGGTAGGAAGGATTTTTTAATTCTCCAAATTTTTCTGCAACTTTTTTTCGAGCCTCTTGTCGGATTCGAACCAACGACCCCGAGATTACAAATCACGTGCTCTGGCCAACTGAGCTAAAGAGGCAGGTGGGCAAGCAATCTATATCGCGCCGCTACAACCTGCTACCCTTGCTTCGGTCAAGACCTGGGGGAGTTGACAAGGAGCTGGCCGTATAGGACTTACCCGGCTGCAAAGGTACAAACTTTTTCTGAACCGCCAACTATTTTAGAAAATATTTTTTCGCCGTTCAACGGAACACCCTGACAGTGTGGAGCAAACAGAACCGCGACATGTCGTTTGGGTTTGTTCCCGGCACGCCTTCCGGCACACTTGCGCCAAGCTGCTGAAACAAGTCGGCCCAAAACTGCGGCATTGTGCCGTCGGCAGCGCGGAAGCGCATAGGTTTTGCAGGGAAGATGCGTGTGCTGTCGGCGTAAAGATATGACTCCTCCACCAATTCCGAGCAATATGTCCTGCCATTGCCAGGTAGATAATACCAGTCGTAGGGCTGTCCAAGATGCGCCAACACCCGCTCTACCGCCTCCTGCTTTGGATAGTCGGCATCAAGACGCTTCACGACCACACCGCCGCCCGACCTATTCAGAAATTCGCGCCAAGGCGTCTTCACCACGCCCTTTTCAGGCGAAGCCTCCACGACAAAAGAATTGCGCCGCGAGCCGGCAAACACCGCCACATGGTCGAACTGCAAGGAGTCGACATTTGTTGTGGCATCGACAATAGCCTGCGACATGTCGCCGCCGCCAGCCACCTGAAACACCAAATCGCCCTGCCGCGGCATCCACGAGCACGCGCCAAGCGCCACAATCGACAGCAGCATCGTGCAGCGCATAAGCCTATCCAATGCGCGATGCCCTGTCATGAAATATACGGATAAGTTATGTCCCACAGAAACAATGCGTTGCCAGGCACCGACGTGCCCGCCTCGCAACGGTCTTTCTTTTCGATGATTTCGCAAAACTGTCCTACGGTAATCTTTCCGCGCCCCACATCAACAAGAGTCCCGACGATGGCGCGCACCATGTTGCGCAAAAAGCGGTCGGCGGTGATTGTAAACACCAGCCTCTCGCCCTCATCCTCCCAACGGGCATGGTCGATGCGGCAGATGTTGGTCTTAGCATCGGTGTGCAGCTTGCTGAAGCTTGTGAAATCGCTATAGTCAAACAGCCTGGAAGCCGCCTCGTTCATCGCCTCCACGTCGAGCGCATACGGAGGAGTCCACGAAAAATGGTAGTCAAACGGCGACTTGCGTTTGCCAATGAAATACTTATACGTGCGGCTTGTTGCATCGAAACGCGCATGGGCGTCGTCAGCCACACGCACAACCGAATAGACGGCAATGTCGCGGCCCACGATGCTGTTGAGCGAGCACACCAAGCGCTTCACGTCGGCGATTTCCTCCGCAGTGTCGAAGTGTGCCCACATGCATCGAGCGTTCACGCCCGTGTCGGTGCGTCCGGCACCAGTAACCGCCACCGGCTGGCGCAACACCATCGACAGCGCGCGTTCCAGCTCCTCCTGCACGCTTACGGCATTCGGCTGGCGCTGCCATCCATGAAACGGAGTGCCGTTATAAGCCAATCGCATGAAGTAGCGGCAAGCCATCAGTCTTTCTCCAAATAAGTGTATCCGTAGAGACCCGAACGATAGTTGCTAAGGAACTCGCGTCCCTCCTCCGGCGTAATCTTTCCGCTCTTCATTGAGCGTGTAACCCATGTCTCGACGTTGCGCACCAGTTTTTTCGGGTTGTACTGCACATAGTCGAGCACCTCAGCCACCGTTTCGCCGTCGATTATCTGCTCAATCTCGTAGCCGTCCTTATGCACGCTGACATGCACCGTATTGGTGTCGCCAAACAGATTGTGCATATCGCCGAGGATTTCCTGATATGCACCCACAAGGAACACACCAAGATAATACGACTCGCCATTTTTTATCGGATGGATAGGCAAGGCGTTGGAGAAGCCGTGGCTCGATATGAAACAGTTGATTTTGCCGTCGGAGTCGCAAGTGACGTCCTGAATCGTAGCCGTGCGGGTAGGCTTCTCGTCAAGACGTGAAATCGGCATTATCGGGAACATCTGGTCGATTGCCCATGAGTCGGGAAGCGACTGGAACAACGAGAAGTTGCAGAAATACTTGTCGGGCAACATTTTTGAGATGCGCAGCTCCTCAGGCACATGTTTCATTGTCTTGGCAATGTCGTTGACCTCGCGCGCCACCGACCAGAACAGTTTTTCAATCTGCGCACGGGTGTGCAGGTCGAGCATGCCGAGGCTGAAGCGGTCGAGCGCCTCCTCGCGTATCTGCAAGGCGTCGTGCCAGCTTTCGAGCAGCGACTGCTGTCCGAGGCGGTCCCATATCTGATACAGCTCGCGCGCCAGCTCATGGTCGGAGTCGCTCACCTCCTCATTGTCGTTCCACACGGGCAACTGGGTGGTTTCGAGCGTTTCTATTATCAATATTGAATGGTGGGCGGAGAGCGAGCGTCCCGACTCGGTTATGACGTTAGGCTGCTTGAGCCCGTTTTTCTCGCATGCGTCGACGATGGCAGAGATGGCATCGTTGGCATACTCCTGAATTGAATAGTTCATGCTGTTCTCGCTTGCGCTTGAACGCGTGCCGTCGTAATCCACACCAAGTCCGCCGCCGATGTCGATAAAGTCGATTGAGAAGCCCATCTTCGTGAGCTGCACATAGAACTGAGTAGCCTCGCGCAGGGCATTCTTGATGCGGCGTATTTTGGTGATTTGACTGCCTATATGGAAATGGATGAGTTTCAGGCAGTCCTCCATCTTGTATTTAGCCAAAGCGTCGACAGCTTCCAGCAGTTCGCTCGAGTTCAAGCCAAACTTGCTGTGGTCGCCGCCCGACTCTTCCCATTTTCCGCTGCCCGAGCTCGACAGTTTGATGCGGATTCCGATGTTCGGACGCACACCGATCCGCTTTGCAAGGCGGGCAATCAAGTGCAGCTCGTTGAGCTTTTCCACAACGAGGAATATTCTGCGTCCCATCTTCTGCGCCAACAAAGCCAGCTCCACATAGTTCTCGTCCTTGTATCCATTGCAGATAATGAGATTGTGCTCATCGATATTCGTAGCGAGCACAGCGTGCAGCTCAGGCTTCGAGCCGGCCTCCAGACCGATGTTGAATTTCTTGCCGTGGCTCACGATTTCGTCGACCACCTGACGCATCTGGTTCACCTTTATCGGATAGATGATAAAGTTTTGCGCGCCATATTTATATTCCTCTGCAGCTTGCTTGAAGCATCGCGAAATCTTCTCGATGCGATTGTCGAGGATATCGGGGAAACGCAACAGCACCGGAGCGGTAATGTCACGAATCTGCAACTCGTCCATCAATTCTTTCAAATCGACGGATGCACAACCTTCACGCGGAGTCACCTGAACGTGACCATTGTCGTTGATTGAGAAATACTTCAGTCCCCAGCCCGTAATATTGTAGAGTTCGGCACTGTCCTCAATACGCCATCTTCTCATTATATCTCTGTCTGATTAAAAAATTAGTTTGCAAAGTTAATGAATAAACACGAGAAAAAAGAGCCGAGACGATGAATAAGTCGCCCCGGCTCAATATTTTCAATGTGTGTGCTGATTATTTCACCACAACTTTGACTGTTGTGCCACCTACACGCACAATGTAGAATCCAGCAGCAAGACGGATTGTAGCCTCGCCGTCGACCGCAGCCACAGCCACAGTCTGACCTGTCATTGTGTAGACAGTCACATCGGCCGACTCTGCGACAACACGGATTGCGCCCTCTTCGCCTATAATCTTGACCATATCGGCCGTTGCATCGTCCACACCCGACTCCACTTGGCAATAGATTGACAATTTGGTGTCGATGGTTGTCGTCGACGGTTTGTAGCAACGGAATCCATTATAGTTGAATTGAAGCAGATTGCGGGTGAATTCACCTTGTGCAAGCATCTTAACGGTGCTGCCGGCAAATTCCACACTCCACTTGCCGTTGTCGCTGAGTGTCGACTCAACGCCAAGAGCATTTTTCTCGTTGCTTACAGCGCAGAGGTAGCCCGGCATAGCGGCACCAGTCTCTGTTTTCGTCGCTGCGTTGTAGAATGTGTAGTTGTCGCCGTCCTTGCCCACTGTAAACACAGCCACGTCTGTGCCGACTGACGGCACCACATTGCCGTCGACAACGACTGTAGTGCTCTGACGGTACTGTTTTGCAGCGTTCTTCACGTTCTGCACTGTCGACATTGCGTTGGTTTCGCTAACCAAAATCACCTTCGCGCCTTCCTTGAGCATTTCAGCGGAAGTGACGAGATGGAACGCACCTTCGGCAGCAGGCTCGCCAGCCTTGATTACATAAGTGGCTGTCGACTCCTCGCCCTGCTTCTCACCGAGTTCTGAATGCACGGTCAGCACATATGTAATCTCGCCTGTCGCAGGAGCGGCAAGGGTCACGTCACATGGAGAATAGTCGTAGACATCGTCGTCATTGCAAGTTCCCACAATCATCGAGCCGCGATAGCCCTCAATTGTAACAATCTGAGTGCCTGTGTATGTGCCCTCAGCCAATGAGAATGTAGGAGCGGTAATCACCGGTTCCGGCACAATCTCAAACTCCGCCTCAATAGGCGCAGAAGTCAAAGAGCCGTTTGTCGCCGTGGCAGATATAAGATACTTGCCCACTTCCGAATATGTTTTCCTCCACTCCTCTGTTGCGGTGACGTTGTCTACCTCAACACCGTCTTTTGTCACTACGGCATGAATTGAAGCCACGTCGTCTGACTTCATGACAATGACTTCGACTTCGCCGTAATAAATGTGTTCATCAGAGTCCGGATTCAATGGATATCCAGAGATTCCGATGCCCGGCTCCTGAACTACATCTTTCGGAATTTCAGTGAAGTTGACAGGATAAACCTGAACTTGACCCTTGAAATACGCCGTCATGGCCGTCACGTCATAGATTTTACTTTCATCCGCAGGGAATGCGATAAATCCTTTGTCAAAGGCAACGATGGTGCCCGTGTCGTCAAAAAGCGTAGTGACACCATCTTCCGTGTCGAGCATCGCGTTGCGGATCACGACATAGCGGTTCTGCTTTTCGGCAGTGATTCCAGCTATGGTCATTTCCTCAGGAGCCACACCCTTACCATTATCGGTGATTTCAGTGAGAACGGCATCAGTGAGTTGATAAGTGCCATTGAAATTGCTGAATTTACCCTTGACACCAGGAGCAAGCACAAAGCCGTTCACGCAGACTTTGTCTGGCTGTCCGTAGATAAGCATACCGTCGGTGCCGTCGGTAACATAAAGATTCTTTCCCGACTGATATGTAGCCGTCAGTGGGCAAGTGAACTCATATTCCGGTCCGGAATCAGCCAGACCTTTTGTATAGAATTCAGCAATCGACGCCACCTTGACAGCCTCCGGTTCTACCGGTGTCACATCGCCCACATAGTAGAATGCCGGACGGATATGGCTGTCCTGATAGCCCGTAGAGAATTCCGGAACACCCGGTTCAACCTTCGAATACCATATAAACGACATGAAATTGGTGAACTCGCCGTATGTAGCCTGAACCTTGCCACCCGTTGCGTCGGCAAATTTCCAAACCGCATCTGACGCGTCTTTGCCCACACGGAGGTTGTAGTATGTCTTCGTGCCGTTGATCGACTTTTCAACTGTCACATACTTGCCGTCAGCACTCTGGATGGTGTAGCCTTCGCCCTGTTTCTTGATTGTAAACAAGTTGGCTGAAGAGAAACTTTCTGTGCCGTTGAGTGTGGTCTCGGTAGCAGCCACATAGTTGACGCTATAGGTTTCGTTCTTCATCATGTAGAACTTGCCGTCGTTCTCGCCGACAATGATGTAGTTGCCTTCCTTGACGTTTGCCACATCCATTGCCTCGTAGCCGACTGTCGGAGCTGCAGGAGCCTTGATTGTGAACGTAACGTTTTCAGCAGTCTTGGTTGTTGCACCGTCGGTTGCCGATGCGCTGACCTCATAAGAGCCGTCCTCGGTCACGTCGACCGAAACTGCCGACGTTGCGTCGCCGCCCTTCCACGCAGCGCCGTCCTTGGTCACTGCCCATGTCATCGAAGTGGCGCCTGCCGGATATGAGATTGCGACTTTTGCCGACTTATACTCAACGCCGTTCTCCACACCGGAAATAACCGGAGCCTTGAGCTTCGCAGGAGTGCTGCCTGCTTCCCACTCCACCGAGATGCTTGTCACATAGATCGCACCGAAATTGGAACGGATTCCGATAAACTGATAATCGCCCTCAACGACCAGTTCAGACTTTCCTTTGGCAATCGAGCCAATCAACACGCCCTGAACGTCAGCTGAACCGAAAAGGTCGGTGTCAGAAGAGTAGGCTGTCGATTTGCCATACACATCGATGGTGCGCCCACTGGCTGTAGCGTCGTCCCAAACTACAGTGATTTTTCTCACAGTTCCGGCAGAAGCCGTCGTAACGATTCCGCTGTTGTTGTTCTTTGAGCGCAGCTGAATTGCGCCAGTTTTAGACTTGGCGGAATTGCCGGCATACACAGCCGACGATGTGGCTGTCACGTTGGAGAAATCCGTGTACGAGTTTTCTGTCGCCGTAAACAATTTGGCGGTAAGCACATCCGTCACAGTTGCGGCGTTGGCAAATCCCAATGACGCCAGCACTGCGAACATAATGAATAGATACAGTTTTTTCATAAAAATTTTGTTTATGTTGGTTTAGTCTATTTTTATCTGCTCTATGCGTGTTGTTTTAAAGTGGTTTCTTCATCATTGCAAATGTATGTCAAAACGATTAAGAATGCAAGTGTTTTATCTTTTTATTTCCAAAATGTTATTATTTCTTCATAACAAGGCTGTCACTATGCGGCGAACAAATCATCACTGGAATTAATCTTTTCACGTTTTTCCAAGTCAAAACCACATAAACAGATAAATTTATGTAATTTTGCAAAATCAAAAGGAGGAATATTATGAAACGATTATTTTTAGTTTTCAGCATACTGCTCGCCAACTTGGCGGCATTCGCCGGTCCGATCGACGACAATTGCTCAACCATCTACGACAGCATCATTGCCGGCGATATCTCAAAGGCAGAGGATGCCGCTTCGAAAGTATACGCACAGAAAAGTGCGTGCTCGGCTACAAACCTTGCCGACCTGGCGATAATCTACCACCAGCTGGTCGACAAGTCGTCGGATGCCGTGACACGCTACGACTATGTGCTGAAAACCATCGACTGCTACAACAGCGCTGTGGGCAAAGACTCGAACGCTGCACGCGCACGGTTCACAGAAAAAAGGGTGGACATGGATGCCGTGGCGAAAAACTACAATGCCAACCTGTCGAAATTCCAGCAGGCGGTAGCCGACTCAATGAACTTTTAAATTAAAACATAACAATGAAAAAAATCCTTTCAATTCTTTCAATGCTTGCCGTGTGTCTGCTGATGGCTTCTTGCCAGACCGATGCCGACAAGGCATGTGCCGAAATGGCAAAAAACATGAAAGACGGCAAAGTCGATGCCGTTGCAAAAACTGCCGCCGAGCTATATTCGCAGAAAGATGACCTCAGCATCGACAACCTGTCAGACCTCGCCATCGCATTCCACTATCTTGCACAGAAAGAGTCATCGGGCAGAAACGACGCTACCTACCTTTCCGACTATATCGAGAAGTCGCTCGACTGCTATATGGCTGTATATTCCGACGACGCCGACAAGGCTGAGAAAATTTTCAAAGAAAAGAATCAGGCACAACTCGGCAACGACCTGTCAAGAATGAAAAAACAGCTCAAACAGCTGCAGGATGCCGAGCAAGCAATCATTGACCAACTCAATTCATAAACCATTTTACAGATATCCAAGGGGTGTGAGAACTAAGCATTCCCACACCCTTTTGTTTTCCCCAATGCAGAGATGATTCCAACAATCATAGCCATCTATCTTTTCGCCGTAGGATACGGCATCTTCCGACGTTTCAACATGGGACTGGCACGCAACTCCCGAGGCCAGCAACTGCGGCGCTACCTCATCGCAGCCGTACAGGTTGTCATTCCGATGCTGCTCATGCGCCAAAGCTCATTCTCCCTGCCGGCTGTCTGCGCACTGCTGACTGCCACGCTGTGGATTGTCACCTACAACGTCTTGTATGACAAAACCAACCGGCAGACGTCGCCCGACTACGACAACCACATGGACATCGCTTTCGGTATCTATATTTTCGGATGGCTGTCGGCTCTGCAAGGCATCACAGCAGCATTGTCTCCGGCGGCGGCAGGCATCGTCACCGGACTTGCCGAAGCGGCAATCCTGATAATTCCGCTGGCTCATATCGGCTACTATTCCGTTTACCGCACATGCATCGACGATGCAGGAATGATTCCCTTGCTCGACACATACGCATCGGAAACGGTCGAATATGTGCGGTCGCTCGGCATTGTGAAAGTAGTGGTTGTAGTAGCCGGATTTATTGGATTGACTGCCGCTCTTGTGGCAGCCAACTGGCAGACGGCATCGCCTGCCGACACCGCATGGTGGCTCTATGCCATCACCGCTGCGGTCTTCGCCTATTTCACCGTCTACATCTGGAAACCGCGCCACGGACTGTTTGTGCGCACCGGTGTGGTCAATCTGTATATCGACGTGCGCGACTACTTCCGTGGCTCGCGCCGATACCGCACCGGCATGGAGCAACGCCTGAGCGACCTCTCGGTGACGCGCAATGCCGAAGGCGGAAAGCCACACACCGTGCTGCTGGTGATCGGAGAGTCGGCATGCCGCGACTATATGAGCGCGTTCGAGCCCGACCAGCCGTGGGAAACAACCCCCTGGGAAACGGCTATGAGCCGCGACAGGCGTCATTTCTCGTTTTTCCGCAACGCATACTCATGCGCCATGCAGACCGTCCCGGCGCTGGAACGGGCTTTGACCGAACGCAGCCAATACAACAACCGTGAGTTTTCCGACTCTGTGTCGGTTATCGACATCGCGCGCAAGGCAGGTTACCGCACAAGCTGGTTCAGCAATCAGGGGCATATCGGAAAGAACGACACGTCGGCAACTCTCGTGGCTTCAACCTCCGACCGCGCCGAGTGGACTCTTAGTTCGGTCGAGGCGCAATATGACTCTTCACTCATCGACTTTCTCGACACGATTGACCCCACGGTCGACAATTTCGTTGTGCTGCACCTGATAGGCAGCCATTTCAACTATGAGAACCGCTATCCGGAATCTTACGCCAAAGCCAACGGACTGCGCACCGACTTGGGCGATGTGGAATGCTACCGCAACTCCATCCACTTCACTGACAGCGTATTGCAGAAAGCCTTTGAAAAAGCGAGCCAACGCCTCAACCTCGAAGCGATGGTCTACTGCTCCGACCACGGAGGCATTCCCGACATGCGACGGTCGCCACGCTTCCTCGGATTCAAGATGGTGCGCATCCCGCTATGGACCTACCTGTCCGACAGTTACATCGACCGCCATCCCGCCGTGGCGAAGGCTCTCGCCGACAACCGCGACCGATATTTCACCAACGACTTGCTCTACGACCTTATGTGCGGCATCTTCGACATCCGGTCAAACCGCTACGACCCTTCGCAGTCGCTGGCGTCAGCCGACTATTGCTACCAGCGCGCCGACATGCTGACATACGACAACCGCATCCGTGTGGCCGACGATGATTTGGACAAGGCATAAGCCGGAAAATCAAATTTCAAGCAAAACAGTGCATTTTTTAGATGACTTCCCTTGGTTATGCGACAAAATTTACCCATTTTTGTCGCATAATTTGCGACGTTATTCCAAAATATTGCTCGTATCTATTCCATAAGATAGTGAAGAAATCTCCTTTTTTCGCTCGGTTTCTCGGCTCAATGTAAAAAAGACGTTGTTAAAGAAGCGGAATATGTCGAACTTTACGACATTAAACAATGGCAACGTTGGCGGGCTATCGTCGCAGAGCGACGGCACTCCCGCGACGCAGGCTGCGGCTCGGAAAATCAAAATTTCAAGCAGCTTGATTTTGTTTTTCTCTCGCCTTGCACTATCTTTCCATAAGACAGGCTGCGGCTCGGAAAATCAAAATTTCAAGCAAGCTTGATTTTGTTTTTCTCTCGCCTTGCACTATCTTTGCAAAAAAATTAATAATCAGAGTGGAAACGAAATATATCTTCGTAACGGGAGGCGTGGTTTCTTCGCTTGGAAAAGGAATCATTTCTTCCTCATTGGCGCGATTGCTGCTTTCGCGCGGTTTTAGAGTGACTATCCAAAAGTTTGACCCGTATATCAACATCGATCCGGGCACATTGAACCCCTACGAGCATGGCGAATGCTATGTGACTGTCGACGGCCACGAGGCCGACCTCGACCTCGGTCACTATGAGCGTTTCACCAACGTCCACACTACTCGCGCGAACAACATCACCACCGGGCGTATCTACCAAAGCGTCATCGACAAGGAGCGCCGCGGAGACTATCTCGGCAAGACGGTGCAGATTATCCCTCACATCACCGATGAAATCAAACGCAACGTGAAATTGCTCGGAAACACCGGCAAATACGATTTCGTAATCACGGAAATCGGCGGCACCGTGGGCGACATCGAGTCGCTGCCGTTCCTCGAGAGCATGCGTCAGCTGAAATGGGAGCTTGGCTCTAACTGCATCTGCATCCACTTGACATATGTGCCGTTTCTCAACGCCGCAAAGGAGTTGAAGACGAAGCCTACGCAACACTCTGTAAAGCAACTGCAGGAGGTGGGCATCCAGCCCGACGTGCTTATCCTGCGCACAGAAAAGGAAATCCCGACAGCAATGCGCCGCAAGGTGGCGTTGTTCTGCAACGTGTCGCCCGACGCTGTCATCCAATCCATCGACATGCCGAGCATCTACGAGGTGCCGATGGGCATGCACGCCCAGCATCTCGACGAGATTATCCTGAAAAAAACCAACACTCCATACGAGGGCGAGCCCGACATGAGTCAGTGGAAAAACTTCCTCGACAAGATGAACAATGCCACAGAGACTGTCACAATCGGTCTTGTGGGCAAATATGTCGAGCTTCAGGACGCATACAAGTCAATCAACGAGGCGTTGTTCCAAGCAGCCACCTACAACAACCGCCGTCTCAAGCTCGTGAGCATCCACTCCGAGAAGGTGAACGACGACAACGTGGAGTCGCTGCTCAAGGACATGGACGGCGTGATTGTGGCTCCGGGATTCGGTCAGCGTGGCATCGAAGGCAAATTCTCTGCGCTTAAATGGTGCCGCGAACACGACAAACCGACATTCGGCATCTGCCTGGGCATGCAGTGCATGGTGATTGAGTACGCTCGCAACGTGCTCGGACTGAAGGATGCAAACAGCACCGAGATGAACCCGCAGACTCCTTACAACGTCATCGACCTTATGGAGGAACAGAAGAGCATATCCAACATGGGCGGCACTATGCGTCTGGGCGCATACGACTGCGTGCTCAAAGCCGGTTCGAAAGCGGCTGAGGCTTACGGCTCAACACACATCAGCGAGCGTCATCGCCACCGCTTTGAATTCAACGAGGAATTCCGCAAGCAATTTGAGGACGCTGGCATGAAATGTGTTGGCGAAAACCCTGACACACACTTGGTTGAAGTCGTTGAGATTCCAGAAAAGAAATGGTATATCGGCACACAGTATCACCCTGAGTACAGCAGCACGGTGCTTTCTCCAAACCCGCTGTTCCTCAGCTTCGTGAAAGCCGCCATCGACAATCAAAAGAAATAAAATAAATAACAGAAGAAAATAATGGACAAAAACACGATTCTCGGCTTGTTGCTGATGGGTGTGGTAATCTTCGGATTCTCAATGCTCAACTCGGGCGACGACCAAAGCAACCAGCCGACAACCGAAAAGACTGAAAAGGCTGACGCAAAACAGGCCACAACCGACATTGCCGACAGCCTCAACGCCAACGAGCTTGCCCGCATCAAGACCATCGTGCGCCAATACGGCAAGCAGGACGGCGACAAGATGGTGCTGACAAACGACAATGTGAGTTTCACCGTCGCTTCCGACAGCCTTACCGGCTCGGTTATGATGGACGGCAATATGACCGTGGCTCTCTCTGATTTGCAGCACGCTCCGTCGGCCGACAACCGCCTGCTCTACAACGCGGCGATGAAGAAGGTGCGCGATGCCGCCGAAAATGTGGCTAAATACTCCGACTTCGTGCAGTTTGTTGGCGGTGGAAACAAGACCGTAAAACTTGAGAACGAGCTGCTGACGCTCGACCTCTCTTCGAAAGGCGGTCAAATAGCGAAGGCTACGCTGAAGAAATACAACGCTTTCCAACATGGAAAAGATGGCAACTGCGTGCTTTTCGACAGCAAGCACAACTCTTACGGCTTCGCCATCAACACCGACACACACCGTTTCGACACCAAGGAGTTCAACTTCACTCCGGTGCAGGAAAACGACTCTACGGTGCTGATGAAACTCGACTTCGGAAAAGGCGTTTACTTCGGCATCCGATATACGCTTCCTAAAAACAGCTACCTCGTGCGTATGGAGGTGGTGCAGCAGAACATGGCTGCCGTTATCTCTTCCAACGTGTCGACTATGGACTTTGAATGGAGCCAGAAGATGATGCGCCACGAGAAAGGTCAGACTTTCGAGGAACGCAACAGTGGTGTGTTCTACAAATTTTCGGGCGACAACGTGGAGAACCTCAGCGAGACAAGCAACGACGAGGAAAAGACCAACAATCACCTGAAATGGGTGGCGTTCAAATACCAGTTCTTCTCTTGTGTGCTTATCGCAGACCAGCATTTCATCGGAGCCGCTCCTATGAAAAGCGCGGTTATCGACAAGAACAGCGAGGAGCACAATGATTTCCTCAAAGACGTGTCGTTCAACAGCTCTCTTGAATACAACGTGAACAATCCGAAACCGGCAGCGTTCAACTTCTTCCTCGGCCCGAACGAGTACAAACTGCTCTCGTCGTTTGACGACAAGATCTCGCCCGATGAGGATTTGGAACTCACTCGCCTGATTCCGCTTGGATGGTCAATGTTCCGCTGGATAAACACTTGCATCATCATCCCTATCTTCAACTTCTTGGGAACGATGAACTTGAACTACGGAATCATCATCCTGCTGCTCACAATCTTCATCAAACTCGTGCTCTTCCCGCTCACCTATAAGAGCTTCTCTTCACAGGCGAAGATGCGCGTGCTCGCTCCCGACATCAAGGAAATCAACGATAAATACCCTGGCAACGAAAACGCGATGAAGCGCCAGCAGAAGATGATGGAGCTTTACAACCGCGCGGGTGCCAACCCGATGAGCGGATGTCTGCCGCTGATTCTGCAAATGCCGGTCTACGTGGCTATGTTCTCATTCCTGCCGTCATGCATCGAGCTGCGCGGAGAGTCATTCCTTTGGGCTTCCGACCTGTCGGCGCCCGACATGATTCTCGAATGGGATGCAAACATCCCTGTCATCAACTGGATTTTCGGACACCATCTGAGTCTCTTCTGCTTGCTGATGACGGGTGTGAACATCATCTACACCTACCTCAACATGCAGGCAAACCCGAGCAACAACCAGATGCCGGGAATGAAGTGGATGATGTACCTGATGCCGGTGATGTTCCTCGTGTTCTTCAACGACTATGGAGCCGGTTTGAGCTACTACTACTTCATCTCTCTGCTCATCACAATCGCTCAGACATACGCTTTCCGATTCATCATCAAGGAAGACAAGGTGCGCGCCAAGATGGCTGAAAACGCCAAGAAACCGCGCAAGAAGAGCGGATTCATGGCTCGCCTCGAGGCTGCACAGAAACGACAGGAGGCGATGCTCCGCGAACAGCAGAAACGCAAGAAATAATTCCGACTATTGCCCTGCGGCAATACTTTTATAACAAAAAGGACTGACACCCCGTGCCAGTCCTTTTTGTCTATATATGCTCAACGTAAAAAAGACGGAATACGCGAGCTCTGCGCCACGAAACAATGTCAACGCGCGATGCGGCTATTCCACCACAATCTTCCGTGTCTTGTCAGCCAAGGTGACCTCTACTTCGAAAAGCCCCTTATGTTGCTGAATTTATTCCAGTCTTCCGCCCGCGTATAGGCGGCAACAGATCCTTCCGGAACAATCAATTCGCAGTTAGTTTTATTGACTCCGTTAAACACTTTGAAGCCACACATTGGCGGAATTTCAGCCAACGATGTTATCTTCGACAAGTCGCTGCAATATGCGAAAGCATAATCCCCGATGCTCGTAATGCTGTTAGGCAATGTCAATTCGGTCAAGCCGCTGCAACCCCCGAAAGCACAATTCCCGATACTCGTCACGCTGTTGGGCAATGTTAGCTCGGTCAAGCCGCTGCAATATGCGAAAGCACGATCCCCAATGCTCTTCACGCTGTTGGGCAATGTCAGTTCAGTCAAGCCGCTGCAACCTTGGAAAGCATACCTTCCGATGCTCTTCACGCTGTTGGGCAATGTTAGCTCGGTCAAGCCGCTGCAATATGCGAAAGCGCCATCCCCAATGCTCTTCACGCTGTTGGGCAATGTCAGTTCGGTCAAACCGCTGCAACCACAGAAAGCAAGACCATCAATTCTCGCCACGCTGTCAGGCAATGTAAGTTTGGTCAAGCTGCTGCAACCCTGGAAAGCCTCGCTATCAATTTTTTTTAATTTCTTTGGCATGACAATCTCTTCCAACTTGTCGCAACCTTTGAATGCCTCTTTGCAAATTTCCTCGACACGTTCGTCAATCTCGTAATATTTGTCTTTAAGTGCGGCTGCATCAACAAGTTTCTTATAGTCCTCACTGTACACCACTACATCCCTTTTTTCCATGATATATATATTTAGTTTATTTTAACAGCCTGCAAGATGGCGCAAGAACTCTTTTCCTCACGCCATCTTTTCCAAGCCTTTCTATTCGTTTATATTTTCACTTTTTCTCTCCTACAAAGCCCCTTATGTTGCTGAATTCATTCCAGCCTTTCGCCTGTTTATAGGCGGTGATTGATTCTTCCGGAACAATCAACTCGCAGTTAGCTTTATTGACTTCGCCAAACTCTTCGCCGACAAACATACAGCGGTCAAACACTGGCGGAATTCCAGCCAACGATGTTATCTTCGACAAGCCACTGCATTCGCTGAAAGCAGCATCTCCGATGCTCGTCACGCTGTTTGGCAATGTCAGTTCGGTCAAACCGCTGCAACCACCGAAAGCACCATTTCCAATACTCGCCACACTGTTAGGCAATGTCAGTTCAGTCAAGCCGCGGCAATCAGAGAAAGCATGCTCCCCGATGCTCTCCAAGCTGTTAGGTAATGTCAGCTTGGTCAAGCTGCTGCAACCGCTGAAAACACTACCATCAATGCTCTTAAGGCTGTCAGGCAATGTCAGTTCGGTCAAGCCGCTGCAACCACTGAAAGCAGATTCCCCGATGCTCGTAATGCTGTTAGGCAATGTCAGTTCGGTCAAGCCGCTGCAACCCTCGAATGCATACCACCCGATGCTCGTAATGCTGCTCGGCAATGTCAGTTCGGTCATACCGCTGCAACCTTCGAAAGCACAATCCCCGATGCTCGTCACGCTGTTAGGCAATGTCAGTTCGGTCAAACCGCTGCAACCACCGAAAGCAGAATCCCCAATGCTCGTCACGCTGTTTGGCAATGTCAGCTTGGTAATGCCGCGGCAACCGCTGAAAGCACAAGCCTCAATGCACTTAAGGCTGTTAGACAATGTTAGCTCAGTCAAGCCGCTGCAATATGCGAAAGCACCATCCCCAATGCTCGTCACGCTCTTAGGCAATGTCAGTTCGGTCAAGCCTGTGCAACCCTCGAAAGCAGAATCCCCAATGCTCTTCACGCTCTTAGGCAATGTCAGTTCGGTCAAGCCTGTGCAACCCTCGAAAGCAGAATCCCCAATGCTCGTCACGCTGTTTGGTATGACACTGTTTTTGCATCCTGCAATCAAGGTGTTGGTTGCCGTCTCAATTATTGAATTGCAATTATCACGGGAGTCATAGCGACTGTTTCCACTCTCTACTGTAATCTTTTCCAAGCCGCTGCAATATGCGAAAGCAGATTCCACGATACTCGTCACGCTGTTCGGCAATACCAGTTCGGTCAATTCACTGCACCAGCCGAAAGCAGAATCCCCGATGCTCGTCACACCGTTAGGGATGACACTGTTTTTGCTTCCAACAATCAATGTGTTGGTTTTCTTATCAATTATTGAATTGCAATTATCCCGGGAGTCATAGCGACTGTTTCCACTCTCTACTGTTATCTTTTCCAAGCCGCTGCAATATGCGAAAGCACCATCCCCAATGATCTTCACGCTGTTGGGCAATGTCAGTTCGGTCAAACCACTGCAACCTTCGAATGCAGAAACCTCGATAATCCTCACCCTGTTGGGCAATGTCAGTTCGGTCAAACCACTGCAACCACAGAAAGCATAAGCCTCGATGCACTCCAAGGTGTCGGGCAATGTCAGTTCGGTCAAGCCGCTGCAACCATAGAAAGCCCATCTTCCAATGCTCGCCACTCTGCTCGGTAATGTAAGTTCGGTCAAGCCAGAGCAACCGCAGAAAGCTCCTTTCCCGATGCTCATCACGCTGTCAGGCAATGTAAGTTTGGTCAAGCTGCTGCAACCCTGGAAAGCCTCGCTATCAATTTTTTTTAATTTCTTTGGCATGACAATCTCTTCCAACTTGTCGCAACCTTTGAATGCCTCTTTGCAAATTTCCTCGACACGTTCGTCAATCTCGTAATATTTGTCTTTAAGTGCGGCTGCATCAACAAGTTTCTTATAGTCCTCACTGTACACCACTACATCCCTTTTTTCCATGATATATATATTTAGTTTATTTTAACAGCCTGCAAGATGGCGCAAGAACTCTTTTCCTCACGCCATCTTTTCCAAGCCTTTCTATTCGTTTATATTTTCACTTTTTTGCTTATAAACTAATGCTATCGCTTCGACAAACGAAACGATGGTCTTTCATAAACATTTTTGTCGTTTTTTTTATTTCAGCGTCTTCACAAGTTTTTCCCAGTCTGACTTTGTCATATTTCCAGGCGACAGCGAGACGTTCTGGCAGCTGTTGAGCAAAATCAGATTGCTGTAATTCTCCAGACCTTTTATTCTTGCAAACCATTCTCTCCGACTTCGCATAAGCACTATGACTTTCTCCTCTTCCATCGCGCGATAAATAAAATCGTCGACATACTTGTCAGACGGCAAGTCGAACGCCATTTTGTGTTTAGTGTGGTACGGGAAACATTCTATACAGAAAACTGAAATCTCGCGATCGCATGCTTTCTTCAATTTTCGCACGCGGTCTTTCCACCATTTATAGCCTAGATGGGACTCGCCTATCGCATTCACAACTGTTTCTGGATCACGCAGCCAAATGAACTCCTTGCTGATATGCCACAACTCCTCACAAATCTCTTTCTCATAAATGTTGGAGAAAGCATTCTTACCGTTTGGCAGCACTGACACCGCCTGAATCGCGTTGCCGCAGCCCACAAAAGTCAAATCTTTTTCGCTATGTCCAGGATTGCCATTAAGCAGATAGACCTTAGCCTCAGGATCGCCGTGATATGGTTCAGGAAGTGTGTCAAGCACAATCTTTGATTTAACAGCAGTCGTCAGGCTGTTGATTACTGGCTTGTCGCAATCGGCGACAGTGTCGCTAAGTGAAATGTTTAACCATGGATTCTTCATGATTTTGGGACTCTTCATGTTTTGGGGACTCTTCATGTTTTTGCAATTTGTTTTTCGAATTTGCAAAATTAACAAACAAGAACACAATAATTACCCCCCCCCGTTAATTTTAGTTAATTATGTTGCAAAACATTTTTCCATAGGCTTGGCGTGTTGTCGGTAAGAATAAATGATGCCGAGAATATATCGCAGGGAGGTGTGCAATGTGTTCATACCCGTTCCCTTTTTCACATATCCACCTCTGTGAAACGATTGAAAGTTCGACCTTCTCTTGTAACCTTCCCGAAAAACATCTTTTCAGGGCGCACCCAATATGCCTTCTGTCCATACAAGGCTTGGTAAACCACCATACGTTCCAACGTCTCTGAATCAAAGGCGGAATGGAAAAACTTATACTTTCCGCCCTTGAAGTGCTGAAAATACCGATATTCTTTTACCGGACAGTCCATAAGCATCTTTTGGGCAAGCGGTGCGTACCATGCCTTCACCTCCTGCTCTGTAGGTGTGTGGCCGCCAGGGAAACGGAAGGCATTGTCGTAGTGCTCCATAAACAACGGGCAGAAATGGGCGATGCTGTCGCGCTCGCCAAAAAGTCCCCATACGCGGTCTTTGTAATATGGGTTGCAGCAATCAAATTGTATGGCTTCCAGTTCGGCAAACTCCTCAATCAACGCCTCGTCAATGATCAGCCGCTGATTGCCGTCAATGCGCGGCGCCTTGTATTCGTGCTCACCGACGCGCTGCTTCAAAAATTCGGTCATCTTGAAATGAGGATTGCCAAGCAAGGCCGGTATGCCCTCCACAGGGGCAAGCATCTGGGCAAGGAATGCTCCGCAGCTGTTGCCAAGAAGCAAGTCGGGACGCTCCTTGTCGATGATGCTGCGGATTTCGTTCAAAGCCTCTTTGGGATGCAACGGCAGGTCGGGTGTCAGCACAACTGCCGACCCCTCGAAAGCCTCCCGCAACGCCTTTGCCATCGCACAACTTCCCGTAGCAAAAAATCCATGCAGGAACAGTATCTTCTTTTGTGTCGTTTCTTTCATTAAATTCTTTTATCTTTCCGTTGGCAGCATATACGGCCGCCTAATCAATCTCGAGACACTGCTTGATGGCGGCGCGGATGGCGGCGGAATCGGCATTGTCGCGCTGAAGGATGGTGAATATCGATTTGATATATTCATCCTTGTTCTGGCAGCCGCACAGCTGCGCCACGTTGCTCTGCACAAGCATCGTTTTCTGGTTGTAGACACGCAACACGCTGCGGTAGTCGCCCTCCTGGACATAGCGGTTGAAGTCGCGGCACAGTCCCTCATAGATTGCGCGCGGACGTATCTCCTGTCCAAGATGGTCAAGATGGTCCTCAAGGGCGTTGATGTTCTGAAAACGGCGGTCAACGACCACCTCGATGGTGCGTTTCACTTGATGCCGGGTGTGCATCAACGCCTGCTGCCGCAGTTCTGCCTTGAAGAGTTTGAGGATGTTGCCACGCACATGCGAAAAGGCCTTCACATCATCCTTGCCGTGCACACGCGCCACGGTGCGTATCACCCCTTCAAGCATCATTATATTCTCAATCTCAGCCACATCCGGTACATAAATCTTCTTCTGACGCAGATAGTCAACCTCATTGGCGTTGCGCCGGTCGCGGTCAACGATGCCGCGCGAGTCAAGATGATGGAAGCCTTGAATGTCGTTGACGGAGCGCACCGTTTCTATCACCTTGTTGCAGCTTCCCATCGGCTTCACCGTGTACTCCGGGAAAATCAGCGAATACAGCCTGAAATCAAGGCTGTGGGTGCTGTCGCCCTCCACAAAAAGCACCGGTTTGCGGCTGCCCATAAGGTCGATTATCAGCTGGTCGCTCAGCGACTCGTGCGGACGGATTATCTCATAGTCCCACGTTTCCGCCTGGATGTTGCATCCTCTCACCCACACCGTGACGTTGTCGGTGCGCGACGTAGGAAACTCGATGTCGTGGGTCATGTAGACAAACGTGCAGTCGGGGCGGTGTCCCTCGATGGTTGTCCAAAGGCTTTGCGTGATGCTGCGGTGCAGGAAAAGCGTAGGCGAGTCAACAAAAATCACGCTGCCCTTCGGAGCATACAGCGTCGCGCCGATATAGAAGAACACGGCTTTCTCGCCCGCCGACAGCTGGCGGGGATTGAAGGCATTGTCGCCAAGACGGTTGGTAAACTTGATTTTACCGCCCGACCTCTGCACATCGTTTTTCGGAAACACTTCCTTCCACAGTCTCACAACGGTATCGATTTTAGTGCGCGGCAACGGGATGTCGGCGGCTGCGCCGATACGGTTCATCTTGTAGGTGAACATATCGTTCATCTCATCGTTGAGCAGCATAAACAGCAGCATCTCAAACTCTGTCTCGGCTACGGGTTTCACAAACTGCACCGACTGCAGCGCCTGCTGATAGAACGTTGTGACCGACTGCGCCTGCATGTCGCCGTCTTTTATCGGATACAAGGCTTTGAGAGCGGAAATTGTGAATGCACGGTTGCCAAGGTCGGCAATCATCCGGTTGACGAAGCGTGTCTTGCCAGAGCCGTTGGCTCCGACCACTGTGATTTGCTGGCGCCCGTTGAGCGACACCGGCTGCTGCCCGTCTATTCGTTTCGGAAGCGTTATGTCCATCGTATTCAGATTTTTGTCAGTGTAAAGTTAATCACTTACCACGGAAAATACAAACACGAAGCGACTAAATAATCAATTTAAATGACTTACTCACCAGAATATCTCCGCCACGACGTGGAACGGGAAAAGAGTGATGGCGACCACTGCGTTGAGCGTGATGAGAAGCACGGTGCGGTCGGCGCGTTTCACCGCCGCCTCAATGTTGCCGGCGCGCAGCATGCGGCGTGCAGTAACGGCTGAGCGTATCGACATCCATGACAGCGGAAGCAGCATATAGAAAAACGGACTGTAGAGCAGTGAAAGGGGCGCGAACACATTGAAAAACGACAAAGCGATGATTACCGTCGTGACAACAGCGGCACGCAGATGCGTGGGGCAATGGCGCACGGCGTCATCAGCCGCCCGATGCTTCTCCTCGACCTTTACACCAAAGATTTGCGCGAACTCAGGCACGAGTCTTGCCTCTGTCCATTGCGGCAGCCCTTGGCGCCACACCTTCGTTTCCGCCGCAAGTCCATGCGCGGTCAATTCCTCAAGGCTGAACGGGCCTTCGCTATTTCCGTCCTTTATCATCCAATACTTCATACGGCAAAGTTACTGATTTTCCTCAAAAGAATCATCGTTCAGAGCATCTTTTCAAGGATGTCGAGAGCGTGGAGCATATCGGCATGAAACGTGGCGTGCGAACGCAGAAAGTCTGTGCGGCCGTCTGCCAGCAAGGAATACAGCTCAGGATTCATGTCGTCGGCAAACGAGAAAATGGCATACTCGATGTCGTCGCGCTGCCAGTCCATTGTCGAATGGGCATAGACACGCTCCTTCTGGTGCAGGAAGCAATAGGCGGTCTCGATACCGGCGCGCGTAATCATCGGTCGTAACCCTCCGGACGCATTTGACGCTGCTCCACGCTGTAGACGTAGCCATGGCTGAGAAGATACGCCTTCAGCTGCTCCGGGTCGCGGTTGTAGGCATAGCAGATCTGTTCGAGCGAGTCAAACTCCTCGTCGCGCAGCAGCATATTGATTGTTGACACAAGTATTGCGGGGTCGGTTGGCAGATAGTCCATATTCTTGTCGTTTTTTTCACTCCATCAGCGGTGCCTCCACAGCATCGTCGCTCTGCTCCTGAAGGAAGAGGAAGTAGTCGGAGAACGAGCGTCCCTCCTTGAGCAGCAGGTCGAAATTCTTTTCACTGATAAACACAGGGCGCACCTGACGCGGAATGACAACCTGACGGTCGGCAAACAGTTGACGGCTGTAGTCCTCAAGGTCAGCGTAGCTGGTGAATCCCTTAATTATGATTATTCCGAGTTGTCCATACGTCTGACGGTCGATGTCGAAATCGCGCACAGCATAGTTCGAGAAGTTGTGGCGTGCCACGTCGAAGAGCAGACGGTTTGACGACACGCTGTCGACAGGATACGTGAGCAGACAGATGTGCGGACCCTCGCGCGACGTGTCAAACGGCGTATACTCCGTCGTGGAGTTGACCGCCGCAGTGTCGTTTGTGAGCCGTATCGACCAAATCATGCCACGCACGTTGCCTCCGGCTCCCGAATTCGGTTTTCTGCCTTTGGCAAGATCCTTCAGAATCGACGAGGCGAGCGGTGTGATGTCGGTGTCGGGATAGCGCACAAGCAATTCCTTGAGCGTTTCCTGGAAACGGTCGTATTTCTTCTCCGAGAGGTAGGAGAGTGCGTCGAGAAGCATGAACTTAGGCATAATTTTCGACAACGGATATCGGTTCATAATCCCCTGATACCCCTCATGCACCGCTGCGTTGCGGTTTGCAAGATAGTCGGCATACGTCTTCTCATACATCCGCTCCTGCTCGCTCTCCATGTTGCGCAGGTTTTCGATATAATTCGGGTCGGCGAGAGCCATACCATATTTCGTGTCGGCAAAGTCGGCAAGAATCTTCTGCCGGCATGTCTCTGCCTTGTCGGCATATCCGTAGCGCACATACATCAGATACATATTATAATATATGTCAAGGCGATACACATTGTCTGGATAGCGGGTCAGCAGCTCGTTGAACGCGGCTTCGGCGGCATTCACATCCTCAAGTTTGTCCTTCAGGATTATGCCCATATTAAACAGTCCCTCCTGCACAATGTTGTGAGAGTTCTGTATTTCCTCCTCCGTTTTTGGAATCTGCACCAGATAGTATTCCGGGAAGTGCGGATCCTGCTCATGCGCCAGCTGCTCCTCGTTTTTCTTCCGGGCGGCAATCTCTTCGTCGCTTAGCGGATTGCCGAGGGAGTCGACCATCTCTTTCTGCTTGTCGTCGTCGCCATAGTCTGCCTCCGAATTGAAGTCGCTGACAGAAAATGTGGTCTTGTTGGCGCGACGCCAGTCGTCTTCCAGCTTACGGCTGCCCCAGCGGCGCTGAAACTCCGTCTTGCCGGCATTTTTAGTGGCAGTGTTGTAGAAATACCACGACTTGTCGGTGTTGAGCGTATAGTTCTGCGTGTTGCTCTTCAGCTGGCTTCCGGCAGCGTCGGGCCGCGACGCAAGCGCCTGCAGCGCAGCCTCCTCAGCAGCTTTCTTCTCCTTGTCTTTCAACTCTTTCACCAATCTGTCAGCCACTTTCTGCTGCTCCTCCGGCGACAGTTTTGAAAGCGCCAGCAACGAATCCTGCAGCGTGACATTCTGCGAGTAGACAGCCAGTTCGTCGAGCACGTCGCTGCGCTTCTTCAGCATCGCATAGTTCTGATAGTCCTCCGGCAACTGCGCCACGCCCTCAGAATAGCAAGGCTGCGCCTTGTCATATTCATAGCGGTCGAAATAGAGTCCGCCGAGCGTAATCTGGTTTATAGCCTTGTCTATGCCGTTGCGCGTGCTTTTCTCATTGGCAAGCACATAGTTTTTTATGGCGTTTGCCGTGTCGCGGCGCGACAGGTAGAGATTGCCTATGGCATAGTATATCTGGTCGAGGTATTCTTTGTTGCGGTCCAACCGCGCCATGCGCTGCAACGACCTTACCTCTGAATTGATGTTCTGTCCGGTGTAGACCTCGCTCTGCTTGATGCGGGCGTTGAACTGCGTGCGGTAGGTGGCGCTCGATGCTCCTGCCACCGACTTGAACATACGGTAGGCGGCAGCCTTGTCGCCATTGGCCTCATAAACCTGACCGAGCAAAAATGCCAGACGCGTCTTCTGTGCGCCGCCAGTGTATTTGTACGCCGCAAGCAGCACAGGCGCCGCCTTGTCGTATTGGCGCGTCTTCACGAGGAAGTCGGCATAAGCCGTGTTGTACATCGTGCGCAGCCGCTTGTTCACAAGCTCGTCCTGCTTCAGCCGCGACAACACGTTCTCAGCCTCGTTTGTCCATCCCAGCGCGCAGTAGCTGCGCAACTGCCATATCTTCGCCTCTGTGACGAGTTTCGGAAGCCACGGGAAATAGCGCTCCACATACATAAACGTAGCCGCCGCCGCGGAGAAGTCGCCTTTCAGATACTGCGCCTCGCCCATAAGCCTCCACGCATTGTGGAGAAACGGGTTGTACTCGTTACGCTTCAGATAATCACGATATTTCGGGTCGCGCATCTTGCTGCGGTCCTTCTTCGGTTTCTTCTGTATGGAATGGAGAGCGATGGCTTTCTGCATCTTCTCGATTGTGCGGTCGAAACTCACCGACGGATGCGTGGCTTTGTCGTCGGCAAACGACTCGGCGGGATGCACATAGACGAAGTCGGAATAGTCATCCTCATATTCCTCCTCCATCTTCTTCAACTGCTCCTTATAGTGCTGCTCTCCGTTGAAATAAACGTTGTAGCGGGTGGTGAACGACTGCATAAAACGGGAGCCGGCGGTGTTTTTCTTCGTGCTGCACGACAGCAACACGGAGCACAACACTGCCACCACAACCGTCAAATATGTCGCCGTCCGGCACTTCATACATAATATTAACGCTCGCGCACGCTTTTTATTTCAGTGCGGCATTTAAAAAAATCGCCCCACCACCGCCGATTTTCCCAACTGTATATTTGCGCAATAAAAATTAATGTCTAATTTTGTGAAACTAATAACAAACAAAACTATTATCATTTAATCTTAAAGATATGGCTTTTCCTTTTATTACCGCAGAACAGGCGGCTGAATTGGTGAACAACGGCGACAATGTCGGTTTCTCTGGTTTCACCGCTGCCGGCACGCCTAAATTTGTCGCTCCTGCAATCGCAGCTAAAGCGAAAAAAGAACACGAAGCCGGACGTCCGTTCAAAATCAACGTATTTACAGGTGCTTCGACCAATGACTACATCGACGGCGAGCTTGCACGTGCCGATGCCGTGAATTTCCGCACGCCGTATCAGTCATGCAAAGACACCCGCGCACGCCTCAACGCTCACGAAATCAACTATTGCGACATACACCTCTCTCAGCTTGCGCAGAACCTCCGCTACGGATTCTTCGGCAAGATGGACATGGTGGTAATCGAGGCTGGCGACGTGACCGACGACGGCGAAATTCTGCTCGGTCCTGGTGTGGGCAACATTCCTTCGCTCGCTCACCTTGCCGACAAGATTGTAATTGAGCTAAATGAGCATATCCCGGCTGAAATCCGCGGTCTGCACGACATCTACATGCCGCTCGACCCGCCTTACCGCCGCGAGATTCCCATCTATAAGCCAAGCGACCGCATCGGTTCTCCGGTGTTGAAGGTCGACCCGTCGAAAATCGTGGGTATCGTAAAAACTTACAACACTGACAAAGTACACGGATTCTCGCCTATCGACGAGACCACTATGCGCATCGGTGCAAACGTTTGTAAATTCCTCATCGGCGAGCTCCGCGCCGGACGCATCCCTAAAGAATTCCTGCCGTTGCAGTCGGGCGTGGGCAACATCGCCAACGCTGTGCTCCACGGCTTAGAGGAAAGCCCGGAAATCCCTCAATTCGATATGTACACCGAAGTGATTCAAGACGCCGTGCTCGACCTTATGGAGAAAGGCAAATGTCGTTTCAGCAGCACATGCTCGCTCACATTCTCCGACGAGACAATGGACCGCTTCTTCAAAAACGTTGATTTCTTCCGCGACAAGGTGCTTATCCGTCCGGGCGAAATCTCAAACAACCCTGAGATTATCCGTCGACTTGGCGTGATTTCTATGAACACTGCTCTCGAAGCCGACATCTTCGGCAACGTCAACTCAACCCACGTGGTGGGTACCAAGATGATGAACGGCATCGGCGGCTCGGGCGACTTTACCCGCAACGCCTACATCTCTATCTTCAGCTGTCCGTCAATCACAAAAGAGGGCAAAATCAGCAACATCGTGCCGATGGTGTCGCACATCGACCACAGCGAGCACTCTGTGGCTGTGCTCATCACCGACCAGGGTATCGCCGACCTCCGCGGAAAGGATCCGTTGCAGCGCGCCGAACTCATCATAGAGAACTGCGCACACCCGGCCTACCGTCCGTTGCTCCGCGACTACTTGAAGCTGAGCAAAGGTGGACACACGCCTCACACCCTCAAGGCTGCCTTCGCATTCCACGAAGAGTTTAACGCTTCGGGCGACATGCAGAAGACCGACTTCTCGAAATTTGCATAATAAACTACGCATAAACACCATCTAAAAGGGGTTGCCGAAACCATACGGCGACCCCTTTTTCATATATTTAGGTGTGAAATCAGTTGCATTGTGGTTTTTTTTGTCTAATTTTGCGGCGCAAAAACAAGAGAGAATTATTGATATGCCGAAAAATTTAGTAATTGTCGAGTCACCTGCAAAGGCTAAGACAATCGAAAAGTTTCTGGGAGACGACTACAAAGTAATGTCAAGTTATGGCCACATCCGCGACCTTCAAAAGAAGGATTTCAGCATCGACGTGGAGCACGACTACAAACCCATATATGAAATCCCTGCCGACAAGAAGGAACTTGTGAAGCAGTTGAAGGCTGAAGCGAAAAAGGCAGACACGGTCTGGCTCGCTTCCGATGAGGACCGCGAGGGAGAAGCCATCGCTTGGCACCTGTACGAGGTGCTCGGTCTGACGCCGGAAAAGACAAAACGCATCGTCTTTCACGAAATCACCAAAAGCGCAATCCTTCACGCCATCGAGACGCCGCGCGGCATCGACATCGACCGTGTGAACGCCCAGCAGGCGCGCCGTGTGCTCGACCGCATCGTGGGCTTCGAACTGTCGCCTGTGCTTTGGAAAAAAATCAAACCGGCTCTCTCCGCCGGACGCGTGCAGAGCGTGGCGGTAAGACTGATTGTGGAACGCGAGAAGGAAATCAAGAATTTCAAGGCTGAGGAATACTACCGTGTGGTGGCTTTGCTCCACACCGACAATGCGGCGCAGCCTATTCGCGCTGAGCTCAACAAGCGTCTGCCAAGCAAAGAGGCGGCAATGGAGTTTCTCGAATCATGCAAGAACGCAACGTTCAGCATCAGCGACCTGACAGTGAAACCGCTGAAAAAGTCGCCGGCAGCCCCGTTCACCACGTCGACGCTGCAGCAGGAGGCTTCACGCAAACTGGGATTCACCGTGTCGCAGACAATGATGGTGGCTCAGCGCCTCTACGAATCCGGACATATCACATACATGCGTACCGACAGTGTCAACCTGTCGTCGCTCGCTCTCGGCACTATCAAGGAAGAAATCGCAACTACGCTCGGCGACAAATACTACAAGGCGCGCAACTACCACACCACGGCAAAGGGCGCACAGGAGGCTCACGAGGCTATCCGCCCTACATACATCTCACACCACGAAATCTCGGGGACGGCGCAGGAGAAACGCCTCTACGACCTTATTTGGAAGCGCACCATCGCCACTCAGATGGCTGATGCCGAACTGGAGAAAACCACCGCCGAAATCAGCATCGGCGGACGCCAGGAAAAGTTTGTGGCTACGGGCGAGGTTATAAAATTCGACGGTTTCCTGCACGTATACATGGAATCGTCCGACGATGAATCAAACGACGCGGAGTCGGACACTCGCCTACCTGAACTGAAAAAGGGCGAGACTCTCGCGCTCGATGAAATCGACGCCACACAGCGCTACACGCAGCAGCCGCCACGCTACTCCGAGGCGATGCTCGTAAAGAAACTCGAGGAACTGGGCATCGGACGTCCTTCAACCTACGCTCCGACAATCTCCACTATACAGAACCGCGACTACGTGGAAAAAGGCGAGAAAACCGGAACAAAACACGACATCTGCCTGCTCGAGCTGAAAAACGGCAAAATCAAAGAAACGAAGAAGGAAGAGTCGTACGGCAACGAGAAAAACAAGCTCATCCCGACAGATGTGGGTATGGTGGTCAACGATTTCCTTATGGAATATTTCCCCGACATCATGGACTACAACTTCACTGCCAACGTGGAGGAGAAATTCGACCATATCGCTGAAGGTCAGACAAAATGGAACGACGAGATTGCCAATTTCTATAAACTGTTCCACCCGGAAGTGGAAAAAATTTCCAACCTGCGCCTCGAGCACAAGGTGGGAGAACGCGTGCTCGGCACCGACCCGAAAACAGGCAAAGAGGTGTCGGTGAAAATCGGACGTTTCGGTCCGCTCGTGCAGCTCGGATCGACCGACAGCGAGGAGAAGCCGCAATTTGCATCGCTGCAGAAGGGACAGTCGGTAAGCGACATAACACTCGAGGAGGCTCTAAAGCTATTCGAGCTGCCACGCACTCTCGGAGACTACGAGGGCGAGACCGTGACGGTGGCTATCGGACGCTTCGGCCCATACGTGAAACACGGCAAAATGTTTGTCTCGGTGCCTAAGACGCTTTCACCGCAAACAATCACCCTCGACGAGGCGGTCGAGCTGATCAAGAACAAAGCCGAAGCAGAGAAAAAACGTCTGGTAAAAACCTTCGACGAGGAGCCGGAGATGGAAATCCTCAACGGCCCTTACGGAGTCTATATCTCATACAAAAAGAAGAACTACAAGATTCCGAAGGACAAGGATGCGGCAGCTCTCTCGCTCGATGATTGCCGCGCAATTATCGAAGAGGCTGCAAACGCTCCCAAGAAACCGCGCCGCACCGTGCGCCGCACTACAAAAAAATCATAATCGCGATGACTCCAACATACATCCATCTTGAGTCGATACGCTCCACCAACACCTATCTGGCGCAAAACGCCGAAGGTGCTGTCCACGGCACCGTTGTCTACGCCGACTGCCAAACCGCAGGACGCGGACAGCGGGGCAACTCGTGGGAAAGCGCCGACTTCAAAAACATCACGATGTCGATGTTGCTGCGCCCGGCAAACGTGAAGCCAAGCTGCCAGTTCTGGCTGTCGGAAGCGGTGGCGCTTGCTGTGGTGCACACCCTTGACCGCTACATCGACAACGGCGTAAGCATAAAATGGCCTAACGACATTTACTGGAACGACCGCAAAATCTGCGGAATCCTCGTGGAACACTCGCTGTCAGGCGGAAAAATCGACCACACGATAGCGGGCATCGGGCTCAATATAAACCAAGAGAAATTCCTCTCCGACGCGCCCAACCCCGTGTCGCTACGCCAAATCATCGGCTGCGACACTCCGCTGTCCGACGTGCTGCGCCATCTTTCCGAAGAGTTGCTGCTCCTTGCCGACTCGCTGCCCGACAACGCCGAGTCGCTGCACGCCGAGTTTCTCAGCCGCCTATACCGCCGCAACGGGTTGCACACTTACCGCAACGTAGCCGACCGGACGGCTGACCATCTCGCAGCCGGCGAAGAGTTCTGCGCCGAAATTGCCGACGTGGCTCCCGACGGCATCCTGACCCTCGCCCGCCCCGACGGCTCCCGCCCTCGCTTCGCTTTCAAAGAAGTAGAATTTGTAATCGGAAAATAAGTCTACACAAATATACTCTCGCACAGACAGATGGCTGAGGCGACACGTGCCGGAGGCTCTGTCTCATCGGATATCCTCTCGCACAGCCCATTGGCTGAGGCGGTACGTGCCGAAGGCTCTGTCTCATCGGATATCCTCTCGCGCAGCCCATTGGCTAAGGCGGTACGTGCCGGAGGCACGTCACTTTTCGGTAACCCGGTACGCGACGCAGGAGCGTGCCGGGACCGTGCATCTCCAAGCCGTCAGCGTGCCGGAGGTACGCCACTACGCTATTTATTGTTGAGAAATTTGTATTGGCAACAAGATGTGGCTATCTTTACCAAAAAATGCGATGAGTTACACAAATTTACTTTATCATATTATTTTTCGCACAAAAGACAGCCTGAAGACTATCAATTTAGTTAATGCCCCATTACTGTACAACTACATTTTCGGCATCTGTCGAAATAAGAACTGCAAACTATACCGAATCGGCGGCGTAACCGACCATATACATATCTTCGCCGGACTTCCACCGACACTGTGTGTCTCAGATTTCGTAAAACTAATCAAGACGGAGTCAAACAAATTCATGAAAAACCATCGCTCCGAATTTCCTAAGTTTGGAGGATGGGGTACAGGATACTGTGCATTGACATATAGCAGCCGTGACCGGGAGATGATAATTAATACATCAAGCAACAACCAGAACATCATCTTGGCCTCGGATATGCGGATGAATTACGTGAGCTACTTGAAGAGAACGACGTTTCCTATAATTTGGATTACTTCGACAAAGACTGAACATTTGCACGTGAAGCAGTAGCGTACCTCCGGCACGCTGGTTGGTGTAGGGATACCCTCTGTCCCCGGCACGCTCCTGCGTCGCGTACCGGGTTACGCGGGAATGTCGTGCCTCCGGCACGATCTCTTTGGATATCTTCTCGCGCAGCCCACTAGCTAAGGCAGTACGCGCCGGAGACACTGTCTCATCGGATATCCTCTCGCGCAGCCCATTGGCTGAGGCGGTACGTGCCGGAGGCACGTCACTCTTCGGATATCCTCTCGCGCAGCCCATTGGCTGAGGCGGTACGTGCCGGAGGCACGTCACTCTTCGGATATACTCTCGCGCAGCCCATTGGCTAAGGCGGTACGTGCCGGAGGCACGTCACTCTTCGGATATACTCTCACGCAACCCATTGGCTAAGGCGGTACGTGCCGGAGGCACGTCACTTTTCGGTAACCCGGTACGCGACGCAGGAGCGTGCCGGG
>ENA-UESH01000086-UESH01000086.1-human-gut-metagenome-genome-assembly--contig:-NODE-86-length-86494-cov-10.253619_pt1 | contig 86494 bp, 74 predicted proteins | sample MGYA00243001_ERZ508002 | MGnify/ENA primary metagenome ERZ508002 (study PRJEB26167, sample SAMN06115447) | human gut metagenome | host: Homo sapiens | place: China:Anhui | collected 2015-08-07 | study... | reverse complement strand
GAGGAGCTGTTGGGGCCGCGGCCAGCAGGATGCGAGCGACAGCGAAGCAGACGCTGGGAGCCGCAACCCGGGCAGTGTCACCGAAGGTGACTGAGAGGGCTACACCACCAAACACCACAGCGGCGTCGTGATGAGCCAATTTCAATACCCGCGCCCCGCCGGGCGGCATGATTTTTCTGCATACCTTGCAGAAAAAGAGGCCAAGACCCATTCTGTCAGGTCTTGGCCTCTTTCCTGTTTCCTTTATAGGCCGAACAAATCGGCGTGTGTGCCGGTAGCAACCAAGTACAGCTCCGTATCTGTCTGCCGATAAATCAGCAGCCAGTCCGGCTGTATATGGCATTCACGGCAACCGGTATAATTGCCTGTTAAGCTGTGGTCTCGGTTCTTTTGTGGTAATGCGTCAGGCACTCGCAGCACATCAACAACCGCTTGCAGCAAATCCATTTTATAATGCCGCTTGATGCAGGTTTTATAATCTTTCTTAAACTGCGTGGAAGTGTTCAGTTTTAACACGGTTTAGTCCTCCGCCGCCAGTTGAGCGAAGAAGTCGGCAGTAGAGCCCTCAAAGTGTTCTCCCTTGCCGGTTCTAATCATGCTGTCCACTTCATCAATCGCCGTTTGTGTCTTGGCATTGGGTATCTCTGCATCCTTAAGAGCCTTTAAGCTCTGCATATACGCCACCAGATAGATCAAATCATTATCCGGCATCTCATCCAGCAGGGTTCTTGCTAATTCTCTTATACTCATAACACACCCATCCTTTCGTGTAAAGTTTCAGGCTTATAAGTATTATAGCACTTTTTTTCTTTATTTAACAATCCTGCGTACCTTTTCCCAAAAAGCAAAAGCCCCACGACACACGCCGCTTTTCAGCGGTATATCGTAGGACTTTTTGGAGCTGGTGACAGGAGTTGAACCTGCAACCCACTGATTACAAAATAGTCTTATTACGAGCTTGACCGTTTTTGAATGTTCTATTTTGTATAGAATCACCGTACTTTTTGTTCTTAGTCGTTCATCTTTGTATCGGCGCTTTTTCGTTCAATAAGGCACAAATAAGGCACTTTCTGGCGATTGTGCCTTACGGTGTCCACTGTGGACACGATAGCGGCTCAGACCCGCAGACAGAAAGAAAACAGCCCACAGGCCCGGCGGGGTTCTTCCGCGCTTCCTGTGGGCTGTATTGAGTCTTTGGACGTGTTATGCGTGGCTCTTTTCCCGGATACGGTCAAACACACCGGTCAGCGCGTCTGCTGCCGCTGCATCTGCCGAACGGATGAACGCGCCGTAAAAGTCCGTGGTGGTGCTGGTCTTTGCATGACCCAGACGGCCTGAAACCGTTGTAACCGGCACATGGGCGGCTATCAACAAGCTAGCGTTGGTGTGACGCAGGCTGTGGAAGTGTACCGCCGGGAGGTCATGAGCGGCCAGAAAACGCCCGAACCATGTTGTCACATCGTCTGGATCCATTGGTGCGCCGTTCCACTTGGTAAAAAGCAGGTCGTTTTCTACGCGCTTTCCCTCGATCTCCACCCGGCGCACCCATTCAGAGCCGATTTTGAACCGTTCTGCCTTTTGGTGCTGGCGGTATTCCTGCAGGAGCTGCACGCAGTCCGACCCGACTTTCACACACCGCCGAGAGCGCTTTGTTTTAGGTGGGTTGAACACCGTACCTTTGCCCGGGATGTGCTGCAATGTGCGTTCTATTGAAATCGTTCCCGCGTCCATGTCGATATCAGACCACCGCAGGGCGCATATCTCGCCCCGGCGGGCACCTGTGAGCAAAGCAAGCTGTGTGATAACGCTGTACTGTGTGGGCGCGTCCTGCAGGGCTTCCAGCAGGCGCACAACGTCTTTTTCTTCCAGCGCCTGCACGTCCACTTCCTGTGCTTTTGGGGCTTCTGCACGCTTGCACGGATTCTCTGCCACAAGCCCCCACTGCACGGCTTTGGTGAACACGCTGGACAGCATCCGGTGATAGTGCTGCACTGTGTTTCCGTTGAGCCTGCCCCCTGCCTTGCTATGTTCTATAAACGCCCTGGAAAGGGGCAGCCCGGCGGCGCTGGCTACCTTTTCGGCGGTTGACCGGCTGACGTTCCCGCCTCTGTACAGTGTCGCCATTGTCCGCTCTGAAACGCCCGCTGCCGCCGCGATCTGGCCTCGTTTGCCCTTTGGCAGCTGATCCAGCAAGGCAGGAACAGCGGTATAGGTGCTATCTTCCCGCACACCCTGCTCTTCGAGGTTGGAATAAAAGGCCATCAGGTGCGAGGGCTTGACCTGGCACACCTTAAGTTGCCCCAGCCCGGCAGAGATACGCGGCACAAGTCGCCGATAGTCGTACACGGTCTTGGGTTTGAGCTTCTTTTCGGCGTACTCGGTGAACCAGCGTTCTATCAGGTCATCCAGCTTCATGGACGCATCCAGAGAAATGCCGCTGTGCACTTCCTGTTCAAAGGCATCTGCCTGACGCTGCAGCTCCTTTTCCAGCTTTTTCCCGGTCAAGCCCGGCGGGGGAGTGAAGGTGCGGTTTACCAGCACCTGACGGCCCTGCCTGTCGTAGCCGTTGGAGACCCGGATGCAGTAGGAGCAAGAGCCGTCCTTCTTTGTGCGCTTTATGATTTTCGCCATCTGTCCCCCCTCCTTTGTGGGCAATCAGTTCGTTTTGCCATTTATTTCGTCTTGTTCTGTCGCAAAGCCTTCGGCCAATTTTATCTGCCGAGCAATAAATTCTTGTATAATCTTTTGGATACGGAATTGATCTATTTCCGTAACCGTTATTTCGCCCGGATTATCAAACATCAGTCGAATATGTGCCAGCTCGTCTAATGAAAGTCCATCAATACTTTTTTTGAATTTTGACAATTCCAAAGAATCCTTTGAAAATTCTTCGTAACTCATTGATTGATTATGATAATAGAAGAGCTCTTCATAAAATTCGTCATTAAATCTTTCATTTTCGATTTTTCTTTTTTCCTGAAGAATACTTTTAGTTCTTTCAACTGTGCTATCCCATATTTCACCCAAGTACGATGCAATAGTATAAAGTGCTCCATCTTCAATAAGTTGCGATATCATCCATGTTTCATTATCATCAATACGGGGGCTGTCCTCGTCTATAATATAAACATTATGTCCCATATTGTGTAAAAAGGCATCTTCCTGGTAATAGGGAAAATGAAGTTCTTTCACAGCATCTTCAGATAGTCCTGTATATTCCGCTACTGCACGCACATTCGTTTCGATGGTCTTCACATCGGTCAGTCCCAACAGATAATCGGTCGTAACCCCGAAGTATCGTGCAATGTCACAAATACTGACAGCATCCGGAACCGTAACACCATTTTGCCAGTTGCTCACAGTCTGGCGAGTTGTGTTAAACTCCGCTGCAAGCGCATCCAGTGTTGCCCCTTTTTTCTCGATTAGATTACGGAAACGGCTTGGAAATGGATCCCCATAGTCAAATGATTTCTTTGTTTTTGCCATTGCTATACCTCGACCGTAAATAAATATAACATTTCAGAAAACATGTTGATTTTATTTTCTCTTTCACTTATACTAAGCATAGCACAAGTAAACAAGACATTCAATGAGAAAAAGTAAATTTACTTGATTTTTCGTAGAGAGGAGCATTTTTCATGGATGAAAACGCAAAAAAAGCACGCAGAGCGTACGCCAACGCATGGAGAGCAGCCAATCGAGACCGAGTTCGCGAATATAATCAGCGTTACTGGAAGCGCAAAGCCGAGCAAATGCAGCAGAACGCCGAGCAAGAGAAGGAACCGTCTAAGTAAGGCCCCTGCCGCACAGTCCATCTTTACCCTGGAACATGGTGAGAAAAATTCACCAAAAAGAGCAGTACATTTCATCACCATTTTTTGATGTGCAAAATCAGCAGCATTTCTCCATAAACTAGGCGGGCGTTCCCCTGTAAATCTATTGCAAAACAAGGTAATCCATTGCAAAGCACGACACTGGATATCACCAGATGACACTAGATGGATTTTGACGCAAGGGACTTCATTTCAACAATGGTTCATGACATCAATTTTTAATCAAAATTTGGCGGTATTGCAAAGATTTTCGTTTTATGGTTTAATGCTGACACATCAAAAACGACAGAGCAAAAAATGACCTAAAGGGGGTTGAAACATGGGTGATACCATCCGTTATCCCAATATGGGAACCGTCAAAAAGGCCGCTGAAATCTACGGCCTGTCACCGGCCTACATCCGGCGGCTGTGCAAGACGGGTAAAATCCGATATGTGAACGCCGGGCACATGTGGCTTGTCAATCTGGACAGTCTGGCCCGGTACTTTGAACAGGGCGACCCGGTGGACGGCAGCCAGACCGCCGAGGGCATCCGCCGGGTCGCGAGGTAAAGAATGGCGAACAAGAGGATGTTTTCTATTGATGTGACCGAAACAGACACTTTTCTGGAAATGCCGCTGACTGCACAGGCCCTGTATTTTCACCTTGCCATGAGAGGTGACGACGATGGTTTTGTGTCAAATCCGCGCTCTATTATGCGGGTCACCGGATGTAATGAAAATGACTTGAAAACACTTGTAGAAAGCGGGTACATCATCACGTTTCGATCTGGTGTCATTGTGATAAGTGACTGGAAGGTCAACAATTATCTCCGTGGTGACCGCTATAAGCCAACCACTTTCCAAAACGAGCTCTCAATGCTCACAGAAACAGCGAACAAACGTTATGTTTTAGGAAGTGACAGCCAACGGTCAACCGTTGGTATACCAAACGGCAACCAACTGTCAACCCAGTATAGTATAGGAGAGAATAGAGCAGTAGTAGATGCTGCCACCACTGCTACCGCCCCTCGCACAGATTCAGACCTTGCCGAAATTGTCCAGCACTTCCAAGAGGTGATAGGCATCTTCCCACGTTCTGCTCTGGACAAGCTGCAACGCTGGCGTGGTATCTACTCTGTGGAGATCATCCGGGCCGCGATTGATGAAGCCGCCGAGAACAATGTGCGAAAATGGAGGTACGTTGACGGCGTTTTGAAAGGCTGGCAAGCTGACGGGGTTCGCACTCTGGGAGATGTAGAAGCCCGCCGGAAAGCCCGGAAGAAGCCCGAACAGCCGCAAGAAAACAAATGGGAGATGTTGACATGAACATTCACAAAGTTTTACTGGGTGCAATCCTCATTAAGCCAGACCTTGCGCCCTACTCACTGCCGGATTTGGAGATTGAACACTTCCCGGTAGACCTTCAACCGGTGTTTGCTGCGCTGTCCGGCCTTTGGAATGCAAAGGGTCAGCTGGACGCGGTGGAAGCCTGTGCCCGATACCCGGAGCAGCGAACGGCCATCATGGAGTGCGTAGAAGAATGCGAGGGCGAGTATATCGCCATCACCCGCGACCGCATAGAGGAATGGACACAGCTTGTCAGGGAACAGGCCGCCTTGACCCAGTTCCAGAGTTTGGCTCTTCAGGCAGGCAGCAGCCTTACCACCTTTGCAGACCTGCCCGGTCTGTATAGCCAGATGGGCGAAGCCATGACGCTTGACCGGGAAGAACAGGATTTTAAGCCTATCGGGGAACTTATAGACAACTATATTCGCCGCCTTGATGAAAAAGCCAAGTACATTCTGACCGGAATTCCAGTGATTGACCGCTATTTGAACCTGTCACCCGGAAACCTGTTTATCATTGGCGGCCGACCGTCTGCTGGTAAAACCGCTCTTTCCCTGCAGATGGCCTGTGAAATGGCCCGAAAAGGCTACAAGGTGTGTTATTTCTCGTTGGAAACTGACCCAGACACCCTGACTGCCCGCATCATTGCGAACCGTCTGGCGATTCCTCTGTCCGATGTAAAAGCCAAGACCGTTCCGCAGTCTAGCCTTGACGATCTCGCAGAACTGCACAGGCTGCCACTGTTCATCCGTTCCGCATCTGGCAAGGGCGCGGGATGGATCAAGGCACAGGCCCAGCGAATGAAAGCACAGGTTGTTTTTATCGATTATTTACAGCTACTGACCGCCAGCAAGGCAAAAGACCGGTACCAGCAAATCACCAGCATTTCCATTGCCCTGCACGAACTGGCACAGACAACCGGCATCCTCGTGGTAGCACTGGCCCAGCTGAACCGCAATGCTGCACACGCATCCCCTAGCACCGCCGATCTGAAGGAATCCGGCCAGTTGGAACAGGATGCAGACGCTATTTTGCTCTTGTCTGCTGACAAGGAACAGTATCAAGCCATCCTCGCAAAAAACAAAGAGGGCCGCGTTGGTGAAATCCCTCTAACCTTCGACAAAGCCCGTCAGCGTTTTCTCGCTGTTACAAGCGAAATGGAAAGAAGGTGAAGCCATGAAACGCAATCAAAACCGACCACGCCGCCGGGAGCCGTACCACTACGATGCAGAAGGAACGCTCTACATTGCCAGTATTCTATCCATTCTGCAGCACGGGCAAAGCATTCCTGTGAAAGTGCTACAGATGGTCTACCACATGCTGCTGCCATACGGCCCAAGTGGAGATACAAAGCGATGAACCGTAAAAACGAAAAAGCCGCCCTGCGTGTTACCAGCACACAGAGCAGCTCAGAGCGGGAAAGAATTGCAACGCCCTTCCCGCTCTCCATTTTACCACAACAAAAGCCAGAATGGAGGGGCAAACTGTGAAAATTTTTGACATTCTGCCGCAAGGCGAAGAACACGCATTATCTGGCGGCGAGATTGACCGCCTGCTTAGCATCACACCGCGAGAGCGCCGCGCACAGGCTTCCCGGGAGCTGGCGCAAGGTTTGATGACGTTGTACACTTCGGAGCCGCCCGGCGGCTATTTCCGTCCATCTGACGGCGAGAAGGGCCGCGCAGAGATCAAGCGCTTCAGAGAGCGTGAAGCAGCCAGAGCGCGGGCGATCACTGAAAAAGTGCGCGCTGCTGACGCTGTTTTGAAGCAGTGTGACGGTCAGACGCAGCTTGAACCGCTGAGCAAAATCTGAATTTTTAGAACCGGATGCAAAGGCGTCCCCAATGGAGGCATTTACCGTGAAACTGAACTTACCGAAACATATGAAGTCCAAACCCCGCACCCCGGCCTACGTGGAGGAAGTCTATCACAGAATCGAGGTCGAAATGTGCACTGCCCGCAATGCTGTTGTCGCTCTGGATCTGCGTATTGGGCACATCGTTGCAAAACTGCCGCCGGAAGATCAGGCAGAGATAGAAGCGGCGCTGGTGGCGTACAATCAGACGGTCTGCACTGCAATCAGCAAGGCGGGTGGACTGCTGGCGGCACTGGATCCGCGTGACGTGGAAACATTGCCAAAGGTCTGGACACCATTGGACGATCCGCGAAACCCCAAGAGCAGCATTGCTGCCCGAAATAATCCGTAACTTCGCCCCCTCTCGACACGCCGCCGGGAGGGGGTATTTTTCACATGAAATATCGTTGATTTTTGCCCGGCGGAATAGTGCTTTTTCGTTGGAGAAATGGCAGAAGTATGGTATAATAGAGCTGTAAAGTTGTCTGATTTTGATAAATTTACAATATAAAATTTTAGAAAGGAGATCTTGCTTTTGAATCTTTTTGCTCTTTCGGTTGAGCTTGGAATGGATACCTCGGAATTTGAGCGTGGCATTTCACAAGCCAAAACCAAGACGGCAGCCTCAGTTACTGAAATGAAGTCGCAATACAAATCGTTGGCAGCTTCACTGGGCGGCTATCAGAGCGCTTTTAACAAGGCTGCTGCACAATACGGCACATCGTCCCAAAGCGCGCAGAAATACAGCGCAAAGATAGCCGAACAGAGACAGAAGCTGGACGAATGTCTGAAATCGCTGGAAGCTGTAGGCGTTTCAGTGGAAGATGTTGGCCGGAAAATGGAACGTGCCTCCGATAAAACAGAGAGCCTTTCCGTGCCTTTTTCCGGGTTAAGTAAGACGCTGACAGGTGCTTTTACAAAATCACAACTGATTGCAACGGCAATCACCAGCCTTGCAGGAAAATTTGCATCTTTTGGAGAAGGCGCGGTGAAGCAAGGCACGGATTTCAACCAGGCAATGGAAAAATACCGCGTTGCGTATACCAACATGCTTGGATCCGCAGAACAGGCGCAGGCCGTTTTGAACCAGATCAAGCAGGATGCAGCACACACACCTCTGAACGTTGATTCGCTGGTTCAGGCAAACCAGCTGCTTATCAGCGCAGGCGTAGACGCGGGCAAGGCCCGCAGCACGATTCTGGCGCTGGGCGATGCAGTATCGGCTACAAGTGGAGGCAATGATGCTTTGTCCCGTATGGCTGCGAACCTGCAGCAGATCAAAAACGTGGGCAAGGCCAGCGCTGCGGACATCAAGCAATTCGCAATGGCTGGCATTGATATTTATGGCATTCTGGCCGACTACACGGGAAAAAGCACCGCCGAAGTGCAGAACATGACCGTTACATACGACCTCTTGACGGCGGCCCTGCAAAAGGCATCCGAAGAGGGAGGGCGTTATTATAACGCAATGGAAACCCAGAGCCAGACCATGAGCGGCCGCATTGAAACCCTGAAAGACAATTGGTCGCAGCTGCTTGGAACGCTTACAGAAGGCTTGACGGAGACGGAAGGAAAACTCGTAACAGCTGCTTCTGGGTGGGTGCAACGGCTACAGGAGGCCTTTGAGACATCCGGTGCAAACGGTCTGATGCAGGCGGGTGGTCATATTGTGGACGACATTGCAACCGGAATTTCCGACGGTATTCCCTCTCTTGCCACACAGGCAGCAGGTGCTGTGCAGAATTTTGCCCTGTATCTGCAGGACAACACAGGCCAGATCGTGGATACGGGCGGACAACTGCTGACCAGTTTGGCAAACGGGATCCTGAGCACGGCCCCCATAGTTGCGAATGCTGCCGTACAGACAGTTTCTTCGCTTGCCGTGGAGCTTTGGAACAATGCGGACAAAATTTTTACAGCTGGTGCGGATTTGCTGGGGAAACTGGTTGAGGGCTTTTTAAGTTTGACCGGCAATGTAATTGAAGCTATCGGGAACATCACTGCGGCGATTGTCACAAAGATTTTTTCGACGGATTGGGTGCAGATCGGCAAAGATATTGTTTCGTCTATCGGTCAAGGCATCCTTAATGGAGTTTCAGCAATGTCTGGCCCGCTTGATCGGCTGTCGTACAAGCTGAACCATGCTCTAGGTAAAAACGGCTATGAAGAAAACACATTTGAGGCGTGGGCCGCTGCCAACGGTAAAACGTCCGAAACCAGATACCAGCAGGGCAGCCCGAAAGATGCTGCTTATTGGAAGCGATACGGAGACAGGCTTGCCCGGCAATACGGCCTGAATGAAACAGGGCTTGATACCGGAAGCAACGGAACGGACACAACGTCCGGAGAAGATACCACTAAAGCTACAAAGACCGGCTCCACTACCGAAATGGTCATTTCGTCCATCTCCAGCACGGCTACGACCACCGCACAGAATGCGCTGGGTGCCGTAACGACCAGCATCCAGACTCTTACCGAAAAGGTCAAGGACGGCGCGGGCAACATCAAAGACCGCATCACCGAGACCACTACCACCACCGGCAAAGAGATGGTGAACGGCGTCGCCACGACTTTTAAGCAGGTCGAGACCAAAGTCAACGGTACGGTCACAAAGGTCACAAAGACCTATGACGACATGTCAAAAACGCTGCTTGGCACCTTTACCAACGTCTCGGAAACCACCTTTAACGGCATCACCACAAAGGTGCAGCAGGCGGTGGAGAAGTACGCGGACGGCAGCGAGCATATCAAGAAGACCGTCACAGAGACCGGCCAGCGTATCGGCGAGAACGGCGCGGAGACCTACGAGAAGATCATCACCTACATCGACGGCATTCAAGACAAGGTGACGGAGACTTCCAACGAGATCGACAAGAGCGTAAAGGGTACCCAGAGCCGTATTGACCAGCAGCTGAGCGAGGCTTCCGGCCAGCTGGATAAGGGCATTTTCGGGCTGGTAAAGAACACCTTCAAAGACGCCAAAAACGGCGACTGGGCAAGTCTTGGGCTGGATTTTGTCAATCTGATCTGGGGCGAAGTGTCGCAGGGACAGCGTAACGTGATCTCTGATTGGCTCAATAAGGCATTGACTGCGGTCAATGAGGGCTACTTCAGCGGCGGCATCGGCAAGGCGCTGGAATCCATCCAGAGCATCTTCACAAACGGCATTACGCCCGGAATCAATGGCGCTACTACGTCTGTAAAGGCGTTCTCTGAGATCGTGCAGGGCCTTGCAGGCTCCGGCGGCGTGGGCGGCGCTCTGGGCAGCATCGTCCAGAGCTTTTCCGGCATGGCAGGCGGCATCACCTCTGCACTGGGCGGCATCGTGTCCTTTGTGGCAGCAAACCCCGTCCTTGCCCTGATCCTGGGCGTGGGCGCGGTCGCTGGCGGCATCGGCCTTGCCATGTGGATGAACAAGAAGAACGACCAGCAGCCCGTCAGCCACTACCAGAGCCCCTTTGACAAGACCGGCGTGTATGACAGTCTGGGCACCTTCTCCACCCGCGCAGCCCTGCAGTACTGCGTTACCGGCCAGCAGTCTGTTGTTGACCGGCAGACCAGCATCCTGGAACGCATTGAAGGGATGCTGGACGAGCATCTGCCAGACATCGGCAAGGGTCAGGTGGTCATGGACTCCGGTGAGCTGGTGGGCGTGTTGTCGCCCAGCATGGCGACCAATGTCGATGCACGCATCGGCGTGACGGTGACACGGAAAGCGAGGGGTGTGTAAAACTGTAGGAAGGAGCAAAATAAGAGCCTGACAGGAATTTGTAAACACAATCACGCGCGCGTATCGTGTCCATAAATTCCAGCCCGGCGGGGTACATAAGGCCGTTGTCACTCTGTGTGGCAGCGGCTTTTTCTGTGCCGGGGTCGTGAAACACGAGGGGGTCTGCCGGGATGGGGTAGCAAAATGTTACCCCATCGGGCAGCACTCTCTCCCCCACGAGTGGGGGAAGATATGCTCGATTTTTAGCGCATCCTTCGGTGCTGCTGATTATTCGCCACAAGTGGCGAAAGCATGCACACATCTGTGCATGTTTCCCAGCTTGTTGGGAAAAGTCTTTCGCAGTGAGTTGCGAAAGCCGTTGCATCTTCCTGCAACGTGGTACACTTCTGTACCATTCGACCACTTGTGGTCGAAAAACATTATCAGAAGTGGCAACGTCGTAGCATGTTGCGATCTTTTCGGAAAATCCGAAAAACTCACGGCGAACATTTTTAATCTCCGTCCCCACGAGTGGGTATGCCTAAAAATGGGCACCCCCGCAACGGCCTAAATTCAGGTGAGGTCACTTTGACTGACCCCATAGCTTAAAGGGGGGGCGCGTTTCACGACCCCCTTTGATGGCTGAAATTTAAGCCCTCCTGTCTAGTAGCTGATTTTTCGGCCACTAAACAATATCCTCTGGCAGCTGAATTTTCAGCCGCCGGTTACACCCTACTACTTCCCGGCGGTGCTTACCCTAAGCTAGAAGATGTGGCCCAGGGTTTGGGTTTTACGACCGTTGCCACAAGTGGCAATGAGGTGGTGAATTGGACAAGAGTCCGTCAGTACCTTGCTGACTTGGACGTGGCACAGAAGTGTACCACGGGCGACCACATCCCCGAGAATGTCTTCTACCGCCTGGGGAAGAGAGTACATTGCCGGTACTCCGTAAAACGCAGAGTACCGGTACCGCGTGAAACACGATATACCACCTGCCGACAGAAGATCATCCGCAAGGGGTCGGCGTTTCACCGTATCCCTGTGCAGGTGATTTCCCGTCAGTGGGTAGATCAACCGCCAGAACCAGCAGGACGGGGTGGCGTGACAGGAGGGAAGGACATGGACGATCTGAAATCACTGATTCCAGTTAGCTACGATAACCCGGAGCGCCCCACGGTGAGCGGCCGGGAGCTGCACGAGTTTCTTGGCATCAAATCCAGATATAATGACTGGTTTAACAACATGACTGCCTACGAATTTGCCGAAAATGTCGATTATGTGTCGCTTACTAAAAATTTAGTAAACGGTGGACGCAGCACCGACCACCAACTTACCATCCCAATGGCCAAAGAGCTGTGCATGATCCAGCGCAACGAGCGTGGCAAGCAGGCCCGGCAGTATTTCTTGGCCGTGGAGGCGCAATGGAACAGCCCGGAGGGGTATCGCGTTTCACGATAGACCTAAACGGTGCGTTCTGTTTTAGAACGTACCCCCCCTTTTTTTAGCTACGGAAAATTCCGTAACTAAGCATCACAGTCTAGGGGCGTTCCGTTTTGGAACCCTTTCATCTAGTGGCCGAAAATTCGGCTACTAAAGATCACAGCGCAGTTTTGCGCGCTGGTTCACAAGCCGATGCATATCCGCCGGGGTGTCCCCAGTTTTGGGGAGACCCAGAGCACCACGGCATTTTTCATTTGCACACAGCATAAAAACAAACCGCTATGCGCTTTTTCTATGCGTCAAAATGTGGTATAATGGGGATATAAATCGGACTTTAGTGGCGCCGCCGGGATTGGCTGGACAGTTTTGTCTCACCAATGAACCTGCGCAAATTTGAGCGGGTTGGAAAGGGTGTGTCCCAAAATGGACAGCCCCCTACGGCCCACGCAGCAGGCGCCGAGAGCGGCCCCGTACCGAACGGTACACCCCCAGAACAAGCCTTTACGGTCTGCGGTTATTGGTCAAACATTTTTGTGAAACCAATGTTGGATGCTCATTTTTGAGCGGGTAATCTCGCTTTGCATATCTGGAAAGCAACGGCAGACAATTTTGTCCACCGTGCAACGCGGTCAAAAACGACCGTGTTCAAAACCACTCCCCTGCTTTGGGGTTATGGTCTGAGCCGATTTTTCGGCTGTGTGAGGTCTGCGAAGTTTTGCGCAGCCCCTACGTCGTGAAACGCGACACGGGGTAAGGGTGTGAATTGAAATCATACCCCGGCGGGGGCCGGTGCCTGATACCGGCCCTTTTGCTCAAAAGTGAGCGGAAGCACTATCTTCCATTTTGGGAAGATAGGTTTTGCTTCTCAAATTCGGGAAGCGAGAGAACGTGACCTTTTCCCAACTTGTTGGGAATTTGCGACGGAATGAAAAAAGCTATCACACAAAATTGTGGAAAAGGTTGTGCGGGTAGATATGCGCAAAACTACGCACATCTTGGGTCAGCGCTGAAAATTCAGTTTTGATAGCCCCGGCGGTTTTTCGGATTTTTGCGAAAAACCATTGAGGCAAAGGAGAGCGGAATTTTCCGCCGCCAACTGGCAGCGCAATTTTGCGCCACGAAAAGGACGGTCCAAAATTGGACTTTCCGATAAATCGATCTCCCCAAGATTGGGGAGATTTGTCCAGTTTTGGTCCGATCTATGCGCCGCCGGGGTGCACAAAAATCTGGGGTGCACAAAAATCTATTGGACAAAAATGTCCGAAATCTCCAAGCGGTGGGGAAGCGGTGAAAAATTGGCTTTTTCGCAGTTCTGAGCTTTACTCAAAATTGAGTAATAGGTGGGTGGTGAATCGCCACCCCCTGCCCGTGAATGTGCGGATTTGTGCGGCATAAAAAAGAGAGTGTCAATGTGCGCGTTTGTGCGCACTAAAAAAGGCGGGGTGCGTAGTTCGTTCACACAGCCACGCGCGCCCGCGTATCGTGTCCATAAATTCGTATTTTGAACAAAAATGCACACGAAAAAAGAAGGATGCAGCAATGGAACAGAAACAGGCAAAGAATGACCAGCAGGCCACAAACGCAGCCCTCGCAGCTCTGGCAGCTGCCGGGAACACCTTTGCTCTGGGCCAGCTGTGGGAAGTCAACAAGGGCTTTATTCGGCGGCAGCTGTGGCAGTGGTACGAGAAGAACAAGCCTGTTGCGGACAATGCGGGCCTGTCCTTTGAGGATTTGGTACAGGAAGGGTATTTTGCGGTTGACTATGCTGCCAAGCACTACAGCGCAGAACAGGGCAATTTCACAACATATCTGAGCTACGCACTGTTGAAGCAGATTCGCACCGCCACCTGTGGAGAGCACACACGGGGTGTCACCACCGATGACGGCAGGCGCGTGGCTGTATCTGCAAACCCGCTGAACGAGTGCAGCAGCCTTGACGTTCGCCTTGATGAAGCGGACGAAGGCAGCAGCACCAAAGGGGAAACCATCGAAGATCCGGCGGCTACACAGGCGTTTCAGCAGGCAGAGGATGGTGTTTACACCGAGGAGTTACACACAGCCCTTGAAACAGCCATGACCCAGCACCTGACCGAGCGGGAAGCAGCTGTTTTGCGCAGTCGTTACTATGACGAAAAGAGCCTCCGGGCCGTTGGCGTGGAACTTGGTGTACAGGCCGAGCGCGTGCGTCAGATCGAGGTTAAGGCAATTCGCAAAATGAAGGGGCTTTCCTCTCTCCAACGCTGGCATGATGATGTGATCACCACCAGAGCATGGCGCGGCACCGGCTGGAACGCATGGAACCGCTATGGCAGCGTTCAGGAACGCACAGTGGAATACTGGGACGAACAGGTGAAGAAATACGAGGAGCATGTGCGCGAGCTGGTCGAGAAGTACGGAATCTCTGCCATCATCTGACCTGCACCCCGCCGGGCGCGCTGGACAGTTTTGCAGTGACCGCGCGGTGAAAGTACAGTGTTTCATGCAAACTGTGAAGCGGTGGTAAAGCGGTGATAAAGCGCCTCCCGATCTCGCACATATCGTGTCTGAAAAATTTCCGGATTTTCCGGCAGCTATAAAAAAGAAGCGCCAAACCACGGCAAACAGGGCGCTGTAGTACCAACACAGCCGCAGCAAGCAGTGTCTTTGTATGTACAAAGCCCCTTGCCTTGCAAGGACTTGTTGGGCAGCATCCCAAACCCTTTGACCATGCAGCACCCGCCGGGCGCAGCGCTTCAGCTACACGATTCTGTTGACCCAAACAAAATCGCTGCATGAACAAAGCCCACAGAACGCGTCAGCGCGCGCCTGTGGGCTTTTCTTGTTGCTTGTGGGTAATTCCTTACCGTGGTCTTATCTGCGCTCTGACGGCCCCGGCGGGCTATCAGTCGCGGTAGAACTTGCCCAGCGCTTTGAGCAGCGGCAGAAAATCGTTGCAGATCTGTGCAGCCACATCCTCGGCGGTCTTTTCATCGTAGACGTGGGAAGTGATGTTGCGGGCAGTGATGATCTTGTTCCATTCGTCCGCGTCTTGAATGATACCAGCGGCAAAGGCTTCTTTCAGCACGGCGCGTGGGGTGGCAATGGGCGTTGTGCTGCCTTGATCTTCCAGATACTCCTTGATGGACTTCCATGCCAGCTCCACCGTGAACTCAAACCGCTGGATCAGGCCGTCACGGTAAAGGGCATCTTGCTGGCTTTTCTGGTAGATGACTACAGCCTGTTCCAGCTGCGCCAGCGCGCTGATATAGTGCTCAATCTTCTGCAGCATAAAGGGTTACACCGTCCTTCTTGATATTTTCGATAAACACCGGGTTCATACCGTCCGTGATATGCACGATGTCAAATTTCAGCAGTGTGGGCAGGTCCTCGCAATCCATCCAGAAGTTTGCCCGGTTGCCCTCTGGCATCCCATACACGGCCAGATCCACGTCACTGTTATAACGGTTGTCCCCTCTGGCACGAGAACCGAACAGCACAAGCCGCCGGGCTCCATGCTGGCGGGCGAGTGCTGCCAGCTGCTTATACAGTTCTTCCATGTTCATTCCTCCCCGGCGTCACAAGCCCAGCAGTTGGGCTTTCTTGGCGTTGTACTCTGCTTCCGTAATAGCGCCCATATCCAGTAGCTGCTTAAGCTCATCAGCGGCGCTGGGGGCAGCCGGAGCGGCAGCCTGCGGCTTCTCCTGGCTGACTTTGCAGCTCTTGAGAAACGCAGTCATTCCGCCGGGATAAACCGTTGTCGGCAGGCTGCTTTCGCCCAGTGGAAGCGCAAAGTGGATAGACACGCTCTCTTTACTGCGACCCTTGCGGGTCTCTGTTTTGGCGGTGGCAGCGCCCACGATTGCACCGACCGGCCCGGCAATGGCAGCGCCTACCACAGCACGGCCAATGCCGCCAATGGACTGCGTGACCATCACGTCATCCGCATCTGACTCATACCCGGCGACCTCATCAAAGCTGTAGATTACGCGAGGGCCTTTATCACCACTGCGGTGTCCAATGCAAAACAGCCGGTTGGTTTTGTCAATGGACACAAAGAGCGCGTCACCATCATAGATGGAATCGGTTTCTTTGAACACCTTCCGACGCTGTTCCAGTGTAGCCCAGTAGTCCGCAAGGGCGGCTGTTGACTGCTTTGCTGCCCGGAAACCCAGCTTGGAATAGAAAAAGTTGCTGCAGCTGGCGCAGATCAGGCTGTCAGCGCTTTTCTCACGGTTCAGCAGGCCCAGCTTGCCGCCGCAGACAGGACAGGTATTTGCCATGATTACACCTCACTCTTTTCTACTTCCCCGGCGGTGTCCTCTGTGGGCACGTCTGCCGCTTCCGGGCAATGGGGCAATACGAGATCAAGACAAAACCGCTGGACACTCTTCCCGGCATCGGCAGCAGCCTTGCGAATGCGTGCGCCGTCCTCTTTAGAGGGCCGCAGCATGATATTATCCTGACGGCGGTTATAAGCCGCGTTGGCGCGCTTTTGAGCTTCACTTGTTGGCATAATCTCACCTCTTTATGATGATTATATCATATTCTAACATATACGTCAACATATACAACGTATCAAAAATTATACGTTAATGTTTGTAAAGAATGTCAATGGACAAAATATGTATTAACGTATATAATAAAGACACAGCAAGGGAAGCACGACCGGAAGGCAAGGGGCGAAGTAAGAACCGGGAGCGCTGTAAGCCGTGAACGCATGCTAAGTCAGTAACCCACTTCCCGATCAGCTGTATAAAAGAAAATGGCCCGGTGCCGTCTACCAAACACACACCGAGCCAAACCCACAAATGAGGTCAGCCCCATTATATCAAAGGCTGGTCCGCAAGTAAAGAAGCGAGGTCATAACAATGAAAAAGTACAATCTCTCCGAGATCATGCACAAGGCATGGAAGCTGTACCGCAAGGGCGGGAGCAGCTTTGCCGAAGCCCTGCACCGGGCATGGAACAGCGCAAAGGCTGCTCCGGTCAACGCCCAGCGCATCGAGGAAGCTCAGCAGACCGCCGGGATCACCGAGCCGGTGAACACTTGGGCAGGCTGGAAGGCCGCCGGGTACATGGTAGAGCACGGCGCAAAGGCCTTGTTTCAGGCGGTGCTTATCCACAGCAGCAAGGGAGACGGCCAGACCTACCGGGCATCGTTCTTTGGTGCATCGCAGGTGAAGCCGCTGGAAGCCCAGTAACACAGTCAGGAAGGCCCGGCGGGGGTATGTGAAGCCTGCCGGGGAAAAGGTGAAAGTGGATGGCAAAGAGCAGTGCAAAGCCTCTACCGCGCTGGATGAGCGCAAAAAGGGACTGCAGAGAGGCCCGGTTTGTTCAGATCGGCAATTCCCTGCTGTCTCATGAAAAGTTCCGCAGTCTGAGCGCAGGCGCTTTCAAGCTCTACATCTGCTGCGCAATGGAAGCCGCCGGGAGCATCAACTTTCAGATTCCAGCATCAAAGGCGGAACAGTACGGGATACCAAGAAAGTCATTGCAGCGATACATGAAGGAACTGGAAGAAGCGGGCTTTATCCAGAAGGAACGCAGCGGCAAAACCACCCGGACAGCGAACGACTACTCTTTTTCCTTCCGCTGGTTGGATGATGGATGATTCTTTATCATTGACCACACCAACAAAAGAACGGGAGCAAAGGGAAGACAACACCGGGCAAGGCATTCAGCGAATTCTATTCAGTAGGCCCATAGGCCCCGCCCTCGTTTTCTTCCCCTTGACCCCTGCTTTCCCCGGCTCTAAAGCCGCACACTTTTTTTCGGGTATAGATGGCTATATATAGTATATGTGGGCCAGATTGACCCAGTGTGTGAAAAACAAAAATGACGTAGAATCGTATTCGCACTAGGCCAAAATGACCCGGTAGAGCGCAAATCAAGTGGGTTGCACTGCGTCAGATTGACCCACGTAAAGCCTTTGCACTGGGTCAAATTGACCTAGCCAAAATTTCATAACCCCGGCAGGTGTCACCAAAACAGTGACCCCTTACCGCCGGGAACCGACATAAGGAGGAAGTCACAATGAATAACATTCGAGCAATGATCCGGGAGCGCGGTCTGAAGCAGGAGAACGTGGCAAGAGCGCTGCAGATATCCACCAACACGCTGAATAAGAAGCTGAACGGGGAAACCGAGTTCCGGCTTTGCGAGGCCAAGACACTGGCAGCTCTGCTTGATACCAGCGTGGATGCACTGTTCTTTGGCGATCTGGGCGACCAGAAGGAGAACATGATCGACGCAATCAACACCCGTTTGCAGAAGGCGGCACCGGACAAAGTGCAGTTGGTGTGGATCTTCGCAAGCGGCATCATCAGAGCCTGAAGGGGGGACAAGATAATGATCCTGACTGCAAAGCAAGTGGAAGCGTTGGACGTGGGAACCACGATGGGGCATCTGGCCGACCTGAAGAACCTTCTCTTTATCATGGACAGCTGGATGTGCACCCGCGGGAAGGTGGATGAACTCAAGCGGGAAGTTGATTGTAGTGAGTACGATTTGGAAGCCCTCTGGCGTGAGCTGCCCATGTACTACACGCTTCTGTGGAGCATCATCGAAGCCATTGACAAGTCACAAGCTGAACTGCTTGACACAGCAAAGACGCTGGATGCACTGAACATCCTGAAAGGGTACTGAACCCCCATATAGCACAAGAGCCCGCCCGGCTACACACCGGACAGGCTTTTTTGCTATCAAACAGGCGGTAAACAGGCACAAAACCGCCCCGCCGGACATCCAGCACAAGGCACTCTGTAAGGCACTCCGACAAGGCATTTTTTGAGCAATAAGGCACAAACAAGGCACATTCTGATGGATTTGCAACGCACATAAAAGCAAAAATCCCACGATACACGCCGCGATTCTGGCGGTATATCGCAGGATTTTTCTTGGAGCTGGTGACAGGAGTTGAACCTGCAACCCACTGATTACAAATCAGTTGCGCTGCCATTGCGCCACACCAGCGAGTATCGTTTGCACAGGGTACTCTAGTAGAATACCAGAAACCTCCCCGCTTGTCAATATCTTTGTCCGGCCCGCTGTCGGCCCATGCAGCGCTGTTTCAGGGCGTTTCGAGACATCCGCGAGGCGATTCACGCAGATCCGGCCACATTATGGCCGGAATGTGATAGAATAAAACAAGCTCAACATTTATGCTTATTTCACAAGTTTCTGCCGCTTCGTTTGGAACTTCTGCGCAAAACTCACATTTTTCAGAGGAGGTTTCTATGATCTCTTATCGCAAGCTTGCAATGCGCGTTCTGGGGCATCCGCTGCGGGTGCCGTCCCCCCGGCCCGCGTCCCACCGGGTGACGGCGCTGGCGCTGACAGCCGCAATGGTGGCCGGCATGGCCGCACCGGCGTATGCGGATACCTATTACATAGGCGATGGTGACATCACAGTCACCAAAGACAAAAGCGGCACCTATGTCAAGCACTCGGGAAATCCTACTGCTACAAAGGACAGCGACGGCAATATCATCATCAAGGGCGGCAAGCGCTCAGAGGATACCACCGCCTCCGGCGGCAGCTCTTCTGAAGGCGGCACCTCCGCAGCCTCTCCCGCCCAACCCAAGTTGGCCACGCCCCCATCAGAAGACAGCGACAGCGAAAACGAAGACATGGTCTACCTCGGCGCCCCCAAGGGCAACGTGTCTTCTGACGACGGCAACGAGGAAAACGAAAACCAGACCGGCGACACCACCGGCGGCGAGGAAAACAAGAACCAGCCTGACGACACTACCGGCGGCGAAGAAAGCAAGAACCAGCCTGACGACACTACCGGCGGCGAGGAAAACGAGACTGATCCCACGAAAAAGGACCAGACCGGCGGCAAGAACACCGGCGCGGGAAGCTCTGACCCTGAGAGCAAAGGCTCTGAGAGCGGCACCTCCGGCTCGGCGGGCGGCACTCCCACCACCGGCAGCGAGACCCCTGCCGAAGGCACGGAAGGCACGGAAAGCACGGAGAGCAGCCTCTCTACACCCAAAAGCCAGTTCACGTACACCGGTGCATCCCTCAAGGTCGCCGACGCCAATGACGACGAAGAGACCCGGAACGAATCGACTACGGTCTTGGAACGCGCGGCGGAAAACTTCAGGAGCACAGCCGAAAACGTCACCAACTATGTCATCCGCATCATCAACAAGGCCAAAGGCAATGACAACACCCTCAACGTGACGCTGGACAATGTCAACATCACGGCCAAAAATGACGCCGCCCTCAGCGTCGAGGGCGCGGGCGACACGACGATCACGCTCAAGGGCGACAATACCCTCACCAGCGACGGCCAACATGCCGGTCTCGAGCACAACGAAAAGGACTATTATGGCAGAGAAGACACCGGCAAACTGACCATCACATCCGGAAATGAAAATGGCCGCAACACCGGCAGCCTGACCGCCACAGGCAGCGGTGCCTCTGCTGGCATCGGCAGCGTCTGGAACACCGGCAAAGTAAGCAACAGTGGTGCCGGCACCATTGAGATAACAGGCGGCGACATCACCGCCATCGGTGCCTCCGATGGTGCCGGCATTGGCAGCGGTACATGGGCTACCGGCGAAACCAATATCACCATCAGCGGCACTGCCAAAATCAATGCGCGGACCGATCAGGGTGGTGCCGGCATCGGCAGTGGGTCGGACGCTACAGGCAACACCAATATCACCATCTCCGGCGGCACCATCGAAAACGCGCAGGGTGGCAGCGGCGGCGCAGGCATCGGCGGCGGCGCGAACTCCTTCCAGGATACCACCATCAACATCTCCGGCGGCACCATTGAAAAGGCCACGGGCGGCGTCGGCGGTGGTGCAGGCATCGGCAGTGGCAAAGGCTCTACCGGCGAGACCAAAATCGACATCACCCAGGATGCGCTCGTGTACGCGTATGGCAGCGGCGGCGCAGCCATCGGTTCGGGCGAATCCTCCACCGGCAAGACGACCGTCAACATCCACGATACAACTGCCGGAAAGGGTGTCAAACATGCTTTTGCCTACGACGGTGCAGGCATCGGCAGCGGTCATTACGCCTCCGGCCAAACTTACATCACCATCCGCAACGCGTCTGTGAGCTCTCTGGAGTCCTCCGCTGATTCCACTAATAACCCGGGCGCTGGCATTGGCAGCGGCAAAGGCGCCAAGGGCAACACCGCCATCACGATAGAAGGCAGCACGGTAAAGGCCGTCGGCGGCAACGGCGCAGCCATCGGCAGCGGCAGTGAAGGAGACTTCTACAGTCCTCCTACGGGTACGCCGAACGCCCTCAAGACCATTATCCATATCACTGACAGCAACGTCACAGCCTCCAGCGACTCCAGTGCAGCCATCGGCAGCGGCAGCTATTCTACCAACGCCACGGACATCGAGATCACCGGCGGCACCATCAATGCTTCGAGTTATGATGGTTCCGGCATCGGCAGCGGCGATAGCGCCAAGGGCGACACCGACATCAAGATCAAAAACAGCAATGTCACAGCCAAGGGCTTTATCGACGTCAGGTATGTAAGCCACGGCACAGGCATCGGTTCCGGTCTCTCTTCTTCCGGAAAGACTACCATTGATATTTCTGGCGGCACTGTTAAGGCCACGGGCAGCGGCGACGGCTACAAGGGCAGCGCGGGCATCGGTTCGGGCAGCTACTCCACCGGCGACACCAGCATCACTCTCCGCGACGGCGTGACCGTTACGGCCACCGGCGGCGGTAATTCCTCCCTTGGCGGCGGCGGCGGCGCAGGCATCGGCAGCGGCAGCGACGCCAATGGCAACACCACCATCCTCATCGAGGGTGCAACAAAAGTTACCGCTACCGGCGGCTCCACCGCTGCGGGCATCGGCTCCGGCCACTATGTCGGTGACATCAAAGATCCCTCTGTGGGCAGCACCACCATCACCATCCGCAACAGCGACGACGGCCGCGTCATCCCCATCATTGAGGCCAAGGGCGGCAGCAATGAGAACGGATCCTGCTGGGCTTCCGGTGCCGGCATCGGCTCCGGCGGCAACACCCTTAATAAGACCACCATCAACATTGAGGGCGGCACTATCACGGCCACGGGCGGCGTCAGCCTTGACTCTCGCAATCACTCCGACGAGCGGCTCAGCGGCGCAGGCATCGGCTCCGGCTCCAACGTCTCCGGCGAGACCGAGATCAATATCAAGGGTGGCACCATCACCAAGGTCACTGGCGGCAAATACGGCGGCGCAGGCATCGGCAGCGGCAGCAGTGACACCAAAGACGACAGCAAGAAGGGCGCTGTCACCATCAACATCACCGACGGCACCATTGAAAAGGCCGAGGGCAAGAACGGCGGCGCCGGCATCGGTTCGGGCTATTACGGTCGCTCTTCCACGGTCAACATCTCCGGTAACGCCGAACTCAAAGACGTCAGGGGCGGCAATCTCGCTGCCGGCATCGGCTCAGGCTATGACTCCGACAAGGTGGACGTCGTGATCGACGGCGGCACCATCAACGCAACGGGCGGCGATTCCGCTGCCGGCATCGGCTCGGGCCTTAATAGCCGCAGCAGCGTGACCATCAAGAGCGGCACGGTCAACGCCAAAGGCAACCAGCATAGCAACAACTTCGGTTCTTCGGGCATCGGCGGCAGCTACGCCGATGTCACCATCAGTGGCGGCACCATCACAGCCACCGGCTATGACACCGGCGCCGGCATCGGCGGCAGCGACAACAACAACTCCAGCAGTATCACGATAACCGGCGGCACCATCACCGCCACCGGCACCAGCGACGCCCCTGCCATCGGCGGCGGCAGCGTCTCCATCAGCAATACCGACTCCGCGCTGGACATCACCGCAACCGCCCCCGACGCCGACAATGCTATCCAAAGCAGCGACGGCAAGAAGCTGGACAAAGTCATCCAGCTCGCGGAAAACGGCAAGAAGGGCCTCGTGAAGCTCGTAAAGAGCGGCACCACCAGCATCTCGCGGCTCTTCCACAACGGTGTCTACGCGGACAGCCATTCCACTTCTCACTCCCCCGACCGCGTAACGCCCGAGATGAGTGAGGCAGAAAAGGCCAAGTACGGCGACATCGCTTCTGTCCACAACTGGAAAGTCAGCGACCATCAGGAGCCGACCTGCGGCAAGGACGGCCACATCGATTACATCTGCATGGTGGACCACTGCGGCACCACGTTCCGCCACACTCTCCCCGCCACCGGCCAGCACACCTGGAACGAGGGTGTCGTCACGAAGAAGCCCACCTGCACTGAGCTGGGCGTGCGCACCTTCACCTGTACCGTCTGCCACAATACCCGGACTGAGGCCATTGAGGCCCCCGGCCACGAGTACGGCGAGTGGGTCATTGACCGGGACGCTACCTGTATCGAGGAAGGCTCCAAACACCGTGATTGCATCCGCAGCGACGCTACCCAGACCGAGAGCATCCCCGCCACCGGCGAGCATCAGTGGAAACTCCTCTCCACGACAGCGGCTACCTGCGGCGAGGACGGCACCGTCACCTACAAGTGCGCGGTCTGCGGCGATACGAAGACCGAAACGCTCAAAGCCACCGGCCAGCACAGCTACGGCGCGGGCGTCGTGACCAAAGCCGCGACCTGCGCCGAGCCGGGCATCATGACCTATACCTGCGTCGTCTGCGGCGACAGCTACACCGAGAGCATCCCGGTGGATAAGAGCACCCACAAGTGGGATGCAGGCGTCGTCACGAAGGAGCCCACCTGCACTGCCGACGGCGTGCGGACCTTCACCTGTTCCGTCTGCGGCGATACCCGGACTGAGGCCATCAAGGCCCTCGGCCACGAGTACGGCGAGTGGGTCATCGACCGGGACGCTACCTGTGTCGAGGAAGGCTCCAAGCACCGTGACTGCATCCGCGGCGACGATACCCAGACTGAGGCCATCCCCGTCAGCAAGACCCACACCTTCGGCGAGTGGGTCATCATCAAAGAGCCCACCTGCACCGAGAAGGGCGAGCGCCAGCGCAGCTGCACCATCAGCGGCTGTGTCGTCACTGAGACGGAGGAGCTGCCCGCCCTCGGCCATCAGTGGAGCGACTGGACGCCTGTCGAAGGCGACAGCAGCCGCGAGTACCGCATCTGCGCGGTCTGCAATGCGGTGGAGTACCGCGGTGTCTCCCACAGCGGCGGCGACAGCGACAGTAACACCATCTCCACCGGCCTGCGTGTCCTCGACCCGGCTCAGGCCGACATCCTCCAGAACGCCCAGCTGGTCCAGCTGAACCAGATCAGCGATGTTCTCTACATTGATGTCGCCCATGAGACGGCGTCCCTGCAGGGCGTCCTTTCCGATTTGACCGGCCTTCGCTCTGAGCGCATCGAGACCGTTGTCTTCTCCACCGAACACTGCACTTCCACCCTCTCCCTCTCCGATGTTGCAGCCCTCGGTGCGGGCGATACGCCTTTCACCCTCCGCCACAGCGGCTCCACCGCCAGCTTCATCGTGGGCGGCGCAGACCACACCGCACTGCTGAGGTAAGCACATTGCCATTCTCTATTCCTTCCACATAACGACCAAGGCCCCCGCAGTTCTGTTCCAAACTGCGGGGGCCTTGGCGTTTTATTATGATAAAATTTTATTTCAGCTCCCGCTGTACGGCAGCGAAGTCCTCGAGGGTCAGGGCCTCGGGGCGGATGCGGGCGTCGAAGCCCGCCGCCTCGATGGCCGCGATGACCTTATCTTTCGGCAGGCCGAGGCCGCTGGCGATGGCGTTGGCGGCGGTCTTACGGCGCTGGCCGAAAGCGGCACGGATGAGGGCGAAGTAGCCGTCCTCATCCTCCACCTGTACGGCGGGAGTGGGGCGGATGTCCATCCGCACAACGGCGCTGGTGACCTTCGGGGCCGGGTAGAAGCTGCCCGGCGCGGCGGTGAACATCAGCTTTGAGGTGGCGTAGTAGCTCACGGCGCAGCTGATGGCGCTGGACGCCCGGGTGCCGGGGGCAGCGGCCAGACGGTCGGCGGCCTCCTTCTGCACCATGACGGTGAGGTTCTGGATGGGCAGGCGGTCGCCCAGCAACTTCATGACGATGGGGCTGGTGATGTAGTAGGGCAGGTTGGCGCAGACAGCCACCGGCATCCCGGGGAACTCCTCCTCGATGAGGGCGCGGAGGTCTACTTTCAGAACATCCTGCAATACCAGCTTGAAGTTATCCACGCCCGCCATGGTCTCGGCCAGCAGGGGCGGCAGGCGCTCGTCCACCTCGATGGACACCACCTTGGCGGCGTGCTGGGCCAGCTCTTTGGTCAGCACGCCGATGCCGGGGCCGATCTCCAGCACGCCCCAGCTCTTATCGACGCCGCTGGCGTCCACGATCTTAGGCGGCAGGCCGGGATTGATGATGAAGTTCTGTCCAAAGCCCTTGGAGAGCGCGAAATCGTATTTTTCGCACAGGGTGCGGATAACGGAGAGGTCGGTCAGCTCCGGCATAGTGGTTTTCCTTTCTGTTTCTTGCTAAAACAGCAAAACCTCTCCATCACGCCTGCAGCGTGCCACCTCCCCTATCGAGGGGAGGCCTTGGCATTCCGCAAAGCTTACTCTCTTCGCCAGAGGCTCCCCTCGGTAGGGGAGCTGTCTGCGAAGCAGACTGAGAGGTTGAGCTATTTACACGACTAAAGTTATTTTCAAAAAGTGTTTACTGCGCACTTGCAGCGTCCTGCTCCCCTTCTGCACCGGCCTCGGAGGAAGCCTCTGCCTCCCCTGCGGCCTCGCTGGAAGCGGTGCTCTCGGCTGCGGCCTCCGAAGAGGCTGCGGCGGAGTCGGCGGCGATGTCAGCGTCGTTCACGCCGCCCACGGTGGTGACGCCGGTGAGCTGCTGTGCGGTGCTGACGGCGCGCTGTATCTGCGGGTCCGTGTCGAGGGTGTAGTCATAGTAGCTGGCCTGCTCGTCGGCAGTCAGCGGGCGCTCCACGTCCACGGTCAGGCCGGTGCCGTCGAAGCAGGAGCCGTCGCCGCAGATGAGCTTTGCCACCGTGACCACGACAGCGCTGCCGTCCGAGAGGCGCTGGGGACTGCTCTGGATGGTGCCTTTGCCCATCGTGGTGCTGCCCACAAGGCGGGTGCCGCACAGGGTGCGCAGGCTGGACGCAAAGAGTTCTGCCGCACTGGCGGTGTTCTCGTTCACGAGGCAGACGGTGGGCTGGCTGATGACCGAGTCGCCGGTGCTGCTGCCCAGCAGGGTGCGGTTGCCTGCCTTATCCTCCGCGTAGGCCAGCACGCCTTCCGGTGCGACGAGTTCGATGCAGCTGATGGCGTCGTCAAGGATGCCGCCGCCGTTGTCGCGCAGGTCGAAGATGAAGCTCTGGGCGCCGCTGGCGGTCAGGCTGCGGAGCGCAAAGTCCAGCTCACTGGGGGTGGAGTTGTCGAACTGCCAGATCTTGATATAGCCCACATTGCCCTGCACCAGCGCGGAATCGACGCTGTTGGCCGTAAAGCCGGAGTGGGTCAGATCGGCGGTGTGCTGGGCGTTCTCGCTGTCCAGCCAGCCTACATTGACGCTCGTGCCGCTCTCGCCCCGGAGTTTGTTCTGGACAGCCTCCACGCTGCCCAGACTTTTGATGTCTGCGCCGTCGATGGTGGTGATGTAATCGCCCCGCTGGAGGCCGGCCTCCTTGGCAGGAGACTCGTCATACACTTTGATGACCTTGGCGTAGCCGGACTGGTCGATGGCCAGCTCCACGCCGATGCCCATCAGCTTGCCGCTCTGGGCGTTGAGCAGGTCGGTGTAGGCCGAGGCGGTGTAGTAGCGGGCGTACTTGTCGCCGGTACCCAGCAGATAACCGGCAGTCAGACGGTCGTACAGCACGGTCTCGTCGATGTCGTAGTAGTCGTTGGCGCGCACATAGCGGTCTACCTCGGCCACCTTGTTGTACATGCTCTCCTTTTCCTTCACGCTGGTGACGGTGTGGTCAAACAGCCGCATCGCCATCAGCATCGTGATGGAAAAAGTGACCGTCATTGCCAGAATGACGATGGTCACGGTCATCCCTACGGAAATTTTGCGGTTCATTCAGTGTCCTCCCCAGTTCAGACCAAAAACATCAGGATGACACTGCCCAGCACCGACAGCAGGAACACTCCTGCCAGAATCAGACAGCCCACCCGAAGGATACGCTTGCGTTTTTGCTCGTTCATTTCGCCTTGTGGCCTCCTTTGACCCCTCGACTTCAATTACAGTTGTGTTATCTTATCGGAATATAACCGCGGGGGTTGACCGCATTGGCCTTGGAGCCGCCCTTCCACACCTCGAGATGGAGGTGGTTGCCGGTAGAGTTGCCGGTGGAGCCCACATAGCCGATGAGGTCGCCCTGGTTGACATACTTGCCCGCCGACGTTGCCACCGAGCGCATATGGCCGTAGAGGGTGGAGTAGGCGTTGCCGTCTGTCATTTTGCCGTGATAGATGATGACATAGTTGCCGTAGCCGCCACTGGACCAGCCGGCCACCTGCACATAGCCGCTGGCGGCTGCGTAGATGGGCGTGCCTGCGGGGGCGGCAAAGTCGATGCCGGCGTGGAGTTTGTTGACGCCGGAGACCGGGTTTTTGCGCCAGCCGTACTCGCTGGAGATGCGGGTATAGCTCCTGAGCGGGCAGATAAAGCCGCTGAAGCTCAGCTGGGGCTTGCTGGCCGCTGCCGCTGCGATGAGCTTCTGGATCTCCTTCTTGACGGCCTCGTAGTTCATCTCGTCCGACTCGATGGCCGCCTGGGCGTTCTTCTGGGCCTGCTGGGCCTCAGCGGCGCTCAGACGGGCCTCCTTGACGCTGTTGTTGAGCTCGTTCTGCTTGGACTGCATCTGCTTGTTCTGGGCGTCCAGCTCAGCCTTTTTGTTTTGCAGCTGGGTGCGCTCCTCCACGAGCTGGGTGCGGTCGGCCACGAGGGCTTCCTTCGCAGCCTTCATGTTGTCGAGTATCTCGGTGTCCTTCACCGAAATGTCCTGCATGACCTCATTGAAGGTCAGAAGCTCGTACAGATCGTTCACAGACCGGAGCATGGCGACGCTGCCGCCGTCCCGCAGCTCCTGCATCGCGGCCATATGGCTCTTGAAATCGTCCCACTGGTCGGCGATTTCCTGCTCTTTCCGGGCGATCTCATTCTGCTTGGCGGTGATCTCCTGCTCTTTGACGCCGATGCTGTTCTGCACCTCGGAGATCTGGCTCTTGAGGACGCTGATCTGGCTCTGGAGCACCGAGACTTTTTCCTTCAGCTCAGACTCGAGGGCCTTGGCAGCAGCTTCCTTCTTTTTGGCGTCGTTCAGCTCCGTCTTATGCTGCTTGATGGACGCAGAGATCTTGTCCAGCTTGTTTTGCAGCGAGCTCATGCTGGTGGCCGCACTGGCCGGGTAGACCGTCACGCTCAGCACGAGGCAGGCGGCGGCCAGAAAGGCGCAAGCGGCGCGCATCATGGCCGAATGGCCCGACGGCTTTGCGTGGCGGGGCGGATGATGCAGAACAAAGCCTGCGGAATGCTTGTCGTGGTACACAGTAGGCCCCTCCTTACACGTTCAGGTGCTTGCGGATGGAGAACATACTGCCCAGACCGCCCACCAGAGCGCCGCCCGCGAGGCTGTAGGTCAGGATGGTGGGCCAGACATTTTCCAGCGGCACCAGAGCCGTACCCATAAGCATCTGCCACAGGCCGCCCAGCGTGGGCGACAGCTGAACGATGTAGGCATAGCCACCGATGGTGGCGGCTGCCGTCAGGATGCCGGAGAGCAGGCCCATAGTCAGGCCCTCGATGACGAAAGGCAGGGTGACGAGGGCGTTGGTAGCGCCGACATACTTCATGATCTCAATTTCACGGCGGCGGGCAAAGACGCTCAGCCGGATGGTGGTACCCACCGTGATGATGCTGACAGCCATCAGCACCAGCACCAGACCGCGCCCGACCTTGGTGACGGCCTGCTGGATCTCCACGAAGGTCTTGGTCATCTCGATGGGAGCCGTGACGCTGTAAACGCCGCTGATGGTCTCGAACTGCTTGCTGATGGTCTCCATCTGGTTCAGATCAGACAGGGAGACGCGGTAATTGGCCTTGAAAGGGTTGTCGTTCTCGAACTCGTTCAGCAGGGCGGCATAGTCGGACATATACCCCTTGTACTGGTTGAGGACATCTTCTTTGGACATATACTGCACCCGGCTCACACCTGCGGTGCCGCTGAGGGCATTGCCCACAGACTGGATGGTGGCGTCATCGGCCTCGGGGTCCACGTAGACCACCATCTCGTTCTGGCTGCCCAGATAACTCACCATGCTGTCCACATTGACTTCAATGAGGCTGGCGAAGATGTTCAGGGTCATACAGACGCTGAGGGAGGCGATGCAGGCGATGGTCATGGCCCAGTGCTTGCCGAGGTTGCGCACGCCGCGCCGGGTGAGGAACCCAAACGTAGAGATTTTCATACGTGCACCTCCTCGCCGAAGCTGGCCGGAACATCGGAGATGATGCGGCCCTGCTTCAGGGTGATGGTGCGGCGGTTGAAGCGGCGCACCAGTTCATGCTCGTGGGTGACGACAAGCACCGTGATGCCCATCTCGCTGACGCGTTCCAGCAGTTCCATCATCTCAAGGCTCATCTCGGGGTCGATGTTGCCGGTGGGCTCGTCCGCAATGACGAGGCGGGGGCTGTGGGCCAGAGCGCGGGCCACGGCCACGCGCTGCTGCTCACCGCCGGAGAGGAACTCGGGGTAGACCTTTGCCTTATCTTCCAGATGCACCAGCTCCAGCATGTAGTTGACGCGCTCTTTGATGTCTTTTTTGCCGATGTTGGTGACATGCATGGCAAACGCCACATTCTCGTAGACCGTCATGGTGGGGATGAGGCGGAAATCCTGGAAGATGATGCCCATCTGGCGGCGAAGGAAAGGCACTTTGCCCCGGCGCAGCCGGGCGACGTCCTTGCCGTCCACCATGACGCGGCCCTCGGTGGGCAGCTCTTCGCGGAGGATGAGCTTGAGCAGAGTGGACTTGCCGGCACCGGAGTGGCCCACCAAAAAGACGAACTCGCCGTCGTCTACATGGAAGTCGATGTCCTCCAGAGCGGGAGTATCACTCCGTTTGTATATCTTGGTGACATGTTCAAAATCTATCATGAGTATCTTGCTCCTGAAAAATTTATTTGGCACAGAAGTTCCAGGCCATTACAAAAGAAACCGGCCAGCATCGGGGTCGAGCGGCCGGTTTCGGCGTCCGCAGCCGGAGCGGCTGAGACGAAATATCAATATTTGGCCGGGTTGTTGGACAGGTACTTCTTGACCATGAGCGCTACCTTGAACACGATAGCGTCGTCGAACTCACGCAGATCCAGACCGGTCAGCTTTTTGATCTTTTCCAGACGATACACCAGCGTGTTGCGGTGGACGAACAGACCGCGGCTGGTCTCGGAGACGTTCAGGTTGTTCTCGAAGAAGCGCTGGATGGTGAACAGGGTCTCCTGGTCCAGGCTCTCGATGCTGCCCTGCTTGAACACTTCGCGCAGGAACATCTCGCAGACCGTGGTGGGCAGCTGGTAGATAAGACGTGCGATGCCCAGATTGTCGTAGCGGATGATCTGCTTCTCGGTGTCGAACACCTTGCTGACCTCCATGGCGATCTGTGCTTCCTTAAAGGAAGTAGCCAGGTCCTTCACGTTGGCGATGGGGGTGCCGATGCCCACGACAGCCTTGATGTAATGCTCGCCGGACAGGGTATCCACGATGCTGGCGGCCAGCTTCTCCATATCAGTGCGGTCGATGCCCTTGCGGATCTCCTTGACCAGGACGGTGTCCGTCTCGCTGATGTTGAAGACGAAGTCCTTCTGCTTGTCGGGGAACAGGCTGCTCACCACGTCGTAAGCGGAAATGTCGCCGCCGCTGGTGACGCGGACGATGAACACCACGCGGGAGACGTCGGTGGCAAAGTGGAGCTCACGGGCCTTGGCGTAGATGTCGCCGGGCAGGATGTTGTCCAGCACCACGTTCTTGATAAAGTTGGCTTTGTCGAACTTCTCGTCGTGATACTGCTTGATGCTCTGCAGGCTGATGGACAGCACAGCGGCAAACTGGCCTGCAGTCTCGTCCGCACCTTCCACAAAAACGGCATAATCGTTATGCTTTGCGCTGGAGAACTGCTGGTAGGTGTAGCCATCCCGCACGAAGCGGTCACCGGCCGTCAGACGCTCTGCCATAAAGCCCTCGCGCACCTCGCCGATCAGATTCAGCTCCGAGCAGGAGATGACAGCGCCGGTCTCATCCACCACGCCGACCACGCGGTCGATCGCGTCCTTCATCTGGTAGATCACGCTCTGAAATACTCTATTGGCCATAAATGGATACCCCTTTTCCTCTCTTGTGCAAACCGCAGGTGGGCGGGATTGTGATTTTTAACAATTTCGCCGCATTACATTTTATATTTTACACAAAAGAATTTACTTTTGCAACATATTTCACCAAAAAAAATTCTTCTTTCTTGTTGAAATTATCTTTCGGGGTCATTTTCGGGCCAAAAAGGGCCTTTCTGCGTGGTTCTGAGGGCTATTTTACCGGTAAAATGTGATACTTTTTTGAAAACCGGGTGAAAAGCAGTCCTTTACCCCGTGGTAATTTTCGCCACCTCGTCAGCTGTCAGCTCCCGCCACTGGCCCGGGGCAAGGCTCTCGTCCAGCGCAAGCCCGCCGATGGCGTCCCGGTGCAGGGCGTTGACGCCCGCACCGTAGACGCCGAACATCCGCTTGATCTGATGATACACGCCCTGCCTGAGCAGGACGCGGACCGTCAGCCCGTCGGGGGTGAGGGCGGACGCTTCCGCCGGCGAAAGGGCCGTGCCGTCGGCAAGGGTAACACCTGCGGCAAAGCCGGCCTTCATCTCTTCCGTCAGCGGGGTGTCGATGACGACGGTGTAGGTCTTGGAGACATGGCGCCTGGGCGCAAGGATGTCGTGGGCAAAGCCGCCGTCGTCCGTCAGCAGGACGAAACCGGTGCTGGTCTTGTCCAGCCGCCCGGCCGGGAACAGCTCCCGCCGGGGATAGGCATCCCCCACCAGATCCACGACCGTCGTGTCCCGCTTGTCGGTGGAGGCGCTGACGACGCCCTCGGGCTTGTTGAGCATAAGGTAGACGAACTGCCGGTAGGCCAGCGCCTTGCCGTCCACCGCCACGGCGTCAGCCTCTTTCAGCTGGGTATCCCCTTTCTTGCAGACCGCGCCGTTGACCGTGACGCGGCCTTTCGCCAGCAGTGCCTTCGCCTCGCTCCGGGTGCATTGGGCCGTCTCGGCTAAATATTTATCGAGTCTCATGAAAACTCCTTCTGTGTGCAGAAAAGAGGCCGTTGCCTGCGGCAACAGCCTCTTTTCCTGTAAAATCACGTTTAGACGCTCAGGTTTGCGTGCTGTTCCACAGCATCCGGGTTGGCGTCAAAGATGGGCTTGAGGATGTGAGCGATGAATTCCTCCACCTGCTGGGGAGCACGGCCCACAAAGTTCTCCGGCACAAGGCCCGCCACGATCTCTTCTCTGGTCAGACCAAAGGCCGGGTCGGCGGCGATGCGGTCCACCATGTCGTTGGGCAGACCCTCTTCCTTGACCTGCTTGCCGGCGGCGATGGCGTGCTGGCGCAGACGCTCGTGGAGCTCCTGACGGTTGCCGCCCTTCTCCACGGCCTGCATCATGATGTTCTCGCTGGCCATGAAGGGCAGCTCGGCCATCAGGCGGCTGCGCACGACCTTCGGGTAGACCACGATGCCGTCGGTGACGTTGAGCATGATGTTCAGGATGGCGTCGGTGGCGAGGAAGCCCTCAGCCATGGCAACGCGCTTGTTGGCGCTGTCGTCCAACGTGCGCTCGAACCACTGCGTACCGGTGGTGAAGCTGGGGTTGAGCACATCCACCATCAGGTAGCGGCTCAAAGCGCAGATGCGCTCGCAGCGCATGGGGTTGCGCTTGTAAGGCATGGCGGAGGAACCGATCTGGTTCTTCTCAAATGGTTCTTCCATCTCCTTGAAGTTGGCCAGCAGGCGCAGGTCGGTGGCGAACTTCATGCAGCTCTGGCCGATGCCGGCCAGTGCGTTGAGGATGAAGGCGTCCACCTTGCGGCTGTAGGTCTGGCCGGACACCGGGATGACGGCCTCGCTGTCGAAGCCCATCTCCTCGGCGATGGAAGCATCCACAGCGCGGATCTTGTCGGCGTCGCCCTTAAACAGCTCCATAAAGGAAGCCTGGGTGCCTGTGGTACCCTTGACGCCGCGCAGCTGCAGGGTAGCCAGACGGTGGTCGATCTCGTTGAGGTCCATCACCAGCTCGTTGGCCCACAGGGTAGCGCGCTTGCCCACGGTAGTGGGCTGGGCGGGCTGGCAGTGGGTGTAGGCCATGCAGGGCATATCCTTATACTCCTCGGCGAACTTTGCCAGCTTTGCCAGCACGCCGATGAGCTTCTTGCGCACCAGCTCGAGGCCCTGACGCATCACGATGATGTCGGTGTTGTCGCCGACATAGCAGCTGGTGGCACCCAGATGGATGATGCCTGCCGCCTTGGGACACTGCTGGCCGTAGGCGTAGACATGGCTCATGACGTCGTGGCGCACCAGCTTTTCCCGCTCGATGGCGACTTCATAGTTGATGTCGTCCACATGAGTTTCCAGCTCGGCCACCATCTCGGGGGTGATATTGGTCAGGCCCTGCTTCATCTCGGCCCGGGCCAGCGCCACCCACAGGCGGCGCCAGGTGCGGAACTTATTGTCGTCCGAGAAGATGTACTGCATCTCATCGGAGGCATAACGGGTGGAAAAGGGGCTGATATAACGGTCATGCTGAGACATGAAGATGTCCTCCTTGGGTAAGTTTTACGAAACCTCAACCTCTCAGTCTCGCTCCGCTCGACAAGGCCGGGTTGCGGCACCCAGCATCCGCTGCGCATTGCGCACGTCTTGCTGGCCGCTGCCCCAACAACGACTCCCTGTTTCCGCCACTGGCGGCGGTCGTCGTTGTTGCCCCTATCGAGGGGAGCCTCTGGCGAAGAGAGAAAGCTTTACGAAATGCCAAAGCCTCCCCTCGTTAGGGGAGGTGGCATTGCGAAGCAATGACGGAAAGGTTTTCTCCTATTTTACCATCAAATCTTGAAATAGTCCACGCCGCCCTCGAAAATAGGCTGATACTTGTCGCCGGTGACGTTTTTGTACAGGTACTCGCCGCTGCGCTCCGAATGGCCCATCTTGCCGAAGACACGGCCATCCGGGCTGGTGATGCCCTCGATGGCGAGGACGGAACCGTTGGGGTTGTACTTCATGTCCATGCTGGGGTTGCCGTCCCGATCGACGTACTGGGTCGCGATCTGGCCGTTGGCGATGAGAGTGTCCAGCACGCTCTGAGGTGCCACGAAGCGGCCCTCACCATGGCTGATGGCCACGGTGTGCTGGTCGCCCACGCTGCACTTGGACAGCCAGGGGCTGCCGGTGGAAGCGATACGGGTGCGCACCAGCATACTCTGGTGGCGGCCGATGGTGTTGAAGGTCAGGGTCGGGTCGCAGGCCGTGATGGGGCGGATGTCGCCGTAAGCGGCCAGACCCAGCTTGATGAGGGCCTGGAAGCCGTTGCAGATGCCCAGCATCAGACCATCACGGTGCTGCAGCAGGTCGCGGACTGCCTCAGTGACCGCAGGATTGCGGAAGAAGGAGGCGATGAACTTTGCGCTGCCGTCCGGCTCGTCGCCGCCGGAGAAGCCGCCGGGCAGCATGATGATCTGGCTCTCGTTGATGGCCTTGACCAGTGCCTCGCAGCTGGCGGTGACGTCAGCGGGGGTCAGGTTGCGGATGACCAGCACCTCGGGGTCTGCACCGGCGCGGGCAAAGGCGTGGGCGGTGTCATACTCGCAGTTGGTACCCGGGAAGACCGGGATGATGACCTTCGGCTTTGCCACGCCGACCTTGGGCGCAGCGGGGGCGGTCAGGCTGCCGTCGATCTTCTCGACGACAGGGCCGGCCTTGCGGTAGGGATAGACGGGCTCGAGCTTGCTCTCCCAGATCTCCTGCAGCTGAGCCATATCCAGCTTGTCGCCGCAGCACTCGAAGGTGTAGTCTGCGGTGGTCTCGCCCAGCAGCTCACCAGCCGGGGCGTCAGAGACCATCTCCAGCACGATGGAGCCGTACATGGGCTTAAACATATCGTGGGTGGTCATGTTGTTCATCATCTTGAAGCCGATGCGGTTGCCCAGACCCATCTTGAAGAGAGCCTCGGCCAGACCGCCATAGCCCACAGAGGAAGCAGCGGCCACCATGCCATCTTCCATCATCTGCTCAACTTTCTTGTAGTTGGCCTTCAGGGAGAAGAAGTTGGGACAGCCGGTGACGGGGTCCAGGATGGGCCGGATGAGGACGACGGTGCTCTCAGGCTTCTTGAACTCGGTGGAGACGACGCGGCTGGCCTTGCCGATGGCGGTGGCGAAGGACACCAGCGTGGGAGGCACATCCAGCTGCTCGAAGGAGCCGGACATGCTGTCCTTACCGCCGATGGAGGCGATGCCGAGGCCGATCTGGGCATCCAGTGCGCCCAGCAGAGCGGCCAGCGGCTTGCCCCAGCGCTCCGGGGAAGTGCCAAGGCGCTCGAAGTACTCCTGGAAGGTCAGGTAGGCGTCCTCATAGCGGAAGCCGGAGGCCACCAGCTTGGTCACGCTCTCGACGACGGCCATCCGTGCACCCACATACTGGTCGGCGCTCATGAGGTAGGGGTTGTAGCCCCATGCCATGCCGGAGCAGGTGTTGGTCTCGCCGTCCACGGGCAGCTTTGCGACCATGGCGTTCTGGGGGGTCAGCTGGCATGCGCCGCCGAAGGGCATCAGCACGGTGGCCGCGCCGATGGTGGAGTCGAACCGCTCAGAAAGGCCCTTCTTGCTGCAGACGTTCAAATCGCCCACCATGTTCTTCATCTTCTGTTCGAAGGTCACGCCGGCCCACTGGGGCTGCCAGACAGTCCCCTTCTCGATGTGGACGTTCTGGTGCTTCTCAGCGCCGTTGGAGTTCAGGAACTCGCGGCTGATGTTGACGATGGACTTGCCGTTCCACACCATGTTCAGGCGCTTTTCCTCGGTGACTTTTGCCACGGGGGTGGCCTCAAGGTTCTCCTCGATGGCGATGGCGATGAACTTGTCCACGTCCTCAGGGGCCAGAGCCACGGCCATACGCTCCTGGCTCTCGCTGATGGCCAGCTCAGTGCCGTCGAGGCCGTCATACTTCTTGGTGACCTTGTTCAGGTCGATATACAGGCCGTCGGCCAGCTCGCCGATGGCGACAGAGACGCCGCCGGCGCCAAAGTCGTTGCAGCGCTTGATCATCTTGCAGGCGTCCTCGCGGCGGAACAGGCGCTGCAGCTTGCGCTCGATGGGGGCGTTGCCCTTCTGGACCTCAGCACCGCAGTGCTCGAGGCTGTCCAGCTTGTGGGCCTTGGAGGAACCGGTGGCACCGCCGATGCCGTCGCGGCCGGTGCGGCCGCCCAGCAGGACGATGACGTCGCCGGGAGCGGGGCATTCGCGGCGGACGTGGGAAGCGGGCGTTGCGCCCACAACAGCGCCGATCTCCATGCGCTTTGCCACATAGCCGGGGTGATAGATCTCATCCACCTGACCGGTAGCAAGGCCGATCTGGTTGCCGTAGGAGGAATAACCGGCGGCAGCGGTGGTCACCAGTTTGCGCTGGGGCAGCTTGCCGGGCAGGGTCTCACTGACGGGCTTGAGGGGATCGCCTGCGCCGGTGACGCGCATGGCCTGATAGACGTAGCTGCGGCCGGACAGCGGGTCGCGGATCGCACCGCCGATGCAGGTGGCAGCGCCGCCGAAAGGCTCGATCTCCGTCGGGTGGTTGTGGGTCTCGTTCTTGAAGAGGAACAGCCAGTCCTCATCCTTGCCGTTGACGTCGCACTTGATCTTCACGGTGCAGGCGTTGATCTCCTCGGACTCGTCGAGGTTCTTCAGGATGCCCTGCTTTTTCAGTTCCTTGGCACCGATGGTGGCCAGGTCCATCATGCAGCGGGGCTTGTTCTCGCGGCCAAGGTCGGCGCGCATTGCCATGTAGCGGTCGAAGGCTTCCTGCACCACGGCATCGTCGATCTGGACGTCGTCCAGAATGGTTCCGAAGGTGGTGTGGCGGCAGTGGTCCGACCAGTAGGTGTCGATCATCTTGATCTCGGTGATGGTCGGGTCGCGCTTCTCCGAGCGGAAATACTCCTGGCAGAACTTGATGTCGCCCAGGTCCATGGCGAGGCCCTTCTCGTCAATGAACTTTTTCAGGACTGCCTCATCCAGCTCGTTGAAGCCGTCCAGCACCTCCACTTCGGTGGGGATGGGATACTCCATCTTCAGGGTAGCCCTGGTGTCCAGCGAAGCCTCGCGGGCCTCCACCGGGTTGATGACATATTTCTTGATCTCAGCCACCTGCTCATCGGTCAGGGTGCCTTCCAGCAGGTAGACGCGGGCAGAGCGCACCAGCGGGCGGTCGCCCTGGCTGATGAGCTGGATGCACTCGGCGGCAGAGTCGGCGCGCTGGTCGAACTGGCCGGGCAGATACTCCACGGCGAAAGACACGCCGTCGGAGACAGGCAGCTCGGCGTAGGTGTTATCCACCGGCGGCTCACTGAACACGGTGGGGACGCACTGCTCGAACAGAGCCTCGTCGATGCCCTCCACGTCGTAGCGGTTGAGCAGACGCAGACCGTTCAGCTCCTTGATGCCCAGCAGGGAGACGAGCTCATTGCGCAGGCTCTGGGCCTCGCCGTCGAAGCCGGGTTTCTTTTCAACATAGATACGATATACCATTGGGTATTTCCCTCCTGTATCGATTTCTTCTTCCGGGCTAAACCTCTCCGTCACGGCTAACGCCGTGCCATTGTCCGGGTTGCGGTACCCAGCATCCGCTTCGCTTTGCTTGCGTATTGCTGACCGCGGCCCCAACAACTCCTCCCTGTTTCCGCCACCGGCGGCGGTCGTCGTCGTTGCCCTAGCGAGGGGAGGCCTTGGCATACCGGAAAACTTCATCTCTTCGCCAGAGGCTCCCCTCGGTAGGGGAGCTGTCTGCGAAGCAGACTGAGAGGTTTATTCTTTCTCTGCCAGCGCTTTCAGCGCCCGCATCCCGATGTCGGTGCGCTTGTGCAGCTTGTCGAAGTGGATGTGCTCCGCCGCCTCGTAGGCGATGGAGATGGCGCGGGGCAGGCCGGGCGCAGTGGCCGTCACACCCAGCACACGGCCACCGTTGGTGACGAGCTGGCCGTCCTCGGTGATGGCCGTGCCGGAGTGGTAGACCGTGACGTTCGGCTCATCGGGCAGCTGGCCGTCCACCAGACCGGTGATGGGCTTGCCCTTCTCGTAGGCCACCGGGTAGCCGCCGGAAGCGAGGATGACGCAGGCGGCAGCGCCGTCGGAGAACCTGACCTCGGTGTCGGCCAGCGTCCCCTCGGTGCAGGCGGTCATGACCTTGAGCAGGTCGCTTTCCAGCAGGGGCAGCACCACCTGCGTCTCAGGGTCGCCGAAGCGGCAGTTGTACTCGATGACCTTCGGACCGTCCGGGGTGAGCATCAGGCCGAAGTAGAGGCAGCCCTTGAAGGGGCAGCCCTCAGCGTTCATGGCCTTGATGGTGGGCAGGAAAATTTTCTCCATGCACTCGGCAGCGATGGCCGGAGTGTAATAGGGGTTCGGCGCGACGGTACCCATGCCGCCGGTGTTCAGGCCGGTGTCGTGGTCGTTGGCGCGCTTGTGGTCCATGGAGGACACCATAGGCTTGACCACCTTGCCGTCGGTGAAGCTCAGCACACTGACCTCAGGGCCGGTGAGGAACTCTTCCACCACGACATGGTTGCCGGAAGCGCCGAACTTTTTGTCCAGCATGATCTCCTTGACGCCCTCGGCGGCCTGCTCTTCGTTCTCGCAGATGAGCACACCCTTGCCCAGCGCAAGGCCGTCGGCCTTGATGACCACCGGGTATTTGCCCTCAGCCTTGATATACTCCATGACCTTGGCGGGGTCGTCGAAGGTCTCATACTTTGCGGTGGGGATGCCGTACTTCTTCATGAGGTCTTTCGAAAAGACCTTGGATGCCTCGATGCGGGCAGCGGCCTTGTCCGGGCCGAAAGCCGGGATGCCGACTGCCGCCAGCGCATCCACCATGCCCAGTGCCAGCGGGTCGTCCTGAGCCACCACGACGTAGTCGAACTTTTCCGTCTCCGCAAAGCCGACCATCGTTTCCACGTCGGTGGCCTTGATGTTGACGCAGTGGGCGTCATAGCCGATGCCGCCGTTGCCGGGCGCACACCAGACTTCGCCGCAGTCGGGGCTCTTCTTCAATGCCTTGATGATGGCGTGCTCACGTCCGCCGCCGCCAACGACTAAGATTTTCTTGCTCATTTTCACGCACCTCATAACTCAACCTCTCCGTCACGGCTGACGCCGTGCCACCTCCCCTACCGAGGGGAGGCTTTGGCATTTCGGAAAGCTTTATCTCTTCGCCAGAGGCTCCCCTCGCTAGGGGAGCTGCCGAGCAAAGCGAGACTGAGAGGTTTTCTTTTTAGTGATGGAACAGCCGGATGCCGCAGAATGCCATTGCGATGCCGTACTTGTTGCAGGTGTCGATGACCTGCTGGTCGCGGATGGAGCCGCCGGGCTGGACGATGGCCGTCACGCCGGAACGGCGTGCGCGCTCGATGTTGTCGCCGAAGGGGAAGAACGCATCCGAGCCGAGGCAGACGCCGGTGACATGGCTCAGGTACTCTTTCTTTTCCTCAGCGGTCAGCGGCTCGGGCTGACGGGTGAAGGTCTCGGCCCAGACATCGTCGCCGATGACATCCTCGGGGGTGTCGCCGATGTAAACATCAATGGCGTTGTCGCGGTTGGGCTTTGCCACATCGTCACGGAAAGGCAGCTCCAGCACCTTCGGCATATGGCGCAGCTGCCAGTTGTCGGCCTTCTGGCCTGCCAGACGGGTGCAGTGGATGCGGCTCTGCTGGCCGGCGCCCACGCCGATGGTCTGGCCGCCTGCGGTGTAGCAGACGCTGTTGGACTGGGTGTATTTCAGGGTGATGAGGGCAATGATGAGGTCGCGCTTCTGCTCCTCGGTCACGGTCTTGTTCTCGGTGACCCAGTTGGTCAGCATGGTGTCGGCGTTGATGGCCAGCTCGTTGCGGCCCTGCTCGAAGGTGATGCCGTAGACCTGCTTGTGCTCCACGGGGTTCGGCTTATAGGCCGGGTCGATGGCGACCACGTTGTAATTGCCCTTCTTCTTGCCAGCGAGGATGGTCAGTGCCTCCGGCTCATAGCCCGGGGCGATGATGCCGTCAGACACTTCGTGCTGGATGAGCTTTGCAGTCGGCACATCGCAGACGTCAGAGAGGGCGATCCAGTCGCCGAAGGAGGACATCCGGTCCGCACCGCGGGCGCGGGCATAAGCGCAGGCCAGCGGCGAAAGCTCCATGTCCGGGGCGATGTGGTACATCTTCCGCTCCACCTCGCTCAGAGGCAGGCCGAGAGCTGCGCCGGCCGGGGAGACGTGCTTGAAAGAAGCGGCAGCGGGCAGGCCGCAGGCCTCCTTCAGCTCCTTCACCAGCTGGATGGAGTTCAGGGCATCCAGAAAATTGATGTAGCCGGGCTTGCCGTTCAGGACGGTGACGGGCAGGTCAGAGCCATCCTCCATATAGATGCGGCTGGGCTTCTGGTTGGGGTTGCAGCCGTACTTCAGTGCGAGTTCATTCATTGGTGCATCCTCCTTGTGTCTTAGGTTATTCTTCCTCGGCGTCGAGCTTTTTGAGCAGTTCCAGCTCTTCGGGCAGCAGCTCCGGCTCCTCGGGGTCGTCGAGGTCGCTGCACACAGCGTCGTATTTGTTGAAGATCATGTCGCCGCTCTCGCCGGTCTCCAGGTCGATGACCCGGGCGAAGAGGCTGACTTTGTTGTCGGGGTTCAGGTTCTGCCACAGGCCGTGGGCGAAGTCGCCGATGGTGCGGGGGCAGGCGAAGCGGAGCGGCTCCCCCTCAAAGCTGGGGATGGGATCGCCGTTGTGCTTGTAGGTGCTGATGAAGTGGCCTTCACCGGCCACGGGCTGGGGGTAGTCGAAGAAATAGCGCTGGACGCTCTCACCGTTGCCGTCGGCAGACTTGAGGATGCTCATCTGGTAGCTGCCGTCTGCGTACACCACAGCGGAGATGCGGGGGGTGTAGTTGGGCTCGTCCGGCTCAAAGGTGCGGGTGCGCAGGGCGTCGGCGAAACTCTTGCCCCGGCTCATCTCGTCAAAGATGGTGTCGGTCTGGTCGCCGTTGGTGACGATATGGGTCTTGCCGAGGGTCAGCACGGGGTTATAGATGATGAGGCTGGGGTCCTCGAGCTTGGCCGGGTCGGCAGCCATGGTGCAGATACCGCCGCGCTCCGGCACCGGGTCGAAGACGCGGTTGCGGCTGTTCTCGCTGCGGCCCATGATGAAATAGCCGATGAACATCTGACGGCCATCCGGGGCCTTTGCCACCGCGATGCCGCGGCCGGGGTACTCGTTCGCGGCCAGATATTCGTTCAGGTTGATTTTCTCCATTGTTATTCTCCTATTACGGAACTCCCCCAGTCGCCTGCGGCGACAGCCCCCTCGGAGAGGGAGCCTCAAGCCTCCCTCCTTGAGGGAGGTGGCACGCCGTCAGGCGTGACGGAAGGAGTTTTTACTTTATCTCTCCATTACAAATCATTGCCACAGCCTTCGGCAGCAGCTTCCATTCAGCCTGCTCCATTACACGCTTCTGCAGCACCTCGGGGGTGTCGCCGGGCAGGATGTCCACGGCCTTCTGCAGCAGGATAGGCCCGCCGTCGCACTCCTCATTGACGAAGTGGACGGTAGCGCCCGTCACCTTGCAGCCCCGGGCCAGCGCGGCCTCGTGGGGGCGCAGGCCGTACATTCCCGGCCCGCAGAAGGACGGGATGAGGGCGGGGTGGATATTCAGGATGCGGCGGGGATAGGCCTCGATGACGCTGGGGCCTAACACGGACAGGAAGCCCGCCAGGACCACAAGGTCAATGTTATGTTCTTTCAGCGTTTTCAGCAGTGCGGCGTCAAAATCCTCACTGGAAGCGTAATCCTTCCGGCGGACCACCACACCCTCGACGCCCGCATTGGCGGCGCGTTCCAGCGCGTAGACACCGGGTTTGGAGGCCACGACAAGCCTGATCTTGCCGTTGGGGTTCTCGCCCCGGGCCTCGCTGTCCAGCAGCGCCTGCAAATTGGTGCCGCCGCCGGACACTAACACTGCAATGTTCAGCACAGCTCGACACCCTCACCTTCTGCGATGACGCCCAGACGGTAAGCTTCCGGCTCGCCGTTGGCATGGAGGATCTCCAGTGCCTTGTCGGCCTGCTCAGCGGGGACAGTCAGCACCATGCCGACGCCCATGTTGAAGGTGTTGAACATATCGTGCTCAGAGATGCTGCCGGTCTTCTGCATCAGATGGAAAAGGGCCGGAGTGCGGACATCCTCCTTCTTGATGCGGGCGCAGCAGCCCTTCTTCAGGCTGCGCGGGATATTCTCGTAGAAGCCGCCGCCGGTGATGTGAGAGATGCCCTTGACATCCACTTCTTCCAGCACTTTCAGCACAGGCTTGACGTAGATCTTGGTGGGGGCCAGCAGGGCCTCGCCGAGGGTCTTGCCGCCCAGCTCTGCGGGGGCCGTCTTCAGGACGGTGGGGTCGCCGTCGATGTCAAAAATTTTGCGCACCAGCGAGAAACCGTTGGAATGGACGCCGGTGGAGGGCAGGGCGATGATGACATCGCCGGGCTTCATGGTCTCGTTATTGAGGATCTTTTCCTTGTCCACAACGCCCACGGTGAAACCGGCCAGATCGTACTCGTCCTCCGGCATCATGCCCGGGTGCTCAGCGGTCTCGCCGCCCACCAGAGAACAGTCAGCCTGGACGCAGCCCTCGGACACGCCCTTGACGATCTCGGCGATCTTCTCGGGGATGTTGCGGCCGCAGGCGATGTAGTCGAGGAAGACCAGCGGTTTTGCACCGGCGCAGATGACGTCGTTGACGCACATAGCCACGCAGTCGATGCCAATGGTGTCGTGCTTGTCCATGATCATGGCGATCTTCAGCTTGGTGCCGACGCCATCGGTGCCGGAGATGAGGACGGGGTGCTTGTAGCCGGTGCAGTCCAGCTCAAACAGGCCGCCGAAGCCGCCCAGACCACCGATGCAGTGCTCGTTCATGGTGCGGGCCACATACTGCTTCATGAGTTCGACCGAACGATAGCCGGCGGTGATGTCCACACCTGCGGCTGCATAGCTTTCCGAATAGCTCTTTTCCATTGTTACTCTCCTAACTTTTTCTCGTCCTTGGGACGGTCATTCAGGTGGCGTTCATGAATATCGGTGGAAAGCACCTCTTCCGGCTTCACAGCGTATTTGCCGGTGAAGCAGGCGGTGCAGAAGCCGCAGTTGGCGTTCTGGGCCAGCTGGACGACATGCTCCGTGGAGAGGTAGCCCAGCGTGTCGGCGCCAATGATCTCGTTGATCTGGTCCACCGTGCGGCCGGTAGCGACCAGAAGCTTCTGGTCGGGGATGTCGGTGCCAAAGTAGCAGGGATATTTGAAGGGGGGTGCCGAAACGCGGAAGTGGACTTCCTTTGCTCCGGCGTCCCGCAGCAGCTTGATGATGCGGGCAGAGGTGGTGCCGCGCACGATGGAGTCATCCACCAGCACGACCCGCTTGCCCTTGACGGTGCTGGTCACGACGTTCAGCTTGATGCGGACGCTGTTCTCGCGCTGCTTCTGGCTGCCCTGGATAAAGGTGCGGCCGATGTACTTATTTTTAATAAAGCCGATGCCGTAGGGGATGCCGCTCTCCTGAGAGTAGCCAAGGGCGGCGTCGAGGCCGGAGTCCGGCACACCGATGACCACATCGGCCTCCACGGGGTGCTCCTGAGCCAGGAAGCGGCCTGCCTGCTTGCGGGCCTCATGCACCGAGCTGCCCTCGATGATGCTGTCGGGGCGGGCGAAATAGATGAACTCGAAGACGCACATCTGGCGGTCGGGTCGGCCGCAGTGGTCTTTGATGGAGCGCAGCTCACCGGTCTTGGTGTCGGTGATGACGATCTCGCCGGGTTCCACGTCCCGCAGCAGGGTCGCGCCCACGGCATCCAATGCGCAGCTCTCGCTGGCAAAGACGTAGCCGCCGCCCGGCAGGGTGCCGATGCAGAGAGGGCGATAACCGCGGGGGTCACGGGCCGCGATAAGCTTAGTGGCCGACATGACCACGAGGCTGTAAGCACCTTCGAGGACATCCATCGTCTTGCTGATGGCGATCTCGATGCTGCCCATCCGCAGGCGGTTGCGGGTGACGAGGTAGCAGATGACCTCGGTATCGGAGGAACCATGGAAGATGGCACCCTCGTTTTCCAGCTGGCGGCGCAGCTCCAGAGCGTTGGTCAGATTGCCGTTGTGGCAGAGGGCCATGGTACCCCGGCCATGCCGGACGATCATGGGCTGGGCGTTGGCCCGGACGCGGCTGCCGGAGGTAGCGTAGCGGACATGGCCGGTGGCCATGTGGGCCGTGGGCTTTGCCAGCGAGCCCAGCACCGCCGGGGTGAACACCTCATTGACAAGGCCGAGGTCCCGGTGGCCGTTGATGACGCCGTCGTCGTTCACGGCGATGCCGCAGCTCTCCTGTCCGCGATGCTGCAGCGCGTACAGGGCCGAGTATGCGGCAGCGGCCACGTCCTCGGTGCCGGCACGGTCATAGATGCCGAAAACGCCGCACTCTTCATGAAGCGGGTATGCAAAATCAGACATTACAGTTCCTCGATCTCTTTCTGCAGTTTTTCTTCCTTGGCGGCGATCTGCCGGGCCATGGCGGCGCGCTCAGCATCCAACTTTGCAGCCAGTGCCTCATCGCCGAGGGCCAGGATCTCAGCAGCCAGCCAGGCGGCGTTCTTCGCGCCGTTCAGGGCCACTGTGGCCACCGGGATGCCGCTGGGCATCTGGACGGTGGCCAGCAGAGCGTCCAGGCCGTCCATCGCGCCGCCCTTCATCGGGATGCCGATGACCGGCAGGGTGGTGTTTGCGGCAAAAGCACCGGCCAGATGGGCCGCCATGCCTGCTGCGCAGAGGATGACGCCGAAGCCGTTGGCCCTGGCATTCTTTGCAAACTCCGCTGCCTCGGCAGGGGTGCGGTGGGCCGACAGGATGTGCGCCTCAAAGGGGATGTCCAGCGCCTTGAGCTGAGCGCAGGCACCTTTCACCACCGGCCAATCACTGTCCGAACCCATAATGACTGCCACTTTACGAATCATCTGTATCCAACCTCTCTTTCTCTATCTCCCGCGACGAAAAACAAAAAAGGCTGTGATGCACTTACACCACGGCCTTTTATTTCATTCTGGACAGACTGGACCCACAGCAGGTTACACGGAGCCCCTGATGCATTCCCGTACCGGGACGGCACATGGTACCCAGCAGCTCATTTCGCATTCTGCTCATCCTCCGCAAACCTCGTTGTCCACGCTGTTCTTCTCCGGCTGAAAAAGAGTTCATGCGCTCTTCCGTCCGCCGTCTGACTACAGTATACGGCAAAAAAACGCCTTTGCAAAGAGCGTTCGGGCAAATTTTCCCTTGTGTTCCCTGCTGTCAAAAAACTTTCAAAAATTTTGTGCAGTTTCGACACTGTTTTTCTTTTTAAGTACGACTTATCAGAAAATCTTTTTATAATAAATATCCTCTTAAAGGTTCTCCCCTTGGGAGAGGGTTTCAGAAGATGATCTTTGCCGTAGTCGCCCGTGCGGCCTTGATGAGGTCGGCAGGAGCGCAGCAGACCTGCGTACCGATGCGCCCGCCGGAAACGTAGACCTTCGGCTGGCTCAGCACGCTCTCATCGAAGACGGTGGTGTACTGCTTTTTCATGCCCACCGGGCTGCAGCCGCCCCGGACATAGCCGGTGACTTTGTTGATGTCAGCGACATGTATCATCGCCACGCTCTTTTCGCCCACGCTGCGGGCGGCGGCTTTCAGATCCAGCTCTGCCGCCACCGGGATGACGAAGACGAAGTAGTTCTTGCTGTTCCCCTGCGTCACCAGCGTCTTGTAGACGCAGGCAGGGTCTTCACCGATGCTGGCGGCGACGGTCACGCCGTCCACGGCCACGCCCTCTTCGTGGGGATATTCATGCGCGGTGTAGGCCACCTTGGCCCGCTCCAGAATGCGCATGGCGTTGGTTTTTGCTTCTTTGCCCATATGTAAGACCTCTATTATTATATTAACCTCTCCGTCACGCCTGACGGCGTGCCACCTCCCCTACCGAGGGGAGGCCTTGGCATAGCGGAAAACTTCTCCTCTTCGCCAGAGGCTCCCCTCGATAGGGGAGCTGTCGAGCGAAGCGAGACTGAGAGGTTGAGTCCAGATTTATTCTACCACTTTCTCTCCCAAAATTCAAAAAATTTCGGAAAGGCTATTGACTTCATGAAACTGAAGTGCTATGCTATGTCCATGTCCAATCACTTCACGATACTGAAGTTTGCAATACTGAAACATCAACGGCAAGGCGGCCTCACCTCCCCTGCCGTACCAGAACAGGAAAAGGAGAACCCGCCATGATCATCGTACTCAAACAGGACGCCCCCAAAGAGAAGATCCATGAATTCTGCACCGAGCTGGAAGGCATGGGCCTGCAGATCAACGACTCCAAGGGCAGCGACACTCACATCCTCGGCCTCATCGGCGACACCAAGGCCATCGCAGAGAGCTGGGTGCTGGCAAACCCCGTGGTCGAGACCTGCCGCCGCGTGTCGGAGCCCTACAAGAAGGCCAACCGCAAGTTCCACCCGGATGACAGCGTCATCGACGTGGAAGGCGTGAAAATCGGCGGCGGCAGCTTTGCCGTCATCGCCGGCCCCTGCAGCATCGAGAGCGAGGAGCAGATCACCTACTGCGCCCAGCGCGTCAAGGCAGCCGGCGCTTCCCTGCTGCGCGGCGGTGCGTTCAAACCCCGCACTTCCCCCTACTCCTTTCAGGGGATGCGCAGCGAGGGTCTCGACCTGCTCAAGCTGGCCCGCCGTGCCACCGGCTCTCCCATCGTCACCGAGATCATGAACACCGAACATCTGCCCCTCTTCGAGAACGTAGACCTCATCCAAGTGGGTGCCCGCAATATGCAGAACTTCGAACTGCTCAAGGCTGTAGGCCGTCAGAAAAAGCCTGTCCTGCTCAAGCGCGGCCTCGCCAACACCCTCGAGGAGTTCGTCATGAGCGCTGAGTACATCATGGCCGAGGGCAACGAGAACGTCATCCTCTGCGAGCGCGGCATCCGTACCTTTGAGACCAGTATGCGCAACACCCTCGACCTCGCCGGCGTGGTCATGCTCCACAAGATGACCCACCTGCCCGTCATCGTAGACCCCAGCCATGCCTGCGGCCACGCATGGATGGTGCCTCAGCTGGCCAAGGCCGCTGTCGCCGCCGGTGCCGACGGCCTGATGATCGAAGTCCACAACGACCCCGCCAAAGCCAAGTGCGACGGTGCGCAGAGCCTGACCCCCGACCAGTTCGACGAGCTGATGGGCTTCATCAGTAAGGAAGTGGAGTTCTTCGGGAAGAAAATGAACTGAGACCCGCTTTCCTGAGCGTCCTCACCGGAGGACGCTTTTTCTTTGCCCCGCGTTTTCTTTTCCCCGTATCTGTGTTATACTATAGTATACTTTCAAAAAATCCACCGGATAGAAAGAGGTCTGACCTATGAAAGCACATATCGCACGCAACCAGAACGCCGGCGTTCCGCTGGCGCTGGGCTGGAACCTGTCCGCCGCCGACCGGGGCATCCTCGAGGGGATGGCTCCCGCCTTCGGCATGAAGCTGCTTCTCGTCTCCCCTGCCGATGCAGGCAAGACCGTCGCCCAACTGCTGGGCGAGGTGGAGACAAAAGTCTCCCGCACCCTCGTGCTGGAACCGGGCGCTTACCCTCCTGCACTGGTTCTGGCAAACTTCAGGGAGAAAGACCTCGACACCCTGCTGGACCTCATGAAGCAGGCACAGGTGAACATCCCCCTCAAGGCCGTGGTCACCCCGTCCAACAAGAACTGGGTCTTCGGCGACCTGCTGGCCCACCTGTCGGAAGAGCATACCGCCTTCACCGCTGCGGCAAAGGAGCAGGCATGAGCATCAAGCGTTTCGTTTCCGCTCTGCTGACCGGGGCGCTCTGTCTCGGCGTCCTCACCGCCTGCGGCTCGACCCAGAAGCCTGCCTCTTCGGGCGTGAGCGCCGACGCCCAGCGGTACAGCACCATCTTCTATGATGCCTTCGACACTGTCACGCAGGTCATTGCCTACTGCGACAGCGAGGAGGAGTTCTCCCGTCAGATGGACGCCCTCCACGCCGACTTGCTGGAATACCACCGTCTCTACGACATCTACAACGATTATGACGGCGTGGTGAATGTCAAGACCATCAACGACAACGCCGGCGTCGCACCCGTTCAGGTGGACGATAAGATTCTCGGGATGCTGGAACTGGCCCGGCAGATGTACGACACCACAAATGGCAAGCTGAACATCGCCATGGGCAGCGTCCTCCGCATCTGGCACGACTACCGCGAGGCCGCCGAAGCCAACACGAACGAGGCGGACAACAAGCTGCCCGAACAGGAGGCGCTGGATGCCGCCGCCCGGCACTGCGACATTTCCAACCTCGTCATCGACGAAAATGCCAGGACCGTCTATCTCTCCGACCCGGATATGTCCCTCGACGTGGGCAGCGTGGGCAAGGGCTACGCCGTGGAGATGGTGGCACAGGCCGCTGAGGCCCGGGGCCTGAAAAGCGCCCTCATCAGCGTGGGCGGCAACCTCCGCGCCATCGGCACGAAGCCCGACGGCTCCCAGTGGTCGGGCGGCGTGGAGAACCCGTGGAACGCCTCGGACGTCTACACCGCCAGCTCTTCCTACGTCTCCGGTGTCAACATGAGCGACATGGCTCTCGTCACCAGCGGCAACTACCAGCGCTACTACGTCGTGGACGGCGTGCGCTACCATCACCTCATCGACCCGGACACCCTCTGGCCCGCCCGCTACTTTGACAGCGTGAGCGTCCTCTCCCCCGACTCCGGCGCAGCCGACTGCCTCACCACCGGCCTGTTCTGTATGTCCCTTGAGGATGGCCAGAAGCTCATCGAGTCCCTCGACGGCGTGGAAGCCCTCTGGTGTACCCCGGACGGCGAAGTCATCCAGTCCAGCGGCTGGGCCGACCGCGAGAAAAAGTAACAGAAAGCGAAAGTCCCCTCTTCGTCACGGTTCTTGCTCCAATGACGAAGAGGGGACTTTTATATACTATATATCAAGGATATTTCCGCGCGTTCACTCTTCCATGCAGGCATACCTTGCCATCAGGACAGCCCCGCCGGTCACGAGTGCGGTGACAAGCTCCACCACCCAGACAGATGCCACTGCACTGAGCAGAACGGACAGCGAGTCGATGACGAAGTGGAACAGATACGCATTGAGCAGGTCTTTCTGGGACTTTTTGCGGATGGACTGGAACACCAGAACCGACAGGCTCAGATGGAGCACCACCGCAATGATCCGCTCCACGCCCCCGGCAAAGAAGGTCAGGCTGGGGGTCGTCCACAGCGCCGAAAGAGCCGCTGCCGTGTCTGCCGCCTTCTCTGCATCAAGAGTCGCCAGCTGTGCAGACATGGTGCCGGAGTTTATCATCACGGCACTTGCGATGTTGTTGATAGATGCCACGCCGCACAGAAGCATTGCCTCCACGCCGCCGTGTCCGGCACCATACATAAAGGCATTCGGAAAATCCATCGGCTTCACCAGAAACCTCATGGCGATGTAACGACCGGTCTCTTCAAAAAGAGCTGCCATCAGGCCGCCATAGACTGCGTATAGGATCACGCTTCCGGTCAGCGCTTCTCCGGCCAGCTGGAACACGATGCGATGGATAGCAGCTTCCAGCATCAGCACCATCACGAAGAAAACGCCGCACCCGATAAAGAACGGTGCAGTCTTCGCGCCCAGCTTCTTCTTTGCGTAAACGAAGAGGCCTATGGGAAGTGCGAAGGAAACGACAAGCGAAAACACCATGCCTGCGATGCTTGCCCCAGGTACCATACCTACTGTCATAGTCATCCTCCCTGCCGATATACCATCGGCGTTTTTGCAAGGCCTGCCCCCGGAGGGGAGCAGGGTCATTCAATATCCAGCTCCGGCGGCAGGTCGATCTGATCGGAGACGTACCGGCCGTTCTTTTTGCGCTGACGCACACACTCGGTGAGGAGATACTCGATCTGCCCGTTCACCGAGCGGAAATCGTCCTCAGCCCATGCGGCAAGGGCCTCATAGAGCTTTGCGTTCAGGCGCAGGGGGATCTGCTTTTTGGGCTCTGCCATCAGTACAGGCTGCCGCTGTTCACGATGGGCTGTGCGTCCCGGTTGCCGCAGAGCACCACCAGCAGGTTGGAGACCATGGCCGCTTTACGTTCGTCATCCAACTCCACCACTTTGTTTTCGCTCAGCCGGTCCAGTGCCATCTCCACCATGCCCACGGCGCCGTCCACGATCATCTTGCGGGCGTCGATGATGGCGCTGGCCTGCTGGCGCTGGAGCATCACTGCGGCGATCTCCGGCGCATAGGCCAGATAGGTGATCCGGGCCTCCACCACCTCGATGCCTGCCTCAGCCACGTTTTTCTGGATCTCGTCCCGGATGCGGGCCGCCACCACCTCCGAGGAGCCCCGCAGGCTGCCCTCGTCGGCCACGCCGTCTCCGGTGGTGTCCACGTTGGGGGCCACATCGTAGGGGTACACCCGCACCACGTTCCGCAGGGCGCTGTCACACTGGAGGGAGAGGTACTCCTTGTAGTTGTCCACATTGAACACCGCCTTGGCAGTGTCGGTGACCCGCCAGATCACGGCGATGCCGATCTCCACCGGGTTGCCCAGACAGTCGTTGATCTTCTGCCGGGAGTTGTTCAGGGTCATCATCTTCAGGGAGATCTTTTTGCTTACGCTGCTTGAGGCGAGCTGGCTGTTCTGGCCGCTGACGCTCAGCAGGGCGGCTGCGCCGCTCTCCTTGCTGGTCACGTCCCCGCTCTGGCTCAGCCGGGTGCCTGCGGCAGGGTTGACGGCGGCGCAGAAGGGATTTACCCAGTAAAAGCCCTGGCCCTTCAGGGTGCCCACATAATCGCCAAAGAGGGTAAGTACCAGCGCCTCCTGGGGCTTGAGTACCTTCAGGCCGCAGAACAGAAAAATGCCTGTGATCCAATAGCCAATGGACAAAATCAGCAGCGGGATGCCCGGCAGCAGCCGGTCATCCTCCAGCAGCAGGACGCTGCAAACGAACAGGGCAATGGATGCCGCATAGCCCAGCAGGGTGAGCAGCAGTACCGCCATGCCGTTTTTGCGGGCGTTCAAAATTTTCTCTTCCATAACAGTTCCCTCCTTATGGGGCCGGAAGTGTTTCTTTTTGATACCAAAATCATATCACTTTGCTGCACCGCTGTCAAGAGAGGGACGCAAAAAAAGAACCCGCCCATCCGTAAAATGGACAGGCAGGCCCTTTGTTTATGGAGAAAAATGGAGAAATATCGTTTAGGAGAGAAGTTTTAACGCTTATACTTCGCAGCAGTCTGCAGACGCTGCATGGCGCGGTCCAGAGCGATCTTGGTCTGGTAATACTCGTGCATGCTCTGCTTATGCTGCAGGCGCTCTTCGGCGCGGATGCGGGCAGCCTCGGCACGGTTCTTGTCGATGTCCTCGGGACGCTCGGCGCTGTCCACTAGCAGAAGCACGAAGGTGGGCGTCACCTCAGCGATGCCGTCGCCGACCAGAATCTCGCGGGTCTCGCCGTCCACAGTGAACTTGAGCATCCCCATGTGGATAGCCACCAGCACCGGGCTGTGGCCGGCCTGAACACCGTAGACGCCGTCCTTCACGGGCAGCACCATGCTCTCGCAGCTGCCCTGATAGAACTCACCGCTGGAAGCCGTGATGTTGAGGATGAAGCTGTTCATCAGGCCTCACCGCCTTTTTCCTCCGCCAGCTTGTCCGCTGCCTTCTTGCGGGCGTCGTCGAGGGTGCCTACGTTGAAGAAGGCCCACTCGGGCAGGTCGTCGCACTTGCCGTCCACGATGGCGGCAAAGCCCTTGACCGTCTCGGCCAGCGGCACATATTTGCCGGGCAGGCCGGTGAAGTTCTCAGCCACAGAGAAGGGCTGGGACAGGAACTTCTGCAGCTTACGCGCACGGGTGACGGTGAGCTTGTCTTCCTCGCCCAGCTCGTCCATGCCCAGAATGGCGATGATGTCCTGCAGTTCCTGATAACGCTGCAGCGTTGCCTGCACCTTGCGGGCCACGCGGTAGTGCTCCTCGCCCACGATGTCGGCTTCCAGAATGCGGGAGGTGGAAGCCAGCGGGTCCACAGCGGGATAGATGCCCTGCTCGACGATTTTACGGCTCAGGACGGTGGTAGCGTCCAGATGAGCGAAGGTGGTAGCGGGGGCAGGGTCGGTCAGGTCGTCAGCGGGGACGTAGACGGCCTGCACCGAGGTGATGGAACCGTCGCGGGTGGAGGTGATACGCTCCTGCAGAGCGCCCAGCTCGTTGGCCAGCGTAGGCTGATAGCCGACAGCCGAGGGCATACGGCCCATCAGAGCAGAGACCTCAGAGCCGGCCTGCACGAAACGGAAGATGTTGTCGATGAAAAGCAGCACGTCCTTGTGGGTCTCCTCGCGGAAATACTCGGCCATGGTCAGGCCGGTCTCCGCCACCCGCATACGGGCTCCTGGGGGCTCGTTCATCTGGCCGAAGACCAGCGCGGTCTTGTTCAGGACGCCGGAGGCGTTCATCTCGCCCCAGAGGTCGCAGCCCTCACGGGAGCGCTCGCCGACACCGGTGAAGATGGAGTAGCCGCCGTGCTCGGTGGCCACGTTGTGGATAAGTTCCTGGATCAGGACGGTCTTGCCGACGCCTGCGCCGCCGAACAGACCGATCTTGCCGCCCTTGGCGTAGGGGGCCAGCAGGTCGATGACCTTGATGCCCGTTTCCAAAATCTCCGTAGCGGGCTTCTGCTCTGCAAAGCTGGGAGCCTTGCGGTGGATGGGCCAATGCGGCACATCGTCCACAGAACCCTTGCCGTCGATGGGGCGGCCCAGCGGGTCGAACATACGGCCCAGCGTGGCCTCGCCCACCGGGGCAGTCAGGCCGTGGCCGGTGGCGGTGACTTCCATACCCTTGCCCAGACCTTCGCTGGCCGAGAGCATGATGCAGCGCACCGTCGATTCGTTGACGTGCTGCGCCACCTCCATCGTGCGCTCGGTGCCTTCTGCGGTCACGGTCAGCGCTTCCTGCAGGGCAGGCAGTCGGCCTGCGGTGAACTGCACGTCCACCACAGGGCCGGCCACGCGAATAATTTTTCCCTGTATCATAGATTTGCCTCGTTTATTAGATGTGTCAACCTCTCCGTCACGACTGGCGTCGTGCCACCTCCCCTGGCGAGGGGAGGCTATGCGGAAAAGTTATTCTTGTGATTTCACCGCAGACGCGCCGCCGATGATCTCGGTGATCTCCTGAGTGATGGAGCCCTGGCGGGTGCGGTTATATTCCAGCTGCAAGTCGCGTATCATATCGTTGGCGCTCTTGGTGGCCGAATCCATGGCGGTCATGCGGGCGCTCTGCTCAGCGCAGAAGCTCTCGGTCATGGCACCGAAGATCATGCCGTGCATATAAATAGGAGCGGTCTGCTCGAACACGGTCCATGCGTCCGGCACCAGCTCGACTTCGCCGCGGGGGTCGCCCAGACCCTTGGGGGTGGGCTGCAGATGCTCGCGATCCAGCGGCAGCAGACGCACCATGACCGGCTCACTGGTGAGCGCGTTCTGGATCTTGGTGTAGATAAGATAGATCTCATCCAGTTTGCCCGACTTGAAGTCGTCGATGGCGTCCACCGTGATGTCACGGGCGCGCTGCAGCGACGGAGCAGTCGCGCCGTACTGGAACTCCTGCACCAGGCGGGGGTCTTTGCGGAGGGCGCGGTAGCCCACCTGACCAATGACATAGAAACGGTCGTTTCTGTCAGCCTTTTCCAGCAGGAGTTTCAGCACGTTCTGGTTGAAAGAACCTGCCATGCCCTTGTCTGCCGTCAGCACCAGATAGGCGCGGCGGGGATCGCCGTCCTCTCTCTGCCGCTCGTGGAAGAACGGATGCACCGGCTCATCGGGCAGATGGGGGACGACACGGGAGATGGTGTCTCTCATGCGGGTGAAGTAGGGCAGGACGTTCTGGTAGTTCTTGCGTGCCTTGCGCAGCTTGGAGGAAGAGATAAGATACATCGCGTTCGTGATCTTGCGGGTATCCTGAATGCTCTCGATGCGCTCTTTCAGCAGCTTACTGGACGCCATGACTCTCGCCTCCCTCGTAGGCCTTCCATGCGTTCAGGATGGTGTCGGTCTGCTCGGGAGTGAGCTTGCCGGTGGCCGTGATGGCATCCATCGTACCGGACACATCTGCATGGAACTGGCGAACAAAGGCAGCGGTGCGCGCCCGCTGCTCAGCGAGAGGCACTTCGTCCAGCATCCCGTGGGAAGCCAGCACAAGGATGACCACCTGCTCGGCGTCGGTCTTGGGCTGATAGAGCGGCTGCTTGAGCATCTCGGTCAGAGCCTTGCCGTGCTCGAGCTGATGGCGGGTCTCGGCGTCCAGATCGGAGCTGAACTGCGCGAAGGACTCCATATCCTTGTACTGAGCCAGCTCGATACGCAGGTTGGCGTTGGCCTTCTTCATGGCCTTGGTCTGGGCTGCGCCGCCGACACGGGAGACGGAAAGGCCCACGTTGACAGCCGGGCGGTTACCGGCGTTGAACAGAGCGCTTTCGAGGAAGATCTGACCGTCGGTGATGGAGATGACGTTGGTGGGGATGTAAGCGGACACGTCGCCGGCCTGGGTCTCAACGATGGGCAGTGCGGTGATGGAGCCGCCGCCCAGTGCGTCGCTCATGCGGCAGGAGCGCTCCAGCAGACGGGAATGCAGATAGAAAACATCGCCGGGGTAAGCCTCACGGCCCGGAGAGCGGCGGAGCAGCAGGGAGATGGCACGGTAGGCCACCGCGTGCTTGGAGAGGTCATCGTAAACGATGAGGACGCTCTTGCCCTGCGCCATGAAATACTCGGCCAGAGCCGTACCGGCGTAAGGTGCGATGTACTGCAGCGGGGCGCTGTCGGAAGCGGTAGCCGCCACGATGGTGGTATAGCTCATCGCGCCGTGCTTCTTCAGATCCTCGGCCACGCGGGCGATGGAAGAAGCCTTCTGGCCGATGGCGACATAGATGCAGAGCACGCCGGTGTCCTTCTGGTTCAGGATGGCATCGGTGGCGATAGAGGTCTTGCCGGTCTGGCGGTCGCCGATGATCAGCTCACGCTGGCCGCGGCCAATGGGGAACATGGAGTCGATGGCGAGGATGCCGGTGTGGAGCGGCGTATCCACGCTCTGGCGCTCGAGGATGCCGGGGGCCTGCTTCTCGATGGGGTTGTAGCCCACAGCCTCGATGGGGCCTTTGCCGTCGATGGGCTCGCCCAGCGGGTCGATGACGCGGCCAAGGAAGCCGTCGCCCACCGGGATGCCGGCACGCTTGCCGCTGCGGGTGACCATGGTGCCGACGCCGACGGTCTCAGCGCCGTCAAAGAGCATGATGCCCAGACGGCCCGGCTCGACGCTCTCCACCATGCCCTTGGCGCCATTCTCGAAGGTGACGATCTCGCCGTAGACGGCGCGGTCCATGCCTTCCACTTCCACGATGCCGTCGGCGGAGGAGATGACCACGCCGCCCTCTTCGCTGGTGGCGGCGGGCTTGTAGTCCTCGATGCGGGTCTTGAGGGTGGCCAGAGAGGGTTTGTCGGCCATCATCTGGTCGATGGCGTGGCGGCCGGAGTTATCGAAGACGCGGTCGCCGATCTGCAGCACATAGCCGGAGAGGAGGCTGTCGTCCACTGTGACGTTCAGGATGACCTCGGTGGCGTCGTACAGCTTCCCGACCTCTTTCTTGATGCGCTCCAGGTCCTCCTCGCGGGGGGTGCGGGCGGCACGGAGGTCAGCTTTGACGATACGGTTGGCCGAGAAGAACTCGGTGCTGAATTCACTTGCCATTTTCAGCCCCCGCTTTCTCCAACAGGTCGTCCAGCAGGCGAGCGTCGTCCTGCTCGTTCAGGTTGCGGGCCAGCAGCTTCTCGCACATGGCGCGGGCCAGTGCAGTGGTCTGGGCGTCAGCCTGACGCAGCTTGTGCTGACGCTCGGCCTCGGCGGCAGCTTTGCCTTCGGCCAGGATGGCGTCGGCCTGCTTTTGGGCGTCAGCCAGCAGCTGCTGCTTGTCCTTTTCGGCCTGCTGCTCGTAGGCAGTGCGGCGGGCAGCAGCCTCGACGTCCACATTGCGCAGCTTTGCCTGCGCGTCGTTCAGGGCCGCAGTGGCCTCCTGCCTGGAGGTCTCGGCGGCGTTCAGTGCGTCATCCACCTGCTTCTGGCGCTGTGCGATGATGTTCATGACAGGCTTGTACAGGAACTTGCGCAGCAGCAAAAACAGAACCAGAATGTTGACGACTGTATACAGAAGGTTCAGATTCAGAGTCAGCATTCGTCATGCCTCCGTTATCAACCCAGGAACAGGATGATGAGCAGAGCAACGACGAAGCCGAAAATTGCAGTACCTTCGGCCAGAGCTGCACCCAGCAGCAGGTTGGTCTGGATCTTACCGGAAGCTTCCGGCTGGCGGCTGATGGCCTCCGTTGCCTTGCCGGTGGCAATGCCGATGCCGATGCCGCCGCCGATACCAGTCAGCGCTGCGATACCAGCGCCCAGAGCTACGAGTCCGTTCATAATTATTTCTCCTTTTAATCGATCAATTTACTCTTCTCCACCAATACTCTCTTTCATGAACAGCGAGGTGAGGAAGACAAAGACATAGGTCTGAATGAGACCATCGAACAAATCAAAGTACAGGCTGAAGATGGCCGGCACGAACACCGGGACCACCAGCTTGATGAGCTCCATGATGACGAAAGCGCCCAGCACGTTGCCGAACAGTCGCATACACAGGCTGGTGGGACGGATGGCGATCTCGAGGATGTTCATGGGGGTCATGATGGGGGTGGGAGCGGTGAGGCTCTTGAGGAAGCCCTTGCCGCCCCGGGCATGGATGCCGGAATACTCGATGAGGCAGATACTCATGAGCGCCAGCGCAGCGGTGACATTCAGATCCTTCGTGGGGGGCTTGATGCCGAATACACCGATGAGGTTCGCACAGGCGATGTAGAGAGCCACCGTCATGAGGTAAGGCACATACCGTCTGCCCTGCTCGCCCAGCAGGCCCGTGAAGAAGTTGTCGATCGTGGTGACGACCAGCTCAAGGATGGCCTGCCGCCTGGAGATGTGGTCCACCTTGAGGTTCCGGGTGAGCAGGATGGAGACGATGACCAGAAACAGCATGATGCCCCAGCTGACCACCACGGATTCCGGCACCTGCAGGCCGCCGAGGGAGATCATCTCCACATTCAGCTCTTCTTTCAGGGCCGCAGTCAATGCGTTCATCGCTTTGCCTCCTTTCTGAGCAGAGTCTTATCCTGAAGCGTAAAGGTATCGTTCGTTTTCACTCTATCTCCTTTCGTTTCTTTTATTAAAGCAGCCGCGCTAAAAATCAAAGAAGGTGCGTTTGTTTTCATGGAAACACACCCTCTTTCCGCGCTCAGCGCAGCCCTTTTGCGTCTGGTATCATAGCACGATTGGTGCCGTTTGATAAGACCTTTGGTCGATATTCTACTTTTTGTTATATCTTATTTCACACCTTGGCCGGGAACGTTGTGCATCTTGCTTAATAATTCGCAGTCAAACTGTCCATTTTGACCAAATTCTTCGTCACTCCTTAGTGGTTCGTTTCATTTTTGAGGTAAAACGAAACCCTTCCGGCAGAATTATACACTCTATGTATATCTGGTATATAAAATTCATATAGTCGTCAAGTGTGTGATAGATGAAATTTTCTTAATTAGAAGCTTATCTTTATTAAGTAATATTACCTGTTTATAATACAGGATACAGGCTCACCGGGCGTTCTGTTCGCCGCGGCGGAAGATAGCACGGAAGATGAAGCGGGACAGCGGGCCGCAGTAGAACATCTGCCAGCACAGAGCCATCGGGAAATTGCAGCCGAACGTATGCACCCACGTACCGAAGCTGGGCTCCTTGAACAGCACCGTTGCCACAAGGCTCATGACAGGGCACATGATGCAGACGATCATCAGAGAGATGGCATAGGTGATGAACTGCGGCCGGTCGGTGGGGCGTATGAAGGTGAAGGCCAGCGCAGTCGCCAGCTTTTCCACCACGAAGAACTCCAGCACGAAGGCCACCGGCACCATAATGGGCATCTCATGCAGGGCCATGCCGAAGGTGGCGTTGGTCACGCCGCCGGTGGCGAGGGCGACATTGTAGACGATCATTCCATAGACCATGATAGCGGCCATAACGACAGTAAAGACGATTTTTTCAAGCAGAGTCTTAGGCATTTTTGATTTTCTCCTCATTTGTGTTGTGGGGTAAAGTCTTTCGGAACTTTCGCCGCACAAAAAAAGACAGACGAGGGCGGAACCTTCGTCTGTCTTTGCACGACTACCATTCATTGCCCGCTATGATAGCACAAACTCCCGCCCCGCGTAAGAGTTTTCTGCCGTTTTCTCCCGTTTTGCGCAAATCCTTCCACGAACGACCCGAAATTTTCGGGCAGTTTATCGCATTCCCGCCGTCCCGTCAATCACCCGGAACGAAGTTTGGCAGTTCTTGTGCAGAGGTTTTCCACAAAAGGCACTGCGGGCCGCTCAGACTGCATAGGGAAGCTGTTCCTGCCGTCTGTTTGTGCGAATAATACATTTTTTTAGTTGTTTCTTGAAAAATAATATCTATTTTATTGTGCATTCTGCGAATGGACAAACCGCGCCCGCGCGTGTATAATAAAGCCAGAAACCAGAGAAGTACAGCAGAAGCTCAAATGAGAGCTAACCCCGCTGACTTTAAGCAGAAAGGAGCGAAGACCGATGGTCGATATGGAACCCGCACAGTACGCACAGACTGTCGGGGTTCGCTGAGAAGCAAAACAGAGGCTCACCACAAACGGGATGTTTCCCCCGTATAAAAACACAACAACAAGAGCCGTTCTTGAGCATCAATAAAGCGAATAACAGAACAGTCTGTGAAATAAAATCCCTCGCGTTCAAATAGATCCGCCGAAGGTGATCCCAATGAAGAAAGCTTTTGTACGGAACGTCTTATTTGAATAACTCTAAAGGAGAAACTCCAATGTACTAAGTAATGACACTCCCTTCGCAAATCTAACTCGAAAGAATGTGGTAATATGAAATTCATCTCTGTGATTCGTATCCCGCACTCCAACGGTTAAGAAAAGGGTCATTCCAATGTACTAAGAAATTCATTCCCCTGCTGATCGTTCTTCACCGTTTCAAAGGAGAATCTTCTATGAAACGTCCGGTACAGACCGAAAAATGAAGAAATCGAGGTCAAGAGGCTATGACTCCGAAGAAGTAAGCAACCTGCCGACTGAGGGCTTGCAACCGCCTCGAGTCGGCAGGTTTTTTGTCTGATGTTTTCCAATGAAGCCTGCATCCTCCCGTTTTCCTGTCGGGAGGATGTGGGTTTTGTTTTGTCCCGGACATTTTGGCGCGGGGCGTGTAGATTTTCGAATCTATTTCGTGTATACTTTTGCTCAGAAAGCAGCACTTACAAGGAGGCATACCACTATGGCAAGCAATTTCGAGTTCTACTCCCCCACCCGGGTCATCTTCGGCAAAGGCACCGAACAGCGCGTAGGCGCGCTGGTGCGCGAATACGGCGGCACCCGTGTCCTCATCATCTACGGCGGCAAGAGCGCCGTCCGCTCCGGTGTGCTGGACCGGGCCGAAAATTCTCTGGCCGAGGCTGGCATTTCCAGCTGGACGCTGGGCGGCGTCGTGCCGAACCCCCACCTCGACAAGGTCTACGAGGGCATCTGCATCGGCAAAGAGAACAGCATCGACTTCCTGCTGGCCGTGGGCGGCGGCAGCGTCATCGACACGGCCAAGGCCATCGCCTACGGCCTGGCCGAGCCGGAAAAGGACGTCTGGGAGCTGTACGAACACACCCGCACGGCCAGGAAGTGCCTGCCGGTGGCCAGCATCCTGACCATCGCGGCGGCGGGCAGCGAAACATCCAACAGCAGCGTCATCACCCGGGTGGACACCCACCAGAAGCGGGCCTACAACGACGACATCAGCCGCCCGAAATTCGCCATCATGGACCCCGAGCTCACCAAGACCCTGCCCGACTATCAGACCGAGTCCGGCTGCGCCGACATCATGATGCACACCATGGAGCGCTATTTCACCAATGGCGGCAATATGGAGTTGACCGACGCGCTGGCCGAAGGCCTGCTGCGCACCGTGATGAAGAACGCGGTCATCCTCCACACCGACCCGGCCAACTACGAAGCCCGGGCCGAGGTGATGTGGGCGGGCAGTCTCTCTCACAATGGCCTGACCGGCTGCGGCATCGCCAGCGGCGACTTTATGTCCCACAAACTCGAGCACGAGATGGGCGGTATGTTCGACGTGACCCACGGCGCGGGCCTCGCCGCCCTCTGGCCCAGCTGGGCGCGGTACGTCTACAAGGACTGCCTGCCCCGCTTCGTCCGCTTTGCCCGGAACGTCATGGGCGTGACCACCGACGGCACCGACGAGGAGATTGCCCTGAAAGGCATCGACGCCATGGTGGACTTCTACCACAGCATCGGGATGCCCGCCAGCTTCCATGAGCTGGGCATCGACCCCACCGATGCGCAGATCGACGAGATGGCCCGCCGCTGCCTCGAGGCTTCCGGCTCCGCCCTCGGCTCGGCCAAAAAACTCAGCCTCGACGACATGATCGCCATCTACCGCGCCGCCAACCACTAAGAAAACTTTTTCCCTCCGCCCGGCACAGAGTATTTTGCTTACTCTGTGCCGGGCATTTTGTTGTCTTTTGTGTGCTTCATCTCACTTTTTGGCAAAGAAGTGGAAAAGAGATGAGAAAAATAAGAGCAGTGGTCTGAATTCGAAGTATAAACGAAGCGCACCCCTTCTCCACACAGAAGCAGAAGGGGTGCGCTTTTCTATATCCGCCGAAAGTTTTCAACAACACAAAACTTCATTCTCCTATCACAAATTTCCATCTTCCTTTTGGGAGGAGCTGTCTGCGAAGCAGACTGAGAGGGCTATCCATTCTTATAAAGAATAGATGTCTATAAAATTTCTATATTTTACAAAGGTTTCGTTTTGTGGTTTGATGGAGCCAGAACGATTTGTTTTGCTGCATCGGGGCTGTCAAACCTGCGTGAATGGGGTCGTTTCCTGCGTGAATCGCTGTGTCTAAGCCCCGATGGTTATGTTATAATATAGTCATGAGGGAGGAAATGAGGATGGAGCTTCGATTTGCGGTCGTAGAAGACCGCCTGCCCGACGCTCAGCGGTTGGAGAGCCTTTTGCGGCTGGCCTTCGGCGGCGGGCAACCATTGGTCTGTGACCATTATGAGAGCGGCGACGCTTTTCTGGCGGCGTTCCCCTCAAAAGAATATCAGGTCATTTTTCTCGACATCTGCATGGAAGGCACCAACGGCATCGAGACGGCGCGCATCCTGCGCCGGGCCGATTCCGACCTGCTGCTAGTGTTCGTGACTTCGTCCCCGGAATACGTATGGGACGCGTTCCCCGTCCATCCCTTCGACTACCTGCTCAAGCCCTACCGGGAAGAAAAGCTTTTCCAGCTGGCCGACGAGCTGCGGCGGGTTCTCTTCCGGGCTGAACCGGAGCTGGAAGTCCGCATCGCACGGCAGCAGGTACATCTCCCCCTGCGGAAGATACAGTACGCCATGGCCCAGAATCACTACGTCCGCATCGTCAGCGACGACGGCGAGTGCCGGGCAGTCTCCACCTTCTCCCAGGTGGAGCAGCTGCTGCGGGCGCAGGAGAACTTCATCGTCTGCAACCGGGGCGTCATCCTGAACATGGACAAGGTGCTCCGGCTGGACTGTGACTGCTTCGAGATGCTGGACGGCACCTGCCTGCCCGTGCGTCAGAAGGACAAGAACTCCCTGTTCGCCCAGTTCACACAATATCAGTTCCGCCATATGCGGCGGGAGCTATGACGCCGAGAGGAGGCCCGACCTTGGACTTTTCTTTATTTGGACGCTATTTTCTGGACCTCGCCATCTTCTACCCGGGGGCATTCCTCTGCCTCGCGCCCCTGTGGGAGCATGTGAAGGCACCCCGGCGCACCGCTGTGCTGACAGCCGCTCTCGTCACGGTCATCTGCCTTGCGGCGGCGGCCCTCTGCGCCATCTTCGAACTCGACAGCAACATCCTGCTTCTGCCCACTCTGCTGGCAGCGTTCTGGCTGCTGCGCTGGCGGGTGGGTCCGGAAGTTTCCGTGAGCCAGACCGCCTTTCTCTTCGCCGTCTCCGGCGTCATGACGGCAGTCTGCTCCCTGCTTTCCGTGGTGCTCAACGCCCGGGCTGAGGTGGGCAACGACGCCCCGGCCTGTCTCGTCTCCACCTCCCTGCTCAAGCTGGGACTCTCGGCAGTGCTCTGCATCATCTTCTGGTTCACCGCCGTCCAGTGGAGCCGCTGGCTGCTGCGGGAGTACCGGGGCGAAGCCTTCTGGCAGTCGGCGTGGCCGCTGCCCACCATCTACGCGGCTTTCCTCGTCTTCTGTATGCCGCTGGACCCGGCCGTCGTGCTCATCAACCGTCTGATGATCATTTCTGTTCTGGCCGTCACCATCTCTCTGCTGGGCATCTTTTTGCTGCTGTACGAGATGTATCAGGTGGCCCGGGAATACACCCGCAGCGCCCAGCTCGACCGGGAAAACCAGCTTCTGGCCGTGGAATCCCGCCGCTACACCGAGCTGCGGGCCTATATGGAGCAGACGCGGCATCTCCGCCACGACTTCCGCCAGCATCTCCATGTCATCGCCGGACTCACCGAGGCCGGGCAGGTAGATGAGCTGAAAAACTACCTGCACCAGTACGAATCCGAGCTGAGCGATGAGCGCCCCACCCTCTGCGCGAATCCTGCCGTGGATGCTCTGGCCGGTCACTACGACCACGAGGCCCACAGCCTCGGCGTACCGGTGGACTGGCGGCTGGAACTGCCCCGCCAGCTGGCCATCCCGGAGGCCGACTTCTGCATGATGCTGGGCAATCTGTTGGAAAATGCTTTCCACGCCAGCCAGAAGCTGCCGCCCGAACAGCGGCAGGTGAAGGTGATGGCCCGAATGCTGAGCCCCGCCATGCTGGGCCTGCTGGTGGAGAACCGCTATGACGGTGTGCTCAAGCGCCAGCAGGGCATCCTCCACTCCACGAAACACGACGGAATGGGCATCGGCCTCGTCTCCATCCAGACGGCTGTTTCCAGATATGGCGGTTCTATGACCGTCGAGACCGAGAACGGTTTGTTCCGGGTGAATATTTTATTGAACCTTTAACCTCTCCGTCACGCCTGCGGCGTGCCACCTCCCCTATCGAGGGGAGGCTGAGAGGTCATGTTATCAAAAAAGGAGGACTCCACCATGAAAATGACCCGACGCAGCTTCCTCAGCGCTTCCGCTCTCACACTGCTGTCCTGCCAGCTGGCCCCCGCCGCCAGGGCAGACTGCCTTCTGTCCGACCTTTTCCACGGCGCAGACACCGCCCTGCCGCCGAAGCCTCTGACGGCAAAAGTCGTGGACGCCAACCCCTTTATGGGCCGCAGCGAGTCAAACATCCACCACGACTGCTACAACACTGACTCCACCGACGCCATCCTCCCCGTGGGCATCTGCCCCGAGGTCAACGCGGCAATGGAAAAGACGAATCCCAACGCCTCCCCGGCCATCTTCTTCGACAACTTCGATAACCCCGTCAGCCCGTTCCTGGGCGGTCTGGCCATCCGTGACCTCGACGCAGAAGAAGTCCGCACCATCGGCTTTTTCTCTCCTGCCAAGCACGACGGCGGCGGCTATCTCATCCAAAGCTCCTATTCCTTTGTGGACGGGCGCAACCTCATCGTCTGCCCCACCAGCCACAACCATGTGCTGATGCTTCGCGCCACCGACGAGAACGGTACACCTCTGCCGGTTTTTGAAAAGGTACTGGACATCAACATCAAAGAGGCCGCCGAGCGGGTGCTTGGCCGCAGCCTCGAGCAGAATCTGCTCTCCATCGTCTTCGACTACGACGGCAACCTCTGGTTCGTCACCGGCGGCTTCCGCATCTACCCCAGCCGCGGCCAGCAGGGCGCGATGGGCTACATCTCCCACAATGCCATCGACGCCATCCTTGCCGGCGGCACCGCCGACCTCGACCACGAAGTCCATGTCTATGCTCCCGCTCCGGGCGAGGGTGCTGAAAACGGCATTGCCTCCTGCCGGGAGGGTGCGGTCATCCTGACGAACCTTGCCTGCTACCTGCTGCGTGCCAACGGCGGCGTTGAAGTCGTCTGGCGCACCCCCTACGACAGCGTGGGCGCAAAAGACAGCCGCGAAGGCGCTGCCACCACCGGCGGCGGTCTGGCATGGGGCGGCGGCTGCTCGCCCTCTCTGAGCCGGGAGCTGGTCTTCTTCACCGACAACCTCGAGACCGTCAGCCTGATGGCTGTGGACATCCACACCGGCGAAGTCGCCGCCAGCCACCCGGTCATCGACGAGCTGCCCGCCAACATGCCGGTGTCGGTGGAAAATTCGGCCATCGTCTACGACCACGGCAATGGCAGGGTCAGCACCATCGTCTGCAACTGGTTCGGCGCAGGCAGCCCCAACCTCGCAAAACCCGACAGTGACTCTTCCATCCAGAGCTACGAGAACATCTACGACCGCAACTGGCTGCTCAAGGGCAACTGCATGATCATGCCCGGCGTCGAACGGGTGGACACCATCCGCACCGCCGACGGCTGGACCATGAAGAGCGTCTGGTGCCGCGACGACCTCAGCGACACTTCCATGATGAAGCTCTCCACCGCCACCGGCTATATCTACGGCTTCGTGCAGGACGTGGACAGCGGCATGTGGCAGTACATCGTGCTGGACTTCGACACCGGAAAGACCGTCCTCACCGTGGACGTTGCCTCCCTCTACGGCTACAACAACATGGCCATCGGTATGTACGCGGGCCGTGACGGCAACAAGCTCTACTGCCCCACCGGCTACAAAGAGCTTCTCCGCCTGCAGGACCGCTTCGTCTTCCTGCCCGAGATGCCCTACCGGAAGGTCGATCTAGACAAGACCTCCCGCCGGGTGCTTTCGGCGGCAGAGTTCCAGGCCGCAGGCGGCGCCGGCACCCCCGCAAGCTGGCTCCACACCGCCACCCTCGACAACCTCCACCCCGCGACTACTGTTTCTTTCCGCATCAACGGCCTGACCGGAAATGCCGCCGACTATAAGCTCTTCGCCCTCGGCACGGATGGCCGCTACCACGAGGTGTCCGACTGGCACTTCGACGATGCCCCGGCCCGTCTCAGCGCGAAGAAGGTCTACACTATCTGCCTCACCGCACAGGACGGCGGCAGCTTCGACCTCTCGCCCGACGCCAAGGAAGTCACCCTTTCCATCGTTCTGGCCCGCTGAATCTGACAAAGCAGGAGGACTCCCGCCATGAAAATGACCCGCCGCGATTTCCTCAAGCTCTCCTCTGCCGCTGCCGCCGCCTGCGGCGTCACGCTGCTGCCGGCCCAGAAAGCCGATGCGGCTTCTGCCATCCAGACCCTGCTGGAAGAAGCTTATCTCTACGCCTTCCCGCTGGTGCTCGTGGACGCCACCAAGACCGTCTCCACCAACACGAAGACCGCTTCCGCCAGCCGCGCCCCCGTCAACCAGTTCATCCACGCCCGGAAGCTGCTGGACGCTTCCAGCCGCACGGTCGTCAGCCCCAATGTGGACACCATCTACACGCAGGCGTGGCTGGACGTCAGCGCCGAGCCTCAAATCTACGTCGTGCCGGAGGCCGACCGCTTTTTCAACGTGCAGGTACTGGACGCATGGACGAACACCGCCGCCGTGCTGGAAGCACCCGGGGCCTACGCCATCGCCTACTCGAGCTGGGAGGGCACGCTGCCCGAGGGCGTCCGGCGCATCGACATTCCCACCCGGACGGTCTGGACCATCGCCCGCATCATGCTCTCCGGGCCGGACGACCTGCCGAACGTGGCGGCGCTTCAGGGCCGGATGCAGCTGATGCCCCTCTCGGCCTACCCCGCCGGGCTGGCCGCTGCGCCGGAAGGGAGCTATTCTCCGGAGAACGATTTCGTCCCGGTGCAGAAGGTACTCGCCATGACGCCGCAGGAGTTTTTCGACACCGCCAACCGGCTGATGGAGACAGACCCGCCCGCCGAGGCGGACGCGCCTCTTCTCCGCAGCCTCGCGGCCCTTTCCGTCGGCCCGGGCCAGCAGTTCGACGCCTCCGCCCTCGGCCCTCTCGGCGGGCTGCGCTGGAAGCGGCTGCTCCTTCAGCTCAAGAGCAGCCTCCGGGCACAGGCAGCACGCTATTCCCGCCAGATGGGCCAGTGGATCTACTATGGCGACCCCATCGGCAATTTCGGCACCGCCTACGACTACCGGACGATGGTCGCCCTGATGGGCCTCGGGGCCAACACCACCGACATCGCCATCTACCCGCGCACCTCCACCGACAGCGCCGGGGCCGACCTTACGGGCCAAAAGACCTACACGCTCCACTTCGACGCCCTCCCGCCCACAGTGGGCAACGGCTTCTGGTCGGTGACGGCCTACGGCGAGGACAACTTCCTCATCGACAACCCCATCAGCCGCTACTGCGTGAACGATCGTTCCGGCCTCCATCGGAACGCCGACGGCTCGGTGGACGTCACCCTCTCCAAGGACGCGCCCGAGGACACTACCAACTGGCTCCCCGTCTCGGACGAAAAATTCCACCTTTTCCTCCGCATCTATAAGCCCGACTGGACGGCGCTGGACAGCTTCCCGCCGCCGGTCATCTCTGTGAAGTAGCAAAAACGCCATCTGCGTCTCGGCGCAGATGGCGTTTTCATCGTTACAGCGTTTTACAGGGTACTCAGCAGGCGGTGGCCGCCGTTCTGGTCGGCGGCATAGCGGGTGGTGCGGTTGACCTGATTGTCCAGCGGCAGGCCCTCAGCGTAGCGCTTGAGGTTGTGGATGAAGATGTCCACGATGTTGTCCAGCGTCTTGGGCAGGCTGAACTTACCGGAGTTGTGGGGCGTGATGATAGCGCCCGGCTCACCCCACAGCGGGTGGTCGGCAGGCAGAGGCTCCGGGTCGGTGACGTCGAGGCCCGCGCCAAAAATTTTGCCGCTGCGCAGGGCCTCCACGAGGGCGTCGCTGTCCACGGTGGTGCCGCGGCCCACGTTGATGAGGATGGCACCGTCCTTGCAGCGGGCGAAGCGCTCGGCGTTGAACAGCTTGTTGGTCTCAGGGGTGCCGGGCAGGCTCAGGGCGATGAGGTCGGCCTCGGGCAGCTCCTCGTCCAGCTGGCTCTGGGCCACCACACGCAGGCAGTAGTCCGGGCAGGGCGTGTCGGGGTGGACCGTGCGGCGGACGCCCACCACCTCAGCGCCCAGCATATGGGCGCGGCGGGCGAAGTTGGAGCCGATGTCGCCCATGCCGACGCAGAGCACCCGCGCCCCGGTGATGCCCCTCACGGGGCGGTCGATGGGAGCCCACTGGCGCTGGTTCTGGCGGTCGCGGTAGAGGAACATATCCTTCTGGATGCCCAGCCACATGGCCAGCATCCACTCGCTGATGGCCAGACCGTAGGCACCGGTGGCGTTGGTCACCATGCAGTTTTCGGGCAGGACGCCGGGCTTCAGATAGGCGTCGGGGCCGGCGGAGTTGGACTGGAACCACTCGATGTGCTTGTTCTGGCTGATCATCGACACCGGTGCGTTGCCCAGCACGATGTCGGCCCAAAGCACATCTTCGGCGTGGACATCGTCCAGTGCGTTGAAACGGAATTCAAATTCCGGCACGGATGCCTCCAGCGCGGCGCGGTGGGTGTCGTTCAGGGGCAGACATACCAAAACTTTTTTGTGCATAGGGATACCCTCACTTCCTGTGTATTCTTCTATAAGAATACTCTCCTCCGCCCCGCTCCGCAAGAGGCAAAATGGCCGCCTTCTTAAGAATTCCTTAGGATTTCATCCCACAAATCCCAAGAAGTATGTGATAAGCTGTCCACAATGCAGAAAATCTGCTATACTGATACTATGCAATACAGGAAAGGAATCATAGACTATGCAGACCATCATGATCGTAGAGGATGACCCGGACATCCGGGACGGCGTGCGCATCCTTCTGTCCGGGGAGGGCTACCGCATCCTCGAAGCCGAAAATGGCCCCCGCGCCCTCAGCCTGCTCACACCGGAAGTCGATCTGGTCATCCTCGACATCATGATGCCCGGCATGAGCGGCCTGCGGGTCTGCGAGGAGATCCGGAAGACCTCCACCGTCCCCATCCTCTTTCTCACCGCAAAATCGCAGGAGTCGGACAAGCTGCTGGGCCTGACGGCAGGCGGCGACGACTACCTGGCCAAGCCCTTCTCCTTCGCGGAGCTGAGCGCCCGGGTCAAGGCCCTGCTGCGCCGCTACTGCATCTATCAGGGTAAGGCTCCGGCCGAACCTCACCACCCCAAGCCCGACGACCAGATGCTGGAGCTCCACGGCGTGCGCATTGCGCTGGACTGCAACCGGGTCTGGGTGGACGAGCAGGAGGCCGACCTGACCGAGACCGAGTACAAGATTCTCAAGCTGCTGATGCAGAGCCCCCAGCGCATCTTCCCGGTGCAGGTCATCTACGAGACCGTGTGGGGCGAGCCGTATTTCTACGTCTCCAACGGCACCGTCATGGTGCATATCCGCAATCTGCGGATGAAAGTAGAGCATAACCCTCAGAATCCTCAGCGCATCTGCACTATCTGGGGCAAAGGCTACCGCTTTGCGGCGCAGGAGGATGACAATGGCAACGCCTGAAAAACACGGTCTGGCGAAACAGTTCACCCGGCTCATCGTCCTGTCGGGACTGGCGAGCTTTCTGCTGCTGGGCTTTCTGCAGGTGGTGCTGAACAAGGGCCTCCGCCTTTATTTCGACCAGCCAGAGGTTCAGCAGCAGGCGTCCCAGCGGCAGGTCGATGAGCTTCAGACTTACATCGACGAGAACAAGCTTTCCAGCACAGACATCAAAAAGCTCACCGACTGGACGCGGAGCCATCGCTATAACCTGTTGGAGCTTTACCGCGACCAGAAGCTCATTTATTCGTCCTACGCCCCCCGCCGCTACTACAAGAACGACGACCCGGAGGCCCCTGAGCTGACCGACAGTCACAAGCACGGTCCCTTCTACGACTGGTCGCCCGTCTACACCCTGAACTTCTCGGACGGTGAGATCACGGCCCTGCTCTACTACAACGGTTTCGACGCCTGCTACAGCACCGGCTGTGACCTCCTGTTCGTCCTCTGCCTCGCATCCTTCCCCCTCTTTTTCCTCTGGGGGAGCCGGGGCATCGTGAAGTACATCGTCCAGCTCAGTGAAGAGATCCAGGCCATGGAGGGCGGCGACCTCGACCATCCTATCACGGTGCAGGGCAGCGACGAGCTGACGACGCTGGCGTCCAGCCTCGACTCCATGCGTCTCACCCTCCGCCAGCAGCACGAGGACGAGGCGGCCGCCGCCGCCAAGGTGAAGAACCTCATCACCGAGATGAGCCACGACCTGCGCACGCCCCTGACCACCCTGCTGCTCTACACCGAGATCCTTCGCCACCGCAAATATGAGACGACGGCGCAGGCCGAAGATTACCTTGCCAAGATAGACACCAAGGCCCGCCAGCTCAAGCAGCTGTCGGACAACCTCTTCGAATACGCCCTCGTCACCCGGGATACCGTGGCCGTCCTCGACCCGCCGGCCCGCTTCTCCCAGATATTCGAGGAGCCGCTGACCGAGATGGTGGGCGAGCTGCAGGAGCGTGGCTTTGCCTGCGCCCTCGAGCTGGGCGAGGAGGACGACACCCTAACCGTAAAAGAGCAGTACGTCCGCCGCATCCTCGACAACATCACCTCGAACCTGCTCAAATATGCCGACCCGGCGCAGGACATTTCCGTCCGCTTCGTCAAAGAGAACGGCAAAGCCGGGCTTGCCTTTGAAAATGCCGTCCTCCCCGGCCAGCACCGCACCGACAGCACCAAGGTCGGCCTCACCAGCATCGAGACCATGATGGAAAAGATGCACGCAGTATGCCGCATCGAGCAGAGCGGCGAACGCTTTTGCATCACGCTGCTGTTTCCCATAGCCCTCTCAGTCACGCCGCAGGCGTGACTGCTCCCCCAGAGGGGGAGCCTCTGGCGTGTCGGCAAGGTTCATACTGTACGAACAAGGCTCAATTTATCGTAACATATAGTGCTCCGCTGTAGAGATTAGCAGCAGCTTGACAAGGAACATCGTTCCGAAGCCGCTGCCCTCTGCAGCGGAGCACTCTTTTTTGCGCCATATTACACCTTCAGCAGTCAGACGAAAGCTTCCCGGCCTGCCAAAGGCTCTCCCCTTGGGAGAGCTGGCGCGAAGCGCCTGAGAGGGTTTCATGAAAAATTCAAACCGCTTAAGTCCTTCTTAATAAATTTCTCGGGCATTTCCTAAGATTTGGAATGTATACTTTTCCCTGTCAGATGGGGAGAAGTGCTCCCCGCGAAATCTCTTAGGAGGGGCAAATCACCATGCTATCAAAAAAGAAACCACAGGACAAGGTCGATCCGGAATATCTCGTCGGTCTTGACACGGCCTCTGCCCAGCCGACTCCGGCGGGCGTGAAGCCCTTTATCAAAAAGCACTGGAAGCCTATCACTGCCGCCATCTGTGCGGCAGCGGTGGCCGCAGCCGTGCTTGTCCCGAAGAACAGTGCAAAACCCGCTGCCGCCAGCGCCCAGTATGTCGAGACGAGACCCGAAAAGCGGGACATCGTCAACAGCTACAGCGCCGACGGCACCATCACCGCCGCCGACACCTACACTGTCAAACCCATGGTCAAAGGTACCGTCCTGACCGCTGACTTCGAGGTAGGTGACACTGTCAACAAGGGCGATGTGCTCTACACCATCGACAGCTCCGACATGGCCAGCAGCGTGGAGAAAGCCCAGCTTTCTCTCGAGCAGGCCCAGAGCAGCTACGACGACGCCGTGGATGCCCAGTACATCCACAGCTCTGTCCGTGGCACAGTCTCTTCCCTGAAGGTCAAGGCGGGCGACGTCATCTCTGCCGGGCAGGAAGTGGCCGTCGTCCGTGATGATTCCACCCTGCTGCTGACCCTAGACTTCCCCGCCGCCGACGCCATCACTTATTTTGTCGGCCAGAGCGTGGGCGTGACCATCGACGGCACCTTTGAGACGACAACCGGCACCATCCAGTCCATCTCCGGTGCCGACAGCCTTTCCAGCGGCAACCTCGCCGTCCGCTCGGTGGTCATCGCCGTGTCGAACCCCGGCACCCTGAACACCACCATGTCCGGCACGGCCTCCATCAACGGCGTCAGCGCCATGAGCTCGGCACACTTCACCTGCCAGTATGAGCAGATCATCACTGCCGCTGCCAGCGGCACTGTGGCCGCCCTCTGCGTGAGGGAAGGCAGCACTGTCGGCGTGGACACCGCCCTCGTCCAGCTTTCCAGCTCTTCCCTCACCAAACAGGTGAAGTCGGCTTCCAACAGCCTGCGCAGCGCCGAGATCTCTCTTGACGACACCCAGCGCTCTATGGAGGACTATACCATCACCTCCCCCATCAGCGGCACCATCATCGCAAAAGATGTCAAGGTCGGCGACACCGTAGGCAGCAGCTCTTCCACCACCGAGACCATGTGCATCATCTACGATTTGAGCTACCTCGAGATGACGCTGGACGTCGATGAGCTGGACATTCTCGACATTCAGGTGGGCCAGAAGGCCAAGATCACCGCCGACGCCATCAGCGACCGCACCTTTGAGGGCGTCGTCACCAGCATCTCCTCCGCCGGCACCACCAGCGGCGGCACCACCACCTACCCCGTCACCATCCGCATCGACGACACCGGCAGCCTCATGCCCGGCATGAATGCCACTGCCGTCATCGACATTGCCAGCGCCGAAGATGCCCTTTCGGTCCCCAACGCAGCCATCGTCCGGGGCAGCTACGTCCTCGTCACCGAGTCTTCCCCCTCTGCCGCCAACGCTGTTTCCAGCATGAAGGTCCCCGACGGCTATGTCTACGTCAAGGTGACCACCGGCGTCAGCGACGACGACTACATTGCCGTCACCAGCGGCCTCGAGGAGGGCGACACCATCGCCTACGCCGCCGACGCAGCCACCAGATCCAGCAGCGATGACCAGAACGGCTTCCCGGGCGGCAGGATGCCCGGAGGCGGTGGTCCCGGAGGCGGCGGAGCGCCGGGAGGTGGCTTCTGATGAGCGCACTCATTGAGTTCGACTCCGTCTGCAAATATTACCAGATGGGCGACACCCTCGTGAAAGCCGCCGACCACGTCTCTTTCCAAATCAACAAGGGCGAGTTCGTGGCCATCGTCGGCCAGTCCGGTTCTGGTAAATCCACTTGTATGAACATCATCGGCTGTCTGGACGTGCCTACCGAAGGCGCTTATCTTCTGGATGGCCGCGATGTCGGCAGGATGACCCGCCGGGAGCTGGCAAACATCCGGAACGAGAAGCTGGGCTTCATTTTCTAGCAGTACAATCTTCTGCCCAAGCTCTCCCTTCTGGAAAACGTGGAAGTCCCCCTCGTCTACGCCGGCATCCCCGCCGCTCAGCGCCACGCGAAAGCGAAAGCCACTCTTGAGCGGGTGGGCCTCGGCACCAAACTCAAAAACAAGCCCAATCAGCTCTCCGGCGGCCAGCAGCAGCGCGTGTCCATCGCCCGTGCGCTGGCCTGGGACCCGGCGGTCATTCTGGCCGACGAACCCACCGGTGCTCTGGACAGCCACACCAGCCGCGAAGTGCTGGGGATGCTCCAAGACCTGCACAAACAGGGCAACACCGTCGTCCTCATCACCCATGACAACTCCATCGCCGTGCAGGCGGAGCGCATCATCCGGCTGAAAGATGGCTGTGTCGTCTATGACGGCGACGCCCATGCCCCCGAGGCGGTGGTGCAGCCCACCCTCACCTTCACGAAACAGGAGGCGGCCACATGATATACGAGACCATCCGTCAGGCGTTCCAGAACATCTGGAGCAATAAATTCCGCACCCTCCTCACCATGCTGGGCATCATCATCGGCGTCATGGCCGTCATCGTCATCGTCGGCCTCGGCAACGGCATGACCCAGAGCATCAAGGACGGCTTCGCCGATATGGGCACCAACATCCTGAGCGTTCAAATCATGGACCGCGGCTCCCGCAATGTGTCGGTGGATGCGGTGTACGACATCGTGGAGTCCCACCCCGACCTCTTCACGTCCGTCTCCCCCACCGGCACCGTCAGCGGCACCGTCAAGGTCGGCACCGACAGCTACTCCAACACCACCGTCAAGGGCGTCAGCGAGGTCTACTTCGATATACTGGGCTACACCATCGACGAAGGGCGGCTCCTCAACTATGTGGACCTCGAAAACAACAAAAAGGTCTGCGTCGTGGGTGCCTACATCAACCGCGTCGCCTATGGCGGAAACGCCGTGGGCCAGACCATCAAGATCGGCTCTACCCGCTACACCATCGTCAGTGTGCTGGAAGCCAAGGTCACCGACCTGGAAAACCAGGAAGGCAGCAACGATGATATGATATTCGTGCCTTACACCACAGCGCTGCGGGTCGCCAAGTCCAGCACCGTCAGCTCCTATTCCGTCACCATCGCCGACGAATCGAAGCTCTCCGAGGGCAAGACCATCTTTGAAGATGCTCTGAAGAGCCTTCTCCACTCGGACAGCGGCTATATGGTCACCAGCCTCAGTGAGATGCTGGACACCATGACCTCCATGGTCAACATGGTCGTCACCATCCTGACCGCCATCGCGGCCATCTCCCTGCTCGTGGGCGGCATCGGCATCATGAACATCATGATGGTATCGGTGACGGAGCGCACCCGGGAGATCGGCATCCGCAAAGCCCTCGGCGCACAGGAGAGCACCATCCTCGGCCTCTTCGTCACCGAAGCCGCCGCCACCTCGGCCCTCGGCGGCGTGCTGGGCATCGGGCTGGGTTACCTGCTCTCTGCCGTGGCGAACCACATCCTTCCGATGGTCCTCACCGATATGACCCTCACCGTCTCCCCCTCCATCGGCTCTGTGGCCGTGGCCTTCAGCATTTCGGTGGGCATCGGCGTGCTCTTCGGCTTCCTGCCCGCCCGCCGCGCCGCACGGCTGAACCCCATTGAAGCTCTCAGATATGATTAAGGAGTAACACCATGAAAAAACGATTTCTCGCGTTTTTGCTGGCGCTCAGCATCTCAGCATCCCTGCTGGTGATGCCTGCGTCTGCGGCTGGCTCCAACGCCGCCGTGCAGGCCGCTGTGGCTCTGGGCGGCATGACCACCGAGCAGGCCGCCGACCCCGATACTCCCCTTACCCGGGGCCAGCTTGCCCGGCTGCTGACGGCCTTTTCCTCCTACCGGGAGAATGTGGCTGCACAGGGCAGCTCCGGCACCCTGTTTTCCGATGTGAACGGAGCCTCGGCCTATGGCCCCTACATCCGAGTGGTAGTCCAGCAGAGCTGGCTCAGCGGCTATCTGGACGGCAGCTTCCGCCCCGACAACACTGTGACCCTCGAGGAGGCCTGCACCGCCGTGCTCAAGCTGCTGGGCTATGACGTCACCGCCCTCAGCGGCACCTTCCCCGCCGCACAGCTCAACAAGGCTTCCTCTCTGGGCCTGCGCAGCGGCATCTCCGCCTCGCAGGGCAGCGTCCTCACACTGGCCGAGGGCGCACAGCTGGTCTACAACGCTCTGACGGCTTCCACGAGTGACGGTCAAGTCTACGGCAGCACCATCGGCTTCAACGTCACCGACGGTCAGGTAGACGTTTCCTCCATCGTCATGGACAGTGTGGAAGGTCCTTTCGTGGTCGGTGCGAACACCGTCCTGCCCTTCGTCCCCGCCTCCATCTACCGCAACGGCTCCGTCGTTTCGTCGGCCGACCTCTCCGCCTACGATGTCTACTACTACAGTGAGAGCGCCCGCACCCTCTGGGTCTACTCCCGCAAAGCCGCTGGCCGCATCACGGCCGTCTCCCCCACGGCCAGCGCTCCCACGGCTGTGACCGTGGCCGGCACCACCTACACCATCGGCAGTTCCTCTGCTGCCGCCACCCTCTCCTCTCTGAATGGCGGCGGCGTGGGCCAGGTGGTCACTCTGCTGCTGGGCATGAACGATGAGGTCGTCTCCGTCCTCACCGGAGACGAGGCCGACGCCCTGTTCTACGGCGTGGTCCAGTCCTCATCCCGCAGCCTGACCGAGGAAAACGGCGCAGACGTCCAGCAGGAAGTCTCCGTCATGTGTACTGACGGCACCGCCCGCACGGTCCATGTGGACAAGAGCCTCAACTATCTGGCCGGTACCCTCGTCGAGGTATCCGTGACCGCCGACGGTGAGTCCGTCGAAAAGCTGGAGAGCCGCTCCACCAGCGGCACCATCAACGAAGATGCCTCTGCTCTGGGCAGTATCCCTTTGGCCGAGAACGCAGAAATTCTGGATACGACTTCGGAGGGTGTGGCTGGGACTGTTGTTCCCAGCCGACTATCGGGGGTAACTCTTTCGAACTCTGACGTCCGCTACTACACCACCAACGAGAACGGCCAGATCGACCGCCTCATCCTCTCCAATGTCACCGGCGACCTCTACACCTACGGTGTGCTGGACGACGTGAAAAACCTCACCACCACCGTGGGCGACAAGGTCGATTCCAAGGTGAAGTCCTCCCTCACCGATTCCGACAACTCCACCACCACGACCACTACCAGCAAGTCGGACGGTCAGATCGTCTCCGACGTGAAGGACATCGTCCTCCCCACCACCAGCGAAATCTTGTGGGGCATCGTGGATGGCAGCATCGGCTCTACCCTCTGGCAGAGCCTGACGTCCAGCACCGGAAGCCTCGCCAGCTATGTGCTCAACCTCGCCGCTGACAACACCAGCGGCGCCGTGAGCAGCGTGCTGAGCTGGGTGGCCAAGGGTGCCGCCTACAGCTGCTATGTCGATGGCAAGGCTGTCAGCTACCAGACCTCGGTGAAGTACCCGGTCCTGGCCGGCGGCATCGCCGTCAGCACCAGCCCCTCCGGCACCGTGAAGTCGATGGTGCAGCTGGTCCCCATCAACATCGACAAGCTGGGCGCGGCCTCGGCCATGAGCGGCTCCAAGCGCTATGAGCTTGCCGACGATATGCAGGTGTACCTGTGGTACAAGGGCCAGTATTACGCCACCACCCTCTCGCAGGTCAACGCCGAAGATTACCACCTCATCGGCTGGTACGACAGCCTCGGCTGTGCAGCAGGCGGAAAGATCCGCGTGCTCATCGCCGTGAAGAACGACTGAATCAAATAAATAAACAGCAGCGGGTATCCGGCTCTCACCGGATACCCGCTGCTGTTTTATGGTTCAGGGCATTTATTGGGCTTTTCCCTTCTCGTAGTAGTGCTGCATCTCTTCGCGGGGCACCATGTTGCCGCCCGTGGCCCAAACAAGGTGGATGGCGTTGGCCATTGCCCCTGCGGGGACAGCGCGCTCCGCGTACCCGCCGAGCGCCCGGCCCTGCTGTGTCAGGACCGGGCCATACATCCCGGCGAGGGCGCTCGGCTCGAGGTAGATGCCTTCGGCGTCCGCAAGCTCGGCAAGAAGCTTGTACATCCGCTCATCCTGAATCGAATAGCAGCCGCTCATGAAGGGGCGCATGAGCGCGCCGACGAAACCGGAAGCGCGTCCCACGGCGAGGCCGTCGGCAGCGGTCAGGTTGTCAACGCCAAAATCCTGCACACAGACGTTGTTATTTTCACCTGTCGCCATGCCAAGCATCATACACGGGGAATGCGTGGGCTCTGCAAAGAAACAGTGCGCCGCATTGCCGAACACCATTTTCAGTCCAAAGGCCACGCCGCCGGGTCCACCGCCCACGCCGCAGGGCAGGTAGACGAAGAGCGGATGCTCTTCATCGACGATGATGCCCAGAGCGTCGAACTGCTTTTTCAGTCGGAGCGCGGCCACGGTGTAGCCGAGGAAGAGGGTCTTGGAATTTTCGTCGTCCACAAAATGGCAGTAAGGGTCATCTGCGGCCAGCCTGCGGCCCTCGGCCACGGCGATGCTGTAATCGGACTTGTACTCCACCACCTTGACTCCGCGGCTGCGCAGGAGGTCTTTTTTCCACTGCCGCGCGTCCGCAGACATGTGGACGGTGACTTTGAAGCCGAGTTTTGCGCTCATGATGCCGATGGAGAGGCCGAGGTTGCCGGTGGAGCCGACAGCGATGGAGTAGCGGGAGAACAGCTCCCGGAACGGCTCGGTGTCCAGCACGGCGTAATCGTCCGTCAGGTGGAGCATCCCGCTCTGGAGGGCGATGTCCTCCGCCGTTTTCAGCACCTCATAGATGCCGCCGCGGGCCTTGATGGAGCCGGAGATCGGCAGATGACTGTCCAGCTTTATCCACACCTGCCCGGCGATGGCAGTGTCCGAAGTTTCTTCCAGCACCTTCTGCATCGCGGGGATGGGGCGGACGGCAGACTCGATGATGCCGTGGCTCTCGGCTGTCTCGGGGAAGACCCTGCACAGGTACGGGGCAAAGCGCTCCAAGCGCGCAGCGGCATCCTCGATGTCCGCCATGCCGAGGGGGCAGGCGGCTTTGGCCTGTTCAAACGGCTGCTTGTCGGGGTTGAGCCACGCCGTTTCCTTCAGCTCGCAGATGTCGCCCACGACCGGACAGGAGCTTATCCAGTCGGCAGCAGAGCGCCCTGCGATGATCTTATTTGGTGAGAGCATAATATTCTCCTTTTCCTATTCCTAAAGCGACGTTCAGAACATTCCGGGGAGGACACCGGAGAAGGCGTTGAGCACGACCAGAATGACCATGCCGATGGCACCGGACAGAATGCAGGGGATCGTCGTAGTGGCGAGGCAGTCTTTGGTATCGAGGCCGTTGTAGGTGGACGGAAACCAGAAGGTAACGTCCGTCGGGAAGGTGGCGGCGTTGGCGCCGAGACAGACAGAGAGGCCTGCGATGATGGGCGACATGCCAGAGGCAAGGCACACCGGGCCGGCGATGGCGATGGAGGTGAGCATGGCAGCGGTGGCAGAGCCGACAGCGGCGCGGATGCAGAACGCCAGCAGGAATCCCAGCAGAATGACGGGCATCTTGGTCGCGGACATGATGGCGACGAGGTCGGTGCTCATGGTCGTTGCCCCCAGCATGGAGGCGAAGCATCCACCGGCACCCACGATGAGCAGGACATTGCCGGTGCGGTCTGCATAGGCGTCGATGTACTGCATGACGGTCTTTTCAGGCATATACGGATGCAGAACATAGCCAGTGACGAGCATGGCGATGAAGAGGGCGATGTTGGAGTTGCCGACAAAGTTGATGACGGTGTAGACAGGGCCCTCCGTGACGAACAGTGAGAAGATGGCTGCGAAAACGATGAGGACGATGGGGAACATGACGAGCAGGAAGGCTTTCAGCGCGGAGGGCTTGGTGGGGTCGGGAGCGAGGAGGTCTTCGTCCTCCATGATCTCCTTCATCGCGTCGCGGGCGCGCTGCTTTTCTTCCTTCGAGTTGACGAGGTTCGCATACACCCAGCCCACGAGGAGGCTGGCGGGCAGGCAGACGATGATGCCCCAGATGATGAACCAGCCGACGTTCGCGCCAATCTGGCCTGCGACGGCCAGAGGGCCGGGAGTAGGTGCGACGCAGCTGTGGGTAAGCATCAGGCCGGTAAAGATGGCGATGACATAACCCTTCATGCTCTTTTTGCTGATCTTCTGCAAGGCAGTCACCAGCGGGGCCGTCATGATGTAGGCACAGCCGAAGTAGATGGGGATGGAGAGGATGAAGCCGACGAGGTTCAGCGCAAGGTAATCGTTCTTCTTGCCGAACAGCCGGACCATACCTTTTGCCAGCTCCTCGGTCGCGCCCGAGTTGCCAAGGAAGTCACCGAAGATGCTGCCGAACACGATGAGGAGGCCGATGCTCGTCATCATATTGCCGAAGCCGGCGGGCAGCTTGCTCAGAATATCCGCAGCCGGCATCCCGACCATGAGGCCGAAGATGATGGCGGCGGCAAACAGACCAACAGAGGGGGTGACTTTAAGCTTGATGAGCGCAATGAGCAGGAGCACGAAGACGATCAAAAACGCGATCAATGGAGACATGATCATTTCCCTTTCTGTCGTAGATTTTGTTCGGTGGAAAGACGTATTTATGCGTTGTGGCGCAGCATCTTGCCCGGAGCAGCACCGGTGAACTGCTTGTCCTTATAGACGAGCACGCCGTTCACATAGACGGAGTCGATGCCCTCGGTGATGCTGTTGGAGTTGCTGTAAGTGGCGGTGTCCTGAAGCTTGTCGTAGTCGAAGATGACGAGGTCGGCGTCATAGCCTTCCTTGATGAGGCCCTTGTTTTTGATGCGGAGGTACTCGGCGGTGCGGCCGGTCATCTTGTTGACAGCCTCTTCGAGGGTGAGGATCTTCTTTTCCTTGACGAAGTAAGTGATGACGTGCGGGAAGGTGCCGCTGGCTCTGGGGTGGCCCTTTTCCTTCCAGCTGCGTGTCAGACCGTCGCTGCCCACGATGCAGTAGGGGTCGCGGATGATCTCGCAGACATCCTCGTCGCACATGCTGCTGTAAACGCCGCCCGTCTCACAGTTGTTGGCGACGCACATATCGAAGAATGCCTCCCACGGGTCTTTGCCGATAGAGTCGGCGTACTCTGTGATGAAATGGCCCTCGGCCTCCGGCGTCTTGGATGCCGAATAAACATAGACGCCGCCCCAGCCGCCGGCGTTGAGGTAGTAGTTATCGTAGGGGGTGGCGGGGTCTTCCATCTCGGCCTTGAGCTTTGCGCGGAAGTCCTTGTCCTTCAGCTGGTCGGTCATGGCATGAAAACCGTTTGCGAAGTACCACGGCGGCATACAGGCGTTCAGGGTCGTCATGTTGCAGGTGTAGGGGTACTGGTCGCAGATGACGGGAATGCCCTCGTCGCGGGCCTTGTGCATGAGGGCGAGGGTCTGCTTCTGCTTGCCCCAGTTGGGCTTGCCGAGCATCTTGTGGTGGGAGATGTCCACGAGGACGCCCGCCTGACGGCCGACGTTGATGGTCTCTTCCACGGCCTCGACGATCTTGTCGCTCTCGTTGCGCATATGGCTGGCGTAGATGCCGTTGAAGGGGGCGATGACCTTGGCCAGTTCAATGATCTCCTTTTCCTCGGCGTAGCAGCTGGGCGTATAGATGAGGCCGGTGGAGAAGCCGGCTGCGCCGTCTTCCATCGCCTCGCGCAGGATGCCCTTCATCCGGTCAAGCTCCGCATCTGTTGCGGGGCGGTTGGCCATGCCCATCACGGCGATGCGTAGGCTGCTGTGGCCGATGTACATCTTGGCGTTTGCCGTGAGCTTCTGCTGGTCGGCGTACTCGAGGAAGCGTGCGAAGCTGCTCCAGTTCTTCATGTCATCTGGGAACCATGTCGTTCCCATCGAGAGCATGTTCTGGACGGCGGCCAGATTCTCCGGCATGACCGGTGCCATCGACAGGCCGCACTGGCCGGTCAGCTCGGTCGTGACGCCCTGCGTGGTCTTGAAGAGGTGCGCATCTTCCGAGCCAAGAATGAGGTCGCCGTGGGAGTGGGCGTCTATCCAGCCGGGGCTGACGTACTTGCCGCTGGCGTCGATGACAGCGGTGGCTTCCTCACTGCCGTCTGCCATGACCAGCTTTCCGCCGGAAATACCGATGCTGCCCTTATAGGCCGGCTTTCCGGTGCCATCGATGATATTCGCATTCTTGATCAACACATCCAACATATTATATGCTCCTTTCCATTCTGTTCATTTTCACTTAACGAATTGTTAAGTTCCATTGGCATTAATATAAATGTTTTTTCTGTGTCTGTCAACGGAAAACCCGCATTTTCCAACGCATTCAGTGCGTTTTCGTCTATTTTTACAAAAGCAGGCTCCCGTTTTTAGGCAACATTACGTCGTTCATGTGTTCAGTGTAAATGAACGAAATGCATTTTCAGAGTTTTCGCAGTACTCTCAGCTTCTCCCTTGATAAAGTCACGAAAATCCGATATAATACAAATGAAATACATTCAGGAGAAGAACAGTGGAAGAATTGAATCTCGGCAAAAAGCTTCAGGCTATCCGCACCAGCAAAAAAATCAGCGTGCGCAAGCTTGCCGCCATGACGAACCTGACGGCCTCCATGATAAGCCAAATCGAAAACGGTGCGGTCAACCCGTCCATTCCCACTCTCCGCACCATCAGCTCGGCGTTGGAAACGCCCATCTATTACTTTTTCAAAGACGAAGACAATGCCTCTGTCGTCGTCACCCAGAGCACCCGTATGGTGCTGGGCAACAAGCAGGAGCCTTCCGTCGTGTACGAGCTGCTGACACCGGACACCCGCGGCGAGATTGAGTTCTGCATGATGGTCATCCCGCCCAAGGCCTACTCCTGCCGTGAGCCGAAGGGCCACTTCGGCGAAGAGGTTGCCTTCTTCTACTCCGGCGAGGAAGTCCAGCTCGAGATAGACGGCGACAGCTATACGCTGCACCACGAGGACAGCATCCGCATCCCCGGAGGGGCCATGCACCGATGGTATAACCCCACGGACGAAACCGTGCAGGTCATCTTCGCCGTCTCGCCGCCCTCTTTCTGATACTCAATAAGCACAAAACCGCCCTTCCCGAACGGGAAAGGCGGTTTCTTCGTTTATTTTACTGCATCTACTGCATCTACTGCATCAGGCAGGACTAACAAAGGTGCAAAAAGAAAGACACTGCACAAACTGTGCAGTGTCTTTTTGGTGGAGAATAGCGGGATCGAACCGCTGACCTCTTGCATGCCATGCAAGCGCTCTCCCAGCTGAGCTAATCCCCCATAGCTGGCGTGTCATTCCTGACGACGTGTGTTATTATACCAGCCAAAAGGAGAGTTGTCAACAGCTTTTTTCAAATTCGTGCAAAAAAGTCCCGCCGGGTGCATTTCTGCCTCCGGCGGGACTTGCGTTCAGGAGAACTCAGGCTTTGGTGTACTGACGGTCAAAGATCTGGGGTGCTGCCTTGATGAGCAGCACAGCGCCCACCACAGTGATGAGCGTCTCCGGCAGCATGTAGCTGGCGTTGTACACGAGGCTGTAGGTCCAGGCGCTCAGACCCTCATTCAGGTTGCCCCAGACGAGGACGCCGGACAGGAAGCTGCACATGAAGCGCAGGAAGCCTGCGATGGCGGTACCGACGGCCACGCCGACCATTCGGTTCTTGAAGGGGCGGGCGAAAAACTCTGCGGTACCCAGAGCCATAAAGGCCACCAGATAGTCCAGCAGGATCTCGCCGAGGAAGTAGATAAAGGTGGGCGTCGGGGGAGCCCAGAAGCCCAGCAGCATCTGCAGGCAGCCGTTCACCAGACCGGTGAACAGGCCCCACTTGACGCCGTGGCGGAAGGAGACGAGCACGAAGGGCAGCATACTCAGCAGAGTGACGCTGCCGCCGTTGGGCATGGTGAAGATCTTGATGTTGGCCAGCACGGTACCGATAGCCACCATCAGCGCGCACTCCACCAGCACCCGGGTCTTGGAGTAGGATTTCGACATGAGGATTCCTCTTCTCATAATAATAGTACACAAAAACAAAAATGCGCCTGCTTTTGCTGGCAGGCGCACGGGCTGTTTGTGAAAATCGGGACCTTTCCGCAAACTACCTACGCCGGCATTACCCGGATCAGGTTCAAGGGTCTCTGCTTCCAGCAGATCTCAGCCTCACGGCGCCCCTGTTTTCATGTCCGCTTTCAGTATAGCCGCTCTCCGCCAAAAGTCAAGCCCCCGGCGGTATATCGGCCCGCCGGGTCACATATTCTGGAACAAGCACACTTTGGCGGGAGGGAGCAGTCATGAAAGGTGATCCGGAACAGCGGGCGCTGCTGCTGGGAGAGTACATCGTGGAGCATGGGGCCACCGTGCGGGCGGCGGCGCGGGCCTTCGGCTGCAGCAAGTCCACCGTACACAAAGACGTGTCGGTGCGGCTGCGGACGGTAGGCCCGGAGCTGTTCCGGCAGGTGCAGATGGTGCTGGCCCGGAACAAGGCCGAGCGCCATCTGCGGGGCGGCGCGGCCACCCGGGAAAAATACCACAAGCCTCGTTAACGGAAAGCGGCGGTGTCCAGACACCGCCGCTTTGTCATGTCATCTGGTGGAACTGCTCCAGCGCCGCCTTTTCCAGCCGGCTCACCTGTGCCTGACTGATGCCGATCTCCCGGGCCACCTCCATCTGGGTCTTGCCTTTGAGGTAGCGCAGTTCCATGATGCGCTTTTCGCGCGGGGTGAGGCCCGCCACAGTCTGGCGGAACTGCAGGCCGCTGATCCAGCTATCCTCGCCGTCGGGGTCGCGCACCTGGTCGATGACGTACACCGCATCGCCGCCGTCTGCGTAGACCGGTTCCTCAAGACTCAGCGGCTCCACCACCGATTCCAGTGCCGCCGACACCTCGCGGCGGGACAGACCGGTCTTCCGGGCGATCTCATCCACGGTAGGTTCACGGCCCAGCTGCTTTTCCAGCTCCTCGCGGGACTGCATGGCCCGGTAGGCCGTGTCCCGGAGGCTGCGGCTCACCCGCAGGGCGTTGTTGTCCCGCAGGAACCGCCGTATCTCGCCGATGATCATCGGCACACCGTAGGTGGAGAAGCGCACCTGCTGGGCCGGGTCGAAGTTGTCGATGGCCTTGATGAGCCCGATGCACCCCACCTGAAACAGGTCGTCCATGTTCTCGCCCCGCTGCGAAAAGCGCTGCACCACGCTGAGCACCAGCCGCAGATTGCCCTCTATCATGCTCTGGCGGGCCTCTTTGTCCCCGGCCCGCGCCCGGGTAAGCAGGTCGCGCTTCTCCTGCTCGGACAGTATCGGCAGTTCGGCGGTGTTCACGCCGCACAGCTCAACCTTGTTGTACATCCCCTACCCTCCGGTTTCGTTTCAGTTTCACCGGAAGTATGGCCGCAGGGGCAGGATAACATTCATTCCAAATTTAGGGGATAACCTCTCCGTCACGCCTTCGGCGTGCCACTGCCCGGGTTGCGGCACCCAGCATCCGCAGCGCTTTGCTTGCGTCTTGCTGGCCGCGGCCCCCAACAGCGCCTCCCTGTTTCCGCCACTGGCGGCGGTCGTCGTTGTTGCTCCTAACGAGAGGAGGCTTTGGCATACCGGAAAACTTAATCTCTTCGCCAGAGGCTCCCCTCGGTAGGGGAGCTGTCTGCGAAGCAGACTGAGAGGTTTAATCTTCTTCACTCCCCTAATTGTTCTCTTAATTGCCGTATGATCCTTTTCTCCAGCCTCGAAATATAGCTCTGGCTGATGCCGATGGCGTCTGCCACCTCCTTCTGGGTCCGCTCCACGCCGTCCAGCAGGCCGAAGCGCAGCTCCATGATCTGCCGTTCCCGGGGCGAGAGCTGTTCCACCGACCGGCGGAGGCTGGCCCGCTCGGCGTCCTGCTCGAGACGCTGGCCCACCTGATTTTCCTCGCTGCTCAGCACGTCCGACAGCAGCAGCTCGTTGCCGTCGCCGTCGATGTTCAGCGGCTCGTCGATGCTGGCCTCCTGCCGCCGGTTGGAGCTTTTGCGCAGATACATCAGGATCTCGTTGCCGATGCAGCGGCTGGCGTAAGTCGCCAGCTTGATGCTCCGCTCGGGCGTAAAGGTGTTCACAGCCTTGATGAGCCCGATGGTGCCGATGGACACCATGTCCTCCGAGGGGACGCCGCTGCCCTCGTATTTTTTTGCCAGGTACACCACCAGCCGCAGATTGTGGGTGATGAGCTCATCCCGGGCGGCGGGGTCGCCGTCGGCCATCCGGGCCAGAAGGGCTTTCTCCTCCTCCGGGGTCAGGGGCGGCGGCAGACCCGGCCCGCCGTTCAGATAATGTACGCCGCCCGTCCAGCTCAGTCTGGCCCAGAGGCGCTGCAAAAGATCTACAAACCGTTGAAACACAGGTATATTCCTCCTACTGTATTGTCATTTGCCCAGCAGCGCCGCCGTTTCCGCGCTGACGAGAGCCGTCCATCCCCCCGGCGGAGGCGGCATATCGCAAAACGCTGCGTATATTTCATCTTGTTTTCTACCGTTTGATGCAAGTGCGGCAGGCAGGGCGGGCAGCAGACAGTGTCCCGCGACGGTCTGACAGGGTACGAACCGCACGCCCCACTCCGGGCGAGGCTCTGCGCCGACGCCCGCGAGGCAGGCGTCCAGATACGCCCTCACCCCGGGGGGCAGAGACACGGCATCCAGCCGCACCAGCACCACCGCCCGGCCCGAAAGCGGCTCCTGCACATGGAAGCCGGTGTCGCAGAAGACGCTCAGCGGGACGACCCGCCCGGCCACCGACAGCTCCGCCCCAAAGCAGGCCGGGCCGCTGCGGCCCAGAACGTGCAGCACCCCCTCCACCACGCCGCAGACCCCCGCCGTGGACGCCAGCAGCAGCCCCGGCGACACCGGCAGATAGAAGCTGAGATTATTGCAGGCCGCACCGGGCAGGAAAAGCGCCCCCGTGAGGGTCAGATTGAGCAGGACGAACCACGCCGTGAGCCGGGCAGTGTTCCGCGCCCCCCGCCAGCCGTAGGCAGCGGCTACGCAGAGGGCGGCGGACGTACCTTTATAAGTAAGGGCCAGCGGCCAGGGGGCGGTGGGGGCCAGCAGGGCCAGCGACGACACTGCCGCCGCTCCCGCGCCGCCCACCAGCCGCAGCGGCGAACAGCACGCCCCGCACAGCAGCCCTGCCGCCAGCAGGAACGCCGCCCCCACCACGAAATTCACCAGAAGCAGCACATCGAGATAGATGACTGTCCGCACAAGCCCCACCCCCTCTTTTCAGGGTAGCAGAACGGGAGGGGGAAAAGGGTCGGGACGGGGAGAGTTATTTTTCAAAATCAGCAAGTATATGGATTCCCGGTCAAGCCGTCCTTCGTCCAACCTCTCAGTCGGGCTTGCGCCCGCCAGCTCCCCTAGTAGGGGAGCCTCTGGCGTATCCAGCAAGCTTCACCCGGCTGCCAAAGCCTCCCCTCGTTAGGAGCAACGGCGACGACCGCCGCCAGCGGCGGAAACAGGGAGGAGCTGTTGGGGCCGCGGCCAGCAGGATGCGAGCGACAGCGAAGCAGACGCTGGGAGCCGCAACCCGGGCAGTG
>ENA-UESH01000084-UESH01000084.1-human-gut-metagenome-genome-assembly--contig:-NODE-84-length-87257-cov-9.664866_pt1 | contig 87257 bp, 82 predicted proteins | sample MGYA00243001_ERZ508002 | MGnify/ENA primary metagenome ERZ508002 (study PRJEB26167, sample SAMN06115447) | human gut metagenome | host: Homo sapiens | place: China:Anhui | collected 2015-08-07 | study... | reverse complement strand
AACACTTCTCAGTCTGCAAGTGTGGAATTTGTTCGCTTTCAGCGAACAAATTATGCGCGTGGCAGACTGCAAGCCTTTTGTCAAAAAAGGGCGTTGCCCTTTTTTGACAAGCTGAGCGGGGCATAGCCCCGCCATTGGGTGCCCGTACCTCGGGCCGGGTAGAACCCGGCCCCTACAGGGTGTTCTGCCGGTGCACAATCCGTAGGGGCGGACGACTCTGTCCGCCCAAAACCACCGCCCGGTCACGCGTCGTATACGCAGCCCTTCACGCTGCCGCTGGAGACGGGAATGTCTGCCACCGTCAGGGGAATGCGGTAAATCTCCCGCAGCAGCTCCTCTGTCAGGGTCTCCTTCACCGGGCCCCAGGCCCGGACGCCGCCGTCCTGCAAAACCAAGGCGTGGGTGGCAAACCGGAAGGCGTGCTCGGGGTTGTGGGTAGACAGCAGCACCGTGTACCCGCTGTCGGCCAGCTGACGCACCTGCCGCAGCAGGCGGAACTGGTTGCCGTAATCCAGGCTGGCGGTGGGCTCGTCCATCAGCAGAATTTTCGCCTGCTGGGCCATGGCCCGGGCGATCAGGGCCAGCTGCCGCTCGCCGCCGGAAATTTCGTTGATGCCCCGGTCCGCCAGGTCCCGGATGCCCAGGGTATCCAGCACCCGGTCCGCCGTCTCCTGCTGGGACGGCCCCGGCCCGTGAAAGGGGTCCGCCCCCATCAGCACCGTGTCCCGGACGGTGTAGTTGTATACCGGCGCGCTGGACTGGGGGATATACGCCGCCAGCCGGGCCAGGCTGCGGCGGTCCAGGAAGCGCAGATCGTGTCCGCACAGGGCGATCTCCCCCCGGTACCGGGGCAGAAAGCCCAGGATGCACCGGAATAGGGTGCTCTTTCCCGCCCCGTTGGGGCCCAGCACCGCCACCAGCTGCCCGGGGCTGGTCCGGAAGCTCACCTGCCGCAGCACCTGCCGCTTTCCGTAGGCAAAGGACAGGTCCCTCACGTCAATGGACACGGCGGCCACCTCCCGTCACGATCAGATACACAAACAGCGGCGCTCCCACAAAGGCCGTCAGAATGCCCAGAGGCAGCTCGCCGGTGGTCACAAGTCTTGCAATGTTGTCCACGATCAGCAGGAACGACGCCCCGAACAGGGCCCCGGCGGGGATCAGCCGCCGGTAGTCATAACCGAACAGCATCCGGCAGAAATGGGGGATCACCAGGCCCACCCAGCCGATCATGCCGGACACCGCCACGCTGGCGGAGGTCAGCAGCGTGGCGCACACGATCACCGTGCCCCGCAGCCGCCGGGTGTTCACGCCCATGGACTGGGCCTCCTCCTCCCCCAGGGTCAGCAGGTTCATCCGCCACCGGAGCACCAGCAGCGGAACCATCCCCAGGGCCACCGGAATGGACAGAAACAGCACGTCCTTGTCCTTGATGGAGGACAGGGACCCCATGAGCCAATAGGTGATGGCGGGCAGCTGCTGCTGGGTATCCGCCACCAGCTTCACAAAGGACGTCCCCGCCGAAAACAGGGACGAGATCATCATGCCCGCTAAAATCAGGGCCACCGTCTGGTTTGTTCTGGACAGGCGGCTCACCAGCCACGCCGCCGCCACGGCCAGCAGACCGCAGCAGAAGGCGGCGGCGGAAATGCCGAAATAGCCCGCCCCCAGCAGGATGGCCACCGCCGTGCCGAAGCCTGCGCCGGTGGAGGCCCCCAGAATGTCCGGCGACACCATGGGGTTGCGGAACATCCCCTGATACGCCGCGCCGGACACCGACAGCGCTGCTCCCACCAGGGCCGCCGCCGCCACCCGGGGCAGCCGCACGGCGAACACCACTTTATCGTCGCTGAGGGGCCAGTCCGCCGCGCCGCCGGTGACCTTTGTCCACAGCATATGCAGCAGCTGCCCCGGGGACAGGGCATACCGCCCCAGCAGCAGCGCCCCCAGCAGCGCCGCCAGGAAAACAGCCCCCAGCACCGCGAACCGCCGGGCATAGCGCTTATCCGCCGCGGTCATCTGCTGCCCCCGCTGCTGTCCCGGACGATGTAATAGGTGCCGGTCCCGGCGTGGTCCTTATCCGCCGCGGCGATCAGTCCGGAGATGGTGGTGTCAAAGGCCGTCAGCAGCAGGGCGCACAGAACCGGGGCGCGGCAGATTTTTTTCATAGCGTTCCTCATTTCAGGGTGGAGCGGCTGAGCATCTGCCGCGCCTCCTCCTCCGTCAGGTCATAGTGCCAGAACAGCCGGTAATACTCCTGGGCCACCTGCGCCATATCATAGTCGTACAGCTCCGGATACAGCAGATTCCCCAGCCACCAGATGCCCAGCACCCGGTTCACAGACGGCGGGGAGCTCATCCAGTCGTAGGGCAGGCCGGGAATCTCGTAATACCGCCCGTTCTGAACGGCGGTGAGGCCCGCCCACTCCCCCTGGGTCAGGGTGTCATAGGGGCCGCCGGTGGACAGGAGGATCACGTCCGGCTGGACGGCGTATACCTCCTCCAGGCTGACGGTGGTGCCGCCGCCCCGGTTGCTGACCTCCTCCGGGATGATGGCGTTGACGGCCCCCACCAGGTCGATGACGTCCGCCTGGACGGACCCGGCGGCGTTGCAGGCAAGGCCCGTGGAGCCGGTGCCGAACAGCACGGAGAGCCGCTGATTCTCGGGGATTTTTGCGGAATTTTCCTGGGCCATGGTCACGCTTTTCTCAATGAATTGGGCCAGAGGCTCCGCCATGCCGGCCCGGTTCAGGATATCCCCCAGGGTCCGGTAGGCGGCGGCCATATCGTCCAGGTTTGCCTCGATAAACACCGTGGGAATGCCGGTTTGCTTTTGGATGCGGTCCATATCGTCGGCGATGGTGTCCTTGGCGTCGCCCAGGTCGATGATGATCTGGGGCCGGGCGTCGATGAGAGACTCCATATTCAGGTTGGCCTTGCTGCCGTAAAACTGGCCGAAGGTGGGCAGATACCGGACCTTCTCCGGGAAATAGGGCATCTGAGCCGTGCTGGGACTGCTGGAAAGCCCCGCCAGCAGGTCATAGGCAATGGGCATGAGGATCATCTGGGCCGTGGAGCCGCTGGGAGCCACCCGCTGGATCTGGGCGGGGATCTCCACCTGCCGTCCGGCGGAGTCGGTGATGACACGGGTCTCCACCCCCTCCAGGGGGTCGTAGCCCTGCTTTTTGCCGCAGGCCGCCAGGGGCAGACACAGGCACAGGGCCAGGAATAGGGCGAGAATACGATGCTTCATAGGTCACTCCTTATCAGAATCAGGCCGGGACGGAAGGGGTCGGAAATCCGGCCGGCCCGGCAGCCAGCTGTCACCGACTCGCCGCTGGGGCGGCGGGGGAGGGGGGATCAGGGCATCATTCTCCCCGCTGTAGAAGGCGCGGTTGTTTTCGATGAGCTGGGGAAGGGTCACGGGGCGGTAGAAATTCACGTCCACCCCGGCGTTGAGCATCCGGGGCAGCTGGCGCAGAATGTCGTATTCCGGGCCACGGGCCTGGTGCAGGTGGCCGTGGATCATATAGCCCCGCTTGCGGTACAGAATGGGATAGTGGCAGAGAATAATATGCGTGTCGCCGTCGTCGATCTCGTTGAAGTCGGTGACGGTTTCAAAATAGTGGTACAGCTCCCCGGCGTTTTCAAAGCCGGTGTCGTGATTGCCGCGGATCAGGTGCTTATGGCCCCGGAGCTGCGCCAGCGCGTCCCCGGGCACCAGGCCCCGGTTATAGCCCACGTCCCCCACCACATACACGGTGTCATCCTCCGACACGGCGGCGTTCCACCGGGCGATCAGCACCCGGTCCATGTCCTCCACGGTGTCGAAGGGCCGGGAGGGCAGAAAGGGCTCATAGTGAAAATGCAGGTCGGCGGTATAGAAGATCATGGCGTCCTCCCTCAGCTTGTCAAAAAAGCCTTTTTTGACAAGCTTCGTGCGGTTTTTCAGAACTTAAAAAGTTCTGAAAACCTGTGATTGCAAACGAAAGACACCCCTGATGGGTTATCTCCGCGCTAAGAGCCGCCTGCGGCGGTTGCGCTACGAAACGCGCCTGCGGGCGCAGTCTTTCGTAACTATCTTCCTTTCCGATGGCGGAAGATTTCCGGGTTTTTCGACAGTCTCCTCCCTGCCGATATTTTCAATTCAGGATAACGGTGGCCAAAAAAATTCAGCACACCTAATTAATTTTTATTCAGTATAGCAAATCTCCCGGCGGATGTCAATACGGGGCGTCGAAAAATCGCCCCCGGCGCATCGCGCCGGGGGCAGTGAGGGGTCAGGTATTCAGATACGGGTCGTCCAGGCGGCCCAGGCGGCGCAGCATGGTCTTTTTCACGGCCTTGAAGATGTTCTCATACCCGGTGCAGCGGCACAGATGGCCGGACAGCAGCTTGCGCAGCTGGTCGTCGGTGTAGTACACGCCCCGGTCCAGAATTTCCACCGCCGTCATGATAAAGCCCGGGGTGCAGAAGCCGCACTGGATGGCCGTCTCCTCCATGAAGGCCTGCTGGATGTCGGACAGCTCGCCGTTGGGGCCCATAAGCCCCTCCAGGGTGGTAATGTGCTTGCCCTCGGCCCACACGGCCAGGTACAGGCAGGAGTTGTAGCACTCGCCGTCGATGAGGACGTTGCAGGCGCCGCATTCGCCTACCTCGCAGCCCTTTTTCACGGAGGTCATGGAGAAGTCGCTGCGGAGCATATCCGTCAGGGATGCCCGGACGTCCACCATTTTCTCCACTTCCTTGCCGTTGAGGAAGAACGTCACCAGCTGATACTGATTCTTTGCCATTACAGCTCACCTCCTGCCAGCTTTACGGACTCAATGAGGCAGCGCTTGGCGCTCTCCACGGCGATGTGGGAGCGGAAGGCCCTGCTGGCCCGCCAGGAATCCCGGGGGTGGATATCCTCCAGCACCGTGCGGCCGAACTGCTGGATGTTCTCCAGGGTGACTTCCCTGCCGTTGATGAAGGCCTCGGCGTTCAGCGCCCGCAGAGGCACGGGGCCCGCCACGCCGAAGGCGATGCGCACCCGCTCAAAGGTCTTTTTGTCCGGGCTCAGCCGGGCGTTGACGGAGGTGCCCAGGGTGGCAATGTCCATGGCGTTGCGCATGGCATACTTGATATAGTGACCGAAGGTCCGGTCGTAGGACGCCTTGGGGATGAGAATGGCGGTCTGAATTTCGCCCTCCTCCGCCCGCAGGTCCACGGCGCCGGCCTTGAGATAGAAATCCTTGATGGGCACCCGGCGGACGCCGTTTTTGCCGGTGATCTCGATGATGGCCTCCCAGGCGTGGAGGGTGGAGGCGGAGTCGGCGGAGGTGACGCCGTTGCAGGTGTTGCCGCCGATGGTTCCGGCGTTGCGGATCTGGGGGCCGCCCACCATGTCCACCGCCTCGCCCAGCACGTTGATGTACCGCTGGATCAGGGGATCGGCGGTGATGTGGCTGAAGGTGGTGAGGCTGCCGATGCGGAGATTTTCCTGGTCATCCAGGGACACGCCCCGCATTTCGCGGCAGCCCTGGATGCTGATGAGGGCCTTTCCGGCCCGCTTGCCCTCCCGCATCTGCACCAGCACGTCGGTGCCTCCGGCGATGATCTGGGCCTCGGGATGCTCCAGCCGCAGGCGGATGGCGTCCTGGACGCTTTGGGCCTGGTAGAGCGCTGACATATCATACATAGCGGTATTTCCTCCTTAGTCCCGGATCAGGCCCTCTTCCGTGAAGCGCCGGAAAAGGACGTGGGGGGTGATGGGATCCTGGTCGATGGCCACGCCGGTGGCGTTGTAGATGGCGTTGCGGATGGCGGGAGCGCCGGAGCAGGCCGGGGGCTCGCCCAGAGCCTTGGTGCCGAAGGCGCTGGTGGGCTCGGCATTTTCCACGAACTGCGCCTCCAGATGGGGGTGGTCCATGATGGTGGAGAGCTTATAGTCCAGCAGGTTGTTGTTCAGGGGCTTGCCGGTCTTTTCGTCGAACAGCAGCTGCTCGGACAGACCGTAGCCGATGGCCATGGACATGCCGCCGTGGACCTGGGCCTCGGCCAGGGCCGGATTCACCAGCCTGCCGCAGTCGTGGACATTGATGATGTCCTTCAGCGTCACCTTGCACATGGGGATATCCACCTCCACCTCGGCGAAGGTGCAACCGAAGGAATAGGCGTTGTTGCGGATGGTATAGGTGCTCTCGGCGGTGATGTGCAGGGAGTCGTTGGGGTTATACTGGGCGTGCATGGCCAGCTCCGACAGGCTCATCAGCACCTTGCCGTCGGTGGTGCGGACGATGTTCCCGTCCGCGATGTCCATGTTGTACACCGCCTGGCGGGTGAGCTTGGCGGCGTAGTCCAGGATCTTCTCCTTCAGCAGCAGGCCCGTCTGGCGGATGGAGAACCCCGCCACATAGGTCTGCCGGGAGGCGTAGGCACCCAGGCCCGTGGGGGTGATGTCCGTGTCCTGGCAGGACACCACATGGACCCTGCGATAGTCACCCAGGCCCACCACATCGGCGGCCATCTGGGCATAGACGGTGTCGGCACCCTGGCCGATCTCCGTCTCGCCGCACTGCATGGTGACGCTGCCGTCCAGATTCAGCTGCATCCGGTTGGAGGAGGTCTCCAGGGAGATGGGATACACGGCGGTGTTGTACCAGAAGGTGGCCATACCGATGCCCCGGCGGACGGGGCCGGTGTCCTTGGCAAATTCCGCCAGCTTCCTGTCGTAGTCGATGTACTTCTTGCCTGCCTCCAAACACTGGCGGAAGGAATCGTCATAGTTCACGTTGTGGGAGAAGCCGTCCTCGTACCCCTGGGGCATGACGTTCTGCATCCGGAAGGCCAGGGGGTCCATGCCCACGGCCTTGGCGCAGTCCTCCACGTTGGACTCGTCGGCAAAGGAGGCCTGGGGCATACCATAGCCCCGCATGGCCCCGGCGGCGGGCCGGTTGGTGAACACGGTCCAGGCGTCGCACTCCATGTTGTCGCAGGGATAGTGCTGGGGGAAGGAGCCCATGGCCTTGGCCACGATGCTGTGTCCGTGGGAGGCGTAGGCCCCCTGGTTGGAGAACAGCTCCACCTTTCGGGCGGCAAAGGTGCCGTCCGGCCGGAGCCAGGACACAATGTGGAACCGGATGGCGTGGCGCACCCGGTTGGAGACGAAGGTTTCCTCCCGGGAGCAGTCGATGCGGACGCAGCGGCCCTGGACCTGGGTGGAGCACCAGGCGCACAGGGGCTCGTACAGGGCGTCCTGCTTGTTGCCGAAGCCGCCGCCGATATAGGGCTTTACCACCCGGATATCGCTCCAGGGGCGGCCCAGGGCCTGGCCCACCACCCGGCGGATGATATGGGGGATCTGGGTGGAGGCCACCACGGTGATCCGGCCGTTTTCCTCATAGGCGAAGCACCCGTGATTCTCAATGTGGCAGTGCTGCACCGTGGGGGTATCGTACCAGCCCTCTACCTTGATGAGTCCCGGCTCCCGGATGGCGGCCTGATAGTCGCCCTTTTTCATGTCGGTGTGCTTGAGGATATTGTCGGGATAGTCATCGTGGAGCTGGGGCGCACCCGGCTCCATGGCCTCCTGGGCGTCCAGCACCAGGGGAAGCTCCTCATACTCCACCTGCAAAGCCCGGACGCCCTGCATGGCGGCCACCTCGTTTTCCGCGATGACCACGGCCACGTCGTCGCCGTAGTAGCGGACGTGCCGGTTCAGAAGATGCCGGTCCGCCACGTCCTGGTGTCCCGGGTCCATGGACCAGGGGTGACCGGCGGTGGGGAAGGGATGCTCCGGCACGTCGAAGCAGGTCAGGACCTTCACCACGCCGGGGATCGCCTCCGCAGCGGACTTATCCACAGACTTCACGAAGCCGTGGGCAATGGTGGAGTGCCTGATGCGCACATACAGCGCGTCCCGGGGCATCAGATCCTCGTAATATTTGGTGCGTCCGGTGGCCTTGTCAAAGGCGTCCACCCGGACCTCCCGTTTTCCAACCTCAGCCATGAATGGTGTCCTCCTCAGCAAAATAAGAAGCCGCGATATCTGGCATAAGCCCTCGTAATCCTTCTTTATTACATTATATCATAGCACATCCCGGAGGCTTTGAAAAGTGGTGAACGTGATTTTAGTTGCAGAATAGCGCCATGACAGAAAAAGCCCCGGCGGGGCTTGTCCGCCGGGGCAGGGGAAATGCTGTGTCAGCGAAAGGAGATCGCTCAGATGGCCTTGCGCTTCTTGGAGGTCATCACCACGACAGCGCCGGCTGCCATGACGGCCACCAGGCCGTACACCACCACGCCGGTATCGGCGGTCTTGGGGCTTTCGGGCTTGGTGGGAGTGGTGGGAGTGGTGGGCCCCTCGGCGGGCAGGGTGATGGTCATGCGGCCCTGGGGCTGGGCATACTGCTCGCCCACCACGCCCTTGAGCTCGGTGGTGATGTAGTCCATCAGCACCTCGTCCAGAGGCAGACCGGTGTCGAACTGGCTGGAGGCGGCAGCAAAGGCATAGTAGGTGTCGCCGCCGGCGGCGCAGAAGTTGTTGGTGACCACGGCATAGGTCTTGTTGAGGTCAAAGGCCTTGCCGTTGACGCTGTTGATGGTGACGCGGTTGATGGAAGCGGGACCATAGTAGGTGGCCTTACCGCTGCCGCTGGGATAGGGAGTGGTCTGCGGATCGTATTTCTTGGTGGCGTCAATGGAGATGTTCATGCCGGCGATCTGGGGGAAGCCGCCCAGGGAGTCGGGCAGAGCAAAGGTAGAAGCCTCCAGGGCCTCCAGCAGCTCGGCGCCGGTGACGTACACCACAGCCACGGTGTTGCCGAAGGGCAGCACGGTGTTCACGTCCAGCTTGGAGATGTCGCCCTTGTGGATCCAGGCCCGGATGCCGCCGCCGTTGGTGATGGCCACCACGTCCTCGGTGGGAACGGTGAGCTCAGCGTCCTTGCGGATGGCCCACAGCATGGAGTCGGTGATCAGGTCGCCCAGGTTGGTCTCCTGGGTGCGGTTGCCGGGATCCTTGTCGCCGTTGAGCTCCACGTCGGTTCTGGCAAAGACCTTGCCGTACTCGGCGTTGATGTCGCTGATGATCTTGTCGGCGGCAGCCTTCACGGTGGCGTCCTCCTTGGTGTAGGCGGACAGGTCGATGAGGCCGTTGCTCTCGATGCTCTTGGTGGCGTTGTCAATGACGATGGCGCCCACATAGGCAAGGCCCGTGCCGGTGGACTGGACCATGCTGTTGTCCTTGCTGGCGGTCATCACCGTGTGGGAGTGGCCGTCGATGAACAGGTCGATGCCCTTGACGTTCTGCATCACATTATAGGAGCAGTTGGGCTCGGAGGACTTATCCACGCCCAGGTGGCCCAGAGCGATGACGATATCGGCATTCCCCTCGCTGCGGGCCATGTCCACGTCCTCCTGGGTGACCTTGTACAGATCCTTGCCGCCGATGAAGCTCAGGCCCTTCATCAGGGCGGGGTTGGCCTTGGTCTGGGTCTCGGGGGTGGCCATGCCCACAATGGCGATGCGGAACAGCTCGGTCTCATAGGTGTCGTCGGCATAGATGGGAGCGGTGCCGCCGGGGACGAAGATCAGCTCGCCCTCATCGTCCACCAGGTTGTTGCAGGCGACCATGAAATCGCCCTGGTGCTTTTTCAGGTTCTCCATCAGCTGGGGGAAGCCATAGTCAAACTCGTGGTTGCCCAGGGTGATGACATCATAGCCCACCAGGGCCATCATGTCCAGGGCGGTTGCACCCTTGCTGAGGCTGACGTAGGGAGAGCCCTGGCTGTAGTCACCGGCGTCCAGCAGGATCACCTGGTGAGCGCCCTTGTCGTAGCACTCGTCCCGCAGAGCAGCCACCTTGGCGTACTTGTCGATGGCGCCGTGGACGTCGTTGGTGTGCAGGATGACGGTCTTGCCCGCCAGGGAGTCAGGGAGCTGATACGTCTCCTTGTTCTCGCCCCAGGAAGCCGGGACCATCAGCGCCAGCGTCATGACCAGCGCCAGAAGAGTCGCTAAGAATTTCCGCATGGTGTTCTTTCCTCCTTCAATTTTCAGAGCGCGGTGCGCGTTCTGTTGTACCCCTATCATACATGATTTCTCCGGAAAAGGAAATTCTTTTTCCTTCTGCAAGGTATACAAAAATATTCCCCCTTTTTTGTTGGATTTTCTCAGGGAAAAACCGGGAAAAACAGTATGTTTTTCTGCCCGTTCCGTGGTATAATAAAAAATCAAGCCATATGATCCGGAAAAGGAGGGCATTTCCATGAAATATCTGTTTCGCGGGGGCACGGTGGTGTCCGGACGGGGGACCCGCCGGGCGGACGTGCTGGTGGAGGACGAGAAGATCCTCCGGGTGGCCCGCAGCATCACCGCGCCGGAGGCCGCCGTCATCGACGTGGAGGGGCAGCTTCTGCTGCCGGGCTTCATCGACGCCCACACCCACTTCGACCTGGACGTGTGCAGCACCACCACGGTGGACGACTTTTTCTCCGGCAGCCGGGCGGCTCTGCGGGGCGGCACCACCACGGTGGTGGACTTCGCCTGCCCGAATAAGGGAGAGACCCTGCATCAGGGACTGGAGCTGTGGCACAAAAAGGCCGACGGCAATTGCTGCTGTGACTACGGCTTCCATATGACCATCGACGACTGGAACCCCGGCATCGAGGCGGAGATCGACGACATGTACGCCGCCGGGATCTCCTCGTTCAAAATGTACATGACCTATCCGGCCATGATGATCGGCGACGAGGCCATGTATCACGCCCTGAAGAAGCTGAAGGAAAAGGGCGGCATCTGCGGCGTGCACTGCGAAAACAGCGGCGTCATCGACGCGCTGATCGCCGAAAAGAAGGCGGCGGGCCAGATGGGCGTGGGCTCCCATCCCCGGACCCGTCCGGACTTTCTGGAGGCCGAGGCCGTGTCCCGGCTCCTGCGCATCGCCCAGGCGGTGGATATCCCGGTGGTCATCGTGCATCTGACCAACGCCGCCGCCCTGCGGGAGGTAGAGGCCGCCCGCAAGCGGGGCCAGCGGGTATATGTGGAGACCTGCCCCCAGTATCTGGTGCTGGAGGACAGCGTGTATGACGCGCCGGAGTATTCCATGGCCGCCCGGTATGTCTGCGCCCCGCCCATCCGGAAGGAGCGGGACCAGCAGGCCCTTTGGACGGCCCTGCGCAAGGGAGAAATTCAGACCGTGTCCACGGACCACTGCAGCTTCACCCTGGAGCAGAAGGACGCCGGACGGGGGGACTTCACCAAGATTCCCGGCGGTCTGCCGGGGGTGGAGAACCGGGGCGAGCTGCTGTATACCTACGGCGTCACCACCCGGAAGATCAGCCTGGCCACCATGTGCCGGGTGCTGGCGGAAAACCCCGCCAAGCTCTACGGGATGTTCCCCCGGAAGGGCGTGCTCCAGGACGGGGCCGACGCGGATATTGTGGTGTACGATCCCCAGGCGGACCATGTGCTCCGGGCCGAGGATATGGCCAGCCTGGCCGGTTATTCCCCCTATGAGGGCTTCCCCATCCGGGGCGGCATCCACCAGGTGTGGCTGCGGGGCCGTCTGGCGGTGGAGGACGGCTTCGTCCTGGCCGGGCCTGACGGCAAATATATTCCCCGGGGCAAGTGCAGCCTGTAACCGGGAAATGAGAAAGAAGGCAGCCGTATGAGCGTTCTGTATTGTCAGTCCCCGGCGCTGTTCTGGTGCGCCCTGGCGCTGATCGTGTGTTTCTTTGTGCGCCGTGGGGCCCATCGGGTCCGGGCGGTGCTGGACCTGGTGCTGGGGCTTCTGTGCATCGTGGGCGGCGTGGCCCTGTATTATCTGGGTATGTATAACGACGCCTTCACCATCCGGGATTTCTGGCACATCCGCACCGCGGGCTGGATCGGCCTGGCGGTGGTCGTGCTGGTGACGGCGTGGCAGGTCATCAAGGCCACCCGCCGCAGCGTGTCGGCCCGCCGGTCCGCCCGCCAGGCGGAGCGGGATGAGCAGGCCCGCCGCCAGGAGCTGGAGGAGGCCCGCAGCCGGGCCTATGCCGCCGGTCAGGAGGACGCCAAGGCCGCCAGCCGGGTGGCCGAAAACGCCTCCGCCGCCGCCGACAGCCGGGAAAATCCCTGACAGCCCGTTTCCACGAACAAAAAAAGTGCCCCCGCGGGGGCACTTTTTTTATTCCGTATCAATCGCTCCGTGAGCACTTTTCCGCGTCGATGGCCAGCACCACCATCAGGGCATACAGGGCGTCCCCCGGGTCCGCCACGTCAATGGTATAGGTGTCCGTCCAGTTAAACAGCTCCTTGCTGATGGCGGCCACCGTCCGGGGCCCGTCCTGGATGGTATAGTCCCACTCCATGAAGCTGCCCTCCACCGTCCAGCCGCAGAAATCCATGGTGAAGGACGGGTGGAAAAACGTGAACTCCTTGCGGATGGTGCCGATGCACCGCTCCCCCACATACAGGTCGAATTTCGGCAGAAACGTCAGCACCTGCTGCTTCACCGTGGCAATGTGCTGCCCATAGGGGTCCAGAATGTGCAGGCAATGACCCCAGGAGAGCTTTCCCTCCACGGTATAGGCCACATCGCCGCCCTCATAATAGATGTCATAGCTGTCAAACCACGAGAAAAACCGCTGCTTGAAATACAGCTTCATCGGATGCACCTCCCTTTTCCCTCAGTATACCGGATTTGCACCCGGCGCGCAAGAGAAATTCTTCTTTACAAAATAGAAAATCTGTTCTATAATGGTGGCAGTATCTTTGAAGGGAGGGCGATGCCATGCGCGCACGGCCTGTCAGCTGCTGCTTTTCCGGCCACCGTCCGGCCAAGCTCCCCTGGGGGGAAAACGAAGACGATCCCCGGTGCCGGGCCCTGAAGGTCCGGCTTCGGGACGCGCTGGACGCCGCCTATGAGGCGGGATACCGGCACTTCATCTGCGGCATGGCCCAGGGCTGCGACCTGTATTTCTGCGAGCTGGCCCTGGCCCTGCGGCAGCGGCACGGGGACGTCAGCGTGGAGGCGGCCATCCCCTGTCCCACCCAGGCCGACGGCTGGCCCCGGGCCCAGCAGGAGCGCTATCGCCGCCTGGTGGCGGCCTGCGATTACGAGACCCTGGTGCAGTCGTCCTACAGTCCCGGCTGCATGCAGCGGCGCAACCGCTATATGGTGGACCACGCCGCCCTGCTGCTGGCGGTCCACGACGGTCAGCCCGGCGGCACCCGCCGCACCATGGAATACGCCATGCGCCGGGGCCTGCAGATCGTGGATATCTCCCCGGTGATGGAGCCGTGACATAATCCCGGCCCCCGCCGCATAGGCTTGTCTCAAAGAGGTGAACGCTTTGAAACAGGCAATTTTGCGGCGGGGGCTGGCGCTCTTGCTGGCGGCGGCAGCCCTGGGAACGGTGCTGGCCGGAGCCGGGGCGGACAGCGCCGCCGCCCTGTGGCAGTCCGTGTCCCGCCGCCCCAATGTATCCCGGGGACTGCTGCGCTGGGAGCTGGGGGACCTTCTGGGGCTGGACGGACTGTCCGCCGCCACGGTGCTGGCCCTGGGCCAGTCGCCGGTGCTGCTGGCGGGCCGGTCCCTGGCGGTGCAGGAGGACGACGCCCCCCAGCCGGACCCGGAACCGGAACCGGAACCGGAAAGCCCCGCCCCCGCTCCGTCGGAGGACCCGGCCCCTCAGCCCGGGGCGGACAACGGTGTCCCGGCCCAGACGGTGGACCCCCGCTCCACCGACGGCTACAGCATCATCAACGGGGTGTACATCAAGAACAAATCCAGCCGGACCCTGGACCCGGCGGTGCTGGGGGACCGGCAGTTCGTGGCCTGTCCCCAGCAGGGACCCCAGGTCCTCATCGTCCACAGCCACGCCAGCGAGTCCTATACCATGCCCCCGGGGCAGGAGTACGTCCCCTCCGGCACCTTCCGCACGGCGGACCGCTCCTGCAACATGGTGCGGGTGGGGGACGAGCTGGCGGCGGAGCTGTCGTCCTACGGCATCTCCGTGGTCCACGACCGCACCCTCCACGACGGGGAGTCGTACAACGACGCCTATGAAAACAGTCTGGCGTCTATCCAGAGCTACCTGGCCAAGTACCCCTCCATCGTCTATGTGCTGGACCTGCACCGGGACGCGGTGCAGGACGCCAACGGCACCCAGTATAAGCTGGTGACGGCGGAGGACCCCGCCGCCGCCCAGGTGAGCCTGATCATGGGCGTGGCCCACGACGGCTGGCAGGACAATCTGCGCCTGGCCATCGCCGTTCAGGAGAAGCTGGAAAGCCAGTCCCCCACCCTGATGCGGCCCATCACCCTGCTGAACTACCGCTATAACCAGTTTGCCGCCCCAGGCAGTCTGCTGGTGGAGGTAGGGGCCGCCGGGAACTCGCTGGACGAGGCCCTCCGGGCCGCCCGGCTGTTTGCCAAGGGCTTCGCCGAGACCATCCTGGGGCGATAAGAAAATACCGTCTGTAGTTTTCTTCTAGAAAACTACAGACGGTATTTATTATTCCTCCGTGTGGCGGTTCTTTTTGGCCAGCTCCGCGATCTCGCCGAACTTGCCGGTAACATAGCCATAGCTTTTCCGGCCATGGGGCAGCAGACAGCCGCTGCAATCCTTGATGCCGTCGCCGATATACCGGAAATTGCCGCCGCACCGGTCCCCTAAGGCGTACAGGGGACAGTAGCAGAACAGGCAGTTGAAGTCCTCCGGATGGGCGGTCTCATGGCAGGGGAAAAACTCGCAGGCCGTGTGCTGGAAGAAGGAGTAGCGGCACTCCTCGGGCTTGGTGGACAGGGCTTCACATTTCTCCATGGTGCACCTCCGTAACCGGCTTTCCGGGCCAGTAGATGACATAGCACTCCGCCATCTCGCCCATGTAGAAAAAGACGTTTTCCCCCATTTCGATGTGCTTGCCGAAGGTCAGGTCCGGCACGAACAGCCGCCCGCAGGTGCGCTTGGGCCCCTTGATGGTGTAGCCCTCCGGGTTGGGATTGTCCCGCAGAGCCTCCGCTGCCTCCTGCAAGCCCGGGAAGCGCAGGGTCTTTTCCAGCTGGGCCAGCTGGGTCTCGCCGTTGATATAGACCAGGTGGTCCTGGTCCCGGAACCAATTGATGAGCATATGTCGTCCTCCTGATAGATCATACGGATTCTTGATGGAACTTTCGTAGGGGCGTGGGCTCTGCCCCGCCCGCTATTCCGGCGCTTTCAGGCCGGGTAGAACCCAGCCCCTACAGGCGTTTACCGGCAAATTTCACATAAATAAGGTAAGGGGGCGGGCGGGAGTGGCTGCTCCTGCCCGCCCCCATGGAAAGCTGCGGCCGTGCCGCGCTCAGGCTTGCAAAAAAACCGCGCCAATAGACATTGGCGCGGCCGGTTTCCCGCGATTGAAGCTATCCTCCGCCGTATGGCGCGCAGCGGGGGCAGCATGGCGGCAAGCAGGTCTTCTGACTGACGGATCAGCAGCAGGCGCACGGTCTTCCCGGTTTCCCAGTGACGGACTTTCGTCTCTGTGCGCGGCCTCCCCGTATACAGCGGCGGTACCGTTCAGGATTCTCACCTGATTCACTATTCTCCCGTGCCGCCCACCCGGCGGCGCAGGCACTTGCGCGATGTATTCTCTTTTTCTGCTCATAGTGTACCATCCGGCGGCCCATCTGTCAAGAGGGCAGCGAAATTCACGAAAAAAACTTGCCATGGGCCGGGGAATCGTGTATGATAGAAGAAAAAACGAAGGGAGTCCTCCTCATGACCGCCGAACAACGCCGGAGCCGGATCAGCGCCCGGCTCCACGAAGCCCATCAGCCCATCAGCGCCACCGCCCTGGCCAGGGAGCTGGGCGTCAGCCGCCAGATCATCGTGGGGGACGTGGCCCTGCTGCGTGCCGCAGGCCAGGCCATCACCGCCACCGCCCGGGGCTATGTGATCCCCGACGCCGGGGAGACGGGCCTACCGCGCCAGGTGGCCTGCCGCCACGACGGAACCGGCACCCGGGACGAGCTTAACGCCATGGTGGACTGTGGCTGCACCGTTGTGGACGTCATCGTGGACCACCCGGTCTATGGCCAGCTGTCCGCCCCGCTGCACCTGCGCAGCCGCCTGGACGTGGAGCAGTTCATGGCCCGCATGGAGGGGGCCGCCCCCCTGTCCCAGCTGACAGACGGCATCCATCTGCACAGTCTCTCCTGCCCCGATGAGGCGTCCTATGAGCATCTGAAGGCCCGCCTGCGTCAGCTGGGCTTCCTGGCGGAGTAAAGTTCCGGTTGACAAACGGAAAAGACGTGATAGAATGTTATACAGGTGTCATGACACCTGTATAACATTCTTTTTACATATGCGAGGTCAAAGCTATGGAAGCAGTTCGCAAGTTCCTGGCCCGGAAGAACATTGTCTTCTCGGCCAAGCGGTATTTCATCGACGCCATGGGCGCTATGGCCCAGGGCCTGTTCTGCACCCTGCTGGTGGGCACCATTCTCAACACCCTGGGCCAGCAGCTGCACATCGGATTCCTGACGGAGGTGATCGTCACCCTGGGCAAGGGCGAGGGCGCCGTGACCTACACCATCGGCGACCTGTGCTCGGCCATGGTGGGGCCGGGCATGGCGGTGGCCATCGGACGGGCGCTGGAGGCGCCGCCTCTGGTGCTGTATTCCCTGATTCCCGTGGGCTTTGCCACCAACTATATGGGCGGGGCCGGAGGGCCTCTGGCGGTGCTGTTCGTGGCGATCCTGGCCAGCGAGATCGGCAAGGCCGTCAGCAAGGAGACGAAGATCGACATTCTGGTGACACCTATCGTCACCGCTCTGGCGGGCATCGGCATCGCCGCCCTGATCGCCGCCCCCATCGGCGCGGCGGCCAGCGCCGTGGGCCGGTTCATCATGTGGGCCACGGAGCTGCAGCCCTTCTTCATGGGCATCATCGTATCCGTGGTCATCGGCGTGGCCCTGACCCTGCCCATCTCCTCCGCCGCCATCTGCGCGGCCCTGGGTTTGACGGGGCTGGCCGGCGCCGCCGCCGTGGCGGGGTGCTGCGCCCAGATGATCGGCTTTGCGGTGATGAGCTTCCGGGAAAACCGGTGGGGCGGTCTGGCGGCCCAGGGCCTGGGCACCAGCATGCTGCAAATGGGCAACATCGTCCGCAATCCCCGGGTCTGGATCCCCCCCACCCTGGCCTCCGCCATCACCGGCCCCATCGCCACCTGCCTGTTTCGGCTGGAGATGAACGGCGCGGCGGTGTCCAGCGGCATGGGCACCTGCGGCCTGGTGGGCCAGATCGGCGTATACACCGGCTGGGTCAACGATGTGGCCGCCGGGGCCAAGTCCGCCGTCACCGGGATGGACTGGCTGGGCCTGGTGCTGATCTCCTTTGTGCTGCCGGCAGTCCTTACCTGGCTGTTGGCGGTCCCCCTGCGCAAGTGGGGCTGGATCAAGGACGGGGACCTGACCCTGGACCTGTGACGAAAAATGCGCCTCCCAAGGGAGGCGCATTTTTTGACACTATTCGCTTATTTTGTTGACAAACGGACAGTTTCATGCTATACTCAGGACCACTTTTTCAAAAACAGGAGGTCCTATGAACGTTGAATTGATCGTGGATTCCACGGTGGACGTGCCGGAGCACATCCGCAGCCGGTTGACGGTGGTACCTCTGACCATTCACTTTGGCCAGGAGGAGTATCTGGACGGCGTCACCATGGATAAACACCGTTTTTATGAACGTCTGGTGGAAAGCGACGTGCTGCCCACCACCAGCCAGGCCAGCCCCGCCGCCTTTGACCGGGAGTTCCGGCGGGTGCGGCGCAGCGGCGGCAGCGCCGTGGTGCTGACCATCTCTGCCCAGCTCTCCGGCACCTATCAGAGCGCCTGCATCGCCGCGGCGGAGTATGACAACATCTATGTGGTGGACAGCGGCACCGCCGCCATCGGCGCGGGCATTCTGGCGGAATACGCCCTGGCCTGTCTGGACCGGGGCATGGACGCCGCCGGGCTTGCCCGGGCCCTGGAGCAGAAGCGGCAGGACGTGTGCGTCCTGGCCCTGGTGGACACCCTGGAGTATCTGAAGCGGGGCGGCCGCATCTCCAAGACCACCGCCCTGGCCGGGGGACTGCTGAACATCAAGCCGGTGCTGACCATTGAAAACGGCGAAATCCTTCTGGTGGGCAAGGCCCGGGGCTCCCGCCAGGGCAACAACCTGCTGGTGGAAAAAATCCGTGCCTGCGGCGGCATCGACTTTTCCCTGCCCATCCTCCTAGGCTACACGGGGCTGACGGACGTGTTCCTGAAAAAATACGTGGAGGACAGCCGGGCCCTGTGGGAAAACGGAACAGACCGGCTGGATTCCACCCTCATCGGCGGCGTCATCGGCACCCACGCCGGGCCTGGGGCCGTGGCGGTGGCCTTTTTCCGCAAGAGATAAGCTCCCCCCGGGACGTCCCGGCTTTGTCCCGGGCAAAGGGCTTGCAAACCGGGACGTCCCGGGGTACAATGGAACAGGAAAGGGGTGATCGGTATGCAGCCGGGGATCATGGAGCTGGACCTGCATGGGAAAAACGCATACCAGGCCCGGGTGGCCATCGACGCCGCCCTGCGCCGGGCCGGCGGCGGGGTGTACCGCCTGCGGCTGATCCACGGCTATCACGGCGGGACGGCCCTGCGGGACCTGTGCCGGGAATACGCCGGGCACCCCCGGGTGCTGCGGCTGGTCGCCAGCCCCGGGTCCACGGACCTGGTGCTGCGGGAGTTCTGAAGGAGGGGCTTTATGAAAATCGCACAGATCCAGATGCACGTTTCCGCCGATAAGGCGGAGAACATCCGCCATGCCTGCGAACTGGTGCGCTCCGCCGGGGACATCGACCTGGCGGTGCTGCCGGAAATGTTCTGCTGCCCCTATGACAACGCCTGCTTCCGGGATTACGGCGAGCCCTTTGCCGGACCCGCCCAGCGGGCCATGTCCCAGCTGGCCCGGGAGCGGGGCATCTATCTGATCGCCGGGTCCCTGCCGGAGCTGGAGGGCCACCGGGTGTACAACACCTCCTTTGTCTATGCTCCCGACGGCACCTGCATCGCCCGGCACCGGAAGATCCACCTGTTCGACATCGACGTGGAGGGCGGCCAGCGGTTCATGGAGTCGGAGGTCCTGTCCCCGGGCCGGGAGGTCACCACCTTCGACACCCCCTGGGGGACCATGGGCCTTTGCATCTGCTTCGATATGCGGTTTCAGGAGCTGTGCCGCCTGATGGCCCTGCGGGGCGCCAGGGTGATCTTCGCCCCGGCGGCCTTCAACATGACCACCGGCCCCGCCCACTGGAAAATCCTCTTCCGGCAGAGGGCCGTGGACCAGCAGTGCTTCACCGTGGGCACCTCCCCGGCCCGGGACAAAAGCGCCTCCTATGTGGCCTGGGGACACTCCATTGTCTGCGACCCCTGGAGCCGGGTGATCCGCCAGTGCCCGTCAAGAGAGGCGGTGGCCGTTACGGAGCTGGATCTGTCCATGGTGGACAGCGTCCGGCGTCAGCTGCCCATTCTCTCCGCCCGCCGGGAGGACGTGTACCGGCTGACGGAGCTGTGATGGCCGGCTGTGTTCCGCCAAAACGCAATTGAGGTATCCGTGCCGCAGTTGGCATTTGAATACAAATTTGATTAAGAAAGGTGTGGTTTTTTATGAAGATGAATCGTGTGTGGAGGGTTCACGCTTCCTAACCCTCCGAATAAAATTTTGGAGGAAACAAAATGAAAAACCAAATCACCATCCGTGAGGCCGTCACGGAAAACGATGCTGCTGCCTTCTGGGAGCAGCTGCACGCCTATCACAAGCGGGATATTTTCACAGACTCCGACAAGGAAGATCTGGAATATTTCCTTGGTCAAGCGTATCGTGACCACATGATGAAGATCTACGGCAGGCCGCAGGATCGCTGCTTCTTCCTGTTCTTCCATCGGGGCGGACAGGATATCGGCTTTGCTATGCCGGTGATTTTCAACACGGAGGACGGCAAGTGCTTTATCATGGAGTTCTGCGTCTACCCGGAGTTCCGGGGCAGCGGCACGGGAAAAGCGTGCGCAGCAGCGCTTCTGGACTGGGCAAAAAAACACGGCGCACGTTATGCGGAGCTGAACTATGGCGGCAAGGAACGGCGGCGCCGCTTCTGGGAATCGGTGGGTTTTATCGAAAACGGTGCGGACCAATGGGGCGAACCGCTGATGCTCCTGCCCCCGGAGGAGGATGTGCCCATCACCGTGGAGCTTCTCGCCGACCCGGAGGACTGGCAGCTGAAAAAACTGGAAAACGGCTTTCTCAGGGAGATCGGCGAAGCGCCGTCAACGAAGGAAAAGCAGGAACAGCTGACCCAGGCCATCCGGGATGGGAAGATCACGTTCTTTGCGGCAAGGCGGGGCTATCGGGCAGTGGGGATGTGCAGCGTTTCCCGGTGCTTTTCCACCTTCACCTGCACAGATGTCGGGATATTCGATGACTTTTACATGGAACCTGTGTTCCGGAAAAAAGGCGCTGCCCGGCTGCTGGCACAGGCAGCGCAAGAATGGAGCAAAGAAAACGCCCTTGCCAGCCTGACCGTCACCTGCGCCCCCTGCGACGAGGGGATGTATCAGGCCCTTGGCTTTGATACCCATTTGGGCAAGGCGTTTGCACATCTGGGCTGAACCGCCCGCCGGGAGGAAGTGTACTGGCTGACGGAGCTGTGATGGCAGACAGTGTTCCGCCAAAACGCAGCAGTGAGGAGGATAAACCATGAGATTGCGCAGAGATAAGTAACAGTTTCCATAAAATTTGAATGGAGGTTACTTAATATGGAAATCAGAGAATACAAAACATACAACGAATCAGAGATTCTGCGCTTATACACGAGTGTTGGCTGGACGGCTTACACCGATCAGCCGGAGGTACTGCGTAAAGGCTTTGAGGGCTCTATGCTGACCCTTGCCGCTTATGAGGGCGATCAGCTTCTTGGCATCATTCGCACCGTGGGCGATGGGCATACCATCGTGTTTGTGCAGGACATATTGGTGTTTCCGGAGCATCAGCGAAAAGGCTTCGGCTCTGCGCTCTTACAAGCCGTTCTGAACCGATACAGCCATGTTCGTCAGATTGAGCTGGCAACGGATCACACGCCGAAAACCATTGCTTTTTACAAGTCAATGGGATTCTATGAATTGTCCGAAATCGGCTGCTGCGGATTTATGAGAGGATAGGAATAGCAGCCAAAGGCAATTGCTGGGGGGTATCCGTGCCGCCATCGGCAGCTGAATACAAACGCAAACTAATATTTGCCTTTTCCGGGATTGTGTGGTATGCTGATGCCTGCCGGTCCGTCCGGACACGGCACTATGGGAAAAGAGGGAGAGCGCATATGAAAACCTATCAGGAAATGACCCTTGCGGAACGGCAGGCGGAATACGCCGCCCTGTGCAGGACCCACCAGGAGCAGAAGGCCCTGGGCCTGGACCTGAATATGGCCCGGGGAAAGCCCGGCCGGGAGCAGCTGGACATGGTCATGGAGATGTACAACATCCCCCTGACCGCCGACGACTTCATCACCGACGGCATCGACGCCCGGAACTATGGCTATGTGGCAGGTATTCCCATCGCCCGGAGGCTGTTTGCGGACCTTCTGGGCTGCAAGCCCGGCCAGGTCATCGCCGGAGGCAACTCCTCCCTGGAGATGATGTTCGACGCCGTGTCCAAGGCGTATACCCACGGCCTGCTGCACAGCGAAAAGCCCTGGGGCAAGCTGGACAGGGTGAAGTGGATCTGTCCGGTGCCGGGATACGACCGGCATTTCAAGGTCACGGAATCCTTCGGCATGGAGCTGCTGTCCGTCCCCATGACGGAGACCGGCCCCGACATGGACCGGGTGGAGCAGCTGATCCGGGACCCGGAGGTCCGGGGTATGTGGAACGTGCCCAAATACTCCAACCCCACGGGCATCACCTATTCCCTTGAGACCATCCACCGGCTGGCCGCCATGAAGCCCGCCGCGCCGGACTTTATGCTCATGTGGGACAATGCCTACTGCGTCCACGAGCTGGAGGGGGATTTTGAGCCCTTCCCGGACATTCTGTCCCTGTGCGCGGAGTACGGCAATGGCGACATGGTGTATGAGTTTGCCTCCACCAGCAAGATCACCTTCCCCGGGGCGGGTATCGCCTGCGGCGCGGTCAGCGAGGCCAACGTGGAATACTTCAAGAATCTGCTGAACATCCAGATCATCAGCTACGATAAAATGAACCAGCTGCGCCACGTCCGGTATCTGAAGGATAAGGAGACTACCCTGGCGCTGATGCGGCGTCACGCGGCCATTCTGGGGCCTAAGTTCCGCACCGTGGAGGACGAGCTGGACCGCCACCTGGCCCCCTGGGGCATCGCCAGCTGGAGCCACCCCAAGGGCGGCTATTTCGTCAGTCTGGACGCCATGCCCGGCACCGCCAGGCGGGCGCTGGAGCTGTGCCGGGACGCCGGGGTCACCATGACCGCCGCCGGGGCCACCTTCCCCTACGGCGTGGACCCCCAGGACAGCAACATCCGCATTGCCCCGTCCCTGCCGCCGGTCCACGAGCTGGAGCAGGCCATCGCCATTCTGTGCGACTGCCTGCGCATGGCGGCTCTGGAAAAGCTGGGCGTCTGAACCGGGCCTCAGCCCGAAAAAAACGGCCGCACCCTGACGGGTGCGGCCGAAGCACGTCAACCATACGAAAGAAGCACGTTAAAGAAGGTCGGAGCATCACATGAACAAGAAAGCGCTTGCCAGCGGTGTCCGACCGCACCGGCCATAACTTCGGCAACGTGAAGATCGCCTTCGACGTGGGCTGCGTGGTGCTGGCGGCATAAATATCGCAAAAATGGCGTGCGCCGGGGCGCACGCCATTTCTTATTGCTCCATTTCCCGGGTAAGCTCCTGGTCCAGATGCACCGCGCCATAGAGGTTCTTGGCGCTGCACCCGGCCCGGCCGCCGCCGGCACAGGCGCAGGCGCACGCACAGGCGCAGCTGCTGGCGCAGGCGCAGTGTCCCCCGCCGCCGAAGCCGCTGCTGCCGAAGCCGCCTCCCCGGCTGCCGCCGCCGAAGCCGCCGCTGCGGGGCGGTTTCGGTCTTTCCCGGGTACCGTGGGAGCCGGGCCGGGGCCGCCCGTCCGGCCCCGCCGGATACCACAGGCCGCTGACGAACACATAGTGGGTACCGAAGCCGCCCCGATATCCGTCGGAGGCCGCCGCCACCCTGACGATAAGGAACACCACCAGCAGCAGGATCGCCAGTCCCGCCAGACCCAGGCCGCTGTCGTCCTGGTAATCCGGGTCATATCCCGGGTCGTACCCCGGGTCGTTGTCCTGGGGCAGGTTGTCCCGGCTGCCCTCCTGGGCCAGCTGGGCGGGCCAGCTGTCGTACCGGACGGTAAAGTCCAGCTGCTGGCCGTGGTCCAGGTCCGTCAGGACCGCCGCATGGTCCCCGCCGGTATTTCCCAGGGAGTCCACGCCGTCCACCCCCGCCGGATCGTGCCAGGTCAGGGTCATCTGCCCCACCCGGGCCTCGTTGAACCAGCCGGGGGTATAGACATACTCCACGGAGCCGTCGGCCCCCAGGGTGTACATATACTCCTGGACCCAGCTGTAGGAGAACCGGAAGGTCTCCCCGTCGTCATAGTCCCGGTTGAAGTACACATACATATAGCTGTTGTCGAAGCTCAGGCGGTCGATGTTGTCCGTCAGGGCCTGCTCCTGGCGGATGCTGCCGTTGGGCACGCCGATCTTCACCCAGCTCACCGGCCCCTCCGCCAGCACCGTCCATTCCAGGGTCACCTGGATCCGCAGACTGCCGTCCTGGGTGTTGGGGGTCACGTCCACGTCATAGGACTCGATGCGGTCCAGGTCCTGGGCGAAGGCCGTATGTACCGGCCCCAGGGCCAGCACCAGACACAGGCACAGCAGCGCCCGGCACAGAATTTTCCGCATGGTCAGCATCCCCCTTCCTGCCGCAGCTGGCAGATATGCTCCATTTTGGCGCTTTCCGCCCGGATGCGGCGGCATGGCTCGCCGTCCCAGATACCGCTCCAGTCGTCGGTCAGCAGGTTCCCCAGGCCCGGCCCCTCCAGCCAGCTCTGGCAGGGCAGCACCGTGCCGTCCGGGGCCAGGGCCATGTTGGACAGGCACGCCCCGCAGCTGGGGATCAGGTGCAGGCCCATGTCCCGGAGGACCTCCTCCGGCAGCCAGCCGGGGCTGGTGAAGTCCAGCTCCATGCCCAGGCCGTGGGCCGTTTCCGCCGCCCGGCGGAGGATGTCCGTCAGCTCCTCTTGGCTCAGCCGGGTGGCCCGGCTCTCCTCCCCGGCGGCGGAGCCGGTGGGGATCAGCCCGGAGCAGGTGACATACCGGACGCCCAGACTATGTACAAGCCGCAGCGTGGCGCTGTAATCCCGGTTCAGGCTGCAAAGGGGGGTATTCACCGACACGATCAGCCCCGCCGCCGCGGCATTGCGGATGCCCTGCACCGTGTCGTCGAAGCCCTCCGCCCCCACCAGGGCGTTGTGAACGGCGGCATCGGCGGCGTACAGCGTCACCTGCACGCTGTCCAGGCTGGCCTCAAACAGCCTGCGGCACAGCTCCCGCGTCAGCAGGCGGCCGTTGGTGTTCAGCCGGGTAACGAACCACTGGGCCGCCTCCACCAGCTCCGGCAGGTCCGGCCGCAGGGTGGGCTCCCCGCCGGTGAAGGTCACCTGGGGGATGTTGGCCCGGCGCAGCTTCTCCAGAAGGGACTTCCACTGGTCCGTGGTCAGCTCCGGCGTTTCCCCCAGGGTCTGCCCGGCGGCGTAGCAGTGCAGGCACTTCTGGTTGCAGTGCCACCGGCCCTCCCGGGTCATGGCGCTGATCATCAGGTCCATCCGGTGGGGGGCGGACATCCGCCCGGCGTATTCGCCCAGGGAGAGGGCTCCCACCTCCGCCGGAGGCTCCTGCCCCCGGGCGATGGCCACAATGCTCCGGAGCATCAGCTCCAGGTCCCCCAGCAGAACGGCTTTCCCGGTGCCGGGATAGGTGCGGCGGGTGGCCTTCACCGCCGCCAAAAGCATGGACTGCCAGTCCTGCTCTCCGATCTCCCGGCCGCTCCAGGGCTCCAGCTGGTCCATGAAATTGGCCAGCAGGATGGCCCAGCTCAGATTCAGGGGCACCAGCTGCGCCCCGTTCAAAAGCAACAGAAACGGGTCGGCGGGGTCCTCCGTCCGGGGCGGGATCATGTGGATGCGCACCACGCCGGGACCCCGGGGGTCGATGGTGATGTGGCGCACATAGTCCAGGCGGCTGCGGCGATACCGCCGTTCCAGCCAGGTCATTTTTGCCATATTGCGTCTCCTTTTATGGGTAATGGGTTCGTGGGGTTCCGGGAATCGTTCCGTTCCTACGCGGCAGGGCACATGGGCCCTGCCCTACGGGATATTCTATCGGCACACGCCTTGTAGGGCGGGGCCCGCGTGCCCCGCCGTTGACCGGCGATTCTTCGGTGCTTACACCGTAGGGGCGTAGGCTCTGCCCCGCCCCGAAAATCCTTGCGTATCCGGAACAGGTGAAACGGATTGCCGCGTCGCTTCGCTCCTCGCAATGACACCGCAGGAAGAATTTTTCCCGGTTCCAATTCTGCCGGACCAACATAGGAATCTGCACCGACAAACGCGGCGGCGCGGGAAAACCCCGCGCCGCCGGAATGGTCTGTTTTTTTACTTGGCCACGGCGTCCTTCAGGGCCTTGCCGGCCTTGAAAACGGGGGTCTGGGAAGCGGGGATCTCGATGGTCTCCTTGCTTCTGGGGTTGCGGCCGGTGCGGGCAGCGCGCTTCTTCACCTCGAAGGAGCCGAAGCCCATGAGCTGCACCTTCTCCTCCTCATGCAGGGCGGCGGTGATGGTGCCCAGGGTGGCGGCGATGACAGCCTCGGTGTCCTTCTTGGACATGCCGGTCTTTTCCGCCACGGCGGCGATCAGTTCGGTCTTATTCATGATAGTCCTCCTAAAAATTTTCCTTGGTCAAAATCTATCCCAAAGCGATGAATATCGCATCAGAAACCTGGGTCAGACGGGAGCCGCCTTACTTGGCGGCGTTCCACAGGCCGGTCATTTCCTCCAGGGTCAGGTCCGACACGCTGACGCCCCGGTCCCGGGCCCCCTGCTCCACCGCCCCATAGCGGCGGATGAACTTTTCACAGGCGGCGTTCAGGGCGTCCTCCGGGTCCACCCCGGCAAAGCGGGCGGCCTTCACGGCGGCAAACAGCACGTCCCCCAGCTCCTCGGCCACGTTGGCGCCGTCCTGCACCGCCTGGTGCAGCTCGCCCACCTCCTCGTCCAGCTTGGACAGGGCCCCCTGGATATCCGGCCAGTCGAAGCCGTCGGCGGCCGCCTTATTCTGGAGCTTTTCCGCCCGCCACAGGGCAGGCAGGGACCGGGCCACGCTGTCCATGGCCTGGGTGGTGGTGCGCTGGTGCTTCTCCCGGCGCTTGATGGCGTCCCAGCTGACCAGCACCGACTGGGCGTCCTTTTCCGGCTCCGCGCCGCCGAACACATGGGGGTGGCGGAAGATCAGCTTCTTCACCACGCCGTCCACCACGTCCTCCATGGTGAACCGGCCCCGCTGGCGCTCGATGTCCGCATGGAACACCACCTGCATCAGCACGTCCCCCAGCTCCTCTTTCAGCAGGTCCGCGTCGTCCCGGTCGATGCCCTCGGCAGCCTCATAGGCCTCCTCCAGCAGTCCCCGGCGGATGGATTGGTGGGTCTGCACCTGGTCCCAGGGGCAGCCCTCCGGCGAGCGGAGCACCCGGATGATCTCCAGCAGGTCGTCGTAGTCGTATCGCGCTTTCTCCTTAAAATGTACCATATTCCCGCTCCTATTGCAAGTCCTCTTATCGGCAAAATAGCCTGGTGAGGCTGTTTTTCGTGAAAAATGTACGGAATTTTCGTCTATTTCAGCCGCAGCCAGCGGACAAGACGCTCCCCGCCGGGCAGGGCCATGGCCTCCTCCCGGCCCACGGCCCCCAGCAGCAGCGCCGCCCCGGCGTAGATCACCGCCGCCAGAGCCACCGCCAGCAGGGTGGCCAGACCCCCGGGCAGCAGGTCTGCCAGCAACCGGCGGAGCCACCATGCCGCCGCTCCCATCCCCAGGGCCGCCAGCCCCGGCCGGGAAAATACCCGGAAATAATCGGGCCTTTCCGGCACATACCGGGCGATGGCCCCCAGGTTCAGCACCGTGATCAGGGCATAGCAGCACAGGGTGCTCACCGGCAGGCCCTGGATGCCGTAATCGGGGTTGGAGATCATCAGATAGTTCAGGGCGATCTTCAGCCCGCCCCCGGCCAGCAGGCTCCACAGGGGGACTTTTTCCCGGCCATAGGCCTGCAAAATCCCGTTGGACAGGGCCATCAGGCACACAAAAATGCTGCCGACGCCCAGAATTTCCAGGTGATACGCCGCGGCCTCCAGGGTGGCCGCCCCCTTGGCGGGGTACAGCAGCTCCAGAATGGGCCGGGCCAGAACGCTGAGTCCCACCCCCGCCGGCAGGGCCAGCAGGGCCGTCAGCCGGAAGGCGGCGGCGGTGTGCCGCCCGGCGGCGGACCGGTCCCCCCGGGCCAGAGCCGCCCCGATGGCGGGGATCAGGCTGATGGTCAGGGGATAGATAAACGCCGCCGGAAGGGCAAACAGATTCCCGGCATAGCTGTAGGTCCCGTAGAGGCCGGCGGCCTCCGGCTCCGTCAGGCCCCAGGAGGTCTGCAGGATGCCCATGGTGATGGACTGGTCCAGCAGGTTGATCACCGACAGGCTCACGGAGCCCACGGTGATGGGCACCCCGATGGCCAGCAATTGGCGCAGAATATCCCGGCTCTGTCCCGGGTCGTCCCGGCCCTTGTCCCGGGACAGATGGGTCAGTGTCCACACGGTCAGGGCCAGCAGGGACAGAATCACCCCCGCCGTGACCCCGGCGATGGCACCGGCGGCGGCTATGTGGGAGGGGTACCCCTGCCGCAGCAGCCACCAGGCAAGACCCAGGCCCACCACCAGCTTGCTGGCGGATTCGATGACCTCGCTGGCGGCGGTGGGCCGCATATCGCCCAGGCCCTGGGTATAGCCCCGGATCACCGACACCAGACACACGCACAGCACCGCCGGAGACAGCACCCGGATGGCGTCCTCCGCCTGGGTGTTGTGCATCCACCCGGCCAGGTCCCCGGCCAGGAAGAACATCAGGCCGCTGCTGAGAAGCCCCAGCAGCAGAAACAGCCGGAAGGCCACGGAGACGATGCGCCGTCGCCGGTTCACCCGGCCCAGAGCCTCCGCCTGGGACACCAGCCGGGAAAGGGCCAGAGGAAGCCCGGCGGTGGACACCATCAGCAGCAGGTTATAGATGTTATAGGCGGCGTAGAAATAGTTCATGCCCTGCTCGTCCAGCAGGTTCCCCAGAGGGATCTTGTACAGGGCCCCGATGGCCTTGGTAACAAGCATGGTGACCGTCAGCAGGGCGGCGCCCCCTAAAAATGACTGCTTCCCCCTGGTCATGGACCCTCCTCATTTCACTTCTTCATATTTTCATGGAATGCCCGGAAGGCCGACAGGTTCTCGGCGATCTTTTCGGGCCGCTGGATATACTCCGTGGGGTATTTGGCGTGGAACACCCGCTGGATGCGGCCCCGGACCGGGTCCACCATCTTGGTGGAGCCGCCTGCCCCCAGGGAGAGGATGCTGTGCAGCTCCTCCATGATGTAAATATTATACAGCCCCTGGGCTCCGGATATGCACCAGCCCACGTTTTCAAAGCTGCCGGACATATACTTCTGGCGATAGAGATAGTACGGAGAGAATCCGGCGGCGCGGAGGGTGGGGTCGGCATAGTCCAGCATCCGGGCCACGTCCTCCGCCGTGGGGATGGGCAGCCCCTCCAGCAGGATGCGGCTGCCCTTTTTCAGGCTCAGGGTATGGACGGTGATGTTGTCGGCCCCGAAGGTCAGGCATTTGTCCAGGGTCCGGCGGAAGCCCTCCGGCGTGTCGGCAGGAAGCCCGGCAATCAGGTCCATGTTCACATGGGGAAAGCCCATGGAGGCGGCCAGGGCCATGGTGTCCTCAATGTCCCGGGCGGTGTGGCGGCGGCCGATGGCCCGGAGCACTTCATCCTCCAGGGACTGGGGATTGACGCTGATGCGGTCGCCCCCGTGGTCCAGCAGCACCTGGAGCTTTTCCCGGGTGATGGTGTCGGGCCGGCCGGCCTCGATGCAGTATTCCGCGCAGCCGGACAGGTCGAAGCTGCGGTTCAGGTGGGTCAGCAGCCGGTCCATCTGCCGGGCCGACAGGGTGGTGGGGGTGCCGCCGCCCATATAGAAGGACTTGATGCGCAGGCCCGTCTCCCGCACCATTTGGGCGGCGTCGGTGATCTCCCGGCACAGCACCTCTAAATACGGCTCCATCAGCCCCAGGGACTTTTCCACCGACTGGGACACGAAGCTGCAATAGGCGCAGCGGGTGGGGCAGAAGGGGATGCCGATATACAGGGAGATGTCCTCCGGGCGCAGGTCCGCCTTGGCCCGCAGGCCCTCCTGGGCGGTCTCCACCGCCAGGCGGCGGCGGGAGGGGGAGACATAGTAGGTGTCCCCCAGAATGCGGCTGACCTGGGCGGGAGTCTTTCCCTGCTCCAGCAGACGGGCCGCCAGCTTGCCGGGGCGGATGCCCGTCAGCGCCCCCCAGGCCGGGGTCAGGCCGGTGATGCTTCGGGCAGCCTTGAAGAAGCTGAGCTTCACGGCCTTCTGCCGCAGGCGCTCCCGCTCATACTCGTCCGTCACGTCCCGCAGCAGGGCCCGGGAGGTCCCCCGGCCCAGCCTGCCGCCATAGGCGATCTCGGTGACGGCGGTGGCGTATACCGGACCCTGGTGCAGGTCCACCCGGGCCCAGTTGTCCTCCCCCGGCTCCGGCTCCTGATACACGGGCCGCTCCTCCGGGAAAAAGGCCAGCAGGCTCTGCTCCACCGCGTAGCGGTCGTCATGACCGCGAAAAACCAGTTTCATAGCCCCGCCCCTTACTTCATGCCCTGGCGGACATAGGGATTCACCCGGCGCTCATAGTCCAGGGTGGTGGGCTGGTCGTGGCCGGGGTAGACCCGGTAGGACCCGGGCAGATTCCCCAGGCGGGCCAGGGATTGCAGCATCTCCCGATAGTCGCCGCCGGCGAAGTCCGTCCGGCCGCAGGAGCAGCGGAACAGGGTGTCGCCGGAGAAGATCACATCCCCCACCACCAGGCACACGGAGCCCTTGGAGTGGCCCGGAGTTTCCAGCACGGTGACAGTCAGGCTCCCCAGGGTCAGGGTGTCGCCGTCGTGATAGTACCGCTGGTTGTGCTCCGGCAGCCGGGAAAACACCAGCTCCATGTCGCCCCGGCGGCCGTCCACCACGTCCTTTTCGTTGATGTACACCGGCAGGTCCGGGTACTGCTCCAGAATGGGGCGAACGGCGGTGGTGTGGTCAAAGTGACCGTGGGTCAGCAGGATATACTGCAATTGGCAGCCGGACCTGGCCACCATGTCCAGCACCCGGGGGGCCTCGTCGCCGGGGTCGATCAGGGCGCAGACCCCTGCCGTCTCGTCGCTCAGCAGGTAGCAGTTGGTCATAATGGGGCCCACCATAATGGAATCAATTTTCATGGGTTCAACCTCCTGTTCAGGATAAAAGCGGGCGGACAGCGGCGTCCGCCCGGAAGAATGTGGAATACGTTACGCATTCAGCTGGTCCGTGTCCACCACCAGGGTCAGGGGGCCGTCGTTGACGGACTCCACCAGCATCTCGGCACCGAACTCGCCGGTTTCGGTGTGGATGCCCTTTTCCCGGCACAGGGACACGAACTTTTCATACAGGGGGATGGCCACCTCCGGCCGGGCGGCAGCCAGGAAGTCCGGGCGGCGGCCCTTGCGGCAGTTGCCGTACAGGGTGAACTGGGATATCACCAGAATTTCACCGTTGACGGTTTCCAGACCACGGTTCATCTTGCCGTCCTCATCCTCGAAGATCCGCAGTCCCGTCAGCTTGTCCGCCAGCTTCACGGCCTGGGCCTCGGTGTCGTCATGGGTGATGCCCAGCAGGATCAGAAAGCCGGGGCCGATCTGGCCGATGGTTTTGCCGTCCACGGATACGGAGGCGCTTTTCACGCGGGTCAGCACTGCTCTCATGGTAATATAATCTCCTTTTCGGTTAATATATTGTGTTTTTTTCTCAGCCCGCCGGGCGGGTGACCCGCATGACGCCGGAAATCTGCTCGATGCGGCGCATGACGGTTTTCAGCTGCTGGCTGCTGGACACGTCGGTATCCAGGGTGATCAGGGCGAAGCCGTCGGGGGTGGAGCGGGCGTTCATGGAGGCCACATGGGTCTTGGTGGAGGAGAGCACCGTGGAGATATCCACGATGAGGTTGATGCGGTCCTTGGCCACCACCTGGAGGGTGGTGCGGAAGGTGCCCTCCACGTCCTCGGCCCAGGACACCTTGATCCAGCGGCCCTCCTCGTTGGGACTCCGGCGGGCCGGGTCGGCGTTGGGACAGTCCTTCCGGTGGACGGACACCCCGTAGCCCTTGGTGATGAAGCCCACGATGTCATCCCCGGGGACGGGGGTGCAGCACTTGGAGAACTTCACCAGGCAGTTGCTGAGGCCCTCCACAATGATGCCCTTTTCGCTGTGGGTGCGCTTGGGCACGGCGGGGCGGGTGGCATCGGGGCGGCCTTCCAGCGGCACCTCCGCCTGGCGCTCCTCCTGGTGCTGGTGGAGAATGCGCTGGATATCCTCCCGGATGCGGCCGATGACCTTCAGGCTGCTGATGCCCCCGTAGCCGATGGCGGCGTACAGGTCGTCCAGGCTCTTATAGGTGAGCTTTTTCAGGATGCCGGGGAGGTTTTCGTCGTTGGTAAGCTCCTTCAAAGACACGCCGCAGCGCTTCAGCTCCGACTCGAAGGAGGCCCGGCCTGTGACCACGTTTTCGTCCCGGCGCTCCCGCTTGAGCCACTGGCGGATCTTGGACCGGGCGTTGCTGGACCGGGCGATCTTCACCCAGTCCCGGCTGGGACCGTGGGCGGACTGGGAGGTGACCACCTCCACGATGTCGCCGTTTTTCAGGCGGCAGTCGAAGGGCACGATGCGCCCGTTGACCTTGGCGGCCACCATGTGGTTGCCCACGGCGGAGTGGATGTTATAGGCAAAGTCGATGGGGGTGGCCCCGGCGGGCAGGTTGATGACGTCTCCCCGGGGGGTGAACACAAACACCTCGTCGGCGAACATGTCCACCTTCAGGGAGTGGATGAACTCCTCGGCGTCGGCCCCCTCCTGATTCTCCAGCAGGCGGCGGACCCACTCATACCGGCCCTCGTCGCCGCCGCCCTGGCCGTTCTGCTTATACTTCCAATGGGCGGCGATGCCGTATTCGGCCACCTCGTGCATCTCCTTGGTGCGGATCTGCACCTCGAAGGGGATGCCGTTCTGGCCCATAACGGTGGTGTGAAGGCTTTGGTACATGTTGGGCTTGGGAGTGCCGATATAGTCCTTGAACCGGCCCAGCACGGGCTTGTACAGGTCGTGGATGATGCCCAGAACGTAATAGCAGTCGGACACCGTGTCCACGATGACCCGGAAGGCGAACAGGTCATACACGTCGTCCAGGGACTTGTTCTGGGTGTACATCTTGCGATAGATGGAGTAGGGGTGCTTCATGCGGCCATAGACATAGCCGTCGATATGGGCCTCCTCCAGGCGCTGGGTGATCTGGTCGTGGATGGAGGACATGAAGCCGTCGTACTCCGTGGCCTTCTCGTCCAGGGCGTCCACGATCTCCCGGTAGCTGATGGGGTCCAGGTATTTCAGGGACAGGTCCTCCAGCTCCCACTTCATCTTCTGCATGCCCAGGCGGTGGGCGATGGGGGCGTAGATCTCCAGGGTCTCGAAGGACTTCTGCTTCTGCTTCTCCGGGGTCTGGTACTCCATGGTGCGCATGTTGTGGAGCCGGTCGGAGACCTTGATGAGGATCACCCGGATGTCCTTGGACATGGCCAGCAGCATTTTCCGGAGGTTCTCCATCTGCTCCTGGGCCTTGGAGGTATAGTGGACCCGGGTCAGCTTGCTGACCCCCTCCACCAGGTCCGCCACCGTGGGGGAGAACTGCTTGGCGATGTCCTCATGGGTGGCGGAGGTATCCTCAATGGTGTCGTGGAGCAGGGCGGCCTCGATGGACTCGGAGTCCAGGTGCAACTCCTCGGCCACGATCTGGGCCACGGCCAGGGGGTGGGTCACAAAGGGTGAGCCGTCCTTGCGCAGCTGGCCCTGGTGGGCGGCGGCGGCAAATTCATAGGCGGCCCGGATCTTGTCGAAGCTGGCGGTGGGGTTATAGGCCCGCACTGTGTCCTCCAGGCGTTGATAGCGTTCTTCCATTGTCATAAGCGTCCCCCTCCTCGTGATGCGTCCAGCGCCTGATGCAGGCGCAGCAGATATTCCGAACGGTCCAGGGCTACCTTCTTGCCCTGGCTGGTAAGATGCAGGCTTATGCTGTCGCCCAGGCGGCGGCACTGCAACAGGCCCCGCTCCCGGAACACCTCCAGGCACAGCACCGTCCGCAAAAAGGGCTCCGCCCCCCGCAGCGCCCCGGACAGCCGCCGCAGCAGCGGCAGATAGTCCGTTTCCAGTCCGTCGGGGGGCACCGCGTGCTGCAGGGCCCGCCACAGGCTCACGCACTGGTCCCGGGAGGGCAGCAGGCGCACGGCGTCCCGGGGACGCAGCTCGTCCCCCCGCAGGCAGCGGTCCACCAGCTCCAGGGACTCCTCCTCCCGGGTGCTGCCGGTAAGGGAGGGACGGATATCCACCATCTGCATCTGGACGGTGCGGCTGCTGCGGAACTCGTTGATCTGAAGATAGAAGGCGGCGTCCACCCGATCGCCGGGAGCCACGCCGCAGGTCTGGGCCACGGCGGAAAAGAAGATGCCGTCAAACTGGGCGCTGCCCTTGGTCAGGCGCAGCTTCAGGTGCCGGTTCTGGCCCACGTTCTGAAGCCGATCCAACGTGGCGCCCCGCAGGCAGAACACCGGCCGGGCGTTGCCCGCCCCGTAGGGCTCCAGGGCGTCCAGGGCCTCCACCTCCGCCAGGGTCACCCGGCCCGCCTGGCCGATGGGCACGTCCACCTGCAGGCAGGACACCGGGGCCTTGCCGCCCCGGAACCGGCTGGCGTATTGGTTCATCCGCTGCCGGAAGGCGGGGATGTTCTTTTCTTCAATGGTAAAGCCCGCCGCCAGCTCATGGCCGCCGAAGCCCAGCAGCAGGTCGGAGCAGGACTCCAGGGCGGCGAACAGGTTGAACCCGCCCCAGCTGCGGCAGGATCCCTTGCCGGTGCCGCCGGACAGGTGGATCATAAAGCTGGGACAGGCGTATTTTTCCGAAAGGCGGGAGGCCACGATGCCCACCACCCCCTGGTGCCAGGTGTCGGAGGCCAGTACCAGGGCGCTGCGCTCCTGGGGCGGGGTCTCCTCGATCTGTTCCACGGCCTGGGAGTAGATCTCCTGCTCCACGGCCTGGCGCTCCCGGTTCAGGGCGCACAGCTCCCGGGCCAGGTGCTCCGCCCGGTGGGGATCGGTGCACAGCAGCAGGTCCGCCGCCATGTCCGCCGCGCCCATGCGCCCGGCGGCGTTGATGCGGGGGGCCAGGACGAAGCCGATCTGCACGGAGGTGACGGTTTTGTCGGACAGGCCCGCCTCGTGCAGCAGGGCGTGGAGGCCGATGAAGTCCGACCGGCTGATGGACGCCAGGCCCCGGGACACGATGGTGCGATTTTCGCCGGACATCTGCATCACGTCGGCCACGGTGCCGATGGCGGCCAGGGTGCAGTAGCGGGACAGCAGGGCCTCCTCCCGGCTCTCGCCCCCCAGGGCCAGCACCAGCTTCAGCGCCACGCCGCACCCGGCCAGGTGCTTGAAGGGATAGCCGCAGCCGGGCCGGTGGGGGTCCACCACGGCGCAGGCCGGGGGCAGCTCCTCCTTGCACTCATGGTGGTCCGTCACCACCACGTCCATGCCCAGGGAGTTGGCGTAGGCCACCTCCTCCACGCCGGTGATGCCGCAGTCCACCGTTACCAGCAGGCGGACCCCCTGCCCATGCAGGGACAGGATGGCGTCCCTTCCCAGGCCGTAGCCATCCTCGATGCGGCGGGGGATATAGTGCACCACGTCGCCGCCCCGGGACAGGAGATAGTCCACCAGGATCACCGTGGCGGTGATGCCGTCCACGTCATAGTCGCCGAAAACGGCGATCTTTTCCCCGTCGGCCAGGGCGCGGCTCACCCGCTGGGCGGCCTTGTCCATGTCCTTCATCAGAAAGGGGGAATAGGGCAGGTCCCGGTCCCGCTCTAAGAAGGCGGCGGCCTCCTCCGGGGTGGTGATCCCCCGGGAAGCCAGCACCGAGGACACCAGATAGGGGTACCCGGCCCCGGTGAGCCGGTCCACTGCCCCGGCGGGCAGCTCCGGTATGCTCCACTGCTGATATTTCATGACAGGACACCCCTTTCCCGGTACTGCAAATAATATTTTATTATAGCAAACACCGAATGACTTGACAAGGGGCGAACGTTGGATTTTCGGGGATTTTGCCAGCCGGTGTGCGCCTGCGGGAGACAGCCGGAAACCCGGACCTATAAAACGGACACATCCGGATAGAAAACCCGCCTATCCCCGAAGGGCATACCGGCGTAGAATAGACGCATATACCGCGCCGGTATGCTGAGGGCTTGACAAAAAACGACAGCCGTGATAGAATATCCTCACAATCCAAGGGGTGCTGGCGCAAGCCGGCTGAGATGAGACGTATCGCCGTCCGGTCCCTCGAACCTGATCCGGGTAATGCCGGCGTAGGAATGCGACTATATGGCTTTTGTTTCCGCATTGCCACGCCTCCAGGGCCCGCGATGCGGTTATTTTTTCAAAGAGGAGAAATCACACATGAAAATCAACAAGACCCGCATGATCTGTGAGGCTGCCATCTTCATCGCCATGGCGGAGATCCTGAGCCTGATCAAGCTCTATGAGTTCCCCAACGGCGGCTCCATCACCCTGGAGATGCTGCCCATCATCCTGTTCGCCGCCCGGTATGGCTGCGGCTGGGGCTCCCTGGCGGGCCTGGTGTACGGCACCATCACCTACCTCATCGGCAACAAGTTCTCCATTGACTGGACCACCATTCTCTGCGACTACTTCATCGCCTTTGTGGCACTGGGCTTTGGCGCGGGCCTGCTGTCCCGCCGCAAGTGGAGCGTTTACTATGGCACGCTCATCGGCGGCGTGCTGCGCTTTTTGGCGCATTTCCTCATCGGCGTCTTTGTGTGGGGCAAGTGGATGCCCGACACGTTCCTCGGCAAGCCCATGACCAGCCCCTGGATCTACTCCCTGATCTATAACGGAAGCTACATGCTGCCCAGCATCGTCCTGTGCCTGGTGGTGTTTGCCCTGCTGTATAAGCCGCTGCGGAAGTATTTCACGTCGGCAGACCTGCTGGCGGCGTGACGTCTCTTACCCTCTCCGGGGGCGGGCCAAACCGCCCCCGGAAAATTTTTTTAGAAACCGGAAAAAAAGTGTTGACAAACGCCGGAAAACGAGTATAATAAATTTTGTTCGTCAGGAACATAGCGGGATTGTGTAAAGGTAGCACAGCGGACTCTGACTCCGTATGTGAGGGTTCGAATCCTTCTCCCGCTGCCAAGAAAACTCTCAGCTTATGCTGGGAGTTTTTTCTTTTGCTATGGTTCTGTCATAGGGATTCGGACCCTCACAGAAATTCAATCCGGGCGCAGCTCCCGGCGCTTGCGCCGGGGGTTCGAATCCTTCTCCCGCTGCCAAAAAGGCTCTCAGCAGAAGCTGAGAGCCTTTTCTTTTTTCGGAAATTATTTACCCTCAGGTTACATTTTCAAGGAGAACCGGGGCGGCAGACGATTTCGTCTGCCGCCCCTGTTTTATTATCAGTACCCCGCCCCCCGGGCGATGATCTGGGCCCACAGCACCGGCCCCACGGCGCCGGTGGGGTCGATGCCCAGCTGCCGCTGCAGGGCCAGCACGGCGGCCTGGGTCCCCCGGCCGAAAATGCCGTCCTCCGCCACGGTGGGAATATCCGGGTCCCGGGCCGCTATGCGGTTCAATTGCTGCTGCAGAAGCAGCACCGCATCCCCCCGGTCCCCCAGCACGATGAACCGCCCGGGGTAAATTTCCCCGGCAAACTGCCGGTAATCCTCCGGCAGGTCCCCCAGCACGTCCTCATAGGCCCGCCGCAGGGCGTTCCAGGTGTCCCGGCCCACCACCCCGTCGGTGGTCAGGCCCGCATAGCTCTGGAAGGCATACACGGCGTCCAGCATCTCCTGGTCAAAGACATCGCTGAGCCGGATGGCCGGCAGCTCCGGCAGGAAATACCCCAGAAAAGCCAGGAAAAACCGCACCGTCCGCACCGCCAGGCCGCTGTCCCCCAGCCGCAGGGCCTCGGTATACTGCCGCTGCACCTCGGAGATGGTCAGCCCCTCGCCGGACAGCTCCGACAGGCCCTTGACGCCGTTATAGATCTGCTTGATCTTGTACCAGGTGGCCTTGCCCACGACGCCGTCCGGGGTCAGGTTGAAGATCTGCTGGAAGGACTTCACCGCCTCCTCCATGGGCACATCGAACACCGTGGACGGCTCCGGGATCTCCGGAATGGCCGGATAGTTCCGGCGGATGCGGCTCAATTGCCGCTGGAGAAGCAGCACATCGTTGCCCACGTCCCCCCGGCGCAGAGGCCGCCCGGGATAGGAGGGCACGTTCCCCCCTACCGGGGCGTTGAACACAATGCTGATGTCCCCTCCGTAGTAGTATTGCAGAATCTCATAGGGGTTCATGCCGTCCCGGGCCAGGTCCACACTGCCCCACTGAGACAGTCCCCCGCACTGGGTCCGCACTCCGTCGCAGAACTGGGCAAACAGCGGCTCCACGCTGCCCTGCCGGACGATATAGTTGTTGAAGCTGTCGTCCACGATCTGGCTGATGTTCTCGAAAACGTCGCCGCCGTCCACATAGGCCTGGTCATACTGGGTGGTGCTGGTGATGTCATAGTCGTACCCCCGGGTGCGGTAATACTCGGTATACACCCGGTTCAGGGCATAGGAGATCTGGGCCAGGATGTTGGCCCGAATGGCACTCTCCGGCCAGGTGGGGTAAATTTCGTGGGAGGCCACGTTCTTGATATAGGCGGCAAAGGGCACCTCCACGTTCCGGGCCGAGGACCCCGGCGGGCCCAGGTGTACGGTAATGGTCTCCGGGACCACAGGCGTTGCAGGCATAGCGCTCCCCCCTTATATCACCGGCTCCAGCATCACCGGCAGAATGGATTCGATGCGGGCATACACCGTGACCTCCCGGTCCTCCTGGGGCACGAACAAGGGGTGCCGCACCGACACCAGGTAACCGGTGCCGCTGATGGACGCGGTGTCCGGCGCCTGGGACCAGGCGGCGGGCAGGGCCGGCAGGGCGATGCCCTGAACGATACCCGATTCATCGGTCAGCCCCCGGTAAAACGTGTGGGTCTGGCCCCCGAACCGCCGGTATACCTCCACCCTTGCCCCGGCTACCGGAAATGTCCCGCCGCCGGAAGCCACCTGCACCCGCAGGCTCCCCTGGTCGGGGTGGGCCTGCAAAAACGTGGACAGGGGCACATGCTGAGAAAAATCGGACATAGACATACATCCTTTCCTGGAAACTTCCCCTCAGTATATGCCCCCGTCCCGGAAAAAATACGTCTTTTTTCTGTGTAGATTTGTAAAATACAAGGTTGCCAACTCTGTGTTTTTTTGCTATAATTCCAACAGATACGTCAATATACCCGAAAATTGGAATTTTCCGGTAATTTCATTCTTCCCATAGCGCAGTGAATGGATTTGAAGGGAGATACATGTATGAGAAATCCGTATTTGAAGGAAATGAATATTTTCATGGCACTGCACTGGAAGGATACATTGGAAGCTAACGGTTTCTTTGCCCTTCGTGACTTCACTGAATGGGTTCGCGTGGTGAATAGAAATGTCATGCAGATCATCCTTTGTTCTGGATATACACTGCCAGAAATTCTCTTTTACTCCCAGACTCTGTCAGAGTACATGTGGTGCAATTATCGCAGCCAGATGAATATGACATCCTATTCGGGAAATTTTTATCGGAATGCCAGTGTGCAATATGATGAGAACTGTCGTTATATATGCACAAATAATGATTTAAATATGCAGTTGCAGTACACGATTGAAACATTGAACACGATCCATACAGCCCAGGATATTTTATCTTATCCCCATGAAAGAGAACTCGTTTTTCATAGGCGGCCTTGCCTTTGGTATGATGCTGGTGATATGGATGGCGTGTGGAAAGCCCTGGAGAACGTGAAGTGCCCGACTTCCTATTACTTTCAGGGAGATGTTCCTCCGGAAAAACTGAAACGGGACTATTGGCGGGTGTGGGAACCTAAGACGGCCTTCGTAGCCCGGGACTGCCTGGCCACGGGAAGTCTACAGCCCTTGGCGGACTTCGCGGAGGAATCCAGGGAGTTCAACCTCAAGTACCTGAAGCGCTATATGCCGTGGCTGCTCCACTAACCATCCGCGCACCCTCTGATACTGATTCTTGATTAAAAGATTTAATCAAGAATCACGTGTGCTACGCACACTCGCATCGTGCGAAAGCACGCTGCGCCGTCTCATGCAGAATCTGACGCGCCCTTGGCGCTATAAAAAGCTTTTCAGGCTTTTTAACAGATTCTAGTATGATATAACACAACCCCCTCCGGCCATGCCGGAGGGGGTTCGTTTATTCCAGAATCAGCCAGTTTTCTTCCTTTTCGGTGACGTAGCCCACCTGGGCCGCGGCGGGGATGCTGTCCCGCAGCTCCCGCAGGCAGGCCTCCGCGTCGGCGGGGTCCACCGCCATCAGCAGGCCGCCGCTGGTCTGGGGGTCGTACAGCAGGTCCTGCATGGTGCGGCTGACGTCTCCCCGGACGGTGACGCCCTTCTGGGCGAAATCCCGGTTCCGGTATGCCCCGGCAGGAATCAGGCCCATGGCGGCCAGGTCCCAGGCCTCCGGGTGGAAGGGCACGTTGCCGCTCTGGATATGGACGGTGCAGCCGCTGCCCTGGGCCATCTCGAAGCTGTGGCCCAGCAGGGCGAAGCCCGTCACGTCGGTGCAGCTGTGGACCCGGTACTTCACCATGATATCCCGGGCGGCACGGTTCAGAGTGGCCATCTGGCGATAGATCCGGTCCATCACCGCAGGCTCCGCCAGCCCCGCCTTGGCGGCGGTGGTCAGCACGCCCACGCCCAAAGGCTTGGTCAGCAGCAGCACGTCCCCGGGCCGGGCCCCGCTGTTGGTCAGGATGCGCCGGGGGTCCACGAACCCCGACACCGCCAGCCCATAAATGGGCTCCACCCCGTGGATAGTGTGTCCCCCGGTGATGATGGCCCCGGCCTCATAGGCCTTGTCGTATCCGCCCCGCAGCAGCTCCTGGACCATCTCCCGGGTCATGGACTCCGGCAGGCACAGGATGTTCAGCGCCAGCTTGGGCTCCCCGCCCATGGCGTACACGTCGCTGATGGCGTTGGCCGCGGCGATCTGCCCATACAGGAAGGGGTCGTCCACAATAGGCGGGAAAAAGTCCGTGGTCTGCACCAGGGCCGTGTGCTCGTCCAGATAATACACACTGGCGTCGTCGGACTTGTCATAGCCCACCAGCAGCCGGGGGTCCGAATGGGTCCGGAACCCGTCCAGCAGCTTCGCCAGGGTCCCGGCCCCCACCTTGGCCCCGCATCCGGCGCAGGAGGCCAGCTTGGTCAGCTTCACTTCTGTTTCCATGGTCATTCCTCCTATCCCAACAGCCGTCCCAGGCCCACAAATACACAACCCAGCAGGAAGAACCCCGCCAGCACCGCCGTGACGCTGAGGCAGAATTTTTTCACCCCCAGCTTCTCCGGGTCCATGAAGGTGTAGGGGTACAGCAGCCTGGTGTGGCCGATGGGCTTGCCCGTCCGGGCCCGCAGCATGGCATACGCAAAGTATGCCAGGGGCAGCGCCAGCCACCACACGGCGGACAGCACCGTCAGCCCGGACTTATCGCCCCACAGCAGCCACTGCCCCACCACCAGCCACGGCGTCCCGTAGTGGACGCACAGGTTCCCGAAGCTGCCGCCGAAGTCGGCGAATTTCTTCCCCCGGCGCCTGGCGTCCGGCACCAGCACAAAGTGATAGATCAGGTGCGTCACATAGATGCACAGGGTCATGGCCAGAGCCACGCCGCTGCCGGTCAGCAGCCGCCGCACCGCCCCCTCCGGCACCGCCGCCAGGGCCAGCTCATACACCAGCACCAGCAGATTGCTGAGATTGGTGTAAAAGCAGAACATCCCCGGCCGGATGTGTCCCGTCTCCAGCAGGGTGGAGTGCAGCAGCAGACCCACCGCCCCCAGCAGGAAAATGCCCGCCGCCGAAAGCCGCAGTCCCATGTCCGCCGCCTCCTCTCACAGGCGGAAGGCGGCACAGTCCACCTTCCCGTCCTCTAAGGTGATGACCCCATAGGTCCGCCGGATGCTGGGGCCGATGCACCCGGGATTCATCACCCAGAAATCGCCGCTGCGGTCCACCACCGGCTGGTGGGTGTGGCCGAACAACAGGATGTCCGCCCCGCACTCCCGGGCGGCGTATATGGCCGCCATGGGGCCGGACTTCACGCGCCGGGTGTGGCCATGCATCATCAGGATCCGCACCCCGCCCAGCTCCGTCAGCCGCTCCGGCTGGTCCAGGCCGCCATAGTCGCAGTTGCCGGGCACCCCCAGCAGCGGGATCTGGGGATACCGCTCCTCCAGCCGCTGGGCGTCCCGCACGCAGTCCCCCAGATGCAGGATCACCTGGGGCTGCACCCGCTCCACGCACTGCTCCATAGGCTCCACGCACCCATGGGAATCGGATAAAACCAGTATACGCATCGCACATACCCTTTCCACGCTTGTTTTCTGTTATTTTACCACACCTTCCCGGGGATTTCCAGTCTCCCCCGCAAGGCCGTTGACTTCTCCCGGGAAATATGTTATATATAATGTAACATGATGATTGTAAAATAGTGCGTTTTATAGAAAAGGAACGATTTATGCGTATAATATTCCGTGATTTTGCGGATAGTTCCGCAAGCAAAGCCTCCGTTATTTGGGCAAGACGCACCCCCGCACTTTCTCCCGGGCGCATAGACGGCTGCGCCGTATTCCGTCTGTGCGCCTGCCGCAGCCCATACGGCCCCCATATCATGCAGGAGGTAACGAATATGAAGAAAATTCTATCCGCGCTTCTGGCGGCGCTTCTGCTGCTGTCCGCAACAGCCTGCGCGGCCCATGAGCCCGTTCTGCCCCCCAGCCGGTGGGGGGAGAGAGAGGCCCAAGGAATGCTTCCCCGCACCTACTCCCTGTCGGAGGCCTATGACGCCGCAGAGGTGGTTGCCCTTGTTACGGTGGGGGATTGGCTGGAGGAGGAGCTGATCACCGGGCGAACCTTTTTCCGGACAACGGTCCAAAAAGTGTACAAGGGGGATATCCCCCATGAGTTTGTCCTGGCCCAGGAGGGCTGCTCTACCTGGACCTACCGAAATTATCCCGTATTCACCTATGGCAATCAGCTGCTGCTGTTTCTGATCAAATACGACGTGTCCATGTACCGGGATACCTACGACCTGGTGGAGTATCCGGACGCCTATGAGCTGATAAACACATATTCCACGGTAATGTATGTAACCCGGGACGACAGCGGCATGTCCTACGTTCTGGACGCCCTGGGCATGATGACCCAATGGAGCCAGATCAATCAGCCCACCGATTGCCCGGCCGTTGCGCACCCGGGGCAGGAGCAGCTCCTTCAGATCAGGGACAATCTGACAAAGCAGGACCCGGTTCTGGCTGCCATTGCGCCCTCCCAGGCCGACCCGGACCGGCCGGTTGCGTCCTCCGGCGACCTCTATCGTCTGACCGACCTGGAGGACTATTTCGCGCACCTGTCCGCCGGCTAAACGTAAAAAGGAGAATCACGAGCATGAAAAAATTGCTGTCCGCGCTTTTAGCGGCGGTCCTGCCGCTGTCTGCAACCGCCTGCGCGGCCCACAAGCCCGTTCTGCCCCCCAGCCGGTGGGGCGAGATGCAGATCAATTCCATGTTTGAGCGCTATTATTCCGTGTCCGACGCCTTCCGGGAGGCGGACGCCGTGGCCCGGGTCAAGGTAGGCGACTGGCAGGGGGAGGACCTGCGCAATTGGGTCACGTTCTTTGACGCGTCCGTTCAGGAGTCCTACAAGGGGGAGCTTCCCCGGAACTTCACCCTGGTGCAGGGCGGCTGTTCCGAGGCGACCTCTCCCGACTATCCCCTGTTTACCAGCGGAACCGAGCTTCTGGTTTTCCTGCGGGATTATGACGGCAGCGGGGAAAAATATCACCCCATCACCGACTATAACACGGTGCTGTATGTCGTGTATGACGAAGCCGGAGGCCGGTATTTCCTGGACAGCTTCGGCACCATGAGCGCCCAGGACACCTGCGTTCCCGGCAGGACCACGCTGGACAGCGCACAGCTTGCGGAAATGACGGCGGATACCGATCCGGTGCTGGCCGAGGCGATTTCCTCCCAGGCCAAGGACTGCGACGGCTGTTCCGTATACGCGGAATCCGCCCTGGAGGACTATTTCTCCGATCTGGCAAAGCAATAAGGCTTGATGGCGATCGCGCCCCATCCCGCCGAAAAAAAAGCACCCGCCCGCCGGACCTCCGGCAGGTGGGGTTTTTACAGGCTACAGGTTAAAGGAGCCCGGCACGCGCCGGACTCCTCTTATTCCAGGCTGTCAAAAACGCCTCACAGAGTTCGCAGCCCGCAGGCCGCGAATCGTGTTCCATCCATTTTTCGCGGCGGCGCCCCCCAAGGGGACTTCCGTTGGGCGTGTACGTCGCGAAAAATACTTTGCGCGGAGAGAGTGTTTTCGCGCATTTTTGCGTGAAAACGCACGGGTCGGAGCGAAATCTCTTTTGTCATAAAAGGCAACGCCCTTTTTTGACAAGCTCTTATTCCCGCACCCAGGCCTTCAGGGCGCTGCCGTCGGGGTCGTCCACCCGCAGGCCCGCCGTCACGTTGACCTCCGGCGCCGCCGCCCGGATATCCGCCACCGACGTCTCGATGCCGCTACTGCCGCTGGTGCAGAAGGGCCGGATGGTTTTCCCGGTCAGGTCATAGGTATCCAGGAAGGTGTTGATGATCCGGGGCGCGGTGCCCCACCAGATGGGATAGCCCAGATAGATGGTGCCGTACTGGGACAGGTCCAGGGGCTGGCCCGCGATCCGGGGCCGGGCGGCGGGGTCCTTCTGCTCCTGGCTGGCCCGGCAGGCATCGTTGTTATAGCTCAGGTCCTGGCTGGTGTAGGGCTGCTCCGGGGTCAGCTCATACAGGTCCGCCCCGGTCATGTCCCGGATGCGCTCTGCCGCCGTCCGGGTGCTGCCGGTGCAGGAAAAATAGATCACCGCCACCCGGGTGCCGGCCCAGCCGCTGCCGGTACTGCCGGTGGTATTTCCGCCGTTTCCGGCATTTCCGGTACTGCCTGCACCGCCGGGCACACCGGTACTGCCGCCGGGATTTTCCGCCGGGCCGCTTCCCGGGTCCGTGGCCCCGGGGGTCACCGTGGGACTATCTCCGCCGGGGGCCACCTCCGTCTGCTTCTTTCCGCAGGCAAACAGGGCGCAGGCCATGCACAGGGCTAAAATCAGGGCAAAAACACGCTTCATGGGGCTTTTCCTCCTTATTTCCGTCTTTATTCTTCCTCCTGCTGCACCGCCGTGCCGCCGCCCAGGCCGAAATCGTCGGCCACGGTGGCGCTGTCCCGGCGGAGCATGGTCTCCATGACCCGGATGTCGCTGTCGATGTCCATGGCGTCGGCCCGGTACAGCTCATCCAGCTGCCGCTCGAACCCCGCCACGATGCTGTCCATGGTGCTCTGAATTTTGGCCTTGGCCTGGTTCAGATTCTCGCCGCTGACGCCTGCCTCCTCAAACTCGGCATAGGAGTCCAGCAGCTTCTGGGTGGTGGGCAGATAGTAATTCAGGAAGGTGCTGGCCTTGGCCTTTTTGGCGGGCTCCTTCTCGATGATGCGGAAGATTTTCCCCGCCACCTCCTCCAGCCGGTCAATTTTCTGGCTGAGAACGGGGTCGGCGATGCGGTCGTTGGCCCGGCGGATGTCCCGCAGGACGCCGGAATAGCCCTGCTCCGCCTGGGGCGGCTCCTGGACCTCCTGCTCCTGCTTCTTTTTGCCGAAGAAGGCTTCCGCCGCCTCCGGGGACCGGAACAGCATATCGCTTCCCAGGTCCAGGTAGGCATTTTCGCCCCACAGGCCCTTTTCGATCATGATCTCCAGGTCGTTTTCCACCTTCCGGGGGGACACATCCGCCGCCTCCGCCAGCTTTTTCAGGGACACCGCCTCCTGCCCGTGGGCACAGGCCAGATACTTGCCGAAACGCCGGGCCCGGCGGGTCATGACGCCTCCGGCCAGCAGCAGGCCCAGACCTCCGGCGGCCAGGCCCATGGTGGGAAACAGGCTGGCCAGCAGGGCCCAGCTCAGGCCGCCGGTGGCAGCGCCGATGCCCTCCACCAGGGACACCAGCCCCGCAAACAGCAGCACCAGGCCCACAATCTTCATGTTCCGGGCGGCTTTTGCGGAATACTGGGGGGTTTTGGTGACCTTCCGCCCGGCGGCGGAAGCCGTCCCGGGACGGGCCTGGGACGGGTTGGGATTTGCCCGGGACACGGCCGGGTCACTGCGGGACACAGTCGACCGGGTGCTTCGAGCGGCATTTTTCCGCCGGGAGTCGTTCCCCAGCACCTTCGACAGCAGCACCGCCAGCCCCGCCGGCCATGCCACGATGAACAGAAAGATGATCAGGATCCAGGACCCCAGATCGTTGTCCTCTTTCCGGGGCGGTCTGGGGGGAGGCGACTGCCGGAACTCCCGGTCCCGGTCGTCATAGGAATAGGCCATCACTGCTCTCCCTTCCGGCGGAGCTTGCGCTTGTTGCCGTGCTCATCCACCACATAGGTATTGTCCAGCTCCCGGGCCAGGTTGCCCACCACCGAGTCGATATACTCCCGGCGCAGGCGCAGCTGCTCCTCCCGTTCCTCCTGGGTCAGGCCCTCCGGCGTTTTCGCCTTGGCGGCCAGCTGGTTGATGCGGGCGATTTTCTTTTCATCCATGATGTGATCTCTCCCTCTTTTATAGATAACGCTTCAGGGTGACGAACACCCTGCCCTTTTTGGTCTGATGGCCGACCTCCTCCAGGACGCATTTCCCCAGTCCCCGCAGGGTCAGGGTGTCGCCCTGGGCCACCGGGCGGTCCGGCTTCTGGCAGTCGGTCCAGTTCACCTGGACCCGGCCGGAGGTCACCGCCTCGGCGGCCTTTCCCCGGCTCAGGGAAAAGCCAACGGCCAGCACGCTGTCCAGCCGCAGGGAGGACACCGTGTCGCGGATTTCCTTGGTTTTCTCCTGGGGCGGCGTCAACTGGGCCAGGGGCAGCGGGGCCGTATGGAGCCGCACCCGTCCGGCGTCCGTCCAGTCCGACAGCAGCAGCTCCGCCGCCGGGGCCGTGGCCAGCACGTCGGCCCAGCGGGGAAACACCAGGATATCCCCCAGGGTCTCCCGGGTCAGGCCCAGGGCCATGAGACTGCCCAGAAGGTCCCGGTGGGTCAGGGCGTCCTCCTCATAAAACGAGGCCCGGACCACCCGGACGGCGTCCTCCTCCGGGGCCTCCTGCCACTCCGGCAGGAACCACAGCTGCCGCCGCTGGGCGCCGTCGTACCCGCCCCAGAAGGCGTAGCCCTCCGTCACGGACAGGGCGTTCAGCAGCCGCTGGGCCGCCGTCTGCTCCGCCGGGGACAGAAAGCCCGTCCCTTCCGGCAGATTCCGCCGCCGGCACTGTTCATATTTGTCCCAGACCCGGCCCAGCAGCAGCCGCTCATCGCCGTTTGCGGCCAGCCGATCCAGCATTTCCCGTTTATCCATGGTATTCCCCCAGATTCTGGGTGTGATAGAGTCCGGCATAGGCCCCGTTTGCCGCCAGCAGCTGCTGATGGGTGCCCTGCTCGGCGATGCGGCCATCCCGGATCACCAGGATGCGGTGGGCGGCCCGGATGGTGGAGAGCCGGTGGGCGATGATGAGGGTGGTGCGGCCCCGGCTCAGCTCGTCGAAGGCGTGCTGGATCTTCGCCTCGGTGATGCTGTCCAGAGCCGAGGTGGCCTCGTCTAAGATCAGGATGGGCGGGTCCTTCAGGAAGATCCGGGCAATGGCCACCCGCTGCTTCTGGCCGCCGGAGAGCAGGGTGCCCCGCTCGCCCACATAGGTGTCGAACCCGTTGGGCATGGCGGCGATGTCGTCATACAGCTCCGCCCGGCGGGCGGCCTCCTCCACCTCTTGGTCGGTGGCCTCGGGTTTTCCGTAGCGGATGTTCTCCCGAATGGTGTCGGCAAACAGGAACACGTCCTGCTGGACGATGCCGATGGACCGGCGCAGGGAGTGCTGGGTCAGGCGGCGCACGTCGGTCCCGTCCACGGATACCACGCCGCTGTCGGGGTCATAAAACCGGGGCACCAGCTGGCACAGGGTGCTTTTGCCGCCGCCGGAGGGGCCGACGATGGCCACCGTCTCCCCGGGCTGCACCGTCAGGTCCACCCCGTGGAGCACCTCGGGGCTGCCGTCGTCATAGGAGAAGTGCACGTTCTCCAGGGCCACCCGGCCCTGCACCTGCGTCAGCTCCACGGCGTCGGGGGCGTCCTGAATGGTGGGCTCCGTGGCCATCAGCTCGATGAACCGGTGCAGACCCGCAAAGCCGTTGGAGAACATCTCGGCGAAGTTTGCCAGCTTCCGGACGGGGCTGATGAAGGTGGTGATATACAGGCTGAAGGTGATCAGGTCGATGTAGTTCAGCCGGTCCTTCATAATCAGCCAGCCGCCTGCGGCAATCACCGCCACGGACAGCAGGCTGATGAACAGCTCCATGCTGGCGTTGAAAAAGCCCATTTCCTTGTGGAAATTGCGCTTGGAGGTTTTGAACACCTCGTTGGCCCCGTCGAACCGCCGCTGCTGCTGGGCCTCGTTGGCGAAGGCCTTGGTAGTGCGGACACCGGAGAGGCCGGACTCGATCTCGGCATTGATGGCACCGGTTTTTTGCTTGGCGGCCCGGGAGGCCTGGGACATCTGGCGGCGGCGGTACACCACCACCAGCAGGAACACGGGGATGATGCAGCACACCACCAGGGCCAGCCGCCACTGGATGGAGAACATCACCGCCAGCGCCCCCACAATGGTGACAAGCGAGATGAACAGGTCCTCCGGCCCGTGGTGGGCCAGCTCCGTCAGCTCAAACAGGTCCGTGGTCAGGCGGCTCATCAGCTGGCCGGTGCGGTTTTTGTCGTAAAAGTCAAAGCCCAGGTCCTGCATATGGGCAAACAGGTCCCGGCGGATATCGGCCTCCACCAGGATGCCGAAGGTGTGGCCCCAGTAGCCCACGATGAAGTAAAGCCCCGCCCGGAGGACAAAGGCCGCCACCACCAGGGCCATGACCGTGAAGAAAATGGAGAACTGCTTCTCCGGCAGCCAGTGGTACATGGCGGTGCGGGAGATCAGGGGAAAGGCCAGGTCGATGACGGCGATCAGGAAGGCGCAGCTGATATCCAGCAGGAACAGGCCCCGGTGGGGGCGGAAATAGGACAGGAAAATGCGCAGCGGTCTGCGGGTCTGGTAATCTTTGGTGGTCATGGTCTCTCTCTTTCTGAAAAAATGGGCACAATTGCCCAGTGTGTTGTTATACATAGTATAACACACCGCCCCCCCTGGCGCAAGGCGGTGTTTTGTGTTAATATGTGTTCAAAAGTGAGAAAAATTGCCGTGGGTTTTGGCCCAGCGGCGTGTATTATAGAGTAGTGAGAAACACACATGAGACTGTCGAAAAACTCAGAAATCTTCCGCCATCGGAAAGGAAGATCGTTACGAAAGAAACCCATCAGGGGTGTCTTTCGTTTGCAATTACAGGTTTTTCAGAACTTTTTAGTTCTGAAAAACCGCACGCAGCTTGTCAAAAAAGGCTTTTTTGACAAGCTGAGAGAAACAGGGAGGCGACGGACATGGACGACAAGCAGCTGATGGCGCAGATCGCCGCCGGGGACCAGGCGGCCCTGCAGACCCTGCTGCGGCGGCACGGACCGCTGCTGCAATATATCCTGAAACCCATTCTGACAGACCCCCGGGAGCGGGAGGAGTGCCTGGCGGATATCTCCCTGCGCCTGTGGCAGCGGGCCGGGGACTATGCGCCGGAGCGGGGGCAGTTCGTGCCGTGGCTGACGGTGCTGGCCCGGAACATGGCCCTGAACCGGGCCAGGCGGCTGCGGAGGGAGGAGCCCCTGGACGAGGCCATGCCCCACGGAGACGGCAGCGCCGAGGAGGCCCTGCTGCAAAAGGACCGGCGGGAACAGCTTCAGACGGCCATCCGGTCCCTGGGCCGCGAGGAACAGCAGCTGTTCTTCCGGAAGTATTACTACTGCCAATCCACCGCCCAGATCGCCGCAGAGCTGGGCATCACGGAGCGGGCCGCCGAGGGGCGGCTGTACCGCCTGCGGCAGAGACTGCGGAATCTGTTGGGAGGTGACCTGCTGTGACGGACGACATCCGCTTTGACCGGGATATGCAGACCCTGCTGGAGCAGCTGCCGGAGGAGCAGCTGCCGGCGGCCCGGGTGACCCCCTGGCGGCAGGCCATGCGCTGCGTTCTGTGGGGCATCGGACTGACCAGCATCACCCTGAACTTCTGGAATCTGCAGCATCTTCTGCCTATGGTTGGCAGCATTCTGCTGATGCTGGGGTTCCGGACCCTGCGGCAGGAGAACGGCTGCCTGCGCAGCTGCTGGCGGCTGTCCATAGCCCTGGCGGTGCTGCGGGGGGGCTATGCCGTCGTCATGGGCACCGTCCTGTCCCGGCTGGTCCCCTGGCTGGAGACGGCCATAGCCTGGACTCTGAGCATCCTGTTCTGGCTGGTGTGCCTGGGCCTGTGGTGGGGCATGAAGGAGATCGGCCGCAAGGCCGGGCAGGAAAAGCCCTCCGCCAAGGCGGCGGGGGCCCTGGTGCTGTGGTACGGGGTGCTGATCCTTACCGGCCTGCTGGGCCAGACCCTGCAGGGACTGGCGGTGTGGCTGCTGCTGGCGCTGTATATCATCATTCTGCGGCAGCTGACCCGGCTGACCCGGGCCCTGGACAACTGCGGCTATGCGGTGGAGGCCGCGCCGGTGCGGCTGGACGGCCGGTGGCTGGCGGGGGGATATCTGGTGCTGGTGCTGGCGGCGGTGCTGCTGGGCCAGGCCCTGGGCCAAAGGCTGCCCATGGACTATAGGCCGCGGCAGGAGCCGTCTCAGACGGCCCAGGCCGTCCGGGACCGGCTGGAGGGGCTGAACCTGCCCCGGGAGCTGCTGGACGACCTGTCGGACGAGGACGTGCTGTCCCTGTCCGGGGTGACCCAGACGGTGTGGATGCAGGAGCCGGTGAAAAAGCCCCTCAGCGGCCAGACCATTCAGTTCTGGCGGGCGGCCCTGCTGACGCCCGGCGACGACGGCCCGGACCGCTGGGCCATCCTGACCTATTTCCGATATGAGGGCGATTCCTGGTCCGGGGACACCGACGGACTGTGGCTGGTGCCCCACTACCCTTATGATGCCTATGTGGAGGAAGCCCTCAGCGGGTATATCCTGTATGACGGGCCGGAGGGCGCGATGGCCGCGCCCATGCAGAGCCTGGTCCGGCAGGAACAGGCCCAGTATACCGACTGGCTGTGGCCGGATATTCCGTCCAGCGCCAGCTTGTACCTTTTTGCCGAGTGGTCCCTGCCCCGGAAGGGGGAAAATATCCGGGGCTATCTGCTGTACTGGCGGGAGACCGTGCCGCCCATGGAGGGGGATGCGGTGCAGATGATGGATCAGCCGTATCTGCACCGGCAAATGAAATGGCACTATCCCTATGCCACAGCCCTGGACCAGCGGAGCATTCCGTATGCCACCCAGAACTTTGAGCCGGGACTATTCAGCGTGTATCAGCAGGCGGACGGCACCGTCAGCGCGTACCTTGAATCCGCTGAGCTGGGCTCCATCTCCAAGCGCGGCACTCCCCCGGCGGGGTAAAAAAATCCCCGGTGCGTCTGCACCGGGGATTTTTTTCAGACTGATGTAATTAGTCAGCAGGATTGATAGCGCCGTTGGGGCAGGTATCACTGCAGGTACCGCAGTCCAGGCAGGCGTTAGCATCGATCACATAACGATCGTCACCCTGGGAAATAGCACCCACGGGACAGACGTCAGCGCAAGCGCCGCAGCTGACACAAGCAGAGCCGATCTGATAAGCCATAGTAGCACCTCCATTTAGATTATGAGCATATTGTATCATGAAAATCCAAAATTGCAACCCCCTGCCGGTGGGAAATATCCGGAATCTTTCATTTTTCGTGGCGGTTTACAGTCCCGGGGCCAGGGATGGCCTTGCGTCCTGTGAAAAAGTATATTATACTGAAAGAAAATTCCGCAGGAGGGCGACGCCATGGAGCACCGGGACCGGCTCTGGCCGGGAGGGTACACATTTCTATACGACGACGGGCTGTTCCGCCCCTCCACGGACACGTTCCTGCTGGGGGCCTTTCCCCGGCTGCGGCGGGGCATGACCGTGTGCGAACTGGGGGCCGGAACGGGGCTTCTGAGTCTGCTGCTGCTGGCCCGGGAGCCGGAGCTGACGGTCACCGGGGTGGAGCTTCAGCCGCAGGCCTGCGCCCTGTTCCGGCGTACGGCGGAGGAAAACGGCCTTCAGGGCCGGATGCATTGCCTGGAGGGGGACCTGCGGCAGGGACTGCTGCCCCCGGGGCGGTTCCGGCTGGCGGTGGCCAATCCGCCGTATTTCCCGCCGGACGCCGGGGCCGTGGCCCCCGATGCCGCCCGCCGCACCGCCCGGGCGGAGACGGACTGCACCCTGGCCCAGCTGTGCGCCGCAGCGGCCCGGGCCCTGACCTGGGGCGGCAGCTTCTGTCTGGTGCACCGGCCGGACCGGCTGGCGGATGTGCTGGAGGAGCTGCGGCGGGTGCGGCTGGAACCCAAGCGCCTGCGCTTTGTGCACCACACGGCGGCGGCCCCGCCGTCGCTGTTTCTGCTGGAGGCCCGGCTGGGCGGCGGCGTGGGCCTCACCGTGGAGCCGCCCCTGCTGCTGCGGGGTCCCGATGGCGGCGAAACCGAGGACGTCCGCCGGGCGTATTTTCGAGACAAGGAGGAATGAAGCATGGCCGGAATCCTGTATCTGGTGGCCACGCCCATCGGCAACCTGGGGGACCTGTCCCCCAGGGCGGTGGAGACTTTGGCCCAGGCCGATTTTATCGCCGCCGAGGACACCCGGGTGTCCCTGCGGCTGCTGAACCATTTTGACATCCGGAAGCCCCTGGTCAGCTATCATGAGCACAACCGGGCTGCCGCCGGCCCCGCCATTGTCCAGCGCCTGCTGGGCGGGGAGAGCTGCGCCCTGGTGACGGACGCCGGCACCCCGGCCATCAGCGACCCCGGAGAGGACCTGGTGCGCCTGTGCGGCCAGCAGGGCATCACCGTGCAGGCCATCCCCGGCTGCTGCGCCGCCGTGTGCGCCCTGGCGGTGTCGGGCCTGCCCACCGGGCGCTTCTGCTTCGAGGGATTTTTGTCCGCCAACAAAAAGGAGCGCCGCACCCGGCTGGAGGAGCTGTCCCATGAGGAGCGGACCATGGTGTTCCACGAGGCCCCCCACAAGCTGCGGCCCACCCTGGCGGATATGCTGGAGGTGCTGGGGGACCGGCCCGTGGCCCTGTGCCGGGAGCTGACCAAGCTCCACGAGGAGACGGTGCGCACCACCCTGGCCCAGGCGGTGGCGCTGTATCAGGAGAAGGAGCCAAGAGGGGAGTACGTCCTGGTGGTGGCCGGGGCCGAAAAAGCCGCCGCCCCGGCGGTGACCCTGGATCAGGGGGTGCGGCAGGTGCTGCGCCTGCGGCAGGAGGGGGTCCGGATGAAGGACGCCGTCCGCCGGGTGGCGGAAGATACCGGCCTGCCCCGCAACGACCTGTATAACGCCGCCCTGGCGGAGATGGAATAGTCCGCCAAGCAAAGGCAAAGCTCCTTTTCCCGGGGCCGCCGCGCTTACCGCCCGGTGGCCCCGGGGGCTTGACTTTGCCTGTTCAAAGCGATAATATAGATGTATCACAGGATTTGCAAGAGGAACGACTATGTCCGAGAGAATGACCGCAAGAAAACGCCAGGCCCTGGAGATGCGCGGCCGCATCCAGAGCGCCGCCCTGGACCTGTTTGACCGGGAGGGCTTTGAAAACGTCTCCGTGGAGGAGATCGCCCAGACCGCCGGATGCTCCGTGGGCAACATCTATCACTATTTCAAAAGCAAGGACGAGCTGGCCATTCAGGTGACCAGCCATGTGGACGATGCATACAGCGAGCTGGAGGAGGTATATCTGGCGGACACCGCCCGGCCCGCCCGGGAAAAGCTGCTGGACTTTGTGGGCCGGTCCCTGGAGATCAGCGTGTCGGACCCGGTGCTGTATAAGGCGTTTATCCACGGGCTGCGGTATCCGGAGCAGCGGGTGCTGCAGAAAAACGCCGGGCGGGTATACTTCCGGGTGCTGCTGGAGCTGGTGACGCTGTGCCAGCAGGAGGGCAGCATCCACCCCTCCCACGACCCGGATCAGGTGGTGGAGGAGCTGGTGGTGCTGCACCGGGGAGCCCTGTTCGAGTGGCGCATCTATCAGGGCGGGTTCGACCTGCCTCAGCTGGGCCGCCGCATGGCCGGTCGGCTGCTGCGGGGCCTTTATTATGCAGAATAGACAAGCAAGGCGGCGCTTATGCGCCGTTTTCTTGGGAAAAGAATGCATTGCAATTTGCCCTCCGCTCCCGTATAATAGGCAAGAAAATTCTGAGGGGAGTGATCGAGATGAAGTGCAACGTTCTGCGCAGCAAAATCTCCGCTCCCGCTGTTTTTATTTCTGTTTTTCCCTTCTGACCGGTATTTTTACCGGTCATTTTTTTTGGTCATTATCCACCCTTCCGTCAGCAAACAACATCACATAGATCAGCGCAAAAGAAAGAGAGGAACTGTCACATGAAGAAAAACCTTGGACAAGACGCCATCTACGACGCCCGGGAGCTGGGCGTTCCCCGGATGCTGGTGCTGGGCCTGCAGCACCTGTTCGCCATGTTCGGCGCCACCGTGCTGGTGCCCATCCTGGTCACCAAGTACGGTCTGCCCCTGTCCATCCAGACCACCCTGCTGTTTGCCGGTCTCGGCACCCTGCTGTTCCACCTGTGCACCAAGCTGAAGGTTCCCGCCTTCCTGGGCTCCTCCTTCGCCTTCCTGGGCGGCTTTGAGGCGGTGGCCAGCCTGGATGTGGGCAAGTTCGCCGGCATGAGCGGCGAGGAAAAGCTGCCCTACGCCCTGGGCGGCATCGTGGTGGCCGGCGCCCTGTATCTGATCCTGGCCCTGCTGTTCAAGCTGGTGGGTCCCCAGAAGGTCATGCGCTTCTTCCCCCCTATCGTCACCGGACCCATCATCATCCTCATCGGCCTGAACCTGTCCGGCTCCGCCATCGCCAACGCCTCCACCTGCTGGTGGCTGGCTCTGGTGGCCATCGCCATCATCGTGGTGGCCAACATCTGGGGCAAGGGCATGGTCAAGATCATCCCCATCCTGCTGGGTGTGGTAGGCAGCTACATCGTGGCCCTGATCGCCGGAAAGGTGGACTTCACCGAGGTCGGCGGCGCCAACTTCGTGGGCCTGCAGCACTTCGTCCTGGCAAAGTTTGACCTGACCGCCATCCTGGTGATGGCCCCCATCGCCATCGCCGCCATGATGGAGCACATCGGCGACATGTCCGCCATCTCCTCCACCACCGGCAAGAACTTCATCGCTGACCCCGGCCTGCACCGCACCCTGCTGGGCGACGGCCTGGCCACCATGGTGGCCGGTATGTTCGGCGGCCCCGCCAACACCACCTACGGCGAGAACACCGGCGTGCTGGCCCTGTCCCGGGTCTATGACCCCCGGGTCATCCGCCTGGCCGCCCTGTACGCCATCATCCTGTCCTTCTCCCCCAAGTTCGACGCCCTGGTGAACTCCATCCCCACTGCCATCGTGGGCGGCGTCAGCTTCATTCTGTACGGTATGATCTCCGCGGTGGGCGTGCGGAACGTGGTGGAAAACAAGGTAGACCTGACCAAGTCCCGGAACCTCATCATCGCGGCGGTGATCTTCGTCAGCGGCCTGGGCTTCAGCTCCACCGGCGGCATCACCTTCACCGTGGGCGGCGCAGACGTCACCCTGACCGGCCTGGCCATCGCCGCCCTGGCGGGCGTGATCCTCAACGCCATCCTGCCCGGCAACGACTATCAGTTCGGTGTGGACCCCCAGGGCGACAAGTCCGCCGACCTGGGCTCCTATTAAGAGAAACAGAAGAAACTGATATAACACAGAGTGCCCCGGCTTTCGCCGGGGCACTCTGTGTTAAGGACACTTTCGGACAAAACAAAGCCAGGGATACGGCGGTATCCCTGGCTTTGTTTTGCTTTTTACAGGCTGACGCCGCCGTCGGCGGACCGGGCGTCCTTCAGCAGGGGGGCGATGCGGTCCAGCAGGGCGCGGACCTGCTGGGGGCAGCGGCCAATGTAGCGGGCCGGGTCCATGAGGCGGTCCAGCTCCGGGCGGGTCATACCGAAGGCCGGGTCCGATGCCAGACGGTCCAGCAGGTCGCAGGGCTCGCCGTCCTTCATCCGGGCGGTGGCAGCCATGGAGTGTACCCGCACCCGCTCGTGGAGCTGCTGACGGTCGCCGCCGCGCTTGACGGCCTCCATCATCAGGTTCTCCGTGGCCAGGAAGGGCATATACTCCCGGATGGTCTTGTCCACCACCTTTTCGTTGACCCGCAGGCCGTTGGTGACGTTCTGGGCCAGGCGCAGAATGGCGTCGGCGCACAAAAAGCCCTCGGGCATAGACAGACGGCGGTTGGCGGAGTCGTCCAGGGTGCGCTCCATCCACTGGACGGAGGCGGTCATGGGGGCGTTCATGGCGTCGGCCATGAGATAGCGGCTCAGGGAGCAGATGCGCTCACAGCGCATGGGGTTGCGCTTATAGGCCATGGCTGACGAGCCGATCTGGTGCTCCTCAAAGGGCTCCTCCAGCTGACGGTCGTGCTGCAGCAGGCGGATGTCGTTGGCCATGCGGTAGACGCTCTGAGCCATAGACGACAGGCAGTTCAGAATCCGGGCGTCCACCTTCCGGGGATAGGTCTGGCCGCAGACGGTGAAGCAGGCGTCGAAGCCGAACTCGGCGGCAATGCGGCGGTTCATCTCGTCGATCTTCGCCTCGTCGCCCTCAAAGAGGTCCATGAAGCTGGCCTCGGTGCCGGTGGTGCCCCGGCAGCCCAGAAAACGCAGGCTGCCCAGGACAAAGTCCAGCTCCTCCAGGTCCGACAGCAGGTCCTGGAGCCACAGGGCGGCCCGCTTGCCCACGGTGACAGGCTGGGCCGGTTGATAGTGGGTATAGCCCAGGGTGGGGGTGGCGGCGTATTTTTCCGCAAAGGCGGAGAGGTTCTTCATCACCGCCAGCAGCTGGCCCCGGAGATAACGCAGCCCGTCCCGGTACAGGATCAGGTCGGCGTTGTCGGTGACGTAGCAGCTGGTGGCCCCCAGATGGATGATGCCCGCCGCCAGAGGCGCGGCCTTGCCGTAGGTATAGACGTGGGCCATGACATCGTGGCGGACCTCCCGCTCCCGCTGCCGGGCGGTGTTGTAGTCGATATCGGTGATGTGCTGCTCCAGCTGGCGGACCTGCTCCTCCGTTACCGGCAGACCCAGGTCATGCTGGGCCCGGGCCAGGGCCGTCCACAGCCGCCGCCAGGTCTGGAAGCGCATATCCGGGGAGAACAGGTGCAGCATATACGGCGAGGCGTAGCGCCCGGCCAGGGGGGATTCATAAACGTCGTGGGACATAAGGGTCCTCCGTTTCTGTGATTTTCAGCGGACGATCAGGCTGTCCCGCTCCGCGCCCACGGAGACATAGCCGATGCGGCAGCCGATGGCCCGCTCCACATACTCCACATAGTCCCGGGCGGCCTGGGGCAGCTCCTCCCAGGTGCGGACCCCGGAGATGTCGCAGTTCCAGCCGGGGACGTACTCGGTGACGGGCTTGGCCTGGTCCAGCAGCACCGGGAAGGGGAACTCGTCGGTCTGTTGACCGTCGATCTCATAGTGGGCGCAGACGGGGATCCGGTCCATGTAGCTGAGGATATCCAGCTTGGTCAGGGCAATGTTGGTGGCGTTCTGCATCCGGACGCCGTAGCGGGTGGCCACCAGGTCGATGGGGCCCACCCGGCGGGGACGGCCGGTCTTGGCGCCGTATTCGTCACCGGCGTCCCGGAGCTTCTCGGCATCGGCGCCAAACCACTCGCAGACAAAGGGACCCTCGCCCACGCAGGAGGAATAGGCCTTCACCACGCCCACCACCTCGTCGATGGATGCGCCGGGCAGGCCGGAGCCTACCGGGGCATAGGAGGCGATGGTGTTGGAGGAGGTGGTGTAGGGGTAGATGCCGTAGTCCAGGTCCCGCAGAGCGCCCAGCTGGCCCTCGAACAGGATGGACTTGCCGTGGGCCTGGGCCTGGTGGAGATAGCGGCTGGTGTCGGCCACATAGGGCTTTACCCGCTGGCCGTACTGCTCCACCCAGGCCATCATCTCGTCCATGGTGTAGCCCTTGGCCCCGTAGACCTCCCGGAGGATCAGGTTCTTCCACTCCAGCAGGTCCTGGAGATGGGCCTTCAGGTGCTCGGGATACAGCAGTTCACCGGCCAGGACCGTCTTCTTCTGGTACTTGTCGGAATAGAAGGGGGCGATGCCCTGCTTGGTGGAGCCGTACTTCTTATCCTTCAGGCGCTGCTCCTCCAGGGCGTCCAGCTCCCGGTGCCAGGGCAGCAGCAGACTGGCCCGTTCGCTGACCAGCAGGTTCTCGGGGGTGATGTCCACGCCGCCCTGGCGGACGGTGTCGATCTCCTTGAGCAGATTCTCGCAGTCCAGGGCCACGCCGTTGCCCAGGATGTTCATGACACCGGAGCGGAAAATGCCGGAGGGCAGCAGATGCAGGGCGAACTTGCCCTTTTCGTTGATGACGGTGTGTCCGGCGTTGCCGCCGCCCTGATAGCGCACCACCACATCATATTGTTGGGTGAGGTAGTCCACCATGCGGCCCTTGCCCTCGTCGCCCCAGTTGATACCCACGATCGCGCAATTTGACATGTCTTCGTCTCCTCATCTATATCATAACAGAATTTTTGGCGGGTTTCCACCGCCAACAGCCTCTTATTATACCGAAAAGCACGTCAGAAGTAAAGAACAAATCCGACATATCTGACATTATTATTTCTAATACTCGTTGTGGATATACACGATAAACATGCATGCATTTTCGGCATAAATTACAAAAAACTTGTGCGTTCTGCTGCTTGACGACCCGGGGGCGGCGGGGCTATAATCATTTGTTCCTTTGAATCGGAGGTTTTTGATATGGAAAAGACGAAAAAGTCCCTGTTCGGGCCCATGGACCTGACCAAGGGGACATGCTGGAAAACGATTCTGATCTTTTCGCTGCCGGTGATCCTGTCGTATCTGCTGCAGCAGGTATACTCCATCAGTGACGCGGCCATTGTGGGCCAGACCCTGACGGCCCAGGAGGTGGCCGGAGTCAATGACACCTCGTCGCTGGTGTTCATCTTTCTGCAGTTCGCCTTCGGCGTCAGCGCGGGCTTCTGCGTGGTGACGTCCTGCCAGGTGGGGGCCCGGAACCAGGCGGGGGTGCGGCGGTCCCTGGCCACCCAGATCGTCCTGTCGGCGGCGCTGACGGTGCTGCTGACGGCCCTGGCCCTGGCGCTGCTGAATCCCATGCTGGCCTGGATCAACGTGACCCCGGACAATGCCGAGGTGTATCGCGCCGCGTATACCTATTGCTTCATCATCTTCGCGGGTATCGGCGCGCAGCTGTTTTATAACTTCATCTGCGCCTTTCTGCGCAGCATGGGTGACTCCCTGACGCCGCTGCTGTTTCTGCTGTTTTCCACGGTGCTGAACGTGGGGCTGGACCTGCTGTTTATCATCGTGTTCCGGTGGGGCGTGGCCGGGGCGGCCATTGCCACGGTGGCGGCTCAGCTCATCAGCACGGTGGCATGCTTCATCTATGCCTTTGTCAAGTATCCTCAGCTGCGGCTGCACCGGGAGGACATGCAGATCACCCGGGGCGATATCCGCCGCCATGTGGTGCAGGGCGTGCCCCTGGGGCTGCAATTCTCGGTGCTGGCCATTGGCATCATCGTCATGCAGGGCGTGGTGGTGCAGTTTGACATGCTGGACGGCGTTATGGTGTCCTCCTCCGCCCAGATGGGCTTCGGTGCGGCCAACAAGCTGTTCAACCTGACAGCAACGCCTATGAACGCCCTGGGCACGGCCATGACCAGCTTCACCGCCCAGAACCTGGGAGCCGGAAACCACGACCGCATCCGCAAGGGGGCCCTGCAGTCCCTGGTGATGGTGTCGCTGCTGGCGGCGATGGCCGTGGGCATCGGCCTGCTGCTGACCCTGGGCAACGCCTATCTGCGGATTTTCCTGTCCGCCGACAAGATCACGATGGACACCGTGCGATACGGCAACACCTTCCTGTATGTGGATTACGCCATGTACCTGTTCCTGGGCTTCATTTTCGTGGTGCGCAACTGCATCCAGGGCATCGGCCGGTCCCGGTTCGTGCTGGGGGCCGGTGCGGCGGAGCTGGTGGCCCGGATCGCCGTGTGCCTGACCCTTCCCGCCGCCGTGGCCGGAGGCGTCGTCAGCGCCCAGGCAAATCCTCTGGCGTTTTACGCCCTGTGCGCGGCGGACCCCATGGCCTGGATCGCCGCCGACATCGTTCTGGCCATCCCCTTCTTCCGGAACATCCTGCGGAGGGATTACCGGTATATGAACATCTGAAAAACCAACATCCGGGCCAGAGGGTCCGGATGTTGGTTTTTATTTTTTCCCGATGACGCAGCAGATCAGAAACGCCGCCAGGTCCGCGATGACCACCGTGGCGCCCACCGGGGTGCTCAGCAGGTACGACGCCGTAAGCCCCAGGCAGAAGCAGGCCACCGCCAGGATGCCTGCCAGGATCACCACGCCCCGAAAGCTCTTTCTCACCCGCATGGCGGAAAGAGCCGGGAAGATCACCAGGCTGGAGATCAGCATGGCGCCCATCATCCGCATACCCAGCACAATGGTCAGGGCCGTCAGCACGGAGAGGAACGTATTGTACAGCCCCACCCGGACGCCGGTGGCCCGGGAAAAGCTCTCGTCAAAGGTGATGGCAAACAGCTTGTGGTAAAACAGCACGAACAGCAGCAGCACCGCCGCCGACAGCCCGGCGCTGAGGGCCACGTCCGCCCGGTCCATGGCCAGGATGGAGCCGAACATATAGCTGTCCACGTCCGTGGTCATGCCGGTGGTGAGACTGGTAACGATGACGCCTGCGGCCAGGGACGAGGCGGACACCACCGCGATGGCGGCGTCGGCCCCCATGCGGCTACGCTCCGTCAGCCGCAGCAGGCCCAGGGCCGCCAGGATCACCACCGGGATGGACACCGGCAGCGGAGCCCAGCCGCAGGCCACGGCAATGGACAGCGCTCCGAAGGACACATGGCTCAATCCGTCGCCGATCATGGAATACCGCTTGAGCACCAGCGGCACCCCCAGCAGCGCCGCGCACAGGGACACCAGGATGCCCACCACGAAGGCACGGACGATGAAGGGATAGGTAAACATTTCCAGCAGCAGGCTCATGACAGGTCACCTCCGAAGCGTTTTCCGTAGGGGGAGGCCAGATACTCCCCGGGAGTGCCCAGGAACCACTGGTCCCGCCCGGCGTGGAGGATGGCGGCAGCGTCCCGCAGGGCGCTGCGGATGTCGTGGGTCACCATCACCACGGCCATGCCCTCGGTGCGGTTGAGATAGCGCAGGGTGCGGTACAGGTCGTCGGCGGCGGCGGGGTCCAGGCCCGTCACCGGTTCGTCCAGCACCAGCAGGTCCCCTGCCGCGCACAGGGCCCGGGCCAGCAGCACCCGCTGCTGCTGGCCGCCGGACAGCTCCCGATAGCACTTGTCCTTCAGCTCCAGAATGCCCAGCTTGCCCATGTGCTGCAGGGCCTGGGACTTCTGGGCCGGGGTATAGAAGAATTTCCACCCCCGGGCGCTGAGAAAGCCGGACAGCACCACCTCACTGACAGTGGCGGGAAAGTCCTTCTGGGCCCGGGTCTGCTGGGGCAGATAGCCGATGGCCCCCCGGCGGAGGCTTTCGTCCAGGCGGATCTCCCCGGACAGGGGCCGCAGCAGGCCCAGCATGCTCTTGAGCAGGGTGGACTTGCCGGAGCCGTTGTCCCCCACGATGCACAGATAATCCCCCCGGCGCACCTGAAAGGTCAGATGCTCCCAGATGGGGCGGCCCTCGTAGCCCAGGGCCGCGTCACGGCAGTCTATGAGCACCTTCTGTTCGCTCATGCCAACCCCTCCTTCAGTACGTCCACATTTTTCCACATCAGGGACAGATACGTCTCGCCCCCGTCGAACTCCTGCCGGGTCAGGGTCTGGCAGGAATGAAAGGTCAGCACCCGGGCCCCGGTGGTCTCGGCGATGGCGTTGGCCACCTTCCGGCTGCTGAGCTCGATGGTATACACCACCGGGATGTCCTCCTGATTCACCTTGTCGATGAGATATTTCAGCGTGGTCAGCGATGGCTCCGTGTCCCCGGAGCAGCCGTGGAAGGCCGCCCGGTAGTCCAGGCCGTACTCCCGGCAGAAATACAGCAGCGGGAACCGGTCGCCAAACACCAGCAGATGGCGCTGCCCGGCCTCCACCGTGTCCCGGAAGGCCCGGTCCAGGTCCGTCAGCTCCCGGAGATAGGCCGTCAGCCGGTCCTGATACTCCTGGGCGTGGGCGGGGTCCGCCTGGGCCAGGGTGTCGGCGATGACCCGGCACAGGTCCATGGCGATGCGGGGGGAGGTCCAGATGTGCTCGTCGTACCCGATCTCCTCCTCATGGCCGTCGTGGTCGTGGCCGTCATGCTCGTCATGGGCGTGTTCGTCGTGATCGTGACCGCCCTGCATGCCCTCGGAGAACTCCTCCCCCAGGACATGGGCGTGGTCCATCATGTGCACCACGGAGCCGATGCTCTCCCCGGCGGCGTCCAGGATGTCGTCCACCCAGGTCTCGCTTTCGCCGCCGTTGCAGATGAACACGTCCGCCTGGGAAATGCGGATCACGTCCAGGGGCGTGGGCTCAAAGCTGTGGGCCTCACGGCCCGCCGTTACCAGCAGGTATGGCTCCACCCGGTCGCCGCCGATGGCCCGGACGAAGTCGTAATAGGGGAACAGGGTGCACACCACCTGCAATTTGCCGGTGTCCTCCTCCCCCCGGCGGGCGGCGCACCCGGTCAGGGCCAGCGCCGCCGCCAGCAGCAGGCACAGGGCCTGCACGCGATATCGTTTCATGGGTCTCTCCCTTCATATGGCCTGTCAAAAGGCCCGCAAATATATATTATACAGGAAAAGCCCCCAAATAGAAAGCTTTTTTTGCGCAGACAAGGCCCCCGGCAGCGCCGGGGGCCTTGCTTTACGCTTGGGTGTTTTTTTATTCCCCCTCCGGCAGGCGGTAGGTCTGGGCATAGTCCCGGAAGCGGCCCGTGAAGTCCGGATCCTGGGTCTGGGCGGCCCGGAGGGTCTCGTGAAGATTCAGGTTGTGGCGGGCGGCGTCGATGACGCAGCCGGCGATGTTGGAGCAGTGGTCCGAGGTGCGCTCCAGGTCCGTCAGCAGGTCCGCCCACACGAAGCCCGCCTCGATGCTGCACTGTCCCTGCCGCATGCGGAGGATGTGGCGGGTGCGCATTTCCTCCTTCAGCTTGTCGATGACCTGCTCCAGGGGCTCCACCCGGGCGGCCCGGGCGGCGTCGTTCTGGCGGAAGCTGTCCAGGGACAGGTGCAGGATCTCCCGGATGGCCCGGGCCAGGGTCTCATACTCCGCCATGGCCGCCGGAGAGAAGGACAGTCCCTTGCTTTGCAGCTCCTCCGCCGACTCCAGCACGTTGACGGCGTGGTCGGAGGTGCGCTCGAAGTCGCCGATGGTTTTCAACAGCTCCGTGGACTCCTGGCTCTCGCTGTCCGACAGGGAGCGGCTGCTCAGCTGCACCAGATAGGTGCCGATGATGTCCTCATAGTGGTCGCAGCGCTCCTCGTCCTCCCGGATGGACCGGGCCAGCTCCGGGGTGTAGCCGGTCAGGGAGGTCAGGGCGTTTTCCAGAGCGCGGACGGCGCAGGCGGCCATCTCCCCGGCCACGTTCCGGGCCTGGCCCAGGGCCAGGGCAGGGGTGGCCAGCAGGCGGGCGTCCAGCTCGGACGTCTCCTCCCGGCGCTGGGCGTCGGGCACCAGCCGGATGGCCAGCTTTTCCAGCAGATTTCCGGCAGGCAGCAGCATGGCGGTGCACAGGATGTTGAACACCGAGTGGGCGATGGCGATGCCGTACATGGTGGCGGGCCGGTCCAGGATCGCCGGGGCGAAGATGGCCTTGACGATGCAGAACAGGGTCAGCAGCACCACCACGCCGATGACGTTGAACAGCAGGTGCACCACGGCGGCCCGGCGGGCGTTTTTATTGGTGCCCACGGAGGACAGCATGGCCGTGACGCAGGTGCCGATGTTCTGGCCCATGATGATGGGGATGGCGGCGGCATAGCTGACGCCGCCGGTGACGGACAGGGCCTGTAGAATGCCCACGGAGGCGGAGGAGGACTGGATGATGCCCGTCAGCACCGCGCCCACCAGCACGCCCAGAATGGGGTTGCGGAACATCAGGAACAGCTGGGTGAACTCCGGCACGTCCTTCAGGCCGGACACGGCCCCGCTCATGGTCTCCATGCCGAACATCAGGGTGGCGAAGCCCAGCAGGATGGTGCCGGTGTCCTTTTTCTTGTCGGACTTGCAGAACATATAGAAGATGATGCCGATCAGGGCCAGCACCGGGGTAAAGGACGAGGGCTTCAGCAGCTGCACCCAGGTGCTGCCGCTGTCGATGCCCGCCAGGCTCAGCAGCCACGCGGTAACGGTGGTGCCCACGTTGGCGCCCATGATGACGTTGATGGCCTGGCGCAGGGTCATGAGGCCGGAGTTGACAAAGCCTACCACCATCACCGTGGTGGCGGAGGAGCTCTGGATAATGGCGGTGATGCCCAGGCCCGTCAGGAAGCCCACGAACACCCGGCTGGTCATCTTATCCAGCAGGGTCCGCAGCTTGCCGCCGGCCCGGCGTTCCAGGGCCTGGCCCATCACGTTCATGCCGAACAGGAACAGACACAGTCCGCCCACCAGCGTCAGCGCATTGAAAATAGTCATAATTCTTTACTCCCTCATTCCAACTTTTTGACAATTGACAGTATAAAGGATGTATGTCAAATCCGTTGTAATGGGTGTGTAAAATCTATGTAAAATTTTAGAGGCGGACAGAGTCGTCCGCCTCTACGGTGGTGTATCAGGAAAATTTTCGATTGTCGCGGCAGAGAATCGCCGATAGAGCGCCCGTAGGGCCCGCTGCCCTCAGCGGGCCGCGTCGGCCCGGCGTCACCGGGCACTGAAAACGACCAAAAGCCTTACCCTTCGGAAAACACGTCCCAGTTTTTCACGAAATACTCCACGCCGGAGTATACCGTGGTCACCAGGATGACCCCCTGGCACACCAGGTTCAGCCAGTGGGGAATGCCGAACAGAATCAGGCAGATGCACACCATGGTGCTGGCGGTTTTGACCTTGCCGGACCAGCCCGCGGCGATGACCTGGCCCTTTTCCACGGCGATGAGCCGCATGCCGGACACGGCGAACTCCCGCAGCAGCACGGCGGCCAGCACCCAGCCCACCATATCGCCGGTTTCCACGAACCAGCACAGGGCCGCCATCACCAGGCACTTGTCCGCCAGGGGGTCGGCGAACTTGCCGAAATCCGACACCTGGTTATAGTGGCGGGCGATGTAGCCGTCCAGCAGGTCCGTCAGACAGGCCACGATGTAAACGGCCAGGGCCACATAGCGGCTGCCGGGGAAGCCCCAGTAGGCGATGACCAGGAACACCGGGATCAGGAACACCCGGAGCAGGGTCAGTTTGTTGGCTGTGTTCATAGGCATGGTTCATTCCTCCGTTCGTTCACCGGTAAGCTCGCCGTCCATGGCCCCGGTGATGCGCACACGGACAAAATCTCCCGCTTCCACGGGCTGATCGGATGTGAAGTAAATATTGCCGTCGATACCGGGGCTTTCGGCGTAGCTGCGGCCCACATAGCTCATGGACTGGCCGTCCCACCCGTCGCACAGCACCTCCACGGTGTCGCCCATGCGGCTGTCGTTGAACTGGTCCATGACCTGGGACTGCACCTCCATCACCAGCTCCGCCCGGCGCTGGGCCTCCTCGGTGTCCACCCGGTTGAGCATCTTCGCCGCAGGGGTGCCCTCCTCCGGGGAGTAGGCAAAGGCCCCCACCCGCTGGAGCTTCTGCTCCCCCAAAAAGCCGCACAGCTCCTCAAAGGCGGCCTCGTCCTCGTAGGGCAGGCCGGTGATGAGGCTGGTGCGCAGCACCACGCCGGGGATCCGCTCCCGCAGCCGGGCAAACAGGGCCTCCAGCCCGGCCTTGGTCTCCCGCCGGCGCATGGCCTTCAGCACGGTATCGTTGCAGTGCTGGATGGGGATGTCCAGGTAGTTGCAGATCTTCTCCTCCCCGGCGATGGTGTCAATCAACTCGTCGGACAGGTTGTCGGGGTAGAGATAGTGCAGCCGGATCCAGTGGAAGGGTAGCCTGCACAGAGCCCGCAGCAGCTCCGGCAGCTTCCGCTCCCCGTACAGGTCCATGCCGTAGCGGGTAATATCCTGGGCGATGACGATGCACTCCTGCACGCCGTCGTCCGCCAGGGCCTGGGCCTCCTGCAAAATGTCCTCCATCCGGCGGGAGCGGTAGCTGCCCCGCAGGGAGGGGATCACGCAATAGGCGCAGCGGTTGCTGCACCCCTCGGCGATGCGGAGATAGGCGTACTGCCGGGGAGTGGACAGCACCCGGGGCAGCTCCTCCACCGGGCCGTTGATGTCCGCGAAATGGCGGCACTCCCGACCCTCCATCACCTGCTCCAGGGCGGGCACGATGTCGCCGAAGCAGCCGGTGCCCATGATGCCGTCGATTTCCGGCAGCTCCTCCAGAATGTCCGCCTGATAGCGCTGGCTCAGGCAGCCGGTGACGAGAATTTTCTGAATTTCCCCGGCGTCCTTCAGCTGGGCGGCGGAGAGAATGGTGTCGATGGCCTCGCTTTTGGCGCTGTCGATGAAGCCGCAGGTGTTGATGACCACCACGTCGCTGCCGGGGCAGTCCTCCTGGACGGTGATGCCCGCCTGGAGGCACAGGGCCATCATCTGCTCGGTGTTGACCCGGTTCTTGTCGCAGCCCAGGGATACGAATGATACGTTCATGGTTGTGTTTCCTTTGCGTGAAGTTGTAAATGTGCCGGTCAATCCTCCGGCTCCCGGTCCAGCCGGGCCAGGGCAGGGCGGATATCCTGCCAGGAGAAGCCCCGGCGCTGAAGCGCGGCGGACAGCCGCTGGAGCGTGGCCCGGTCCGGCGTCTTGCCCCGGAGCTTGGCGGTCAGAAACCGGTCAATGGCCTCCTCCGGGTCCGGCAGCTGGGCCAGGGCGTCGTCCCACAGCTCCCGGGGCACCCCCCGGTGCTGCAGCTCCTGGCGCACCCGGCCGGGGCCGCAGCCCATGGCGGCATAGTGCCGCACGATGACCCCGGCATAGGCAGCGTCGTCCACCGCACCCAGGTCCGCCAGCCACTGGGCGGTCTCCTGAGCCTCCTGGGGGTCCGTGCCCTTTTTCACCAGCCGGTCGGACAGCTCCTTCTGGGACAGCATCCGCCGTCCGGCCATCTCCGCCGCCTGCTGCCGGGTCAGGGACCGGGCAGCCGCCCGGTTCAGCTCCTCCAGCACGTCCTCCGCCAGGTCCATGCCCGGGCGCAGGTCAAACCGCAGCAGCTCCTCCGGCGTGATGCGCAGCAGGTCGCCGCCGGTGAGATACACCAGCACCCGGTCCTTTTTGTGCAGGGACGGCTGGATGCGCTCAATCCTCGTCATCGAAGTCATCGGCGGACACGTCCACCGCCCGGCCCGCCGCCTTGGCGGCGATCTTGGACTGGCTGCTCATCAGCTTGTGGAAGTCCCGGCGGATGGCGGCCTCCAGCTTGTCGGCCTCGTCGGGGTGATCCCGGAAATACTGCTTGGCGGCGTCCCGGCCCTGGCCCAGGCGGATATCGCCCATGTTGAACCAGGAGCCGCTCTTCTGGACCAGGTCCAGCTTCACGCCCAGATCCAGCATCTCGCCCAGGCGGCTGATGCCCTCGCCGTACATGATGTCAAACTCCGCTTCCCGGAAGGGGGGCGCCACCTTGTTTTTCACCACCTTGGCCCGGGTGCGGTTGCCGATGATCTCGCCGCCGGACTTCAAAGCCTCGATGCGGCGCACGTCGATGCGGACGGAGGCATAGAACTTCAAAGCCCGGCCGCCGGTGGTGACCTCGGGGTTTCCGTACATAACGCCCACCTTCTCCCGCAGCTGGTTGATGAAGATGACGATGCTGTTGGTTTTGGCGATGACGCCGGTGAGCTTGCGCAGGGCCTGGCTCATCAGCCGGGCGTGCAGTCCCACGAAGCTGTCGCCCATCTCGCCCTCGATCTCGGCCCGGGGCACCAGGGCGGCCACGGAGTCCACCACCACCACGTCGATGGCGCCGGAGCGGACCAGGGCCTCGGTGATTTCCAGGGCCTGCTCGCCGGTGTCCGGCTGGGAGATCAGCATGTCCTCGATCCGAACCCCCAGGGCCCGGGCATAGGTGGGATCCAGGGCGTGCTCGGCGTCCACAAAGGCCACCTCGCCGCCCAGCTTCTGGGCCTGGGCCAGAATGTGCAGGGCCAGGGTGGTCTTACCGGAGGACTCCGGCCCGTAGATCTCGATGATGCGCCCCCGGGGCACGCCGCCGATGCCCAGAGCCAGGTCCAGGGCCAGGGAGCCCGTGGGGATGGCCTCCACGTTGGTTTCGGCGTTTTCGCCATAGCGCATGATAGAGCCCTTGCCATACATTTTTTCGATCTGCTGCATGGCGGTCTCCAGCGCCTTTTTCTTGTCGGAGCCCGCAGGGACTGCGGCAGAGGTATCCTTTTTCGCTGCCATTTTCGTCTCCTCCTCTAATTTATATTGCCGTGATGGTATCAAAAAGCCTGTCCGGAAAAGCGGACAGTCAGATCTCCTGATACAGGTCCCCCAGCACCACCCGGGGGATGCCCGCCGGGTCCGGGAGAATCTCCAGGTCGCCGAAGCCCACGCTGCGCATCAGCCGCAGCACGTCGTCGGCCTGGCCGATGCCCACCTCGAAGCACAGCCGGGACCCGGGATGCAGCACCGAGCGCCAGTGGGCGCAGATGGCCCGGTAAAAGTCCAGGCCGTCGGCCCCGCCGTCCAGGGCCATGTGGGGCTCGTAATCCCGGACGGAGGCGTCCAGCCCGGGAATATCCCCGGAGGGGATATAGGGGGGATTGCTGACGATGCAGTCAAAGTCCCCCAGCCGCTGGAGCGGCGGGCGCAGGGCGTCCAGCTGCATGGCCGTCACCCGGCCGGTGAGGCCGTTGCGGCGGATGTTCTGGCGGCAGACCCGCAAAGCCCCGTCGCTGAGCTCCCCCAGCACCACCCGGGCGTCCTTCACCTGGCTGGCGATGGCCAGCCCCAGGCAGCCGGAACCGGCGCACAGGTCCAGGACCCGGGGAGCCTCCTGCTGCCGCAGCCAGCCGATGGCGGCCTCGGCCAGGGTCTCCGTGTCGGGCCGGGGGATCAGCACGCTTTCGCTGATGTCCAGGGGCAGGCCGTAAAACTCCCACTCGCCGATGAGATAGGCCACCGGCTCCCCGGCCAGACGCCGGCGGGCCAGGGCCCAGGCCGCCTCCTCCACCTCCGGGGACGCATACAGCGCGCCGTCACGCAGCAGCCGGGCCTTATCCTTTCCGGCGGCGAAGCACACCAGCTCCCGGGCCTCCAGGGTGGCGGCCTCGATCCCCGCCTGCCGCAGGGACCGCCGGATATCCAGGGTCAGATCGTTGTATGTAACAGCCATTACCAGGCGTCCTTTCCCTGCTCCTCCGGGAGCACCAGCTTCAAGGCCTCGATGGCCACCTCCAGCATGGAGTCGTCCGGCTCGTTGGTGGTGAAATTCTGAAGCCACATCCCCGGGGCGGACAGGACCCGGGTGACAGCGTTGTCGTGGCGGCCCACAAAGCGGTTGAATTCATAGGTAACGCCCACCACCGGGATCAGCAGCAGCAGATGCATGGCTACCCGGACCCACAGATTCTGCCAGTTGACATAGCTGAACACGATGCTGCTGCACAGAATGGACACCACGATGACCACGAACAGGAAGCTGGTGCCGCAGCGGGGATGGTGCTTGGGCTGGATGCGGGCGTTTTCCACCGTCAGCGGCAGGCCTGCCTCATAGCAGAAGATGGTCTTATGCTCCGCCCCGTGATAGCAGAATACCCGGCGCACGTCCTTCTGCCTGGAGCAGAGGATCAGGTACCCCAGGAAAATGGCGATCTTCACCGCCCCCTCGATGAGGTTGTGGACGGCGGCATGCCGGGCGTGGAACAGCCCGGCAATAAACGTGGGCAGCAGCATGAACAGCAGCAGGGTCAGCCCCAGGGACAGGATCACCGACACCCACACCAGCACCGACTGCAGTTTCTCCGCCGGAACGTGCTCCTCCAGCCACTTATCCAGCTTGGAGGGCTGGACGTTTTCGTCCTCGGGGTAATAGTCGGCGGAGAACATCAGGGCCTTGACGCCCCGGACCATGGAGTCCAGAAACGTGACGGCCCCCCGGATGATAGGCCAGCCCAGAATGGGGTACTTGTCCTTGATCAGGGTCAGCTCCTCCACCTTGGTCACCAGGCCCTCCGGCGAGCGGACCACGATGGCCTGCTTTTCCGGCCCGCGCATGAGAATGCCCTCGATCAGGGCCTGACCGCCGATGGAGGTGCGAAATTGCTTGTTGTTTTTTTCCATGGGGAATGGGTTCCTTTCCAGTATCATAACACACCCGCCGCAAAAATGCAACAGGCGTTCGATTTTTTACAGCTCCTGGCCGGAGATGGGCAGGCGGATGGTGACGATGGCCCCGCCGCCGTCGGCGTTGCCGATGTCGAACACGCCGCCGTGGCGCTGGACGATCTCGTCGCACACCGCCAGGCCGATGCCGCTGCCCCGGGCCTTGGAGGAGCCCTTATAAAACTTCTGCTTCACAAAGGGGACCTCCGCCGGAGGGATGCCGGGGCCGTAGTCCCGGATGCGCACCACATAGCTGTCCCCCTCCTGGGTCATGTCCACGTCGATGCGCTTGCCCGCGCCGCCGTGCTTGGCGGCGTTGTCCAGCACGTTGCAGAACACCTGCTTCAGCCGCTGGGGATCCCCGGAGATGGGCTCGGTATACAGCTCCTGATCGCTGTGATAGTTCAGCTGGATGCCGTCCTGGCGGAACAGCTCCCGATAGGTATAGATGGCGTCCTCCAGCTCCGCCTGCAGGTCCATTTCCTCCACCTGCAGGGTGAAGCGGCCGTCCTGCATTTTGGAAAACTCCAGCAGCTCCTCCACCATGCCCGTCAGGCGGCGGGCCTCCTTGACGATGATGCGCAGGCCCCGGCGCAGCTGGCGGGGGTCGCCGGTCTCATCCCCCAGCAGGGTCTCGCCCCAGCCGCTGATGGCCGTCAGAGGGGTGCGCAGCTCGTGGGACACGGAGGAGATGAACTCCGTCTGCATTTTCTCGCTCTGGCTGATCTTCAGGGACATATTGTTGATGTTGTCCACCAGCTGGCCCAGCTCGTCGGTATACTTGTTGGCGATCTGGATGCCGTAGCTGCCGGAGGAGATGCGCTTGACAGCCTCGGACACCTCCGCCACCGGCTGCACCACGTTGTTGATGAAGATCAGGTTGGACACGAAGATCAGGAAGATCACCGCCGCGATGACGGCGGCCATCACCAGCACCGTCAGCCACAGCTGCTGGTCCAGCAGCCGGGTAGAGGTGACGAACCGCATCACGGCCACCACCGCCCCGTTGTAGAACACCGGGCTGGACACCGCCAGGATGCTCTCGCCGGTCAGGGGGTCCCGGCCGGAGAAGGAGGCGGTCTTGCCGGTTTCCACGGCCCGGCCCACCTCCGGGGTGGCGGGGGTGCTGCCGGCCACGGCGCCCCGGGAGGACAGCTCCACCTGGCGCTTGCCGTTGATGAACTGCAGCTCCACGTTCTTGGCCAGGCTGTCGTTCATGCTGTAATCCGTGACGTATTGGGCGGCCCGGCGGTAATACTCGCTGTAGCTGCCCATGCTGTAGGCGCTGAAATAGTCGGAGCCGGACTTGGCCTTGGCCTCCAGAGAGGACCTGGCCCGGGCGTCCAGGCTGGAGCTGATGGTGGCGGCGGAGAGCACGCCCACCAGCACCAGAATGACGATAATGGGTCCCACGCTGCTGGCCAGCCAGCGGCGGCGCAGACCCCGCAGCTTCAGCCGCTTCCCCTGTCCCCGGGTGAACAGCCGCAGCTTGTTATCCGTGTTGGTATCCATGGCTTAAAAGCCCCACTTGTATCCGTAGCCCCACACGGTGTTGATATAGGTGGGGCTGGTGGGGCTGTCCTCGATTTTCAGCCGCAGACGCCGGACGTTGACGTCCACGATCTTCAGCTCGCCGAAATAGTCCCGGCCCCACACCAGGTCCAGGATCTCCTCCCGGGACAGGGCCTTGCCGGGATTTTCCATGAACATCCGCATGATGGAATACTCCACCTGGGTCAGCTTGATGCGCTGGCCGTTTTTCTCCAGGGTGCGGTTGCGGGTGTTCAGCAGGAAGGGGGGCTGGCTGATGGTACCCGGCGGCAGTTCCTGGGTGCCGCCGCTGCTGCGGCGGATCAGGGCGTCCACCCGGGCAGTAAGCTCCACCGGGGAGAAGGGCTTGGTCACATAGTCGTCGGCCCCGTTCATCAGGCCCGTGACCTTGTCCATCTCCTGGGACCGGGCCGTCAGCATGATGATGCCGATGCGGGGGTTGGTGGCCCGGATGCGGCGGCACACCTCGAACCCGTCGATGCCCGGCAGCATCACGTCCAGCAGGGCCACCAGCGTGTCCGGATTCTCGTGGAGCTTGTCCAGGGCCTCCTCGCCGGTTTCGGCCTCCACCACCTCGTATCCTGCCCGGCGCAGGTTAATAACAATAAAGCTGCGGATGCTGGATTCATCCTCCAGAACCATTACCTTTCTCATGGATTCGACGTTCCTTTCCTCGGATTTTCATGCAGCCCACTCGGCCATCACCAGGTTGAAGCCCAGGCGCAGGCTCTCCTCGTCCAGGCCGCAGTAGTTGGCCCCGGCCAGCAGCTCCCCGGCGTAGGTGACGCCGTTCTGCCGCTTGAGGGCCATGCGGCTGCCCATCAGAGCCCGCTTTTCCCGGTTGTCGCCGGTAAGGGCGTACAGGGCCGCCACCGGCTGTCCGTTGGACAGCAGCACCACCTGGCTCTCGTACGCGCCGTTTTCGGCGGTGGTGAAGGTGGCCTCCCCCTGCCAGGTATCCGGCAGGCGGAAATACCACCCGGCGGACAGATTGTGATAGGTCACGCAGTGGACATCCGGGCTTTCGTCGCCGCAGTAGCTGATCCAGCGGACCAGCCCCCGCACCGCCGCAGCGGTGTTGGCGGCAGCGCCGCTTCCCGCGTCGGCGGCGGCAGTCTCCGGCGCGGGGATCTCCACGCTGCCGTCGCCGTCGATGTCCTGGGGCTTAAGCTGCATATAGGGGTACACGGCGGCGGTGAGGCCGATGGTCCGGTCCTGGGCGATGTTGGTCAGTCCGCCGCTCTCCTGCCACACTAAGATATCCGTCATGGCCATACCCTGGCTGTTGACGCCGGTGGCAAATACGGCGGGGGTGCCGTCGGAGAGCTTGCCCACCACCACGCTGCCCCGGCTCAGCTCCGCCATGGTGTAGGACAGCACGCTGCTGTAGCTGGCGGAGATCACATCGTCCTTGCGGATATACAGCCCCGCCACCGGCTGTCCGTCGTTGTCCGAGCGGAACAGCAGCAGGCTCTTGACGCCGTCGCCGTCCAGGTCCGTGACGGTGAAGCGGGTATAGCCGCTTTGCAGCAGCACATAGGGGTTCGGCTGGGGCACATACACGGCCACGGTCTGCACGTCGGCGCTGATGCGCCAGCCCACGATGATCTCCAGCCGGCCGTTGCCGGTGAGGTCCTCATACTGGACGCTGTCGATGGCGGTGCCGCTGCTCTCGATGACGCACAGGCGGTGATAGGTGTCGTCCTCCGGCCGGAAAACGAAGATTTTCAGGGGCTTTTCGTCGTCCTGCAGCCGCATGAATACCAGGGCCTCCGACAGGCCGTCGTTGTCCAGGTCCACCATCTGCACCGGCTGGATGTTCTGCCCGGTGCTGGGGCTCACCAGCTCATAGCCCTGCTTCTGCAGGTCGTCCAGCTCCTGGGACAGCCCCTCGTATTCCGCCGACACCCGGGGCAGGGTGAACAGATCCTCCACCGACGAGCGGAACATACACCCGGTCAGGGTCAGCGACATAACCGCCGCCAGAAGCAGTGCCGCCACGCGCTGCGGCAGATATTTCATTAGAACGATCCCTCCCCCGGTTCGATTTTTTCACTCATCTATCATATCACAGGTTTCGCCGGTTGTGTAGCCCTGTTTTGCTCCCGTCACAGAAAATTTATCGTCAGGCCCCGGGAAATAAAAAATGTGGGGCGGGGGCCTGCGGCCCCGCCCCACCGGTTTTCACTTGTTCCCGCTGGTCTTTCTTATCGCACCCGGGGGATCAGCAGCATCCCCTCCGGGCGGTCCTCCGTCAGCTCGTTGGCGGCCCGGATGGCCTCCTCGTCGGTGCGGTACTGCCGGGCGATGTCCCACAGGGTCTCCCCTTCTGCCATGCGGCGCAGGATCAGGGAGGGCTGCGGCCCCTCCGGCGGGTCCTGCAGCTCCACCGCCGTCACCGCCGCCACCGGCCGGCGCAGACACCGCCGGCCCTCGAACCGCACCGGCACCGACAGCCGGCAGGTGCTGCCGGTGATCTGCATCTGCGGCAGGCCGCAGGCGGCCCGGACGGTCTGCGGCTCCCAGGCCGCCGGGGCCGTCACCTCCGCCGACCGCTCGGCGCACACCGGCGTCCCGCTCTCGTCCAGATACAGCACCCGCAGCCGCACCGTGCACCGCAGGGCCGGGCCGCCGCCCTCCTGCACCGTGCTGACGCCGCTGCATTCCGCCGCCGTCAGATAGGCAAAGGGTCTCCCCTGGCCGAACTCCAGCTGCTGCACCGCCTCCTGGCTGGGGATATCCCGCTGCCAGGCCACCGGCAGCGGCGTCTCCTGCCGCCGGACCTGGGCCGCATGGTGCAGGCTGTACAGGTCCTCTATGTACGATACCTGCTGCTTCCGGCGGACCAGCAGCACCGCGCACACCGTCACGGTGATGCCGAAGGCCGGGCCGTTTTCCGTCCGCAGCACCCGGATCTCGCTGCTGGCCCACTGGATGCGGGCCTCCGTTTCGGCCCCCTCCGGCAGCTCCACCCCGTCCAGCAGCTGGGAGAAGGGCAGCGCCGTCCGGTATGCCGCCAGCTCCTGGTTTTCTCCCCGGTACAGCACGCACACCTCCGCCTGGCCCTTCAGCACCAGGCGGCTGCCCACCCGGCGGCACTCCTCCACCCGGGCGGCGGTGCGCTCCATCAGCACATCCTCCGGCGGCGGGCCGTCGGGCGCCACCTCCTGGGCGAAGGAAAATTCCCGCTCCTCCACCGCCGTCAGCAGCTCCAGCTCCGCCTCCTGCCGCCGCACCCGCAGGGCGGGGTCCTCCTCCGTGCCGCAGCACAGCCGCTGCCGCCGCCGGGCATAGCCGGACACGGTGAACTCCGGCATCACCCGCAGATACAGCTTCCGGGCGGTGACGGCCTTAGCCTCCGCCAGCAGCAGCCGCCCGGTGACGCACACGGCGTCGCAGTCCGCCAGCCGCTTATCCTCCACCTGGCAGGAAAACGGCACCTCCATCGACAGGCTCCGCAAACCCGCGCTCTCCTCTGAGGTATACAGCACCGTCAGCACCACGCTGCCGCCCATGGTCAGCTGCTGGCCCGCCGGATGCTTCTCCCGCAGCCGCAGCTGCCCCACGGTATCCACGATCCGGGCAATGTCCGGGCAATACTCCGGGATCGCCGTCTCCATGGACTCCTCCTGAGTGGTGACCAGGTCGCCTACCGGCTCGCAGCAGGCCAGCTCCGCAAATTTCAGCTCCAGTTCCATGCGTTTCCCGTCCTCTCCTTGTTTTCACTGTCCCAAGGCTATGCGGGAACACGCCGGGTTATTCCTGGATGCCGAACATCCGCCGCAGCAGCCCCCGCAGACACCGGGGCGCCTTCCAGATCACGATCTTCATGCACATTACCTCCCGTCCTTCAAGCATATGATCCCGCAGGCGATCAGCAGAAACGCCACCAGGAACATCAGCGCGCCCACCGGGAAGATGGCGGCGATCAGGATCCCCAGCCCCAGGCCCAGGGCGCACACGCCGATGACCGCGCCGCAATTTCCCCGTCTCATGGCTCTCTCCCTCCTCTGCCTCAGTATATGCCGGAAAGCTCCCTCTTGCGCCGGAAGAAAAAATACGGTACAATAATCCCCAAAAGGAGGGACGGATATGAACCTGTTATATGCGCTGGAGAGCGTGCGCACTCCGTTCTGGGACGCGGTGTTCTCCGCCGTGACCCACCTGGGCGAGGAGACCGTGTTCATGGTGGCGGCCATTCTGATTTTCTGGTGCGTCAGCAAGCAGGAGGGGTACTATCTGCTGCTGATGGGCTTTTTCGGCACGGTGGTGAACCAGTTCCTGAAGCTGCTGTTCCGGATTCCCCGGCCCTGGGTCCGGGACCCCGACTTCACCATTGTGGAAAGCGCCCGGGCTCAGGCCACGGGCTACTCCTTCCCCAGCGGCCACACCCAGAACGCCGTGGCCATCTTCGGCGGCATTGCCCGGTCCACCCGGCAGCCCTGGGTCCGGTGGGCCTGCGTGGCGGTGCTGCTGCTGGTGTCCTTCTCCCGGCTGTACCTGGGGGTCCACACGCCCCTGGACGTGGGGGTGTCCTTTGCGGTGGCCGGGGTGATGGTGCTGACCCTGTATCCCCTGATCCGCCAGGCCGACCGCAAGCCCAGCCTGATGGCGGGGCTGATCGCCGGGATGCTGCTGGTGGGCATCGCGTATCTGGTGTTTGCGTATGTCTATCCCTTCCCGGCAGACGTGGACGCGGCCAACCTGGCCCACGGGCAGGAAAACGGCTGGAAGCTGCTGGGGGCCACCGCGGGCTTCGGCATCGCCTGGTGGCTGGACCGGCGGTATATCCATTTCGACACCCGGGCCGTCTGGTGGGTGCAGCTGCTGAAGGTGGTGCTGGGCCTTGCCCTGCTGATGGGCATCCGGGCGGGGCTGAAGGGTCCTCTGCTGGCCCTGTTCGGCAGCGCCGGGGTGGCCGGGGCCGTGCGATACGGCATCATGGTGCTGTTCGCCGGAGCCGTCTGGCCCGCCACCTTCCGCTATATGGCCCGCTGGGGCCGAAAGGCGTGATATGAAGAAAAGCAGTGCCGCGGCACTGCGCCGTAGCACTGCTTTTTTGGCTTGTCAAAAAAGGGCGACACTTTTTTTACAATTTGTGCTGGAAATCCTCGGCATCCATCCGCAGCCGGTAAAAGTTCTGGAGCCACTCCGGCTGTTGGGAAACAGTGTCCCGCAGAGCGGACAGGGTCCGCTTGCCCACCCGGCGGTCCAGAATCGCCAGCATCCGGACCAGGGGGTCTTCTGAGTGAAGGCTGGCCGCAATGTCCTGTGTTCGGTAGGCGGCTAACGCATCGCAGAATTCATCATCGGTGTACGCCGTCCGGCGGGAACGGGGCACCTCGTCCAGCAGCATCCACAGGCCGTCCCAGTATTCCCCCAGGCCCACAGGCCGGGGACCGGGCCGATAGCCGTTATCCAGGAACCAGGTGTTGACGGTCTCCAGAGAAAAGTGCTTTACTGGCCTTCCATCGATGCATATTTCAAATATCCGGGAGCCGTCCATCCCCACATAGGCAGTGCAGCCGTAACGCACCCGGCCATAGAGACAGGGTGCCAGCATATCATGCTCCAGATATCGGCGCATGCCGCTCCATGAGCCTTCATACTTGCCCATCTTATTTCTCCAGCACGAACCGCATTTCCACGGGGTTGTGGTCGGAATAGGCAAAGCCCAGGTCCACCACGTCGCTGGAGGTCACCGTCACGTTGTCGGACACCAGGAACCCGTCCACCGTCAGCACATACTGCCCCTGGTGATAGGGTCCGTCGGCGTTGCGGCAGCTGGGCACAGGGTTCCCCTCATCCAGCGGCGCGATCAGGGACACGTTGAACCCGTCGAAGGTGTCCTCCGGAATGGGCTGGGCCCAGGTGTATTCCTGGTCCGCCTCGCCGAAGTAGGCGGCGGAATCCCCCAGCAGGTCCTTGTTGAAGTCGCCGCCGGCCACGCACCAGTTGCCTGCGTCATACTCCCGCTGCATATCCTCCAGCAGCAGCTTCAGCTGCTCCATGGCGATGGTGCCGTCGGAGGTGTAGGCCGACAGGTGCAGGTTATACAGCACCAGCTCGCCGCCGCCGGCCACCGGGATCCGGTGTACGCTGTAGCACCGGTCCAGATCCACCAGCTTCATCAGGCTGTTTTCGATGGGCAGCTCCACCCGCCGGGCGCTGTCCACCGTCAGAGAGGACAAGGTCATCAGCCCCGACACCGATGCCCCGTGGGGGTGGCGCAGAGGGTACATCAGGAAGGGGGAGTCGTAGTTCTGGGCCCAGGTCTCGTCATACTCCGGCAGCACGGACCGCAGCATGGCGGCCTCGTCCACATGGTAGCTGCGGGTGGAGTTCCGGTCCACCTCCTGGATGAGATAGAAGTCTGCGTCCTGCTGGGCCAGGAAGGCTCCGATGTTCCCTACGTTGGCCGTCAGGCGCTCCTGGGACCAGGCCCAGGATTCCGTTCCGCCGTCCATGAAAAAGCCGTAGTCCGGCTCATACGCGCCGAAGCCAATGTTGTAGGACAGCAGATGGTATTCACATCCGGTCTGAGCAGGCTGGGACACCTGACGGTCCACCTCCAGGTCCATGTCCCCCAGCCGGTGATAGTCGATGAGCACATAGGTCAGGTATCCCACCACCAGCAGCGCCAGGGCCGCCAGCACCAGCAGGATGATTTTCAGCGGTTTGTTCACGAAACGCGCCTCCTTGTTTACAAAAGTTCACTTGTTTATTATAATCGAAGTCAGAACATTTGGAAAGAGGTTTTTTTGTGAAACGATTTGCCATCCGATTCAACGCGCCGGTGGTGCTGAGCTTCGCCATCATCAGCCTGCTGGTGCTGGTGCTGGATTCCGTCACCGGCGGGGCCTCCACGGCCCGGCTGTTCTGCGTATACCGGGCCCCGCTGAAGGACCCTTTGACCTATGTGCGCTTTTTCACCCACGTTCTGGGCCACTCGGGCTACAGCCACTATATGGGCAATATGCTGCTTCTGCTGCTGGTGGGGCCGGGGCTGGAGGAGAAGTACGGCAGCCGCAATCTGCTGCTGACCATCGTTATCACGGCCCTTGCCACAGGGCTGGTGCAGTTTCTGCTGTTTCCCCGCTCCGCTCTGCTGGGGGCCAGCGGCGTGGTGTTCATGATGATCGTCCTGTCCTCGTTCACGGAGATGAAGAAGGGCGGCATTCCCCTGACCATGCTGCTGGTGGCGGCCCTGTACTTAGGCAGCGAGATCGCCGACGGCCTGACCAAAACCGACAACGTGTCCCACCTGACCCACATTGTGGGCGGCGTGTGCGGCATCGTGTTCGGCTTCCGGCTGGCCCGGGCGAAGAAAAGATAGCCCCCCAACGAAACAGCCCCGCAGCCCGCCGGAACTGGCAGACTGCGGGGCTTGCGCTTTGCCTTATTGCAGGGCCTGCAGCGCCGCCCGGGCGGCGGCCTGCTCGGCCTCCTTCTTGCTCTTACCGGTGCCGGTGCCGGCCTCCTGACCGTTCAGCAGCACCGCGCAGGTGAACAGCTTGGCGTGATCCGGGCCGGAGGCCCCGATCATCTCATAGTGCAGGGTCTGGTTGCTGCGGCGCTGGACCAGCTCCTGCAGCTCCGTTTTATAGTCCCGGCGGCGCTCCTCCACGGCCTCCTCCTGCTCCTTGTCCAGCAGGACCCGGTGGATCAGCGCCCGGGCGGCCTCCATGCCGCCGTCCAGATACACCGCCGCGAACACGGACTCCGTGGCGTCGGCCAGGATGGAGGGGCGGCACCGGCCTCCCCCGGCCTCCTCGCCCTTGCCCAGCCGCAGCTCATTGCCCAGCCCCAGGCTCTGGGCCACCTCGTACAGGCTCTCCTCGCACACCAGGGCCGCCCGCATCCGGGTCAGGTCCCCCTCCGGCAAATCCGGGTGCTTGTGGTACAGATAGTCCGCCGTGACCAGGCCCAGCACGGCGTCCCCCAGAAACTCCAGCCGCTCGTTGCTGCTGACGCCGCAGCACCGGTGCTCGTTGGCGTAGGAGCTGTGGTACAGGGCCGCCTGAAGCTGCTCCTTGCAGCGGAAGGTGTAGCCCAGCTTTTTTTCCAGTACTTGCAGGGTATGCATGATGTTTTTCTCCCTTCCGCAGCGGAAAAAGGAAACCCCGTTGCAACCAACGGGGCCTTCTTTTTCAGCTGCCTGATTGATTCAGTTCAGCTTATTATACAGATAGCGCACGCAGTCGCCCACGGTCTTCAGACCGGTGAGGTCCTCTTCGTCGATCTCGCCCACGTCGAATTCCTCCTCCATGGCCATGACCAGCTCCACCAGGTCCACGGAGTCGGCGCCCAGATCGTCCACAAAAGAACTATCCATGCCGATCTCGTCGGTATCAATGGCAAACTGCTCAGCGATCAGATCCTGCATGGTCTTGAAGATCTCGTCCATCGTCATGAGATGATCCCTCCTTTCGGGCTTTGTCTTGGAAAATAATACGGCAATTGGTCAGGTCTGTCAATACCCTTTTTGTGAATTATTCCGGCTGCACCTGCATCAGATGCACATTTTCCTGGATCTGTCCAATGATGCCGCTTTCGGCCACCTGCCTGGCCTGGCCGATGGCGTTGTCGATGGCCTCGGCGTTGGAGGAGCCGTGGGCCTTGATCACGGGCTTGGAGATGCCGATAAACGCCGTGCCGCCCACCTTATTGGGGTCCAGCTGGGCCTTGAAGGCCCGCAGCCCCGGCATGACCATGGCGGCGGCCAGCTTGGTCAGCAGATTTTTTTTGAAAATATCGCCCAGGGCATGGCCCGCGAAGGAGCCAACGCCCTCCATGGTCTTGAGCAGGATGTTGCCGGAGAAGCCGTCGGTGACGATGACGTCGCAGCCGCCCTTGATGGCCTCCTTGGCCTCGATGTTGCCGATGAAGTTCAGGTGGCCCTCCTCCCCGGCCTTGCGCAGCAGAGCCAGGGTCTCGCGTTGCAGGTCCGTGCCCTTGCTGTCCTCCGCGCCGATGTTCAGCAGGCCCACCCGGGGACGCTCCAGTCCCAGCACCCGGCCGGCATAGAAGCTGCCCAGATACGCAAACTGCATCAGGTACTCCGGGGTACACTCGGCGTTGGCCCCGCAGTCGATGAGCACGGCCTTTCCCCCGGTGGTGGGGATCACCGGGGCCATCGCCGCCCGGCGGATGCCCCGGATGCGCTTGGTGATCAGGGTGGCCCCGGCCAGCAAGGCCCCGGTGGACCCGGCGGAAACCAGGGCGTCGGCCTTGCCGTCCCGCAGCAGGGTCAGGCCCACGCCCATGGAGGTGTCCTTCTTGTGCCGGAACACCTTGGAGGGGTCGTCACACATCTCCACCGTCTCCGTGGTGTGGACGATCTCCATCCCATGGGGGATGGTATCATGGCCGCAGTCCCGCAGGGCCCGGAGAATGGCCTCGGTGTCGCCGGTCAGCAGCACCTCCACGCCCCAGTGCTCCATGCCCAGCAGGGCGCCCTTCACGATTTCCAGCGGGGCGTTGTCGCCGCCCATGGCGTCAATGATGATCTTCATAGTTCAGAACCTCCTGCTTCAACTGCTCGATAATGGCCAGCGACCGCTGGGACAGCTCGGCGTTTTTGTTGCGCTTGCCCTTGACCCGGTGGTCCAGAGGCGGCATGATGCCGAAATTGATGTTCATGGGCTGGAACTGGGTCACGGACTCGTTGCTGACATACAGCCCCAGGGCGCCGATGGCCGTCTCCCGGGGGAAGTCCACGGGGGCCTGGCCCAGCAGCCGCCGGGCGGTCTCCACCCCCACCAGAAACCCGGAGGCGCAGGACTCCACATACCCCTCCACGCCGGTCATCTGTCCGGCAAAGGAGATGCGGGGCATCGCCTTCAGCCGGTAATACCGGTCCAGCAGCCGGGGGGAATCCAGATAGGTGTTCCGGTGCATGACGCCGTAGCGCAGGAATTTCGCATCATGCAGGGCGGGGATCATGGAGAACACCCGCTTCTGCTCCGGGAAGCGCAGGTGGGTCTGGAACCCCACCAGGTTATAGATGGTACCGTCGGCGTTGTCCTTGCGCAGCTGCACCACGGCATAGGGCTCCCGCCCGGTGCGGGGATCCTTCAGCCCCCGGGGCTTCAGGGGCCCATAGCGCAGGGTGTCCTCCCCCCGCCGGGCCATGACCTCCACGGGCATGCAGCCCTCAAAGACGTTCCTGTCCTCGAAGCCGTGGACCTCCGCCTCCTGGGCGGCAGTCAGCTCGCGCCAGAAGGCCAGATACTCCTCCTTCTCCATGGGGCAGTTGATATAGTCCGGCGTCCCCTTGTCGTACCGGGACGCGAAAAAGCCGCTGTCCATGTCCACGCTGTCGAAGCTCACCAGCGGGGCCGCCGCGTCGAAAAAGTGCAGGGCGGAATCCTCGCCCCCCAGCATGGAGAGGAGCCTGTCCGCCAGAGCGTCGGAGGTCAGGGGACCGGTGGCCACCACCACCTCCCCCTCCGGCAGGTCCGTCACCTCGCCGGGGACCACGGTGATCAGGGGGTGGCTTCTGACCCGCTCCGTCACCAGCCGGGAAAAGCCGTGGCGGTCCACCGCCAGAGCGCCTCCGGCGGGAACGGCGGTCTCGTCCGCGCAGCGGACGATAAGGCTGCCCAGCTGCCGCAGCTCCTCCTTCAGAAGGCCCACGGCGTTCTCCAGCCCCGCCGCCCGCAGGGAATTGGAGCAGCACAGCTCCGCAAAATCGGCGGTCTGGTGGGCAGGGGTCATTTTTTCCGGCTTCATCTCCCGCAGGGTCACGGGAATGCCCCGCTGGGCCAGCTGCCAGGCGCACTCGCTGCCGGCCAGCCCTGCGCCGATCACTGTAACATGGTTCATGCTTCCTCCGCCTTTTTCCGGGTGGTTTTCGTAGTCTTGGTTGTCTTGGTAGTTTTCGCAGCCTTGGTAGTTTTGGTGGTTTTTGTGGTCTTGGCAGTCTTTTTGGCGGGCTTTTTCTCCTCCTGGACAGGCTCCGCCGGGGTCTCGGCAGCGCCCTCCGCAGGCTCCTCCGTTTTGGCTTTTTTCACATAGCCGCGCTTGTCCTCCGGCAGGAAGTTGGCACAGTCGGGATTGATGCAGAAGGGCTTGCGGAAGCCCTTGCCGGCCTTTTTGAACATGGTGTGGCCGCACACGGGGCAGTCGTCCTTCACCGGCACGTCCCAGGTCATGAAATCGCACCGGGCGCTTTCGTCGGCGGCGTTGAGCCGCTCACAGCAGTAATAGGTATACTGCTTGCCGGTCTTTTTGCTGACGCCGGTGCGCTTCATCAGCCGCCCGCCGCACTTGGGGCAGCGGCCCGGCATCTCCACCACCAGGGGCTTGGTGAAGGTGCACTCCGGGTACCCGGGGCAGGCCAGGAACCGGCCGAACCGGCCGGATTTGACCACCATGTTCCGGCCGCACACGTCGCACTTCTCCTCGGTGACCTCATCGGGGACCTTCAGGTATACGCCCTCCATGTCCTTCTCCACCTGGCGGAGGTTGCCTTCAAAGCCGCCGTAAAACTGCCGCAGCAGCTGCTTCCAGGGGATCTTACCGCTTTCCACCTCGTCCAGCTCGTCCTCCATCCGGGCGGTGAACTTCACGTCCACAATGTCCGGGAACCGCTGGCACATCAGGTCCGTCACCACCTGGCCCAGAGGCGTGATCCGCAGGGCCTTGCCCTCCTTCACCACATATTCCCGGTCCAGAATGGTGGAAACGGTGGGCGCGTAGGTAGAGGGGCGGCCGATGCCGTTTTCCTCCATGGTGCGGATCAGGGTGGCGTCGGTGTAGCGGGCGGGGGGCTGGGTGAAGTGCTGGCCGGGCTCGAAGCCCTCCAGGGTCACCACCTCGCCGGGCTGCAGCTCCGGCAGGGCAGGCTCCCTGTCCTCCTTGTCATCGTCCCGGCTCTCCTCATACACGGCGGTGTAGCCGGCAAATTTCAGGCTGCTGGCGCTGGCCCGGAAGGCGTGCTCCCCGGCGGCAATGTCCACGCTGACGCTGTCGTACACGGCGTTGGACATCTGGCTGGCCAGAAAGCGGCTCCAGATCAGCCGGTACAGGCGATACTGCTCGCCGGTCAGGTCGCCCTTCACCTGCTCCGGGGTCAGGGTGACGCTGCTGGGGCGGATGGCCTCGTGGGCGTCCTGGGCCCCGGCCTTGGCCTTGTACTGCTTGGGGGTCTCCGGGCGATAGGCCGCGCCGTAGCGGCTCTCAATGAAGCTGCGGGCCGCCGCCTGGGCCTCGTCGGAGATACGCAGGGAGTCGGTACGCATATAGGTGATCAGACCCACGGTGCCCTCGCCGCTGATGTCCACGCCCTCATACAGCTGCTGGGCGATGGCCATGGTCCGGCGGGGAGTCATGTTCAGCTTCCGGGAGGCCTCCTGCTGCATGGTGGAGGTGGTGAAGGGAGGCGACGGGGAGCGGCGCTTGTCCGTGCGCTTCACGTTGGTCACGGCGAAGGGCGTGTCCTGAAGCTGGGCGCGGATGTCGTCCACCTCCTGCTGGGAGGCCGGCTCATATTTCTTGCCGCCGCGGCCATAGTAGTGTGCCTTGAACCGGGCCCCCTGGTCGTTTTTCAGCAGGGCGTCCAGGGTCCAGTATTCCTGGGGCACGAAATCGGCGATCTCCTTCTCCCGGTCCGCCACCAGGCGCATGGCCACGGACTGGACCCGTCCGGCGGACAGGCCCCTGCGGATCTTTTTCCACAGCAGCGGGGACAGCTCATAGCCCACGATGCGGTCCAGGATGCGCCGGGCCTGCTGGGCGTCCACCAGGTTCTGGTCAATGTCCCGGGGCTGGCGGATGCTCTCGGTGACCACCTTGCGGGTGATCTCGTTGAAGGTGACCCGGAAGGTTTTATCCTCCGGCAGGTCCAGCAGCTGCTTCAGATGCCAGCTGATGGCCTCTCCCTCCCGGTCCGGGTCGGTGGCCAGATACACGGCGTCGCTTTCCTTGGCCGCCTGCTTCAGATCCCGGATAATGTCCTCCTTGCCCTTGATGGGCCGGTAATTGGGCTCAAAATCGTTGTCCACGTCCACGCCCAGCTTGCTCTTGGGCAGGTCCCGCAGATGTCCCATACAGGCCTTCACCTGATACGCGGGGCCCAGGTATTTGCCGATGGTCTTGGCCTTGGCCGGGGACTCCACGATCACCAGGTATTTTTCAGCCTTTTTTGCCATATTTATGATCCTTCCTTTTCCGAATGTAACCTTACTGTGCGCACATAGCTGCGGGGGCCGGACCGTTGGGCATAGCCGTCGATCTCCAGCACCGTCAGCGCCGACAGCACCCGCCGCACCGGCAGGCCCGTCTGCTCCGCCGCCTCATCCGTCAGCAGAGGCGTCTCCGTATCCAGCACCCGAATCAGCGCCAGCTGATCGTCGGTAAGCCCCTCCCGGTTGCGGTCCAGGTCCAGCACCGGCAGCTCCGGCGCGGCAGGGGCTTCCGGCTCCGGGGTCTGTGCCGGCGGAGGGCTTTCCTCCTGCCTGGGGGTCTCCCCCGGCTCGGGAACGGTCATCTGGGCCGGATGCAGCCGGTGAGGGAACCGGCTGTGATACACCGACAGAATGTCCCAGCCCGAGGCCGCCAGTCCCGCGCCGTCCCGGATCAGCCGGTTGCAGCCCACGCTGGCCGCCGCGTCGATGGGTCCCGGCACGGCGAACACGTCCCGCCCCTGGTCCAGGGCGGCGTGGGCGGTGATCAGCGCCCCGGAGCGCACCGGGGCCTCCACCACCAAGGACGCCAGGCTCAGTCCGCTGATGATGCGGTTGCGCACGGGAAAATGCCCCGGCAGAGGCTCCGTTCCCGGCGGATACTCCGACAGCAGCACCCCGGTGGCGGCGATATCTTCATATAATCTGCGGTTTTCCGCGGGATATACCACGTCCACCCCGCCGCCCAGAACGGCGGCGGTGAAGCCTCCCGCCTGCAAAGCGCCCCGCATGGCGGCGCCGTCGATGCCCTTGGCCATGCCGGACACCACCACCGCACCCTGCCGGGCCAGCTCATAGCCCATCCGGTGGGCGCACCGCAGGCCATAGGGGGTGCAGGACCGGGTGCCCACCACGGCAATGGCCGCCTCCTCGTCAAACAGCGGCAGCGACCCCTTGCCGTACAGCAGCACCGGCGGGTCGAAAATGTCCCGCAGCCGGGCGGGATAGGCGGCATCCTGCATGGTCAGCAGGAAAATATCGCCCCGGGCGCAGTCCGCCAGGATGCGGTCCGCCCGGGTGAGGCTCTTGTCCGAAAGCAGCTGGGCCTGTCCCGGCGTCAGCCCCTCGGTCAGGGCCAGCTCCTCGGCGTCGGCATAGTATACGTCCTCCGGGGAGCCATAACGCTCCAGCAGCAGAAGCCTGCTGCGGTTGCTGAGCCCCGGCAGGGCCGTCAGCCATACCCAGTATTTCAGCGCCGCCACGGCAGTCCCCTCCTTCCGTTCACCGCCAGCTTTCCCACAGCAGCACCGCCGCCGCAATGGCCGCGTTCAGCGACTCGCAGCGGGGGGACATGGGAATCAGCACGGTTTTGTCACACAGGTCCAGCACCTCCCGGCTCAGGCCCCGTCCCTCGGAGCCGATGGCCAGGGCGCAGCGGGAATAGTCCGCCTGCCGGGCGTCCATGGCGTCCGGCCGCAGGGCCGCGCCGTACAGGGGGATGCCGCTGCGGCGCAGCAGGTCCCCCAGCTCCTCCGGCGTCACGCTCCACACCGGGCGGCGGAACACCGCCCCCATGGAGGCCCGGACGGTTTTGGGGCCGAAGGGGTCCGCGCACCCGCCGGTCAGCAGCAGCCCATCGGCGTCAAAGGCGTCCAGGGTCCGCAGCACCGTTCCCACGTTGCCGGGGTCCTGGACCCCGTCCAGCACCACATAGCGCCGGCCCGGAAGCGTTTCCGGCACCGGCAGAACCGGCGCGCGGCAGGTGAACAGCACCCCCTGGGGGGTCTTGGCGGGGCTGATGGAGGCCATGACCTCCGGCGGCACCAGCACCTGCCGGACCTTTTCCGGCAGCGGCTCCGCCCACGGCTCCACCGACACCACGGTCTGCACCTCCGCCCCCCACTGGGCGGCCTCCCGCAGCAGCTTGGGGCTGTCGCACAGGCACTGCCCCGTCTGGCGGCGATAGGCGGCGGACCCGGCCAGCTTGCGGATATGGGTCATCAGCGGATTCTGGCGGCTGGTAATGGTCTCCATGCTTCCGGCTCCTTTCCGACTTCTTCCCGGGCTTCTATATTTAATAGGTGAAGCCCGGTGTGTATGATTAGGTGCATTGTAGCATAACTTGATCCAAAATGCAACCACCGGAAAAAATCAGCCAGCCCAGGCCTGTAGGACTACAATACATCTTGGACAATTGAATAAAAGGGTATGAGGAATAGGGCCTCATGTGTTAAAGTTGAGTTG
>ENA-UESH01000071-UESH01000071.1-human-gut-metagenome-genome-assembly--contig:-NODE-71-length-92690-cov-8.523577_pt1 | contig 92690 bp, 83 predicted proteins | sample MGYA00243001_ERZ508002 | MGnify/ENA primary metagenome ERZ508002 (study PRJEB26167, sample SAMN06115447) | human gut metagenome | host: Homo sapiens | place: China:Anhui | collected 2015-08-07 | study... | reverse complement strand
AGGTGGATTTCAAGTAGTTTTCCAGATTTCAATCTGTCCCACAGGGAGTTTCGCCAAACTCCTTGAAAAAGCCGTCTACAACGATTATAATAGATATCGTGTGATTCGTTGGGAGGATTGGAAATGGAAGAAGTATCAAACGCTAAGCACTATATTGCCGTTAATGCCGGCGGACGGTATCCGCTATTAAAAACCGCCCAGGACTACACGGAATATTTCCATGAAGCATTATCCTTCTCGGATCTGTATGAAACCTACCGGTACATAGAAAAACACGGGCTTGAAAAAATTGCAACCGTCATTACCCGAATGATTTGACCGCATTGCCTGCGGTCTTTTATTTTATGGCATCCAAAACGATCTACTTCAAACGGCCGATCAGTACAAAGCGGGCGTTATTAAACTCATAACTGCAGGTGGACAATGTTATAACTCGGTCTTCAGCCGTTGGTATCACTTCGCTATTGAACCAAGAGCGGCCAACAGTTTCATTCAGCCAATCGACATATTCGTCCTCCGTTGCAAATGTTACTTTCCAAGCGGTTTCGTCATCGGCGCCGGCAACATAGCCCGCAAAAAACTCAATCCGGTAATTCTCTGTTGGGGTCAAAATCATTCCCGTTGTATGGTTCTCATAGAAAGTCTGATCTTTATATTTTGCGATATCCGAAAACATCGTACCATTCTTCATATGATGGCCATACAAAACACTGTGTCGGTCTGACAAATCGGGATTGACACGCGAGTCTAAAAAGATGCAGCCGGCACCGTTCCATTTTCCGCCAAACAAATGCTTCAGATAGAAGCTGTTGTCATGCCCTTGTACAACAGGGTAGTCGATCTCTGTTCCGTCAATTCTGATCCATGCAACGCAATCAGAATTGATGCTCTCCAGAGCTGCAAAGTCTACCACCGGCCATGCGATTGCATTTTCCGACATTTCATCCTGCTCGGGTTTGCTTTCTTCAGGCATAGGTTCCGTTTGCGGTTCCTTTATATAGGCTTCCAAGACGGAATAAGAATCGGCACCCTCACGATACTCAGAATGCTCTTGATAAATTCGGTGTGCTGCATATACCATTACGGCTGCTGAAATCAGAACAAGCGCCGTGCGTAAAACATTTTTTCTCATAGTGTCTCAAAGCTTATTGGCTTTTTCCTTCATCTGCTTTGCGGATGGATTGCTGTAAATCAGTGTGGTCTGCACATTGCTATGTCCGGCCTGGTTGGCTACCTCATGGATCGAATAGCCATTCTCCAAAGCGTTGGAGCAGAAAAAGTGTCGGAGTGTCTTCGGCGTGATTGTATCAGAGTATTTGTTGAATATTTGATTGATCCGAGACGCCGAAAGCTTCGCACACTGTCGACTGGCAAATAAGTAGGGGCTGTCTGCGTTACGCTCCTTCAGGTACTCCCGAATGGCTGTAGCGATCCGGTCATTGATATAAACAAGCCTCTGTTTGTCCCCCTTGCCGATGACGCGGATCTCCTTTGCAACGAGATCTACCTGATTAAGTTTCAGATCGACACACTCGCTGCGGCGCAGACCTGCATAGACCAGTAAGGTCACGATTGCAAAGTCCCGTTTGCTTCCGCTTTCCAACATCCTCTGCCGAAACGCCTCTACCTCTTTTTTATCAACGGAGCATGGGCTGGCATATTGGATCTGTACCTTCATGAAGTCACTGTCCAAAACAGCCATGTCTGACTGCCGACCACTCTGTACCAGATACTTGTTTAAGCAGCGCAGCGCCGACAGGTGGTTGTTGACAGACTTCGGACTATAGCCTCGGATATTGCGCATATAAGAGATGTACTCCAAAACATTGGAACGGTAGAGTTCCTTTGGCTCGGACCCGAAGCTGTCCCGGCACCAGCTAAAATACATTCGGATGTTACGGCAATATGTCAAAGCAGTATTTTCGGATTTTCCGATGCGTCTCAGATACTCCTCAAATTCTTTCATATACGATCGCCTCCTATCCCTATTACACGAGGGAAGGGATGCGTTTACAACCGTTTTGATTATGTATAACTGCGTGTGGGCAAATTGACATTTGATTATGTTTAACTCGCCGTCGAAAAAAGCTGCGCCCGGGTGGCTCAGTTCGCCATAATTAGCATTATGTTGAGGTGATAGGCCTCGCACTCTAATGGCCGGACGGCGGTGTCAAAATTAAAATTTGAGCCTTTTTAGAGAATCCTCTTGATATTATTCCGCATACCGAATATAATATATATAATAACGGCCGAAAGGAATATTGGGGAATATGAAGTTTATCACTACGACCGAGGCAGGCAAAAAGTGGGGTCTGTCATCCCGCCGTATAGGTGTTCTGTGCAGTGAAGGTAGAATTGCCGGTGTACAAAAGGTCGCAAATACCTGGTTGATTCCGGAGGATGCAGAAAGGCCAACAGATGCTCGCATCAGAAGCGGCAAATACATCAAGGTAAGCCATACGGAGGGGAAATAAATGGTTGACATCGTTTCTATATTGCAATCGCACGAACGCGTGAACATTGAAGTTAAAGCCGCTAAAGGAGGAATCCCGAATAGTATTTGGGAAACCTACTCTTCATTTGCCAACACCTTCGGTGGTACGATTATTCTCGGCATCGAAGAAGATAAGGTCACGAAAGAGTTTATTCCGTGTGGCGTAGTAAATCCGCAGCAGATGCTTTCTGATATCTGGAACACACTGAACAACAGTCAAAAAATCAGCACCAACATCCTTCTGGAGCATCATGTATACAGTTTGGAATACAACGGAATGCACTTCATCATAATGGAGGTTCCGCGTGCGGATCGCCGAGACAAACCTGTATTTGTCGGTCAGGATATGTTCAAGGGTACTTTCCGCAGAAACCATGAGGGAGACTATCGCTGCTCTGGTGCAGAAGTGAAGGCCATGCTGCGTGATCAGGCCGACACACCGCAGGACGCGCTGATGTTGGAAAACCTCCTGAACAGTGATTTGAATCCGGAATCGATCCGCCGTTACCGCATCATGTTTAATAATTTGAAGCCAGGTCATATTTGGTCAAAACTTGATGACGAGGAATTTCTTCTGAAAATCGGAGCAGCAAGGAAGGGACAGCACGACGGAAAGGTGCACCCTACACTGGCGGGTTTGTTGTTCTTCGGTGATTATATTACTATCACGAACGAGTTGACTCAGTATTTCCTCGACTACAGAGAGCGCTTGTCAAACGATACCCGTTGGTCTGACCGTGTCTGCTCCAATGATAGTAATTGGAGTGGCAATATCTTTGATTTCTACTTCAAAATAATAGATCGTCTGACTGCTGATGTGAAACGCCCGTTTGCATTAGACTCGGATTTGCAGCGCATAGATGACACTCCGGTGCATAAAGCGCTTCGTGAGTGCCTTGCCAATGCATTGATCCATGCAGACTATTATGGTCGCCGCGGAATCGTGATTGACAAAGAGTTCCGTAAGATATCCATCTCAAATCCCGGCACATTTCGTATCAGCGTTGATGAAGCCATTGCGGGTGGTATCAGTGATGCCCGCAACGGTCGGATCTTTAATATGTTCTCCCTTATCAATGTTGGCGAGCGCTCAGGTACTGGTCTGTGTGATGTCTATAATATTTGGGAAGAAAGCGGATTTAGGCGACCTGAACTGGTCGAAACTGTAGATCCGGATCGTATCACCCTCACTTTGGAAATCAAACTTGATAACGCGGGCAAAAACGATGGAGAAAATGATGGAGAAAATGATGGAGAAACAGTTAACGAATATGCCGATCTGAACAAAACCCAGCGCCGTGTTTACGAAGAAATCAAGAAAGGTCCCACGGCTCCTGCTGAAGATATTGCCAAGTTGCTCGGTGTTTCCAGGCCAACCATTGAACGTGCAATATCCGTTCTAAAGAAAAAAGGCTATATTATACGGGACGGAGGGGCAAAGGGCGGAAAATGGATTCCTCAAAAATAAAAAAGGGGGCGATGAGATGCCAAAGCGATATAAAGAAGCTCGGTTGATGCACAAAGCCAAATTAACCGAAATGGCTACAAAGCTCGGTGTCTCACAGCCCACCCTAAGCGCTTGGGAGAGCGAGCGAAAATCTGCTCCGGTTGAAGCCGTTATTAAAATGGCGACACTATATGGCGTAACAACAGATTATTTACTTGGTTTAGACGATACCGTTTCCGTAATGCCGGGGCAGCCCATTTCGGTACAATGCCTAAAGCTATTCCACGAAAAGCCGGTTTGGTCCTCTGATCACGGCTGGATGTTAGTAAATGCAATAAATGAAACTCTGTGTACCGCTGACGGAAATACACTTTCATTTACAGAGGCCGACAAACTATTTACAGCCGCTACGCCTTTTGCAGAAGCTGTCTATCCATCGGGAAATCCACTGCCGGTAACAGCTCTCGCAGAGCATACACTTCTTTGGGTTGAACCGATTTCCGTAGATGAGTACCTCAAAAATGAACTCAGAGGGTACTACCATGTTAAACAGCAATATGTAGAAAACGATGCCGGCAATCGTTTCTTATTTAATTCCTACGGTGTCAAGTGGCTCGCCTTTGAATACCAGTCGGAATAAACAGTCTCAATAACACGGAAAGCCTATGGGGATAAGTTCTCCATAGGCTTTTCTTATGGTGCCTGTTTTAAAAAGGAGATAATAACATCCTTATCTGCACCATACATTTTCTTTCCGTACAGATATTCCGCCATATCTGCAAGTTCCCGTGCGGTATATGCCTCCAAATCGAGGCTGGCTACAACCTTCTTCGCATCAGCCAACAAAGCTCTGCAGCTACGCATATCGGATATGTACTCGCACCCAAGCTTATCACGCACTGTTTCAAACAGATCCATATCTTTGTTCACCCCCATATCAATGTGTCTCTGGATCAAGTTTTGGGGCTAACTGCAATTCCAACTCTTCAGCCCCATTCTTGGTGACTTGAAAATGGATTGGATTTTCCTTTGCCCAAGCCGGATTCGCTGCAGCTTTTGCAGTCCATCGCTCATAGAATGCAATAACCTCGCTTTTTAGCATTTTTTCCGCTTTCTTTCGAGCAGTAGCTGCTTCTGCCAGTGTGTCGTAGGTGCCGAGTGAAAACTGTTTTTTCTGAAATACGATCTTTGCTTTATAGCGACCTTTAACGCAATACACGCCTCTAACGCCGGTCGTGTTATTGCTAGGTATCTTTGAACTTTTCAACGCTTCGATGCTGGTTCCGTCTATGTGTGTCAAATAGGTGCCAAGTTCGCTTTCATGTTCTCTTTTTTTGCAGCCACAGCTTTGCTGATTGCCATACACCAGAGCTTTGTATGAAACATCAATCTCGTTTCCGCAATCACAATAACAATGCCAGATTTTATAGCCTGCGTTGTCCCGTCTATCGGTTGCATATAAAGCGGTCAGTCGCCCAAATCTCTGCCCTGTGATATCTGCATTGGCATAACGTTTTGATCTTCTACATCCGCAATCTGCTATATGACTATTCCTGATACTACTTGAAGGCAGCAGAATCTCATTGCCGCAATCACAACGGCAACGCCATATGATGCTTCCCTGACTGCTACGATGATCGGTAGCTTCAAGAACTGTGAGATGCCCGAGCTGAATTCCAGCTAAATCCAATCGCTTTCCACACATATTTACTCCAGTTAGAACAATAAACTTCCTGCAAATGTTTATGAATTCGAGTTTTCACCATACATAAATTCCCGTAAAGCTCGCGCGTTCGTATCAAAATTCACTGAGAAAAGGCTGCGTCCGCCAAGTCCGGTCATGCCGCCGTAACTATCCTTTATGGGAATCGTTATCTGTTGGATGGATGCTCCTCTGCATTTGGGTGCCAGCATCAGCAATTCCGTAATTTCTAATTTGCTCAAATTGGTCTGTACAAGAGGGAAAACCTGATTCATGAGGTCATTCAATTCCGAAATGCTGAGATCTTTTGTACTGTTGACTGCCGCTTGGATGACATTACGCTGCCGCTTAACCCGTTGCCAGTCGCTATCTATTTTTCGGCAACGCGCATACTCCAGTGCAGCTCTTCCATCCAAATGGTTTTGTCCAGCAACACAAGTAATACCGCCCTTATTAAATTTATTGATATAGGCTGCTTCGGCTTCTGTCAGGGAAATATCTACCCCGCCTACTGATTCAATTCCCTGTACAAAGGTAGCAAAATTTACGCGGATGTACCGATCCACATCCACCTTAAAGCACTCACGCACTTCACGCATCATCAAGTCCGCCCCACCATAACGAAAAGTATGCGTTAGCCAGTCATACTCACCTTCATATTGTCCTTCCAGAATTGGGACGCCCATTCCGCGCTCCAGACTGGCCAGCTTCACAGACCCATCCTTTTTGCCGAGTGTGAGTATCATGCAGCTGTCGCCACGAGCATTATCATTGAAATACTCAGTTCGTTCGTCCGTTCCGATCAGGAGAATATTGATATAATCCTTATTTTCATTAACATCTCCGGATGCGCTAATTACTTCCTGTTCCTTCAAACCGCTTATGGCATCAGCCATGCGGCTTTCTTCTTCTAAAACATCATCATCGGAATCATCAACTGTGCCACCGGACTCAACTTTTCCATCACTGAACTGTAACTTATCCAGCTTAGTCCAATAGTACCCGCCGACAGCAATCAGCAGGGAAAGAATAACAGCTATGGGAATGAGAATTCCTTTTATTACATTTTTCGTTCTCTTTTTCATGATATGTCCCTCCGTCAGATTCACAACCCCAGTGGTGCTTACTCGTCTTTCTTTGATTCTAGCGCCAGCGAATCCAGAAATTCTCCAAAAATGGCCTGCTCTGCTTTTTTCCGAACAAGGACGGCATCGTCAAAGTTCTTATAACTTCCGAGTCTTGTTCGTTTCCCGCGGAATTTGATTTGAGCCTCCCACCGCAAAGTCTTCTTGTTGAAAGAAACCCCTCGGCAGCCACTTGTGTTAGCAGCAGAAGGCTTCATATTTTGAATCTTGCTGAGTTGAGTGCCATCAATAAAGCCCGCATTTTTTATTGCGCAGGCTGCATTATGTTTTTGGGCGCACTCCGCACAGCTACTTTCCACTCCCGCCATCAAAGTATCTGTTGCTTTATATGTAATTGCCCCGCAATCGCATTTACACTCCCAAAGGCGTACACGCCTTTTCCCTCTGGTCGCGTACTTGTCCGATCGGCCAAGTACAGTCAGGCTTCCGATATGTTGCCCGGTCAGATCATTCAATTTGATGCAGCCACAGCTTTTGGTATGTCCTCTGACAAGATTTGAGCCAAGAACAACAGATTCATTACCACAATCGCACCGGCACAGCCAGGAATCTGCTCTCGCCCTGTTACTTTGAGTTCCTTCGACCCTGCGGATAACGGTCAGTTTTCCAAATCGTTGTCCGCAAAGATCACGTCTGTTTGCTTGCAAATGTCCAAGCCACCTTTCATACTTGTTGAGATTTCAAAACAGCAACATCTGCACAATTGCCCGCACCCCTCAATGTAGTATTTCCGCATCCAAACCGGTGTGTCTACCTGGTACGATGTAATACCTCCACAGCAAACACAAAACTCATATTGATGCAGATTTTTTGCAGGACGATCGGGCATAATATGACGTGTTTCCTGAAATAAATGAACCGTAATTTCAGCCTTTCTCATTGCACCTTTCCTCTTGCCAAACACCTAAGTGAAATTTCACCATATATACTTGATTCATCCGTAATGTACATACGGATGAATCGAATTCTATCCTAATTAAGCGGCAGATACTCATTTTCGAGTTGCCCACGTATTTTGTCCAAATCAGGTACGAGTACGGACATTTCTCGAATGCTTGCGTAATAGAACGAGTCATTTGCCGGAACGCAGTAACTGTGTAGCTCAATTGAGCCAAAGGCAGGGATGCATTTCGCTGCCAGTCGCATGATCTGTCCGTTTGTCATATTCGTCGACAGGTACGGTAACACCTCCTGAAACAACTTCATCAAGGTGTCAGTATCTGCGTATTGAAATTTTTTATATAATGCTTCCATAACATTACGCTGCCGCTGCGTTCTGCCGAAGTCGCTGTCCAATTTGCGGATCTGTGCATAGCTAAGTGCTTCTTTTCCATTCAAATGATATAGCTTTTCTTCCGAGCCAACGCCAACCACCTCCGCCTCACGCGCAGTCAGTGTGACATCAACGCCATCAAGAATATCAACAATGCTCCGGAAACCGGCAAGGTCGACTTCAAAGCAGCCATCGATCGTAACGCCAAAATTGGTATAAAAGGCATCTACCAGCAGAGGGAAACCGCCAAAGGCATAGGCTGCATTCAGTCGATTATCAGAATAGCCGCCCGGAATCTGCACATACAAATCGCGGAGAAAAGAAATCATTGATACCTTCTTCGTTTCTGGATTGATGCTGCAGAGAAGCATTGTATCTGAACGCTGCCGAGCTGTCCCAACATAGCGGTCCTGACCGACCAAGAGAATATTGATCAGCTTATCGTCAAGGAATGGCTCGATTTCACCCCAGTCGATGTCTTCCGGCTTAACAACCGGAGCAGTTGTCGGGCTTTCTTCTGGGGAATCTGTTTCAAAAAACTCATTGGACGGATCCACCTTGCTAACTTCCGGGATTTTTTCGATTCGATCAAAAATTGAGTTGATGTAAAGGGAAACGCCTGTGCAAAGAAGTGCTAGGATTACCACGAGCACACTGCTTATTGTGATAATTCTTTTGGTCGTTCGTTTCATATTCTCCCTCCTCGTCTATTCAAATTTATGTGTTTTCCGTGCTGTTTGTTGAGTATGCAATCCCGATCACTGCATAAATAGGCAGCAGGAAAAACTCATCAAATTGCAGTATATCAATGCCCATCCAGGGCAATGCAACTCCAACGCACACCAGCAGTACATGTTTCCATTGCACACGGCCGACATTAAATTGGGCGAACAGGTTCCGCAAAGAAATCACGACCCATGAAACAAGAAATGGTATTCCTATCAACCCAAATTGATAGACCAACTGGATCAAGGTATTGTGAGATGCTTTGTTGTTTAGGTTGATGCTTGTATAGCCTTCGCCGAAAAGCAATGTAATGGGATTATACAAGAATTCGTGAATGTAATTTCTCCACAAATCCGTTCTGCCAGTTGTTAACTCAGACATGTTGGATGCTTGAGCAAAACGGTCATCAACAATCTGAAGCAGTGCTTGGAAAGCTGATGAAGAAGCAATGACAATTCCTGCACACAGGAGTCCCATAAACAAGCGAAAGCGGCTGCTGGAGGCTCCCTTTTCCAATAGGATCGGTACCCATAAAAGAAATAGGCATGCCGTCACGATAATAAACGACTTTGAGGCGGAGAGAAGTCCGCAATATAGCAGTATCAGAGCCAGTATAGCAAGTACAATTTGGCTGCGCCGACCTTTCTCATAGCATAGCAGCAGCTGGATTCCGGCAAGGCATGCGGAGATATGAGCAGAATAGAAATTTGGATCCCCGTAAAAGCCGGACAACCGTGTCACAGTCAGGTATGAATCAACGGTGATAAACTGCGATATATTTGGAAATGTTGCAATTTGCTGTGCTGTCAATGCTGCTGATACGATTCCACACGCAAAGAATATGGTGATTCGGTAGAAGGATATATTTTCTGTGCTCCCTTGCATAACGCACGGAAAGAGAAACAACATAATGAGAAAACACAAATAGTCATTTCCAATCGGGTTATGTTGTATGGCCTTGGTCACTAATGTCAGCGCCATAAGGAGCGCAGCAAGGATAATCTGGTAAAGCCGCAAAGACATTTTGTTCTGCAGAAGGGAAACCACGCAGCATAATAGAAGTGCAATTGTAAAAAATGAGATTCCGCCGTTATACATCTTGAGCAGAGGGCTCCACGGGAGAAAATACAGCAAAACAGGGAAAACGATCCCTTTGTTACACGCCCATGCAGTAAACACCAGATATCCAAGCAGGCATAACAGTAGAATGGCCGAATTTCCAAGGACCTGCGCCACACAAACTGCTGCAGAAAGCAGCAGACAACCGCCAAGCACCGGCAAGGCTTTTACATGAGATAGTTTATTGGTATTATAGATGATTGCTGTATTCTGCATAGTTTCATTCCAATCTGAGGAAAGCTCAAATGCAAGTTACGCTTCTAAAGGTAACGGCATAGCAGTTTCCTGCATTTTTCAAAGTCATGGTAGCCCGGCCCGAACTCATGAATATCGCTGCCAAGATAAGAAACATAACCTTTTTGAATCCACTCAAGGTAACGCTTTCGATGCAAATGTTTCCGAAGACACTCCGCATTCAGCTGTAACGGAATCCCTTCTGAAATCAATTGATGGATATCCTCCGGCGGGTACCGATCCGCATGAGCGATCACAATCTGTATATCTCGCAGATCATTCAGTCGATACAATGTATCCCAAATAGGAGCCGACCAACGATAAAACGGCATCTCCAGCAGGAGTTCATTCGTTCCTTCGAGGCAGAGTTCACGAAGACCGTTCAACCGTTCCATTCCGTCGCAAATCAGCACCTCAGCTCCTAACAAAACACGCGGTGAATCTGCCGGAATTTGTGTCCACAAGTTGTCTGCGGTTTGCCTTCGTCTTTCGATAAATGACGACACGCTCTCTTTATGTGGGTAAAAATGGGGCGTTGCACAAATCGTCTGTATGCCCGCTTCCTTTGCCATATCCATCTGTTTGAGCGACATATCTACACTGCTGCTGCCGTGGTCGCACCCTGGCAAAATATGTGCGTGATAATCCAAAGATAAGTCAATCATAGAACTATCTTCTTTCATACGGGTCTGCATAGGAATACTTATATCCATACTTATCTCCATATTTACCGCCGTACTTATACTTATAGGAGTAGCGCATAGACTTCATATTCAAATCGTTTAGTACTACGCCGCACAAATTTCCCTCTGCCCGTTCAACGGCATCGACAGCAGCCCGTAGCTCATCCGATGTCGTAGTTCCAGACTTTGCTACGATCAACACACCATCTACGAATGCAGAAAGAATCTGTGCATCAGCAACTGTATTGATCGGCGGCGTGTCAATAATGACATAGTCGTACCTCGTGGCAATTTCTGCAACAAAGGTCTTCATTCTATCTGAAGAAAGCAGTTCGGATGGGTTTGGTGGTATGGTTCCGGCTCCAATGATCCATAAAGGCAGGTCCTTTACCTTTACCAGTTCCAATTTCCATATGCCTGCAATGAAATCACAAAGTCCGGAGGAGACATCCAATTTCCAAAGTCTTCTTTGTGTCGGCTTTCTCAAATCGGCATCAATTAAAAGGGTCTTTTTACCAAGCATAGCGTAGCTGATTGCAATATTGGCTGCGGTCAGGCTTTTGCCTTCTGAAGGATTTGCGCTGGTGACAGCAATGGTCTTGCAGGCTCTGTCCCTATCCTTCGTCATGCAAAACATGAGACCTGTCCTCAACTTGACATATGCCTCGCGAATAGCAAATGGGGTATCGTTATTCAGGAGGCGTTTCCGGTTGCTTGCAATAATCTCACTTTTGTTCTTCATGTTTTGCCGCATAGTCGTTCGTTTCATAGCTAATCGTTCCTCCATTTGCGAGTTCCCAGTATTTATAGTTTTTCTCCGTGCCTTCAATTTCCGGAATCTGTCCGATAACGGCAACACCAACCAATTTCTCAATATCCTCCGGTAGATAAATCGTTGTGTCGGAGAGTGTTTTCAGGATAATGATCACAGCAGCAATAATCACGCCAACCACAACTGCGATTGCGGTATCAAACGCCGTCCGTGGAGAAGCTTGTTCCGTTGCAACCTCCGGATGGTCTACAACCTCAACTCCGCCCGCTTTCGTAATGCGAACAATTTCAGCCGGTGCTACACTGGCAAAGGATTCTGCCACTTTACAAGCGAAATTTGCATCTGTCGAGGTGATTACCACTTCGAGGAGCTGGGTGTTCGTAACGACTGCTACATCAACCATTTGCGCGAGCTCTTTTCTTGTCAGAGCGCTATTCAAATCACTCAGCACCGCATTTAAGACAGAATTGCTCTCCAATATTTTTGAATAAGTCGTTGCAAGGCTTTCGGCCGCCTGTAAGTCGCTCTTGTCGATTGACCCGGACTGCGATGCACCGCCAGAATTGTTGTACACATAAAATGTGACGCGTGATTCAAAGGTCGGTGTGACAAGGAGCGATAGTACAAGGTATACGCCTATACCGAATGCCAGTCCTGCGGCAATCAGCCAATGGATTTTGTGCAGCAAAAGCCCGACAATGCTCCAAAGCGACACTTCTGCCCGTGCTGTGTCTTTCTGTGATTTTTGGTTCTCATTCATATTTGCAGCTGTTCCTCTCAATCTCACTTTTATTGTTTATTTTCAGAATCGATTCGCCGAAGAAGGATGTTGGGTTTAATCGGTTCATTACTTCCTCCACACGAAGCGATCCACGATGCCGGTATAGCTCTGAATAATCCGCGCGACCTTCACAGACACATTCTCGGCGGTATAGTCGGGGACAGGTGCGCCGAAGTCGCCGTTTTGCTGCATCTGCACTGCCAAATCAATGGACTGCAGCAGCTGCTCCGTGTGGATGCCGGAGAGGACGAAGCAGCCCTTGTCCAGCGCCTCCGGCCGCTCGGTGGAGGTGCGGATGCACACTGCCGGAAACGGCTTGCCTACCGACAGGTAGAAGCTCGACTCCTCCGGCAGGGTGCCGCTGTCGGACACGACGCAGAAGGCGTTCATTTGCAGGCAGTTGTAATCGTGAAAGCCCAGCGGCTTGTGGGCGATGACGCGCCTGTCCAGTTGGAATCCGCTTTCCTCCAGTCGCTTACGGCTCCGGGGGTGGCAGGAGTACAGCACCGGCAGGTCGTATTGCGCCGCCATGGCGTTTACTGCCGTGAACAGGGATCGGAAATTCTCCTCCGTGTCGATGTTTTCCTCCCGGTGGGCAGAGAGCAGAATGTACTTGCCTTTTTCCAAACCGAGCCGGGCGTGAATGTCGCTGGCCTCGATCTGGGGCAGATTCTGATGCAGCACCTCCGCCATGGGGCTGCCCACCACAAACGTGCGCTCCTTCGGGACGCCTGCGGCGTTCAGATACCGCCTTGCGTGCTCGGAGTAGCACAGGTTCACATCGGAGGTCACGTCCACAATGCGGCGGTTGGTCTCCTCCGGCAGGCACTCGTCGAAGCAGCGGTTCCCGGCCTCCATGTGGAAAACCGGAATGTGCAGCCGCTTGGCGGCGATAACGGACAGGCAGGAGTTGGTATCGCCCAGCACCAGCACGGCGTCCGGCTTGACCTCCTGCATCAGCGCATAGCTCTTGGCAATGATCGTGCCGATGGTCTCGCCGAGATTCGCCCCGGCGGCGTTCAGATAGTAGTCCGGCGCCCGGAGGCCCAGGTCCTCAAAGAACACCTGGTTCAGCTCGTAGTCGTAGTTCTGCCCGGTGTGGACGAGAATTTGATGGAAATACCGGTCGCAGCATTTTATGGTGGCGGAAAGGCGGATGATCTCCGGCCGCGTGCCGAGAATTGTCATCAGCTTGAGCTTTTCCATTTCAGACCTCCTCAAAGAACGTGTCCGGGTGCTGCGGGTCGAAGCACTCGTTGGCCCACATGACCGTCACCAGATCGTCGGTATCGCTGAGGTTCGTGATGCTGTGGGTATACCCCGGCAGCATCTGTACCGCCTCGATCCGCTCGCCGCTGACCTCAAACTCCAGAACCTCGTCCGAGTCTAATTTCCGTTCGCGGATCAGACCGCGCCCGGCCACAACGATGAAAAATTCCCACTTGCTGTGGTGCCAGTGCTGGCCCTTGGTGACGCCGGGCTTCGTGATATTCACGGAGAACTGCCCGCAGCTCCGGGTTTTCAGCAGCTCTGTGAAGCTGCCGCGGGCATCGACATTCATCTTGAGCGGGAACGCCGTCCTTTCCGGCGGCAGATAGGAAAGATAGGTGGAATAGAGCTTCTTTTCAAAGCTGCCCGCCGGAATTTCCGGGAGCAGCAGCGTTTCCGGCTGGACGTGAAAGGATTGCAGCAGCTCGACGATTTTTCCCAGTGCCACGCGGTGCGTCACCGACACATAGCAGAAATCTCCGCCGGGAACCGGCGTCAGGCCGTCATAATCGCAGCGGTGCGCCCGGCCGGACAGCGCTGCCAGCAGCTCCGCGACAAGATCGTCAATGTAGACCAGCTCCAATTCCGTCGCGGGGTCGTTGACCGTAACAGGCAGGTCGTGCGCAATATTGTGGCAGAACGTCGCCACGGCGGAATTGTAATTCGGTCGGCACCACTTGCCGAACACGTTGGGGAAGCGGTAAATCAGCGCCTCCGCGCCGGTCTCGGCGGCATAGGCCCGCAGCCGCTTTTCGCAGGCCAGCTTTGCCTTGCCGTATTCACTCCCCGCATAGCGCCCGACGAGAGATGCCTGCGCGGAGCTGGCCAGCATCACGGGGCAGCGGTTGCCCGCGTTTTGCAATGCGGCAAGCAGTATTTCCAAAGAGCCGGTATTGCCGGGGAGGTATTCCTCCGCCGTTTTTGGGCGGTTTACCCCTGCTAAATGGAATACGAAATCCGCAGATTTCGCATAATCAGCAAGCTGCTCCGGTGAGCCGTCCGTGTCATATTCGAAGATTTCCCGGATGTCCAGCTCCGGGTGGGTGTGGTCCTTGCCGTCGCGGATGTTTCGGAGCGCTGCGACGAGATTTTTCCCCACAAAGCCGCGCGCGCCGGTGACAAGAATGTTCATCAGCAATTTCCTCCAAAGAGCTTCAGCTTCTGCAGCAGGCGCTTCATACCGTCCAGGTCCAGCCGCTGGGTGTTATGGGAGGTGTACGGTTCGATCTGAGACAGCTCTGCGTTTCCTTTGGAGAAATAGTTGTCGTAGTTCAGGTCGCGGCTGTCGGCGTGGATACGGAAGAAACCTGGCAGGTCCTCCGCCCGCAGCATTTCCTCCGAGGTCACGAGTACCTCAAAGAGCTTTTCGCCATGGCGCGTGCCGATGGTCTGCACGCCGAGGTCGGACTGCTTCAGCTCCAGAACAGCCTGCGCCAGTGTTTCAATGGTCGCGGCGGGCGCCTTCTGCACGAACAGATCGCCCTGCTTACCATGCTCGAAGGCATAGAGAACGAGATCGACCGCGTCGCTGAGCGTCATCATGAAGCGAGTCATGTTCGGATTCGTAACGGTGAGCGACTTGCCCTCGTCGATCTGGTCGCAGAACAGCGGAATGACCGAGCCGCGGGAGGCCATGACATTACCATAGCGCGTCAGGCAAAGCACGGGATCGTCTGCCAGCATCTGCTTCGACCGGGCGATGACGTTCTTTTCCATCATAGCTTTGGACATGCCCATGGCGTTGATGGGATAGGCGGCCTTGTCGGTGGAGAGAAAGATCGCCTTTTTCACGCGGTTTTCCACACAGGCGTCGATGACGTTGTTGGAGCCGATGACATTGGTCTTGACGGCTTCCATAGGGAAGAACTCGCAGGAGGGCACCTGCTTGAGGGCGGCGGCGTGGAACACATAGTCCACGCCCCGGAAGGCTGGGGCGATGGAGCGGTAGTCCCGCACATCGCCGATGTAGAATTTGATTTTCTCCGCGCAGGCGGGACAGGCCAGCTGATAGGCGTGGCGCATGTCGTCCTGCTTTTTCTCGTCGCGGGAGAGAATGCGGATCTCCCGGATATCCGTGGTCAAAAAGCGGTCCAGAACCGCATGACCGAAGGAGCCAGTGCCGCCCGTGATGAGGAGGACTTTATTTTCAAACAGAGGCATTTTCTGATACACTCCAATCAATTTTTTGTCTTGGGGAAGGGGTTAGAAAAATGCCCTTCCCACAGTTCTTTTAGGTTTCTTGGATCAATCCCCTCAATAATCAGATGTCCAACGGGACGCAGGGAAGGAATCGTAAAACACAGCACAAAATTGACGAAAAGCTGTGCTGCTACCGAAGCAATTGCTGCTCCGTTGATACCGATAAGCGGTATCAGGATATAGTTGGCTATCACATTCAAAAGAGCCCCGGATAAATTGATTTTCCATAGCATCTTCTGCTTCTGTTCTGCCAGGATCCATATATTGCGAACGGAACCCATATAGGAGAATGCTGTGTACCAGGTGATGATTCTCAGCGTAGGTATCGCCGGGGCATATGCGGCTCCGTAAATAATCCGAATAACAAGCGGTGCTGCTATGGTTAGCACAATGCTTTGCAGCACCGCTAAATATATGATAATAGAATAGAGTCTGGCTATATGTGGACCGTAATTGGGAGAGCTTGTCTTCTTGGCTTCTAAAATAGAAGGTCGCATAGAATCCACAATAGCCGCAAACACGAATTGACTTAGTGCTGCGCAACTCACCGCAGCTGAATAATAGCCGTTGGCTTCTTTCCCCAGCATCAATGTGATCATGACCCGATCTGTTAGAGAAAAGAAAGTAACCATGATGCCGGATACAATATAATATCGGCTTCTCTTAAAAAGTTGTTTCGCAAGTGGAAATGATACTGTCAGTCTTTGCTTTGAAATTCTTCTGTAGATCCCGTACAGAGAAGCAGAGATCAACAAATAGTCCAGTGCCTGTGAAAATGCAAACCAGTATACGCTCTTTTGCGTAATCAGTAGGAAACAACGATAGGCTGAAACGACCACATATGCGGCCAGTGAAGTGATCGCGATGTATTTTGACAGCAGCTTTGCCTGGAACCAGTATTGAAGTATTTCGGTTGCCTGGAAAACCAATGAAATGCTGTACAGCGCACAAACAAGCATCGTTTCCGGGTCATTTGGATTTGCAATCGCAGTAAACGCAATCACTCCGAAAATCCCCAAGAAGCTCGTTGCCGTACTCATAAAAAGCGATGTTCCGAGCGTCTTTCCTTCACTGTCAGGCGCTGCAATAATTTCGTGGACAAGGGTCGAGCGAAGTCCGAGCTGTACAACCGGAACCATAAAGCTGACAATTGCTGCAGCATAATCAATGATTCCGTAATTCCCCGGTCCGAGATACCTGGCAGAAAGTGTTCCAATTACGAAGCTCAATAAGGACTGCACAACTTTACAAGCAATCAGCCAGGTCGCGTTCTTTACAATTTTTCCGGATTCTGTTGGTTTCTTCATCATCACAAATTCCACCCGCAGTCCCCACAGCAGCAGGGACTGCGGGCTTCATTTATCCTATTTGTTACGAGATAATCATTTTGCCATCTTCTCCAAAGGTATAGGTACCCTTCGGGAGGAGATCATTGGTTTTAGAAACATAGTAGCTGCCGACCGCAAGGTTTGCACCGCTGCGGACATAGATGTAGCTGCCGTCGTCAAGCTGTACGAGGCCGGTATTGACCTGACGCACATTGTTCACATAGTAGAACAGGTACTCGTTTCCATCGCCGAGCTTCTCACGGTAGATGCCGTTCTTGATTTCCATTTTGCCGTCCGCACCAAAGGTATAGACAGCATTCGGCATGAGACCATTGGCCTTTGTCACATAGTAACTGCGCCCGCAAACCACGGTACAATCGCTCTTGACATAGTAGTAGGCATCATCAATTTTAACCAAGCCGGCATAGTTCTTTACGCCATCCTTGTAGTAATACTTCGTGCCGTTATCTTCGCGAATTCCCTCAAGGAACATCGTACCGTCAGCGTTGAACCAGTACCAGCCGGCAGGTTTCAGTCCATTGGCCTTGTCTGCAAAAACATAGTGCTTGGCATCCTTTACTGCTTTTAGGTTGCTGGCGATATAGTAATAGTTGCCTTCCCATTCAATCAGGCCGATCGCTGTTTTTGCGCCATCCACATAGTAGTACAGGTCGCCATTTTCCTCGACCAGGCCATTCTTGATGATCATCTTGCCGTCAGCATCAAAACTATAGAAACCAGCATCTTTTAGTCCGTTCGTTTTGGTAACATAATAGGTGCCGTTCTTGACAGCCTTGAGATCGCTGGCGATGTAGTAGTAGCTGCCGTCCACTTCGACCAAGCCGGCATAGTTCTTCACATAGTCGACATAGTAGCAGAGGTTGCCGTTCAGATCTTCATGGAGTCCTTCCAGCTTCATCAGCTTACCTTCGGCATCAAAGGTATACTTAGCTGCTGGCAGCAGGTCGTTGGTCTTGGCCACATAGGTTTCAACGCTTGTGACCATACCGTTGCGCTTGAAGTAACGATAATCATCGCCGTCCTTCACCAGACCCGCGTGCCATACCAGCATACCGTTGTTGATCCAGCGGGTAATGCCGTTATCGTTGTACACACCGCACTGATTCTTCTGGAACACGCCATTTTCGTCAAAGACGAACACTGCACTCTCACGGTCCGGATAGTCATAATTGTCGGGGTTGCCATCCTTACCGGGGACATTGACTTTGGCATCTTCCGCATCAGGGCCGTAACTGGGCAACAGATCCGCTGCAGGATACGGTACACGAACCATGCCGGTGACGATATATCCGTTGCTGTTGAAATAGTAGAAAGAGTCTTCAATGTTATCCCAACCAGCTCCGTGCATAACGCCATTCTGATAATATGTTGTGCCTTGATCGCAGGTAAACCATCCATTGAGCTGCAGGATGCAGTTACTGTCGAACGGATAGTAGCCTTGCGGGAGCAATCCGTTGGTTTTGCTCAGATAGTAGGTGCCGTTGGCCTTTAGCGTAGCATCGGCGTTCACATAGATCATGCGATCGTCCGCCATTCTGACCAACCCAAGGTCATACTGGACATCATCATTTACATAGTAGACCAGCACACCGTTGCCATCGAGCGGCAGTATACCGTTTTTGGCAATCATTCTACCCTGTGCATCAAACTCTCGCTGATAACCGGCTTTGACAATACCATTTGTTTTGGTGACCCAGAACTTTCCGTTCTTGACTGCTTTCAGATTTGCATTGATGTAATAGAGATATCCATCATCTCCATAAACAAGGCCAGCATAAATAGCCATACCATTTTCATCAAAGCAAACAATATCGCCTGCACTGAATCCACTGGCGATGTGGGACAAATCGCTGCTCAGCTGGTACAATCCAGGCTGGACAATCAATGCGCCCTCTGCATCAAACAAATAGTAATCAGCACCCTGACCGCTATTGCCTCTCGGAACCTCACTAAACCCAGTGAGGGCATCGCCGTGGTCGCCAAAGAAATAGCTGTCGCCATCTACCGTCCACCACTTTCTGGCGATCGGTTGTCCGGCCCAGTAATAACGACGACCGGTACTGACCGCGATCCAGTCTCCTCGCACTAGAACATGATCCTCAAAGGTATAGTTCAAGTCCTTGGGGTATTGCTTGCCGTTTTCGGTGATCATTGTGCGTATTGTTTGAACACCGTCAACCGCCTTGAGTGTAGTCGGATCAAAATAATAATACTGACTGCTTCCATCGGATGTTTCGATCTCACGCCAGCCGTCCTTGGTCTTGCCGTTGACGGCATAGTACAAATCATTCTCGTAGGCAAACAGTCCGGTTATCTTTCCGACAGAGATACCGTCCGAGCCAAGATCGTACCAATATTCACCGGTTTCTCCAGCCAGATTGCTGGGGAGCTTATGAAAGCCGGTCAATACAGCGCCGTCTTGCCAGTAGGACCACTTTCCGTTTTCCTTGACCCAGCCGTCCTTGGTATTCTTTTGCAGCTTGAAGCTGTCTGTGAACTCCGTAACGGTATCAAAGAAATGGGCGCCGTAGTCTCCGTTGATATTCTCGCTGTTGTCATAGGGGTACAGACCATATTTGATCTGATATTCTTCCTGCTGTGCCAGCGATTTCAGAACATGGAAGTGTGCATAGATGTCATAGCCGAGATCACCGCTAACCGTGCAGTCGAGCAATCCGTTTTCGTCCCATGCTGCGCTGTCTGTGGGGATAAGCTTCAAGCCGCTGAGTACGCAAAGCGGGTTTGCAGTAGCGGGGTTGATCGGTTCGCCCTGCTGAATGAAGTTGCAGACGACCGTCAGCTTATTGTCTTCCACCTCAGCAGAGGTCATGGTGAAATACTCATTTGCCAGACGGAGCTTGGAGGTATCGATCGTAACGCCTTCCGGTGCAGTCAGTGTGATCGTGACCGTCGTCAGCGGGCTGATACGCTCGGCAAGCTGCAGCAGGAAATCCCATGCTGTGCGTCCCTCCTGATCGCCGCCGGGGAGCATATACAAAAGAGCTGTAAGCTTCTCCGGAATCGGCATCTTGGACATATCCACTGCAAAGGTATAGGATGCTTCCATCCCGGTTTGTGAGTCGATCTGATAATAGGTCTGCTCGTCCTCTTTATAGTTTGAATTGGAAACGGTGCGGTTCCATGCGAGCAGGCCACTGCCGCCGGTTGCCTGATTAAAGTCGAAGTTTGCTTCGTCGCTCTTATACAGGTAAGTCGTAATCTTTGTTGCCGTTTCCAATGCTTTATTGATCGCGGCCGTCTGCGCCTGAATTGCGGCTTCTTCATCACTGTAGCCCTTGCCTTTGGCTTCCTGATATGCGCGGGCATATTCCTGATTGATCGTCGCCTGGAATTCAGCCAGTTTATTTTTCAAGACTGCGCCAATCGTCAGAGTACGCAGTTCGCTGTTTGCATTGGGTGTGAAATCAAAGCCGGAAATCGTACCTGCCTCGGGGTAATCGAATACCAATTCCGTTTTCGTGGTATTGACACTCCCACCCTCGACTTCACCGATCGATTGCAGTGTGATCTTCAGGAAGCCGAACTGCACATCATTGGGGTTGATCTTTACGGGGTTGCCGTTATAGGTAGCCTCCAGCGGCAACTCGGTCGATTCGCCGTAGACCGCATTCAAGCTGTCTTTGGTGAATTTCAATTCCGTCGGTTCAACAATGTGCAGCGTTTTTGTGCCTAGCACGCTGCCGTCTGCTGCAATGAGTTGAATCTGCACATCACCGAGCGCCTTTGCTGTGAACACATCGCCCGACAGCGTACCAAGGCTTTCATCGGACACCTTCAGCGCAGAGCCATCGGGGAGTGCAATCGCGCCGCCGGTAGAAGTGACGCCGGACGCATTGACAGTTAGCTCGGTTCCGACCGTCAGGTAGTCATAGTCTGCGGAAACGACCGCATGGTCGAATACATTGGAGGGCTTTGCCGTAGATACAACGAGGAGGGAGGAGCTGACTGAGCGCTCATACCCGTCTGACGGGCGGTTGACGACGGAAATCGTTTCAGAGCCCTCGCCTCTAGCGGCAAAGGTGGAGGAACCGCCGCCATCCAGATTTATGGCGGAGACGCAGCCGGCATCCAGCATAATCTGTGCGATCTCGATGGCGCTGCCGCCTGCGGAGAACGGCTCCTGACGGCCATCAAGCACCATCAGCACGACCTGACCGTCATAAGTAATACCAACACAGGTACGGGAAGCACGGTTGTTGTAATAATTGGCAGGTGCGGAAGGTACAATTTTACCGTTCCTGACAAGCCAAATATCACCGCCGACAGCTTCCTGAAGCTCACCCTTGTGCGCATTCCACTCGGCACTTCCACCGATAATGGGCGTTCCGTCCTTGAGAATGCCGAAGAAGTTTTCGCTGCCAATGCCGTGATACTCAACGCCTTCCATAACCAGCGCTCCGCCGGGGCAGCCGTTGCTCATGTTGTAGAAATCGGCATTTGTTCCGACAACCGCACGATAATTAGGAATATAGTGCTCTGTGTTGTTCGGATCCGTATGTTTTCTTTCTGCGGCTTCCATCTGATCTTTCACGCGAGCCATCTTCCAGACGGAGGCGTCATTGTCGTTATAGTTGGCATAGATATTGACATCGCTGCGTGTAATGTCCGCAGTCGCGAGATAATAAACAATCTGCTTATCATCCTTCGTCAGTGCCATTTTTACTTCTTGCTTAATGCCGGGAGCCAGTATGGAGGAGGTGCTGGAAAAGACCTTGTAATAATCGTTTTCCAGCTGTCTCTTTGCCGTTTCGTAGAGATAATCGGCAAAAGCATAACAGCAGGCACGGCGCAGATCGGCATTGACACCATTCGGAAGGTAGCTGCCTTCCAGAGTCCGGATGCCCTCGTTTCCGTAATAGGTATCATAGACAGAAGCGCGAATGTCATCCTTCGTTAGAACTCCACCGAAGCGGTTGTCCAGGAAGAACTTTGCGCGTGCGGCATCGGTCAGGCTGGTCGTAAAGTAATTCTTCATGACCGCGCTGATTGTCACACCGGTGCCAATCTTCTTCAGAATGTAAAAGGCGTCAAGATCGCCGTACAGATCGAGAATACCAAAAGAATGAATTTCCGGATCGGGATTGTCGTACAGAAAATACTTATCGTTATTGGTTCGGATCTCCTCGGCCATCTCCTCGACTGTACCTGTCACGCCCGCATTGGTCGTAAGCTGAAGCAGGTCACAGATATCGCCGGCCCAGCTGCCAAGGTCGGCAGTGCTCTGATTGCCGGTGTGGTACGCCATATCCATTGCGCCGAACATGTGCGCAAAATCGACTTCGTTTCCGTTGGGTACCGTGAAAACCTCCAGGCTGCGCACAGCAGCGGCATTTGTTCCGTTGGCTGCGTCCTGCTCAGACACATAACCGGTAAAGGCTGTGTTTTCCGGACCGCAGAAGGTCGTCCACGTACTGGATGTGTATTTTTCCACGCCGCAGCGGATGTAGTTGATGACAAGCGCCGTAGCATCTTCGCCGGAATGTTCCCGGGCGTAAGCGTCGGCATATCCCTCAAGGGTGGTCAATGAGGATAGGAAGTCAGTATACCGTGTATCATCGGTCGAGGTATCTACTGCAAATACAGACAGCGGGAGAATACTGAAAACCATCATGACCGCCAACAGGAGAGATGTCCATCGCAGTGAAAATGATTTTTTCATATGAATTCCTTCCTGGATATTTATTTCAAGTTTTCGACAATGACATTCACAGCCTCCTGCATGGCATAAAGCTGATCCTGCTTGTCCTGTGCCAATTCGCTTATGTCACCGAGGTCGTAAACCGTAATATATACATCACGAGAAGTACCGCGTTTGTCAGTCAGTGTTCCGGCAAGCTGTCCAACTTCTTCGCCGATGCTGAGGTCGAAAAGAGTGTAGGTCTTTCCGTCTTGTTCAGTAATGAACTTGACTGTATCGCTGTCTACCTCGGCCTTCAAAAGCTGTTCATATTTTTGAGGAATATATAGCGTTCCGAAGTCGGTATTGATTTCCGAAAGTGTCGTGGTATCCTCGATTTCTTCTTCCGGCGGTGTGCTTTCACTCTGATTTACTGCAGGATCTGCAGTAGATTCCGGAGCCTTTTTCCCGCACCCGGCAAACAAGCTGACAATAGAACAAATCACAAGGAGCATTACACTCCATTTACGAATTCGCGATAACTGCATATGCACTCCTTTCGCTGTGAATACAGTGGTATACAGGGAGGGACTTTCCCGCCCTGTATACACACTTGTCTCTTACGGATTTACGACCATCTTACCGTCTTCTCCAAAGGTATAGGTGCCCTTCGGGAGGAGATCATTAGTTTTGGAAACATAGTAGCTTCCGACCGCAAGGTTTGCCCCGCTGCGGACATAGATGTAGCTGCCGTCGTCAAGCTGTACGAGGCCGGTACCCACCTGACGCACATTGTTTACATAGTAGAACAGGTACTCATTTCCATCGCCGAGCTTCTCGCGGTAGATGCCGTTTTTAATTACCATTTTGCCGTCCGCATCGAAAGTATAAGTTGCGCTCGGCATCAGACCGTTGGATTTGGTGACATAATAGCTGCGGTCACAAACCACAGAGCAGTCACTCTTAACATAGTAATATTCGCCGGAAATCTCGATCAGGCCGGCATAATTCTTCACTCCATCCTTGTAGTAATACTTCGTGCCGTTTTCTTCGCGGATACCTTCAAGGAACATCGTGCCATCCGCGTTGAACCAGTACCAACCGGCAGCTTTCAAGCCGTTCGCCTTGTCTGCAAAGATATAGTGTCTGGCACCCTTTACTGCTTTCAGGTTGCTGGCGATGTAGTAATAGTTGCCATCCCATTTGATCAGGCCGGCCGCTGTTTTGGCGCCGTCCACATAGTAGTACAGGTCGCCATTTTCCTCGACCAGGCCGCTCTTAATAACCATCTTGCCGTCCGCATCGAAAGTATAATAACCAGCAGGCTTCAGATCGTTGGTCTTGGTAACATAGTAAGTGCAATTCTTGACAGCCTTGAGATCGCTGGCGATATAGTAGTAGCTGCCGTCCACTTCGACCAGACCGGCATAGTTCTTCACATAGTCGACATAGTAGCAGAGGTTGCCGTTCAGATCTTCATGGAGTCCTTCCAGCTTCATCAGCCTACCTTCGGCATCAAAGGTATACTTGGCTGCCTTCAGCAGACCGTTGGTCTTGGCCACATAGGTTTCAACGCTTGTGACCATACCGTTGCGCTTGAAATAACGATAGTCGTCGCCGTCCTTCACCAGGCCCGCATGCCAGACCAGCATACCGTTGTTGATCCAACGGGTGACGCCGTTGTCATCGTACACACCGCACTGATCCTTCTGGAACACGCCATTTTCGTCAAAGACGAACAGCGCACTCTCACGGTCCGGATAGTCGTAATTGTCAGGATTTCCTTCCTTCCCGGGGACATTGACTTCGGCATCCTCCGCATCGGGGCCGTAGCCGGGCAGCAGCTCCGCCGCGGGATACGGTACACGAACCATTCCGGTGACGGGCTTCTGCTCTTGGTAGAAGGAATAGCTGTCTCCATCTTTCCGCCAACCATTGTGGTAGATCACTTCGCCGCTCTTCAGCAATTCGTTGCATACAGAGCAGTAGGTATCGCCGGTGTAACCGTCCTCGGTGTCAGTGACTTCCTTTATATTCCGAATTTCTTCAACATGCCCCTTGGCAGGGATAACTTCCTGTGCAACAAGAATCTCATTGCAGACGGAGCAATGCTTGCCTTCCGTCTTGCCGCTTTCTGTGCAGGTAGCCGCAACAGCTTCGTCGATTACTTCCGTATGCCCCTTAGCAGGAATCTCTTCCTGCGGTACAAGCACTTCATTGCAAACCGAGCAATGTTTGCCTTCGGTCTTGCCGGGTGTGGTGCAGGTAGCTTCAACGGCTTCGTCGATCACCTCGGTATGACCCGTAGCCGGAATCTCTTCAATTCCGGAGATCGTTGCGCCGCAAACCGAGCATTTGACGCCCGCCGTATGACCGGCTTCCGTGCAGGTGGCAGGCTGTTCAGCAACATCAACAGGCGTATGACCGGTTGCATCAAGCACTTCAGTCTTGGTTTCGCTGCAAACAGTACAAGTGTAAGTCTTGACACCGGCATCGCTGCAGGTCGGGGAAGTCGTAATTACGCCCTTGTCCCAGCTGTGACCCTTGGCAGGGATAACTTCCTGTGCAACAAGAATCTCATTGCAGACGGAGCAGTGTTTACCCTCAGTCTTGCCGGGTGTGGTGCAGGTAGCTGCAACAGCTTCGTCGATGACCTCGGTATGTCCCTTGGCGGGAATAGCCGTGCCGGTGCCTATTTTCTCGCCGCAATCCTTGCAGTAGGTGTCGCCGGTGTAGCCGGGCTCGGTGCAGGTTGCTTCCTTGGCATTACGAAGTTCTGTGTTCTCATGTGCGCAAGGCGTGCCGCCCCAGACACCGCTGACATAGTTGATGGTATCGCCAGCGCTTGCGTTCGCAGTTTCCGTGTAGGTGCCGTCGGCGTTGTGCAGCTTGGCGGCGGTGATGGGGATCTCATGTGCCGTCACACTGCCCTTCTGGGTATACTGATACGTCTTGGTCTCCGTACCGGGGGTACCCTGCTGGTTGTAGGCGCCGGTACCGGCGCTGGAGCAGATGTCTGCGCCGCCTGCGGTGGTGTAGATGCCGCCGATAGCGGTCAGCGTACCGTTGACGTCCACCTTCACATCCGCCAGAGGCGCACGCTTACCTGTCCGTCCGGGGGCAACGACTACCGACATGTATTGTGCGTCACCGGAGCCGCAGTAGCCGCCCCACTCATCCACGTCGTAGATGTAGATGCTCTTGCCGCTGGACACCACCAGCTCGGCGCCCTCAGCGATGCTGGCCTGTACGCCGGGCAGCAGCGACGCCGTCTGGTTGATGGTCAGCTTGCTGCCGGTGGTCAAATTGATGGTCATGTTGTTGGTCAGCGGCAGAACATAGCTGCTGGAGCTGACACTCATGCCTGCCAGCTTTAGGTTCAGACTGTTAACCTCCGCAACTCCGTCGATGGTGTAGATGATACGGTCGGTGGCGCCGTCATACGCCTTGGTTAGACTGCCGGAGGTCAGCTTGAACATACCCTTGTCACCGATAAAGGGAATGGAGGTGGGGTTGATCTTCCTCATGGCGTATACCGCAGTATACACCGTCTCGCTGGCGCCGGCGTGCAGGGTCAGGGGTACCTCCACATTCTGCACGGCGTACTGGCTAAAGGGGAACACACTGTTGCCCATTTCAGAAGACGCCGAGCCGCCGCGGAAGTCCAGAATCTGGTACCATTCGTAGACGGAGCCGCCGGACTCCACGGTGACGGCGCCGCTGCCGGAGATGAAGCCCCATGCGTACAGGCTTGCGCCGGACTGCACGTCGATGGCGCTGCCGGATTCCATTTTGATGTAGCCATAAGGCCCGACGATGCGGCCCTGCTGACCGCCGGAGGCGGCATAATACTGGCCGCCGATGCTGATGGCCGCCCCGTTTGCAAGGGTGAGGGAGCTGCCCGCCGCCATGGTTAGCGTCCGGAAGGGCGTGGCGGCCGGGGCGGAGGTGATGGCTGTCGGGGTACTGGTATAGCAGGTCTTGGCCTCGTCGAAGGGGATCAGCAGGGTGACCTTGCTGGGGATAGTGTAGTTCCCCGTGATCTTACCGCTCTCGGCGAGTGTGATGGTAGCAGGCAGGTTTTTCTGCGCCTCCGCGATCGCCTCGTTCAGGTCGTCAAATATCTGACCGCCGGTTTCAAAGAGCGCCAGCTCCTTGCTGACGAATCGCGCCGTGATGGTACGGTTACTGTCAAAGTTCAGGGCGGTCTTGGCATCGGTGCTGATGCACTTTCCGCTGGCCACATCGTACCAGCCCTTGAAACGGTAGCCCTCCGCCGGGGTCGCCGCTACCTGATAGGCGGTCATGGAGCTCTGGGTGTGGGTGTACACCTCGGTGATGGTCTTCCCGTCCACGGTATAGGAGCCGTTCTCGGCGGGCTGGAATGTCACGGTGGCGCTCACATCGGCCACCAGCTTCACGTTGGTCATGGTGATCTTGGTGTCGGCACTGGTGCTGCCAGATTCGATCTCCACCTCAACGGTGCCGCCAGCTGCAAGCTCCTTGCTGAAGCTGCCGGCTGTGGTGGTCGTGATGTTGTTCACCAGGATCGTACCATCGCTTACCACGACGGTATAGTCAAAGGACAGCGTCGCCTTTGTGGTCTTGTTGTTGGTGATGGTCAGCGTAGAACGATAGTTACTGCTACCGCCGCATGACCCAGACGTAGACCGAGCCTTACCGATGATCTGCGTGCCGCTGGCACTCCACGCATTGTCTGCTGTGCCGGTAAATCCCAGGCCAATGTTGGAATCACTAAGACCTGTCACGGTGCCGCTTGTTGCCGCAAATGCAGGCAGCGTAATGGCAGGCGCTAATGCCAGCACCATAACTGCCACCAGCAGTAGGGATAAGAACCGTTTGGATATTCGTTGGATCATGATTGTTTTCTCCTTCTCGGTTTAGATTTTGAGGTTTTCATTTCAGCGTAAATGCTTACGCCGAGTAATAATGTAATGAGTGCCCACAGATGTGCCCGATGGAACAGGCCGGAAATATCCGACTCACGAAAAAATTCGATAATAAACCGAAATGCTCCATAGCATATCATGTAGACCGGGTAAGCGCGTCCTTGCAGCCGTTCTTTCCAAATTCGTGGACACAAGACGGCAAGCAGGATCAGGTAAAACACGATCTCCGCCTCACGCGTTGGGAAGCGCATCCCGTTTGTCCCCGGAATCGGAAGACCGCGGCAGCAGCCGGACAAAATGCAGTTGACCCGGGCGCACATGACCGTAAAGACCATGCAGGGGGTAAACACATCAAAGACTTCCTTGGGCGGTCTCTTTGAAATTTTTGCACCGAGCCAATACGCCAGCGGCATCAGAAACACGCCACCGAACAGGCTCATGTTTCCAAGGCTGGCTTTGTCAAAGCCGGTTTCGAGGAACGCAAACGCCTTCACTGTCAGAACGCCGTAGACCGTATGTGCAATCGCAATCATGATTGCTACATACCATGCCATATTCAGCCGTTTCCGCAGCAGTGCGAGCCATACCGCGGTAAATGCTGCGCCGACCGACAACAGAATCAACAGTGGTATTTTATCTTGCAATAGAATCACCGCCTTTCGCCGAAACCAAAAGCGGAGAGTCATCGCCTTCGGTGGTTTGAATATGCCGTTCGAGCTGATCTTCGGAGAAACGATTCTTTATAAAATGTGCCGGTGCGCCGCCTACAATGGTGTATGGCGCAACATCCTTTGTTACAACGCTGCCTGCCGCCACAATCGCATCTGCACCGATGTGCACACCTTTTAAAATAATCGCTCCTGCTCCGATCCATGCCCCTCTTCCGATCACCACATCCTGATCATCTTCTGCGGTTTTATCCGCATCCGTCAGTTCTATGATGTGCTTACCGATGATGTCCTTGCGGTGATCTCCTGTAATGATCGTGACGCCAGGGCCAAACAAGGCATAATCCTCTATGTAAATTTTCGCCCGTGTTGTCCAGAAGCGTGCATTTACTCCGATAGATGCATGGTTTCCAACATGAATGTTCGACAGAGGGAAGAAGTCACCGCCCGAATCAATGTGCGAATCTTTGCCGCACTCGGCAAATGAGCGTTTGATATCCGGCTCAACGATTGCGTGGTATAAAACCGCTTTCAATTTACGAATGGCTCGGTATATCATGATTTCTTCACCCCCTTCTCTCCGGTATCGGTGTATTCCGTGAATGGTCGGTGCAGATCACATATCACATAGTGATGATGCCCATACTGCTGATCCGGCGGTATTCCGCCTCGCCAGTCTCCGTATTTCTGGGTGAGATAGGCATCATACTGAGCCGGAACACGAACCGGAATCCCTTCAAACTTCATCCAGACTCCGTCGCCATATTGCTCTTTGGGCGCATATTCCAATGGAGAAGTTGAGTTCGCATGATTGCACCAGACAGCACTGTCGTCAGTAGAAAAAGAGGAAATAAAACGGTCAAATACGGCTATTTCCGCAGCGGTGTCATGTTTATACCCAAAAAGGCGGAAGAGCAGCCAATACCAATTGGTCCGTACCATACCGAGGTTTTGCGGTGATAAGCGGTTATAGTTCAGTCTGACGCGCCGCGCTGCCTCAAAGATTGCCCGCTTTTTTCGGAACATTTGGTGCTCGCGTTCGGTGCGCCACTGTCCATCCAACGGGAATATATCAATGAACACTCCATGGTTGATTTTCAGGCGATCCGCCATCATCTCTATGTAGGTCGTTCTGCTGTCGCGTAATTTGCTTCCGAGGAGATAGTATTGGGGTTCGGAATGATAGTTCTGCAGGAAGCACCATTCCGGCAATATTTGGGGAGATTTCCTGCAGAATATTTCGTAGTCTTTTCTCGGAAGTGCAACATCAATGTCATCATCCCAGGGGATGAAACCGCCATACTTCACTGCGCCGAGTGCGCTGCCGCAGACGAGATAGTAGGTTAGATTCAACTGTTCACATATAGATAAGAACTGTTGCAACAATCCAAACTCGATTTCTTGCAGTTCAGTCAATGGGGTTCACCTCGTTTCTACTTCTTCTTTCCGAATCTCAGCAATCTGAAAAGCACATATATTGCAAGCGTGTTCTCAGAGTGCAAGGCAAAATGTAAAACCTTTCGTTTATAACCGGATGGCTTTTCCGAAGCAACGGCGGACCGGTATAACACCGTCTGACAAAATTCACGCCACCACTTCTTGAATTCCGTATAGCTTCTGTCGATGATAAACGGATTGGCAACAATGATAATACTCGCGTCAAATGCCCATCGGGATAATGTCCTGTCGGTGATTGGCAAGGGAAAGCGCCCCTTTTCAGACATGACCCCGAAGGTCTGTTCATATGGCTGCGTGTAATCCCTTGAGGATAACATGGCCGATCCCGGTACAATGGTATAATAGTAACTGGCATCCTTACTAAAGCGAATCGACCGGCAATGATGCAGATACTGAAAAACAAACAGCATATCTTCACCGATAGACAGTTCCGGCAGGAATGCGATGTGCTCTCTGCGAAGCGTCTGTAGAGAAAACAGCTTGTTCCAAACAGAAAAAGCAATTCCATATCTGAGCTGCCCGCAAAAATAGGAATCGACCCAGTCGCCATCCAGCATAAAGGTTTCAGGCATAGGACTTAGCGCAGAACCGTTGCGGTCACTGCGAACGACATCAATCACAGGGAGCACTCCGGGACTGTACAGCGTGTGCAATGTTTCCAGATAATTTGCCGATACCGTATCATCACTATCAATAAAGCAAAGCAGTTCCCCTGAAGCGGCTGCTATTCCTGTATTCCGTGCAGAACTGACCCCGGCATTTTCCTGACGAATTAGATGGATACGAGCATCTTGAGCAGCTTTTGCTGCCGCAATTTCTGCTGTTTCGTCTGTGGATCCATCATCAATAATCAGCAATTCAAAATCCGGGTAGGTCTGCCGCAAAACTGTGTCTATGCATCTTCCAATCACACCTGCGGCATTATAAGCCGGTACAACAATACTAATCATTTTTGAGGACTCCTAACACCGTTGTAACAGCCGGTCATATACCTGCTGGAGCTGCCGATCTATGTGTTCATCGGAAAATTTACTGTAATCTACCTGCCTTGCACGCTGCTTTATCTCGGCACGGCATTTATCGTCACTCATCTTGCGGAGGCCTGAAGCAAGTGCATCTGTCGAAGACGCTGCAATCAGCAGCCCATTCTTTCCGCTCTCGATGATCTCGCCGTTTCCGCCTACATCCGTCACAAGGCACGGCAACTTTGCTGCGCATGCCTCCAAAATAGAAATGGAGAGATTTTCATGCAAAGAGGGAGAAAGAAAGAAATCAGAAGCATTCAAGTATTTTTGAATCTGTTCCTGCTGCCCGGCGAAAATCACTCGCTTCGCATGCCGTAGGGCGGCACATTCAGACTGCATCTCCTGCAGATAATCGCCGTTTCCTACGATCAACAGGCAAAGCTCCGGCGGCCAACTCTCATCCAGCTGCTTTAACGCATCGACCAAGTAAGACAGTCCCTTTTCTTTCGTGACCCTGCCGACATAGATGCCGATTCTTGCATTCTCCGGAAGGTTCAACTCCATGCGCAGCGCACGCTTTTCTTCCTCACTGCAATTGGGATATTTCGGCATTCGGTTATACACAAACGGAAGCATTTTCTTCTTGTATCGTCGAAACACATCACGCTGTGATGCCTGCTCATAGACGCATGAAATTCCATCCGATAAGCCAAAGATCATCGGTTCCACCACATGCCTACATACCCAGCGCTTTATCGGCGAGTAGTACACCAGATCGCTGAACATACCATGAACGGTCACAAGAATCTTCCCGCGGCCGGAAAGCTTTGCGCCGAGAACAGCATTTAGGCTTTCCATTCCTGCTCCACGGATGTGGACGATATCCGGATCCACTTTGCGAATGGCTCTGCGGTAAAAGCGGATATCTGAAAGGCTGATTCCGCAGTGGCAGTTGTTCAATACCACCGGGACAAATTCAAAATGGTCCGACAGCGTTTCCCGACTGCTCAGCGCTTTATATTCTGTTTTCAATCCGCCGTTGCTGGCGGTCGTTACATACTGCTGAACGACTCGGGTTCTTGGCATGTTGAGCCTCCTCGGTACAGTTCATTTTGATTATTTTTTCTGCAATGGCAGATGCCAAAAGATTTTTTGCGGCATATTGCAGAAATTTCGTATGCCTTTTTTCTATTTCTTTCTTCGGCGCCGATATAGCTGCCTTTAAGGCATCGGAAATGGCGCAAGAGATATCCCGGTTTGGGTCAACGACATACAAAAAATCTTGATAACACTTCGGCATACCATCCAGAAGGAAGGCAACCGTTGGCTTTCCGCTTGAAAGATACTCTATGTCCTTGGAGGGGAAAGAGTATTTCGTATACTCCTCATTGTTCGGCCGAGGGTTTACAAGCACTGCGGCAGATGAAATGTATTCCTGTACCTTTTCCGGCGATACTTGCCCCGGAAGAATGATTCTCGAATCTTCCATGGCACATTTCTGTAGATATTCCACTGCGTCACCGTTCCCGCATAAAATCAAGCGATAACTGCTGTCTTGCAGCAGGGAAAACGCTTCTACCAAAGAGCGGATTCCAAATCTGAAATACAACTTGCCGGCATATACGATATTGACGGTTTCTGCATGAGCGGTACTATTACGATTTTCGGGAATCGAATCTACGATTCCCTCGGCAACAACATATGGTCGATCCGTTAACTGCAACGCTTTTGCCATAGCTTCTGTCAGAACCACAGATGTATCGACGCATTTGATATGTTCCTTAATTGATTTGATATCGAACCCTTTAAAGAAGTTATAGAGAAAACCTCTTTTTGCTTCGAGGTTCATATATTGCGGAAGATCGGGAACAATAAAGCAGACCCTGATTTTTGGGTTCAGCTTTTGGGCATAGGCTGCTGCCGCTAGAAACGGATCGTGTGCGCTGTATACAATGATCAACTTTTCTTCATTGCCATCCAATGCAAACGCGCGAACTGCCTTTTTCAAAGCGCGCGCCCTGGACAAATTTCGGAAGCCCCAGATGTTGTTAAACGAAACATACCGGCATATATACTGAGGGTTTGTGAAACCGGAAAAACGCAGACTGCGGCTTTGATTCGGATAATGCCCGATAAAGGGGGCAGAGATTACTTGGGTGTCAGTGACCTCTTTCAAGCCTCTGATCAGCTTTAACTGCATTTGGTTTGCTGAGAATTCTACACTTTTCTTTGCCTGAGCAATCACTTCGGCTTCATTCTCTTTTGCAAAAACACCGCAAAGGAACAGTACATCCATGTCAAACCCTCTTATACTTTCTGAGGCCTCGCGCCGTATAGGATAGAAATACGGAGAGTGACTTTAGCAGAGAGAGTTTTTCAACCTTGCGGTAGACCTCCCATCTGTTTTTTGCCGATTGGACCTTGCTATGTGACCTTGAGCCTTCCACTATCCGATAGTCTGCCAATGGCTCGCAACATGCCGATGCAGAATAGCCCTTTTTGAGCAATTGAAGCCAATACACCAGGTCTTCGTGATAATAGTCAGCGGAAAAGCGGTTATTATCGACTACGATTTTAGCCAAAAGAGTGGTGGAGCAGCTAAATACGCTTTCTTTCAGCATATCGTCATAGGATGTCTGCGCTGGCACAATATAGTCGGATATTTTTTCCCCATCGCTGCTGATTAGCGAGTACGAGCAGTAAATGATTTCCGAGCCGGAATTCAACGCGACCGCGAGCTGTTTTTCAAGCTTGTCGCTATGCCATATGTCATCACTGTCTAACAGTGCGACCCATTCGCCTTCGGATAATTCCAAACCTCGATTTCTGGTTTTAGCTGCCCCCAAATTGCGAGTGTTCCGAAAAAGCCGAATTCTATCATCTGTGTTTACAAAGGCTTGAACAACATCAACGGTATGGTCTGTGGAGCAATCATCAATAACCAACAGAACCCAATTGGTATATGTCTGAGATTGTACCGAGCGAATCGCTTCACCTATGTATTTTTCTGCGTTATACGCTGGCATCACAACGGAGACCAATGGATGCTGCATCGCTGCCTGCCCGTGACAGGTAGAGGTTTTCTGTAGTGTTTCCATCAGCGCGCTCCTTCGTGTGTAAAAATTAACGACACCGTTTTTGCAAGGCATTTGATATCCATAAGCACTGACCGTTTTTCTATGTACTCCATGTCATAGACGATTTTTTCTTCCGGCTCCAGCTCATAGCCACCATTGACCTGTGCATATCCCGTTAATCCAGGTGTTACGACCAGCCGATTTGAAAATCCCACGATGTACTTTTCAAACTGCTCATAGAAATACTGCCGCTCTGGTCTCGGCCCGACAAAGCTCATATCTCCAACCAAGATATTCCAGAGCTGGGGGAGCTCGTCTATCCGCGTCTTGCGCAAGAATGCCCCAAACCGGGTACAGCGCTTATCTTCTTTATCCGCCCACTTGGGGCCGTTCACCTCCGCATCATGATTCATTGTCCGAAATTTGTAGATTACAAACGGTTTTCCGCCCTTTCCAAGCCGCTCCTGCTTGAAAATTGCACCGCCTGGCGAATCAAACACTATGATCAATGCGATAATCGCCATTGGAATTGCTAATACTATAAGTCCTATCAAAGCGAAGAAAAAATCAAAGAGCCTCTTCACAAGGAGGTATGACCATCGTTCTTGAATGCGGGGAAACGCAATATGAACGGTAGCATGTTCTTTGGCTTTTTCAGTGATTTGATAGGAAGCCGTGACTTCCACCATAATTCATCTCCATCGTGTCATTCTAATTCCTTTTCGCTGTCAGCTGTCTCCACCCAATCTTCTCTTGCATTGGGGCGGACGAAACTGTACACCTGCTCAAAAGTCCATTTCGTTGTATCTTCGCTGTCCTTGATCTCATCAGACAGTACTCGGGCTGCAAAAGAAAGCATCGTGTCAAAAATCTGATGCAGCAGCATGTCCACATTTGTGTCAGGACGAAATACCGGTCGGATTTCATCAAACAACGAATGGAAATACTTCAGATGCTCATCATACGCATGACGTCGGCAACTGACAGAATAGTAATATTGCAGGTAAAACCGGCAATCATCTGGTTTATGGAGAATGAATTCCCAGCAAGATTTCCACAAAAGGAAACAACGCTCTTTCCAATTCAGTCCGCGTATCCGCATAACCGGAAGCGATTTTCGCACATGCTCTGCCAAGCACACATCTTCCATATGAAATGTTGCTTGAAGAAGCGAATCCTTGCTGTCATAACAGCGATAGATATACGCCTCATTGATTTGTGCATCTGCCGCGATCAGCTTTGTTGTCGTCCGTTCCAGACCATACTGTGCAACAATTCGGACGGTGCTGTTGAGCAGAGCCTTACGCACTTCATTTAAATTTCTCATACAACAGGCCCTTCCATAAAGTAAGTGATCACTATACGAGTTTCAAAAAAGAAGCGGCTCACAACAAGGGTGAATCAATAAGCCGCACTAATTTGTTCAAAACGCTTCGTAGAGTATGTCACTCCACGAGTGCAATTCAAACTCTATAAACGTAAGTATTATAACACGCATCTGTCGGAAAATCAATAGGAAACACGAAATTTGGAGATGTTTTTAGAGAATAAACCAACTTAGAAGGAACCATCGCGTTCCAATTCGTGTCAATTTTGGCCCTTTGGGCGAGGTCAGCGCAGTCAAATAAGCAGTCAGGAATCTGTTACAGATATCAGTTACAATATAGGTACACCCATTTGCGGGCGAAAAAAATATTGCCGGAGGTAATTAAAATGGCAAAAGGAGAAAACATTTTCCATAGGAAAGATGGTCGATGGGAGGCACGCTATATCAAAGGGTACGAGCTTTCCGGAAAAATCAAATATGGCTTTTGCTACGGAAAAACATACCGTGAAGCGAAGGAAAAGGTTACGAAGTATAAAGCCGCACTTGTGAATGGAAAGACCGTTCCAACCAATACGGCAAAGCACCGATTTGCATATTACTGCAACGAATGGCTTCGTCTGAAGAAGGGAAAAATCCGCGAATCCACATATATCAAATATAGCACGGCGCTTGAAAAACATATCAAGTCAAAACTTGGCGGATGCTTTCCACTTGGTATCACCACGGGTGTTATTGATGATTTCACTCATGAGCTTCTATTTGACGATGGTTTGGCCGTAAAAACTGTCCACGACATTCTGGTGGTGCTGCACAGCGTTTTGAAATACACGGCGACTCTGTTTCCAGGGGTCTTCCCGGTAATCGAAATCAATTACCCCAAAGAGAGCCGAAAGGAAATGCGCGTATTGTCACGGGACGAGCAGAACCGATTTATGAGTTATCTATTGACAGACATGGATAGCTGCAAATTCGGGCTTCTATTAGCATTGTCCACCGGCGTGCGCATAGGAGAACTCTGTGCATTGCAATGGTGTAACATCAACATTCGCGAACAGACCATCAAGATTGCCGCAACATTGCAAAGACTTCACGATACGGATATGCAAGGAGAAACCCGTACAAGGATTGTTATTGGTGCGCCCAAAAGCGACACCTCAGTGAGAACAATCCCGATGATAAGCTATTTGGCAAATCTCTGCAAACAAATGGATCCCGGTAATATGGGGGCATATGTACTGACGGGAACGACTGACTATATGGAGCCGCGGACATTACAGTATCGCATTGAGAAGTACACTCATGCATGTGGGCTGGAGGGTATTCACGCACATACGCTTCGGCACACATTCGCAACCCGCGCAGTGGAAGTTGGTTTTGAAATAAAATCTCTTTCCGAAGTGTTAGGACATTCTACCACTACGATTACACTGGAGCGGTATGTCCATTCTTCTATGGAACTGAAACGATCCAATATGAACAAATTAAATGTGGTTGGACTTTAATATCAGCAGTCAAAGTTGTGTGTCATCCCCCCAAAAAACAATTAAATGCGGTGGATTTAATGCCTTTCGATCCGTGCTTCCATTGAGTGACATACTCTATGAAATGCAGTGATTCAAGGCATTTTTTCTTTGAGGAGGTGAATGCTTTTGGGGTGTAGAACATCTGCGTTCTTCGCGCACCCCATTGAGTGACATACTCTACGAAATATAAAGCAAGCAGCTGCAATGATGTCCATCTACAGTTGCTTGCTTTTTGTCGGGTTGTTATATTTATCTTGTTGGTAAAATTACCTTTGCGACAATATCATCGTTCATTACAAAAGGATATTCCCAGTAACGAGAATCGTATGAACATTGACCATTGTCCCCAAGCACATAAAAACCGCCTTCCGGAACCACCAGATTTTCTCCGTTACTTTCGATCAAATCTCCTTCTACTGCTTCGACCCGCTTGACGAGATATTCCTTGTTATGTTGGAACACAATAATGTCCCCTTTTTGAATGTCTCCCCAAACACGCACTCCGAGGAGCAAACTTCCAGTTTTCAGAGCAGGCTCCATAGATGCTGTCGGAACATATCCAAGCAAGAAAACGAACCGAAACAGAATTAAAATCAAAAGTGAGATTGTCATCGGAAGCAACGACAATCTCACTGCATTTTTTATTTTTTTCATAAGCACCATCAAAAATAGGGACATCGAGATGCTATTTCTCGATGTCCCTTACTATATTACTTATACTCCTTTCAGAGCCAGTATTTCCGGCCGGCTTTTCAGATACTTCCTCGCCTTGGATACCCAGGCGCAAACAAGATTGGCGGACACCCCAAACTCATTTCCGATTTCCTTGCTGGAGCGCCCCTCGGCCATCTGAATCATTGCATCTATTCCTTTTATCACACACGGAGATGCTTTCTGCTTTGCTGCTTTGAGCGCAGCCTGCACATCCAGCTGCGTTGCAACATCTGCAATCGATACGGTCGGATTTTCTGCAATCAGGGGAATCATATTGCTTGAAAGCTCCGTTGCCTGCCGCCTGGTCGAGTAGATCAGCGCATCGCAAATTTCATTCCATATCAAGCGATAGGCATAGGTAGAGAAGGTCCCGCCTTTATCTGTTGCCGCAGCTTTGCAAAGGCCGATGCAACCGATTTGAAAAATATCATCATATGTATAGATGCCCAACTGATATGGACCGTGGACCTTATCGTTGATCACTTTCTGGACCAGCCGAATATTCTGCTCCACTTTCTCCCGCTGTTCTGCTGTCAGGATCATGACGCCAGTGCGCCTCCTTTCTGTGTATAATATCGCCCCCGCGTTTTGGCTTTCTGCCGTTCTAAGAGCTTTCTACTTTCTTCGATCACCTGTTTACAGTAATACTCGCCAAGATACCCAATGTGAGCTTCGGAAAGCGGCACCATAATCAGGTCGGCCAGCCACTGGTATGCATCCTGCTTACTCATATAACCGGATTCATAAAGCTGGTCAAAGTAATGGTGCGCTGTACGGCGCAATGTACGCAACTCGTGATTGGCCATACTTCCTACCGGAATATTAGTACCGGTGTGAACACGAACATAGGCATCGCACTCTGGATAGTGCGAACACACATATAGCATCGTTCCTCTCGAATTATCGCGATAGATTCCGTCTGCGCTCCGATAAATAACCGGACTGCCGCAATACGGGCATCGCATACTGCTTCGGTTAAACCCCTTTCGTTTTTTCTTTTTATTCATAAATTAACCTCCGAGTTCTTAAAGAAAAAGCCGGAAGGTTGCTAAGTGCATACAAAGTCTGTTGGAAAACATATCTCCCCAACACTCAACCTGTAAGCATCCAAGCAGCCTTCCGGCTATCATATTCAATTGCCTGCGTTGTTGTGGATTTGCTCAGTGCGCAAATCCGTAACGATTCCTTGCCTCTTCCCGAGACGAAGTCTGACGCCGTACCATAGACGTATCGAGAGCCTGAACGCAAGCTCCTGCCACGCCTATAGTATATCAGAACGGAATGCAAAAGTCAAGCCTTTGCGGAATATTTATTTCATATCGCTCAGCTAATATTCCTATAAGTTTTGCATTTTCTCCAAACTGAAATGGAATCGTTATTCCTCGTCTTCCTCATCATCCGGCGCCTCATTTTCACGCTTTTTCTTGAGGATCTGCATGACGATCAGCGTGCCGATTGCAATAACCATACCGCCTGCAAAGAGGATGATATGCAGCGTCGGAATGCCGGATTCGGCTTTCTCATTTGACTCAGGGCTTTGCTCTGTTGTGGCAGGAGCCTGCGTCCGGTCTGTTGAGTCTGCCGTATCCTCCGGTTCCGGAAGCGAAGTTGAGGAATTCATACAGGTCAGAATGTACTGGGAGCTGCCGCCGATCTCCAGGCGGAGTACGCCATCCGTCCCGACCTTGACGGTGCCGGGGTAAACCCCGGCGTCCGTCTTGAGCTGGAACTCTACGCCCGACCATGATGTGCCAAGCTGGATCTCCAGTTGTTCTGCTTTTACCACCTGCAGCTCGCTGCCGTCCGTGCCTTGCTGCGCCGCATAAACCGGGGTGACCGGAACGCAAAGAATGCAAAGCAGCGACAGGATCAGCAGAATGCCTTTTGCCAGTTTTGTTTTCATTGCCTTACCTCCCTTTTCAGTCTGCAAGATGCTTCTTCTTGCGGGAATATAGGATCGTACCGACCAGGACGCCAAGACTTGCGAGCATCAGACCCACCCACAGAGCCATATGAGAATTGTCACCGGTCTTCGGGCTGCCCGGATGATCGGTCGTGACCTTATCGTTATGGACATTGACCGTCAGCGTTTCATCAGCGGCCAGCTCGATCTCAAAAGGATCCGGGCGTTTATATCCGGCGCTGGCGCTGTCCTCAACCTCCGTCACGGTATATTTGCCGATGCGCAGGTGTTCAATGAAGATCTCACCGTTTGCGTCGGTCGTGAAAACTTCATCGTAATTCTCACCCGTGATACGGAAGCTGAAGCCTTCCACACGGTCGTCCGAGGAGGCCTTCACGATCTTCAGACTGCCGACCATATGAGCGTTGATGAAGCCGATGCCGACCTGATTCTCTACTTTCACCATCTCGCCATCAGTTACGATTTCAAAATAGTAGTATCCGTTGTCCTTGACATAGTTTACAGGTGCCTGCTTTTCATAGAGGAAGTATCCGCCGTAACACAGCTCGGCGAGTTCGTAAAGGCCAGGCTCACATTCCGAAAGGGTGCCGACCAGTTCATCCACATCCGGATCGAACTGCTGATTTTCGTTTACATCACGGTAGACCTCAAACACAGCGCCGGTAAGCAGATGGTCGGGATAATCCTTATCGACCTTGGTCGTATGGACTGCGCCATAGATATGGCGGTTCTCGGCCTTGATCTCGATCACGGCACCATCCGTAGTTATGTCGACCGGGAACTCTGTCTCGTTGAGGACGAAGCCCTCGGCGGGTTTCAGCTCGCGCACGATCCATTTCCCAAATCGTACATTCTGAAAGGTGAAGACGCCGTCTGCATCGGACACCGCCGTCAGAACGGCGTTTTCCTCTGTGAATTCCGTATCATCCTCCGTAAAGAGGCCAAACAGCGCACCCGCAACCGACTTTCCGTCTTCGTCGACCTTGAAGCCCTTGATGTCGCCGCGAATGAATTTGTTCTCGACGGTAATGAAAACGGTTTTGCCGTCCTCGGTGATTTCTACCTCGATCGGCATTTCATTGAGCACATACCCGGTCGTCGGCTTCAGCTCACGGATGATCCATTTCCCGTACCGGATATCTTCAAAGCGGAACTTACCGTTGCTGTCAGACTCGGTTACACGCACGGCAGTTTCCTCGGTAAACTCCGTTTCACTTTCACGGAACAAACCGAATACCGCACCGGCGATCACATTGCCGTCCTCGTCGAGCTTGGTACCCTCAATATTGCCGCGGATATAACGGTTCTCCAGCTGGAAGCTCACCACATCGCCGTCTTCAGACACTGTAACCGGATACGCCTTCTCATTGAGGACAAAGCCCTTGGCCGGCTGGATCTCACGAACGACCCAGGTTCCGAAGGGCACCTTTTCAAATTTGAAGGTGCCGTCCTGTGCGCTTTCCGCCGTTAAATACGCATTTTCAGCCGTATACTCATTTTCATCATTGCGGAACAGGCCGAAAATCGCACCGGCGATCACATGTCCATCCTCATCGACCTTGCGGCCGGAAATCATACCGTACTTGAGGTCGTTTTTGATCGGATCACCGCCGTTGACAGAAATCTCAACCATATGAGTTTCCTGCGAGCCGTAGGAAAACTCGAATTCATAATGGGTGTCGTCCAGGATGTAGTGCTCGTCCGTACTGCGTTCCTGCAGGTAATAGCTGCCCAGCGGTAGGTCGGCACTGACCGTCGCCATGCCGTTATCATCAAAGGTCACGATCTCAATGAGCCCACCTGCCGGAATGACGGTCCCGTCATCGGCAACCAGGTCAGTCTTGGCATACAGACCGAAGATGATGTTTTTCAGCTCGCCGTTCATACCGATGCCGAACAGCTCGTTCTGCTCCAGCACCTTGCTCAAGGAAATTTTGACCTTTTGACGCTCGTTATAGAGATTACCGGCGGTTTCCGTAATGGCGACCTCCTGACCGTCGTAAGTCAGCTCCACCGTCTGAATCGTGCCGTTCAAAACCATCCCGTGCGGCGCGGTGATCTCCCGGATCTCATATTTTCCGAGATACAGCTCCTTGCTCGATGCCACGCCGTCAGACTCAGTCGTGATCGTATCCACGATCTCGCCCTTTGCGTAATGCATGACGCCGTCAAGCGTATAAATATCTTCTGCGGCACGGATCTCAAACACTGCGCCGGGCAGACTCTTGACCGCATAGACCGGTTTATAGATCCCGTCCGCTTCCGTGACCGTCCAGAATACTTCGCCAGTCTTAAAGAAACGGATGATACCTTTCTGCGGCATGTTGGAACGGGTGACTTCAATCAATGTGATGCCGCCATCCTCGGTCGCCGAGTCTGCGGTCACATCAAAATAGACCGGATCGGAGTTCAATACATAGCCATACGGAGCCTTGACCTCCACAATGGAGTAGCCCTTCCCGAACGGAAGCACTTCCGGAGTGATCAGATAGCCTTCCGCGTTGGTGTAGAAGGTGTCGATCTCCGTCAGCTCCGGATAGGTGTACTGCATGGTAACTCTGGTACCGTCCGGGTTATAAATCTGGAACGCTGCGCCTGCATACGGGATACTCAGACCGGATTCTGCATCCGTCTTTTGAATCTTGAGATATCCGGTAAAGGGCGCATTGTTGAGTAGATATTGATAGCAGCATCCGTCTTTATCAATGAAAACATCGAAGGGCGCTGCCAGTTCAAAGCCTTCCGTGCCTTTCGTCTGTCTGACTGTATAGATGCCGTAAGGAAGCTGTTTCGTCCCGGCATAGCCATGCTTGTCGGTGGTCAGATAGTCCCGTTCCGTATCCCGGGCACTCTCATAGGAACCGGCGGTCTTCAAGAATACTTCAAATTCCGCTCCGGACTCAACCGTCTCCAGACCGGTGCTGCCGTCATCCATGTGTTTGATGAGATACAGGCTGCCGAAGATGATGTCCTCATAGACATCCAACTCTTCTGTGTTCTTCTCCAGCGTATACTGTCCGGGCGTCACACCGAGCCAGTAGACGGTCTCATCCAAAAGATACCCCTCCGAGGGCGTGATCTCACGGATGTTCCAACCCTCGCCGCAGGGGTAGTAGTCGGTCAGAAAATATCCGTTTTTATCTGTCACATAGGTGTCCACGAGTTCATCATAACGATAAACACCGTAAACAGCTCCGGCGAGTGTGGCATTGCCTTGGGTTTCTCCGTAAGGATAGCCGAGTTTCTCCACAATGCTGTCTGAGTCGAGCGAGAGCATCTTTGTGGTTCCATGCTCACTATTGCCGCGAAGAGAGGCATCGACCTTGAGGACATCGGCACGCCATTTCTTGAGGATATTATCAAACTGGCGCTCGGTTACTTTATTCCACTCGACCGAAATATTCTGGACCTCCGGGATCACATATCGCTCTGGGGTGTTCTCTTCGGAAAGCGCGTAATCCGTACCGATCGGGACACGCTCAAACACGGCCGTACCGACCGCATTGGTTGCAACGGTCATATCCACACGCTCACCGTATTCGGAGATGCCGGTCAGGCGGAAAGTCAGGCCCTCCACCAAGCCGTCTTCGGCGGTCTTGCGGACTTTGACCATACCGTACTGGCGCAGGTTGGCAATGTCCAGGGTGATAAGCGGACTGTTATCGTCGATCGTCACTTTCCACTGTGCATCGCCGTCCGGCTGGTAATTGAGCGGGACCTTGGTCTCTTTCACAATATAATCGCCATAGATGATCTCGCCAGACTTGGCATAGCCGTTTTTGTCGGTAGGCCCGATCACGGCGACCTCTGTACCGTCCAAATCATAGACGGTGAATTCCGCACCGCTGAGGTCCTTTCCGGATTCGGCGTCGGATTTCAGAACTTCAATATGCCCCTTTTTGAGCCGGTTATAGGCATTGACCGTTGCCAAGCTGCCATGTGCGGTATCAATGGTGACCTTCCATTCCGTCTGACCGTCCGGCTCATAGTTAAACGGGAAGGTCGTCTCGACCACTCGGTAGGAGCCGTAAGGAATATCTGTGGATTTGGCATATCCACGATCATTGGTCGGCCCGATGGTCGTTACCTTTGCGCCAGACATATCGTAGACCGTGAAGATGGCCCCCTTGAGCGCCTCATTGGTACCGGACGATTTTTTATAGACCTCAATATTGCCCTTTTTCAGCTCATTGACGGCTTGGATCGTTACCACGCCGTTATTGGAAGCGCTGACTGTGCGAGTCCACTCCTTGGTTCCCGAATAGGTGTAGTCTGTCGGAAAAACCGTTTCCACGATCCTGTAGGTGCCAAACGGCAGCCGCTCTTTGGTGCAGGCGTAGCCGCGGCTGTCGGTAGGACCGATGGCATATTCTGTTCCGGTCGAGGTATTGGTGGCAATAAAATAGGCGCCGCTCAGTGCTGCGCCCTTCGGATCCTTTTTATAAACTTCGATTTTGCCGGCTGCCTCTACGAATTCCGGAGTAACGACCTGTACGACGGCTTCAGGGTAATCACCCTTAGACATGCCGACGATTGAGCTGATTTCCGGTCCTCTATCGTTACCGACATGAAAAACAAAGTGGGTTCCGTTGTAATAACCGGCGTACACGGCAACATGGGCGATGTCCCCGGTCGGAATGTGTTTGAAAATGATGAGGGACCCGATCGGGATATCCTCACTGGGGATAAAATTGTTGCCGTTCGCATTCTGGCTGAAGCTGATGCGGCGTGCCGTACCGGCACTGACCCAAGCATTCGCAGCGGCGTTATATGCCGTTGCGGTACGCAGATTGTATGGGCGGGTTGCACTGCTGGTGTCAATGCCCGCAATGTTCGGCAGATAGTTGTAGTACACATACGAAACAAAAGAGGCACAGCAAAGGCCGCTGCTCTCGAATCCGGCGATATCCGGTGCGAGCCCGGTTGCCGTACCGCTTTTTGCAACGGTTTCCGTGCCGTACTTATTCAGCCCGTAGGAGATTTTCGAGAGATAGGCGGTTGCGCCGCCGCTGTACTTTTTGAAAATTGTTCCGTCATCTCGTTGCGCCTGTACCTTATAGCCGGTGTACTCCAGCGCGTCGAGGAAAACATTGTCCAGCATCTCTGCCGGAATGTCAGATGCCGGTGCCGCAAAAACGCTTGTCGGCATCATCGAGATGAGCATCAGCACTGCCAAAAGCATTGACAGGATGCGTGAGGTGAATTTCTTGTTCATCTTGGTATCTTCCTTTCTTGATTTGGATATGAAAAGAGCCCCACCGTTTTGGGTGAGGCTACAATTCCTTGATGGTTCTTAAAGATTGTCCGTGTTTTCGGCAGCAACTGCGATGTCGCAGTACCACATACCGCTTTCATAAGTTACGCCAACGGCAATATAGCCATACTCGGCCGAGCCGATATAGCACCAGTGCTCCGCACTGTTTCTGACCAAGGTCGCAAGCCGATAGGCAACTTCGTCCACCGTACCGACATAACCGGCCTTTGCAATGGCTTCGTTGGCATTTGCACGGTAGTACGGCTCGCCGCTGCCGCCGTAGACGCTCGGGTCCACATACTCGCCATACTGAAGCGCTGTCGCCGCTGCACGCTCATCGTTTGTATCATGCGCAAAATTGCGGATGAGCTGTCGGCTTCGATACTCAGCGTAGCTCGTAAGACCCGGCAGTTTGACTGCGGAAGATGTGCGGAAGCTGTTGATGTACTCCAGCACCTTATCAGCAACCGCCCGTGTGTCCTCGGCCCCGGCATACGCTTTCGCGGATTCCGAAGGCGGTTCCGTAGGCTTTGTTTCCGGCTCGGTCTGAGGGGGAGTCGTAGACTCAGGGGCCTTCTCGCTTTCCGGTTCGGTAGTCGACATGGGATCCGCCGGCTTGGCAGGGGCTGTCGTCTCACTTTCGGTTGGGTCTGATGTGACGGTCGTATCCTGAGATGTCTGGCTCTCCTCCAGGGAACTCTCCGATTCAGTCTGGTGAGCAGAGGACTCATTGGCAATTGCTGAGCCCGGGATCCCAGAAGGTACGGAACTATCAGCCGAGTCTGTGGTATGACAGGCGGCAAGTGTCAGGCAGAATGCCAATGCGCAGGATAAAATCAAAAGCTTTTTCATGATGCATACTCCCGGTTCGTGTTTTTACCATCATTACACGGACGAGTCTGGGATTTTACAACTCAGCACGCAAGCTTATAAAAGCCGCGGTCCGCTTCGTCGACGCACCGGTCGAGGATCTCGTAAAATCGCTTGGCATCCAACTCGGTATCCAGCCAGTGTGTGGCACGGTAGGAATAGCAGCCGACTTCGTCGTTGATCGCATGACTTCCGAGCACGCTTCTCAGATTCAGATCGTTTGCGATCCGGCACTGTTTTGCGGTACCCGGATGGGTAAGCGCCTTGGCGAGACAAATCACCATCAGTGGGTGCAGCTCGGAAAAAGAGATCTGCAGGTAATAATCCCGATACCGACCCATGATCGAAGTTTCATCCTGACTGTCAATCGGCAGCTCTGTCAGAAGCATCTGACGGGTATGCTCGGCGATCTCTTTTCTGCGATGCTGTTCTTTCTGACTCAGATCACAATGTAGCATAAAATCTCCTTTCTTTTTCATCAGTGCGGCATGGCAATGTGGGTGATGGCACCCCAGATCCGGTTGGTCTCGTGGTTGATCCCGAGGATCCGGACGGTGACTCTGGCACCTCTCGGCGGGCGTCCCCGTTTGGGATAACTGCACAGGCAGTCGATGCCGCCGTCCAACGCCACAAACACGCCGTTCACATCCACCATGCTGACAGTACCGACATAACGGTTGCCAACGGAGTATCTGCGAAAGGCTTTCTCATACGGGTTTTCTCCCGCCTGTTTCACGGAGGCGGAAACCCTGACATGGTCACGGTCGCTGCGATCCACATCCAATACCCTGACGAGGATGCGCTGTCCGGGCTGGAAATGGGCCGCCGCGTCCATCCAGCGCTGGTAGCTCAGTTCCTTGAGGGGAATGTAGCTCTCCACACCGAACAGGTCGATGAAGATTCCGGCACGGATGGCAGAGACAACTCTGGCTTCCGCGCAAATACCGGCATAGATGCGGTTGTTGCCGTCCCGGTCTGTGCCGAAATACATTTCTTTTCTTCTGGCACGCATAGCCTCAAGACGGCTCGCCGCTGCAATACCGGATTTGGGATCGATGCCTTTGACAATATAGTCGACTTCGGCACCGAGGCGCTTAGTCAGCATGTAATGAAGTACCTCGTCCGGGTCACGCCCGCGATAGTCCTCGGGCGGTTCGACTGCCTCAGCGGCAGGAATGATGACTTTGAACTCACCGTGATACAGGACTGCGAAGGCATGACGAGGGTTATCCGCCGACTGTTCCACACCCTGGATCGTCCCGGTCAGGATACGGCCGCTTCGCTGCGACTCGATGAGATCGAGCAAATCGTTCTTGGCCTTATCCGCCTCCGTTTCGACCGTCGGACGATCGTCAATGGACAGTACCGACACGCTCGGTTTGGTGTAATTGCGTTTTCTCTTGGGTTTTGGCGCCGCATCGACGCCGTCTTCCTTGGCATTCGGTGCAGTTTCAGGTTCTGTGTCAGACTGGGACGGTTCCGGCTCCGCCTTCTTGCGCCTGCGGGGCTTTTTGACCTCAGTCTGAGATTCCGTCGGTTCGTCGAGAGCTCCGTCCGGAATTCCGGCCGAAGAGGCATCTGCTTCCGCCGAATCTGTTTCAGTCTGGGAGAGCGAAGTATCACAGGTGTCATCCGGTGCCCCTTCGGCAGGTGATGCTGTGATATTCTCCTCGGTCTGGGATTCCTGCGCCTCCAAAGGAGTCGTCATCTCCTCGGGAAGCTCTGCTTTCTTTTTGGTTGGCATAGATTGTCCTCCTTTATTTGTTAAAATTCACTCGGCGGTTGTGCCGAGCTGTATAAGCTTTTTCTGCGCGCCGCTTTCCTGGGCGGCGTCGGTTTGGTGTCAGACCGGATCGGCTCGGGAATCATCGTATCGGATGCCGGCTTATAATCATAAACCGATGCCTTTACGATCTGCTTTGCCATCGGGTGCTTTGTGAAATCCAGTTTGTTCAGCTTCAAAATGTTATGCCCGCGTATGATGCAGAGCAGTTCCTCATTGGGAAGCCGTAAAACCTCATCCGGTGTGAGCAGCCGTCTGCGCCCCTGCCCCTCAGTATGACGGTACTGGGGAATGACCTGCGCCACTGCGATAGTCTGACGGACCGTCATGGTGGAATTGACCTGCACGGACATATCACCGGACCGGGCTGAGATGTACTCGGCTGATACGTCATCGGTGCAACCGAGCATCAGCTGGATGTCGCAGTTGCCGATGATTTCAGCCCATAGATTTTTGGGATACCGGTTCTGCAGCTGACCGAGGCTCTGCACGGCCAGCATGACTCGAATATCTCTCGACCGCACAACAGAAAGGGATCTGGCAAAGTCGGATCCATCTTCTGCGCCTCCAATGCGCCCCACATTGTTAAACTCATCCAGTATCAGATTGACGGGCACATCGCAGCGGCCGTTCGGGCGACCGTCGGCATATCGAGTCAGTTTGATGAACATGAATGAGAAAAAGAGCGATGACAGGAACGCCATCGTAGCGTCCTGATCGCTCAGCACAATGTAATAGATGCACTTATTTCTGCCGGGTGCCGTCAGGTCAATGTCAGACTGACTCGTGATCCGCTGGACCGCCTGATTCTGAAGCACCTGAAGACGGGTCCCCAGACCCAGTATGATGCCAGAGCGCACTGTATCACTGGACTGGGCAAACAAATTAAACGGCGCCCGTGCCGGATGGTCAAGCGGCAGCTTGTCAAACATAGCGGTCAGCTGCCGTTCGCTGTTTTGTGTGAGCAGCTGATATACGGCGGGGAGATGCTTCATATCGGGGCTTCGTGTCCGATCTTGGTCAATGAGCAGGATCAGCGCCTTCAAGAGATTGCCTTCGCCGTTGTCCCAGAAGTGATCGCCTTTACCTGAGCTGGTGTTGCCGATAATGACATTGGTCAGTACCTGCGCCATCAGCGTGTCGCCGTTCAGGTCTGACATACAGTTCCATGAGTCGCCGTGCTCAGGGGATACGAGATTGTAGATTTTCACATCATATTCTTCGTTTCGGAACATTTCCGAGGTATCGGCATAAAGCTCGCCCTTGCTGTCGGTTACGATCACGGACTCGCCGCGCCGCAGCGCCTGAAACAACGCATTGCGGATGATCGCGCGCGACTTCATGGTACCGGATGCACCGAAAACGGTGATATGGCGGTTGAGTCTGGTGTCCTCCGGCATACAGACGGCTTTACCCTTGTACTCGCCGAGGATCGTACCTTTGGCATCGGGGACCGGGGATATTTCCAGAACTTCCTTCATTTCTTTTTCGTCCATCCAGGATGCCGTGCCGTAGATACCGGATTTGCTTCTGGCAAAGCCGCGGGGATCATGCTGCTTCCCGTCAAACTTATCGTGAAGCTTCACATAGGCGAAGATGGCACCGGCGATCAGCAGGATCATCAGGATGCCTTTGATTCCGTTCCCACTGAAAGCCGCCGGAAAACAAATCAGCGGGTTCCAGCTTACCGGCTTCATCGTGTTCTCGCCGGAAACGCCGCCGCTGTCCATCCACGCTGCGTAGTTGCCGAGCAATTGGCCAAGCATGCCGCCCAGATAGAACAGCCCGACGCATCCCAGTATGGCGGCGATGATAATGGCTATCTTGCGGTTTTTATCGTTCAAATAAATCCCTCCTTTCCGGGTCGAGTTCTGCTTCCACAGCGTCAAGCCCAATCGTTTTTATTGTTACGTGGTTCCCGAGATATTCCCGGATAAATGTCATCTGGTATGGGTAACACAGCACCTCATAATTTCCACGCTGATTCTGGACGGCTTCCTTAAAGCGAACCAGCCTTGCGAGATCTCCATCCAGATGCGAGAACACATAGGCATCACCGATTTTTGCGTCATACTCAAACAGCCCGCGGTCATAGGTTCGCACCTCCGGGTCAAATAGAAGCTCCAAAAGCCGTTCTTTCCAATCGGGTACTGTCATCAGCCGCAGCTGGCGAATGCCATGCTCATCCATGGGGATGAAATACAGATTACGGTAGATTGCATCAAACCGAAATTCGGGCCGCTTGGTTGTGTCGGACTCCAGCAGTGTCTTCAGTGCGACGCTCTCAGACTGACCAAATAAAATGGCGGCCGGCATTGCATCGGTGCCGGCATTCAGGCGGCTGATCTCAATGACGCTGTGCAGTGTTTTGAACTCGCCCTTGCCGCTCCATTTCATCACAGCGCTGCGCGTGTTATAAACGGCGTATGGGCGCTGCCCGAGATAGGCTGTTCCCACCATCCGGGTAAACATCGTTTTGTTCATCTCCGCTTCGCCGAGCTTCTTCAGTTCTTTGGCAAGGTAAAAGCAGGGCGCATCGGGGATCCGCTTGGTGATGGTCCGGTTTTGAAGAATAGGAAGCATATATGGTCGGCATTCAACACCTGAGTGCATACACATAGCCACTGCTTCGGCAACACGGTGGTTTCTGTCCCGGTGTGCGGCATTCCCGGGGAATTTGTGTTCCCAAAAGGCGTCCATGTAATACCGGTAAGCGTCAGGGTGAAGCCAATCCAGTATGGGGAGAGCGCCCTTATAAAAGCGCACAGATCTGCTGTTGCCTTTGCCGGTAACGGTAAGCAGGCGTGTGGTCAGTTCCGTTTCCGTTTGAGGAATGCGGAATGTTTCCGGTGTGGTGAGCTTATGAACCAGGGCTTTGTAAGCGCGTTCATTGCCGAGCAGGTAGAGCGAACGAATCGGATATTCACCGACGATGGAAAGCATGGTGATGAGCTGCCGGAGCTGACTGCCCGGGCGGAAGTATTGCATAGGCGCATCACCTCGCTTTGTAAGAAATTCCGACCACATGACTGCTCTCTTTGTCGGAATTTCCGCCGTGAAATCTGCCCCAAATCGCCGCTATACCGGGCGTTTTCGACTCCCAACTTCTTATGTAAGTTTTCCGGGGCGGAAAACGGCGGTTTTTACATAAGATTTTCTCCTTAACAAAAGCGGACTTCATAGAGCTTTACCCCCTTATCCGGCAGCGTTTTCTCTTCGACCATCCACACGGGAAAGTCGTGTTTGGGAATCACATAGACTTCCGTGCGGTCCTCGCTTCCGGCAGCGCTGCAATAGTAATGCGAGCAAACTGCCGGGTGATCGTCGGGCAGAACATACAGCGCCAGAATATCCGTGACCATATTGGTTTCGATATTATCGTGATCACGCATGGCCCGTTCCGGGCGGCTTCTATCGTACACATGACGGTAGGCAAGCACGCAATCCCGAAAGCGGACCGGAGGCTTACCCTCAAAGAACTTCCGCATAGCCGGATAAAGATAAGACCTGATATAGTCCGCTGAGCCGGATGCTTTCTTCGGCAGCAGTGCCGGAATACGAATGGAAAACCATCCCTCGGCCGTAAATCCAACTTCAACAGGAATCGTATCGAATATGATCGCATCCGTTTGAGTTGTTGCCCCGACTGCTCCGGTGTAGGCCGGAAGGACACGGGTGAGAAGGACTGTCTGCTCGGACAGTTCCTCAAGCCGAAGCGCCCGGTTATAGCTTTCCAGAAGGTTTCCGTTTTCGTAAAACCAGCGGACGGCAGCAGCTTGTTCCTTCATGCGGGACAGCTTGGCTTCTACTTTGCCGAGCGTCTTCATATAAGTTGTTTCAGCCTTCATGCTCGGTCGCCTCCTCACTGTAAAACCGAACTTCCGGTTCGTCCTGGCCGCAAAAATCCACTGTGGCGAACAGACACGGCGCATTCGGCAGCCGAACAGTGCTCACCATATCGATCCGAGGCACCACAACGATATATTTCATATCTTCCTGGGGCTGAAGCAGCTTCAGCAGATTCTGCTCGCCGTCATAGAGCACCACGATCTCATAGCCGACATTTTCTTTCAGGAAAAATAGCTGCGACGGGTAGACCGCTGGATAATGCGCCATCGGTTCCACCTTGTCAATGAATCGGAGCAGCACCCATATTGCCAGGATCATCCGCTGATCCGGCTGGCACATCGGGTCAAGCCCGATATAATAACCACCGGAAACATCGGCGATACGCATCTGCCTTTTCAGATTCCGCAGGATCTTTTCTGCCGTCTGCGGCGGCTTTTGCAGCATCTTTATGATTTGCGCACGGGGCAAGGCTCCGTATTGCGAGAGCCATTTGACCACATACTGTTCATCGGTCAACAGCACGATAACCACCTCCTTTTTGTACTCATTTGCGCCAAAATGCGTATTCCGTGCAAAATACGCACTGTTAATCCGCCTCATGCTGCCGCTCCTTGAGAATGGCTTCCAGCTCGGCACGGTCGGTCGTGATCATTTCCTGTTCCTCTTTGGACGCCTTAATGATGACAGGCACCTTACTGTTGTTGGAACAGATCAGCGCCTCGCCGCGTTCAAAGCGGGTAATGGAACGGATCTCGGTTTTCGTAAGCTTCAGCGTATCCCGGACAAACTCCGCTTCGTCCGGTTCCAGATTCAGAATGATCTTATTTTTGGAATTATTGATAATTGCCCGACCGTAGCGACCATCTTCCAATCCGAAGAAATCGGACAGGTCCTGCGTTGCGGAAATCGCCGCGCCGCCGAAGCCTCGGATGACCTTGAATATTTCCAGGCAGAACTCTGCCGCCATCCGGTTGGAACCGGCACCGATCAGCTGCCAGATCTCGTCGATCATAATGGCCTTCTTTTTTGTGCGGTCGCTTTTGATTTTATCCCAGACATAATCAAGGGCGATCATCATACCCACAGGCAGCAGCTTGCCCTTCAGCTCCGACAGGTCGAGAACGATATACTTATTGGACAGGTCCACATTCGTCTGCTGATTGAAGGACTGCGCCGAGCCGGTGACAAAGCGGCTGACAATGATGGCGATGCGCTTGGTCATTTCATTCTTTTGCAGTTCCTCATGCAGATCTCCGAGGATCGGCATGGCCTTCATCTTCGGCGGAACGGCATTGCGGTCCTCATAGACCGAATCGTTATCATGCGTGATACCGAACTTGCCGTAGGTACGGATCAGCGCCTCATCCAGCATCTGCTCCTCTTCGTTGGTCATGTCCGGAATCAGCAGTGAGAAGAAGATCATCAGCTGCTGAATTTTCTGCGCCAGAAGGGAGTCCATCTCGCTGTAATCCAACTCATCGATCAGTTCCATCTCTGGACTGATGGTGTGCCGGATCTCCATAATATTGATGCAGTGCGGTGAGCCCGGTGCAATCTTGATAAACTGACCACCGATGCGGTTGCACGCTCGCCGGAACTCATGTCCCTTGATAGGAGCAATGATATAGCACTGAATGCCACGCATACGCATACGCAGTGCCAGCAGTTGCATGGTAAAGGTCTTTCCGGCGCCACTGGTACCGAGCAGGTTCAGATTGGCATTTTTATTTTTCTTCGTGTCAAACAGATCGACAATGCACAGCGAGTTGTTATGGCGGTTGATTCCGAGCAGCACGCCGGTATCGTCCGACATCTCAAAGGATGTGAACAAATAGGTAGAGGCCGCACCGCTGGTCAGCACATTCCGCTTGGATTTCTTTTCAAGCTTCGGGGATATCTGCAGAAACGGCATCACCGTGCGCAGGGCGTCCTCCTGCTGAAAACTGCAGTCGCTGACATACATATCCATAGACTTGAGCATATCGGTCATCTGCTGCTTGCGCCACATCAGTTCTTCGTAGGTCCGTGCGGACACGGTCACGAACACCGACATATAAAAAAGGTCCTCGTTGTAATTGGCGATCCCTTGCTTGATGAAATATCCTGCCTGAATGGAACCGGCAAGTTCCTCATAGTCGGTCGAGGTGTCCTGCATACTTTTAAGCTTCGTGCGGTTCAGGCGGATGCGCTGGGCAACCTTATCGATGGTCTTGCTGCGGTTTTCCCGTCTCAGAAACACATCGACATCAATACCTTCACCGGCATTGATGAGGGAGGACATCCATCCGGCGCGGACCTTATTCGGGTATCCGTTTCCTTTGATATACAGGAAGGAGTAGTAGAGCCCGTCCATAATGATATAATTGCGGTGCGTCAGGTCAATTCCGCGCGGCGCAATAAAATGCGCCATACGGATATGCGGGATTGGGTCGATCCCGATGACCTTGTTTTTCGCCGCCATCGTGTCTAAGACGATGCGGTCGACACGGGAATGAAACGGCTCCTCCACACAGGAACGGCGATTGAAAAACATATATAAAATCTCCGCCGTTGCTTCGTCGGGATCCTTCGGCTGAAGGATATTGTTGCCGCACTGCATGAAGTAGGCTCGGGCGTTCTGCTCGGCGGTCAGCAGCGTGCTGCAGATCTGCCCATAGTCGCTGTTTTCATTACGCCGCAGTTCTTCGTATCGAAAAATTAAAAAGAAGCGCCTCGTCAGCGCTTCACGGCTTCCCACATCCTTAATGAGTCGGATATATCCCTCGCTGAGCTTCTTACACTGCTCACTTTCCTCGGTTTCCATTTCCTTTCGGAGCATAGCTATATGCTTATCGGAGTCAGCTTTGCGGGTAATGCTCTTGAACTGCAGATGCACCGGCGAAATTTTCAGCCAGCTTGCAAACGAGCAGATGATCTCATACTGTTCTTCCTCCGAGCGCAGCATAAAGTTGATAGGCTCAATTTCAAGGATTTTGATATACCGCCCGTCGGTCGTCTCAATAATGCCGTGCTCCAGATTTTTGATCGGAATGAAATCCTGGGTAAAGCTCAGCTTTTCAGGCTTTCTTTTTCCTGCTTTTCTTTTTGCGGAGCTGTCTTTGGTCATATTTATATCCCACCCTTCTCAAATGCAGTTTTCTTCTGTGTGCCAGAAAGCAGATAATGTGACCTGCATACTGGAACAGCGAATCGCCGTCAATGCCCATAGCGGCGAGGATCCCGATTGGAATCAGCGTGACGGTCATCACAACGATGCGTATTGTGGTTGCCATCGGGATCAACATCAGCTCCGGATATCCGACGGCCAATATCAGAATCAGTGCCTCGACCGCATTCCGCGGTTCCAGCATTCCGCCGAATATCTTTCCGGAGTCGGTATAGTTTGCAGGAATGGCAAAGGTTGTATTGAATTCTTTTTCTTCCATGATTCCTCCGTTCTTTTTTATCCCGGTGTATCACCGAAATCTACATTCTTCGGTCGGCGCAGTGCCAGTCCGGCCTCATAGCTCGGCGTATTGAAGATCACGCCCTCACCACCGGAGGAATGGACCCACATACGCTCGCCGTTTTCACCGTATCCGGCAAAAATAAGTACATGATTCCATCCGCCTCCGTCGTCATCCATCAGGAATCCCAGATCGCCGGGCAAAAGCTCTTCGGCGGTAATGGCATAGGATTCGTCCCACTGGCTCCAGGAGGCACCGTTCAAGCTGACGCCAACAGCCGTTTTATAGGTCCAATCCGAAAAGCCGGAGCAATCCAGGCCGAATGGACGGATCGTGCCGGTCGTTGTGGAACCGGCGGCTGTAACGAGCTTCGGCGTGTTCCATTCATCATTCCATCCGGCTGCTGATTTGCCGCCCCAGAAGTATGGCACCTTCCCAACGAGGGACAGGCCGGTTTTGACGACGTGCTTTCGTGTTTCGCTGCAATTCTGGCGGGCAAGGAAGGCGATCAGTTCTACATCCGTAAGCGGAACGGTACTGCCGTTTCCGGCCGTTCCGTAGAGCGTTTTCTTCAGGGCCAAGGCACGGGAGTGGATCACATCGCCGTATGTGGTTTCCAAACCGTTATAGGAGGCGTTCAGATCCAGCCCGAACGCCGTGGAAATCACCGTATTGTCAAAGGGATGAATGGTGCATTCCAGATATTTAACGGTTTTCTTTTCCGGCGTAAGCGTTTCTTTGCCCGTGTACTGATAATAGGTTGCCTTGCGTGTGCCTGTGATATTGCTGCCGCTGTATACGGGGAGCGTCAGGGTGACGGCTGCGTATGCATCCACCTCGATCTGTGTATCGGATGACAACTGCTGATCCTGCAAATAGTAGGTCGTTTCCGCCGTTTCATAACGGTATTGCGGGATGCCGTTGATCATTCCGGTCTTAACCGTTTTCGTTACCACGGTTATCGTGACCGGCTTGTAGGTATAGTAAGTGACCGGCGTGATTACTTCATTTTCTCGCTCAACCGAGGTTACGGGAAACATTTTGGCTGCCACACCGTCCAGCTTCTTTTTCATATCCTCCGGGTCGTTGCAGAGCTGCTCCACCGAAGTGGAATATGCCGACAAAATATAGGCGGTGTCATACCCGGCTGAGCTTTGCGCATAATTGATCAGCGCATTCATGGAAAGCTCCCGGTCATAGCCGCCGTCTGAAATCAGGCGTTCCACCTCAGCCATCGAAGCGTCATACCCAGCCTGGACAATATCCGAAACCGTCTCAGAGAGATTTTCATATATCTCCGTGATGGATACCGTCGGCTCATTGCCATCGAGACCAAGGGCTTTATTGATGATGATCCCGGGCAGCTCCACGATCATAACAATGAGAAAAACCACCGAAAGGCACAAACAGACGAGAATCTTAAACAGGGTATGCCGCATGGCCCATGCGGCGGAGATGATCGCACCCCAAGGACCTCCGGCGGCTGTACCGGCTGCGATTTCTGCCACGGCCTTGCCGCCCTCCACACCGGCTTTTACGGTTGCCGCAGCGGCATTGGCTGCTGCTTCCGCACCTTTTTTTGCCGCCTGCTTTGCGGCTTGCTTTCCGGCGTTTTTGGCGGCTTTTGCGGCTTGACCGGCCGCTTGACCGATATTATCCGAACCGTCTCCCATTTGCTGCTTTTGCGGCTCTGCCATTCTTTCACCTCCGTATTCAAACTGCCAAAAGCAGGCTTATTTTCTCTTTTATAATAGGAAGACAGCCGAACCGAATCCATTGCTCCGGTCCGGCTGCCCGCCGTTTATCGTCTCCGTCTTGGCGACTTGATCTCCGTTTGATTACGAGATTTTGGCTCACCATAACGGGACGGTGTGCTTTTGTACCGCACGGTTTCCGTAGAGACGGTGCGTACATTATCGCCGTCATAGACCGGTTTTCCGTTCTCATAAACCGGCTTGCGTTCCACTGCAGCCTCACCGTGTACTGCGTACCACTGGCTGCCGTGAACATCTTCATATACCTGATAGTCACCGCGGGGAGGTGCATACTGCGCTGTATCGTAGAACATCGTGCCGGATCCGTTTTCATGCCGGACCTCAAAATGCCCATCCATACGACCGGATCCATCCACGCTTGTGACCGGCTGTTCATAGCCCGGCATAAAGCTTTGGAACTGTGCCCGATTATATCCATCCGCTGCGTCGCCCGCCTCAAAGGGAGGCGTTTCTGCGTGCTGCCGCATGGCGTACCACTCTACGCCGTTGGCCGCCTGAATTGTGGAATGCGGTGCATCCGGCTCATCGTAATATGCACTGTTGTACCATCTGCTCACGCCGCCGTCCGAAGATGCCTCAATGACACCGTCTCCGACCGTTCTGAGCGTTGCACCGTCCGCATCCGGGAATGCGGCTGCAACCTGCGCCGCCTCAGCGGAATTGCCGCTGAATACGGGCGCATCATAAAATGCTCCGGCTCCGGAACCGCTGGCCATCTGATACCACTGACTGCCGTCCGAGGCATTGACAACGGCGTGCGGGCCATCCGGCTTTTCAAACTGGGAAGCGTTGAACATCTCGACAGCCGTTTCTTTCCCGTCGGCGCCGATCGCCTTGGTGGAGATATGTCCGCCGGTGATCTGTGTATCCGAGAGATTCATGCCTTTCATATGCGGCATATAATTGCCGAGACTGCGGTTGGCAATATCGCCGCCGATAGAACCGGACACATTCGGTGTTCTGGACGCTACGGAAGAGATGGACTCTCCGGTCAGTGTGGCGCCGTTGCGGGCCGCCATACCGCCGAAAGCCCGACCGACAAAGCCGATCGTTCCACCGGCACCCATTCTTGTACCGCCGTCCACGACTGCATCACGGACATACGAATTGCCCTTGAAACGGTTGGCAAAGCCTGCGGCGAACCCACTTGCCGCTGCACCTGTACCGGTTGCGGCACTGCCTCCGCGGAACACGCTGCCGGCACTTCTTGCGCCTCCGGCCACGCCGGTGATCACTCGTGCAGCCATCAGCAGTTCCATGCCCATACCGGAGCCGGTCTGGGCTACATTCAGTCCCATTGCCGCAAGATAGCTGTCAAATTTCTGTGCTGTCTTTAAGAAAGCAACTGCACAGAATAGCCACAGGAACACGTTGCCGTTCCCGTTGGACAAGGCGCCACCTGTGCCGATATACTGGCCTACCGAGGTTGAAAAGCCACGCAGGAACCAGACATTCATCACAAGGAGCAATAGCTGCGACCCGACCATCCGGCACCACGACCGGAATACCGGCGTTGTTGCTTTGGATGCGCCCATAGAAAAGGCGAGTGGTGAGGTATAGCACAGCACACCGACAACGATATACCGTTCCACCGTTTCAAGCAGCAGCTTGAAGTAGTTCCAGCCCAGTGCAATTTCCAGTATGGTGAGCAGCAACAGCCCAACCACCGAGATGGTAGCGATAAGACTGGTCAGTCCGTTTTGAAGGGCCTGCTCGATTCCGGCAAAGGTGAAGTCCTCCGCCGTCATCTGAATGTCCATGAGTGCTGTATATGGCGCTGTTGCGATTTTCAATGTCAACAGGAAAATCGGCTTTGCATATCCGATCAGAAAGGCGAATAGCGCACTTCTGCCAAGCAGTACCCACGGGTTTTCCGCTTCCGTTACAGGGCCGCCGAATACACGGAACAACTGCCAGACTGTGATCAGGAATAGCAGCGCCCATGCGGTGTACTGCATTACGGTAAAGGCTTTAGACACAAACGGGAAGTATTCTTCCATTGCCGTCATATCCGTGCCGAGCGCCTGAAGGAACAGCCCGGACACGGCATCCATCATGTCTGACACAACACTGCTGATCCAGGTGACGATTCCTTCAAAAATCCAGTCAAGCATAGGTGTTCACCTCCTTTCCGCTTGACCGGGTCTTTTACGGGTTGTAGTTTCCGCCGCTGATGAGGGGCTGCAGATAGGCAACGATAAAGCCGAGAGAATTCAGAACGATCCAAGTGATCACAATTCTCTTGAGCCAACTCGTCGCTTCATCGACGGCTCGCTGATTGCGCGAGATCATGCGCACCAGCAGAGCAATAGCGGCCACGGTGACTGCCACGATGGTGCTGATCGCCACAAGCTCTCCGTAGATATCCTTCATGATCATCGAAAAACGATCCCACATATCTGCGGCAAATACCGCCTGCGTCGAGACAAGCAGTGCTGCCACAACGCCCACAAGCGACCAGTATGCGGTCTTGATCTTCCCATCGCTCAGCCGAAGCTGTCTGTTCATGCTTTTAGCCCTCCTTTCTTCGGTATTGGGCAACAAAAAACGCCGTCTCTTAAAGCTTTTCAGCTCAAGAAACGGCGTCGGTTTTGCCCGATCCCAGTTTGGGACGATATTATTTTAGCACACTCGCGTTCCCGTGTCATCGGCAATCGTGTGCCAACTTTTCGCCTTTTTATGGGCATATTCATTTCAGTCCTTCCAGAAGCGTCACCATCTCCAACCAAAAGTCCACATCCGGCGCAGCTGTTGCCCACAAACGAATGGAAAGAACGGAAATGGCCTGCTGACGATAGCGATAAAAATTCCGTGAAGACAGGTTCAACCGATACAAGACTTCCTGATGATTGAGCACCTCCGGCGCTATGTAGGTCGTGTAGATGAGATTATACAGCCGTTCACCGTTATCCGGCTTCTTTCGGAGCACGGTCAGTGCCTCGTTGAGCCGATCCATCAACAGGCGGGATTTCTGCATACCCTGCATCCGGCTTTCGATTTTCTTGTTGCCCAGCGCCACCTCGACATCCACATCCTCGATCAGCTTATCCACGCCTTCAAACGGCCGATCAAGCTCGGCAGCAACCGTTTCAGGGAAGCATTCCAGCATCCACACCAGCGTGCGATAGTGCTGGAGAAGCATCAGCGTGTTGTGATAGCAGTTTTTTGTCTTTTCCTGTCTGGCAGCACGCTTTTGTGCATCGTCGATCTGGCTGTCTCCCAAGATGCCTCGCTTTGTCAGAAGTGTGATAAAAGCGTCTGACTGCGCTTGTATTCGTTTTTCCTGCTGCTCATATTGCAGCTCATCCTGTTTGCTCATGATAAAACATCTCCTTTGCGATTTTGGTGATATCCGTCGGCCTGCACGGTCCGCGGATTTTATTTGATTCCTGTACCTTTAGTCCGGAATACTCTTTACTCCGGCAGACATACTCACAATTCTTACAGTTCCAACACGGAGAAAAATACGCGCGTATTATACTGTCCGAAAGTGCAACGCGATTTTCTTCCACATTGTCATTCGACTTTTCCACGGCATTTCTGCTGTACCATGTGACTAGGCGGTTGATATGATCGTTGTCACTGCCTACCTTGTGCGTATTTGCACCCCAAATGCGTATTTCGCCAAGAATACGCAGGATTTCTGTCTGCTTAGGCAAGGAAACCTCGGTATCCATCGGATACGATTTATTGAAAACGAGGCAGCCGTAAGAGCCGGGAAGACGGTACAGAGCAAAGACATCCCCGTGCTTTTTGAAAAATCTCCATACCTTTGTCTTTTCCCAGCCCCAACGCTTGCCCAGTTTTTCCATCGTTAATATGGCGCCGTAATTGCCGTATTGAACAGCTGGCGCCATAAAAGAAAACGCATTGCCCGGTTCCTCTGATACTGTGTGGCACCAGAGATCCAGCCATGCGTCTGCTTCATCAAATGTATATTGCTCCCCGGCAAGTCGCTGCGTAATATTGCGGGGGAGGCAGAGAAACCCAAAACCGTCTGTGGCATACACGGTTCCGTTCATGCATTCCTCGCCGGAGCATTTTACGACCCAATCCGTTAATTGATAGGTCAGCTTTTTGGTTTTGCTGTCCAGCGTATATTTCAGATAACCGAGGGCTGATAGCTTATCCAGTATTTCTAAAGCCTGTGTGCGGCTTCTGATGCCGAGAATACTCTTCAGCCCAACAATACCTCCGGACCACATTCCGGGGCTCACAGCATTCTTATGACCACAGTAGGAGGCATGTCCTTTGCGAAATGCAGCTCGGGCGGCGAGCTTTGCCCAGGCACCCATAATGCCTTTGCCGGCCGGCAGGGTATCTCTCCGCAGCTTTACCCATTCATACTTCATCAAGCATTTCAACATCAGCGCCTCCTTCCTTGGAATAATAAGAAAGACGACCTTTCCGTCGTCCCATAGTATCAGTCTTCGATTCTTACAATCAGTCCGTTCAATCTGAACAGTTTCACGCCTTTGAGATACCAGAACTCACCGAGTTCGATTCTCGTCGGGATCCACTCTCCGTCAAGCAGCACCTCCAGCCGTTCTCCGCAGTGAAGGCCGCCGTAGTAATCCAGCGGCCCGAAGCGAATGTCCATCCGACCGATCACATCATCATAAATCAGTACACCTTGTTTTTTCATTCTTATCCTCCTCGTGAAATGGGAAAAGCCGAATGGGTTTCAACGCTCATTCGGCTTTTCTGTGTGGCAGGTTATGATTGAAAATGTTGCTCGAATACAAACTCCTTTCTAAATGTAATTGTTTGGACTAAATCATCATACTCGCGTCTAAATGCTTAAAGGCTTTCTGACTGAGTCCTATTATATCACTCTCATCGGCCCGGAAGTCCATGGCCGGGGACACCACGGCGTTGGCAAAGCCCGTGATGGGCACCAGGGTCCCGGCTCCGCCGAACCGGGCCAGCTTGTTATACAGGTTCAGCCCCGTGAACAGGGCCGACAGAAACACCAGACTGATGGAGGTGGCGGAGGCGGCGTCCTCCCGGGGCAGCAGCATCAGCCAGCCGGTCTGGATCAGCTGGCCCACCACGCAGATAGCCCCGCCGATGCCGAAGGCCAGGGCCATGTCCTTCAGCAGGGGAGACTTCTTCTGCATGCCCTTGACATAGGCCTGGTATTCCTGGGGTGACATATCCATGATTGCAGCACATCCTTTCGCCTATAGTCTGCCCGGCGGCGGGGCTTTTATCCCCGGCGGCGGCACAAAACCGCCGCTTGACAAGGGGGGCGCAAGTTGCTATGCTGGTGGGGACAGCTTTCCATTTGCCGAAAGGAAGAGGTTCTTATGAAGAAAAAGACAAAACAGGCGGGTCCTGCCGCCTGGCTGCGGGAAAACAAGTGGACCTGCGCGGTGCTGGCGGCGGCCCTGGTGCTGCTGATGGCGGGGCGGCTGCTGGCAGCCCCGGCCCGGGTGGAAGCCGGCCAGCCGGAGGAGCGGGCGGACTATGAATCCGCCGTGGTGGAGCAGGTCCTGTCGGACTCCACGGAGAAGGACCCCGCCGCCGACAACGGGTACCGGGGAGAGCAGCTGCTGCTGGTTACCGTGAAGTCCGGGGACTATCAGGGCCAGCAGATGCAGGTATATAACTATGTGGGTCCCCTGTACGGCGGGCCCCTCCACGCCGGGGACCGGGCCACCATCCTGATCTCCAGCTATTCCGACGGCACCGTCAACGCCACGGTGTATGAATTCGACCGGCTGATCCCCCTGGCCATCGTGGTGGTGCTGTTTATCGCGGCGGCGGTGATCGTAGGCGGCCGCACCGGGGCCAAGTCGCTGGTGGCTCTGGCGGTGACGCTGGTGTGCCTGTTCGGCGTGCTGCTGCCGGCGCTGATGAAGGGGGCCAATACCCTGCTGATGACCTTTATCGTGTGCGCCTATGTGGCGGTGGTAAGCCTGACCATCGTGGGCGGCGTGCGGAAAAAGACCGTGTGCGCCATGCTGGGAGCCGTGGCGGGCACGGCCCTGGCCCTGCTGTTCGGCCTGCTGGCTCAGGCCCTGACCCGGGTGGACGGCCTGCGCATCGAGGACGTGGAGCCTTTGCTGCAGCTGCGCCAGACCGGCACACCCATCGGCCTGCGGGGCCTGCTGGTAGGCGGCATCATCATCAGCGCCCTGGGGGCGGTGATGGACGTGACCATGGGCATCGCCTCCTCCCTGGCGGAGGTTCATGCCGCCAATCCCCAGCTGTCCCGGCGGGAGCTGTTCCGCTCCGGCATGAACATCGGCCGGGACATGGTGGGCACCATGACCAACACCCTGATCCTGGCGTTTTTGGGCAGCGGGTTCACACTGATCCTGTACCTGTACTCCCTGGGGCTGTCCTTCCGCCAGCTGATGAGCTCGGCGTATGTGTCCATGGAGGTGGTCAGCGGCGTGGCCAGCAGCGTGGGCGTGATTCTGTCCATCCCCCTGACGGCCCTGATTACCGCCGCGGTCTTTACAAGAGAAAAGCAGCAAAGCTGAATATACGAATGGCGCAGCCGGGCGCTCCTGCCAGGATCGGGGGACATGTGTCCCGGCCCTGGCCGCCAACGGCGACCTACAGCGGCAATGACTATGTGCAGCGGCTGAAGAACACCGTCCGGGAGAGCGCCGTTGTGGACGTGGACGCCGGGAAGGACCCCAACGAGGTGGTCCGGGCCATGGTGGTCACCGATGTGCCCGCCGCCGTGGAGCAGACCGAGAACGCGGACTACACCGCCGCCGTCCAGTCCGCCGAAAGCAGGACCCTGCGCTCCCAGGAGAACATCGTCCTGCAGGCCCGGCGCATCACCGGCCGGTCCGTCATCAACCAGTCCGGGTATCTGGTCAGCGCCTTTTCCATGGACATGACCCGGGCCCAGATGAAGCAGGTGGCGGCTCTGGACGGCGTGGTATCCGTCAGCGAGGTCACCAGCTATCAGGCCCGGATGACCTCCGCCAAGGAAATGACCAGCGACATGGAGCTGTGGAAGGCCGAAAATGGCGGCAATACCGGTGAGGGCATTGTGGTGGCCGTTATCGACAGTGGTGTGAACTATTCCCACCCCGATATGCAGATGCGCCAGGACGCCCAGCTGAAGTTCACCCAGGTGTTCTCCTATGGCGCGCAGCTGCAGGAGGGCGAGAACGTGGTGACGGTGGAGTTCACCGATGAGGCCACCGGCAGCGCCACCACCGTAACCTTCACCGTGGTGAAGGATACCGCGGCCCCCGAGGCCCCGGTGATCGCCCAGGGCGGCGACGGAAAGGTGACCCTGACCGCCGCCGAGGAGGACGTGACCCTGTGCTACAGCTATGACGGCACAGAGTGGGGCCTGTATACCGGCCCCTTCGTCCCCACCGCCACGCCGGTGTATGCCAAGGCCGTGGACCGGGTGGGCAACGAAAGCGCCGTCAGCCGGCTGGCGGTGCAGGTGACCGCCTCCCAGCCGGTGCAGACCGGCGACGTCGCCCCCGTGGCGGTGTACACCGCCCTGCTGCTGACGGCGGCGGCTGCCCTGGCGGCGGCCCCGGCGCTGCGGCGCAGACGGGTGAAATAAGCCCATACGCTTCCTTCCTATAACGGGAAATCCCCCGGCTCCGGCCGGGGGATTTCCCGCAAGACTGCCCCAAAAGGGCAGGGCCCTTTTGGGGCAGTCAAAAGCGTGCTGCGGCAGACTGCCGCAGCACGCTTTTGCTATACCCATTCGGTTACTCTGTGATGATCTTCTCCGGCTGCTTCAGGTCCCGGTCGATCTGCTTGCGATAGCGGTCCTCCTCGCTGAACACGCAGCCGCAGTATTTCTGCATATAAAATCCCCGCTCCCGGGCCTCCTGCTGGCCCGCCCGGAACCCGGGCCGGAAATCCCGGTACAGAAACGCCACACCATAGGCTTCGGCCGCCTCCTCCGCCGTCTGCCGCAGCAGCTCGTGGTTCTGGTAGGGGCTGACGAACAGGGTGCTGGTGAAGCTGCCGTACCCGTGCTCCGCCGCGTAGCGGGCGGTCTCCCACAGGCGGATGTGATAGCAGTGGCCGCACCGGTGGTCGATGTCGCCGCACACCGCCCGGCAGAAGTCCCGCAGGCCATAGTCCTCCCGGACGATGAGCTTCATGCCGATGGCGGGGGCATAGGCCATCAGCGTGTCCCGCCGGGCCTTGTACTCCTGATAGGGGTGGATATTGGGGTTGTACCAGAAGCTTACCGGTTCGATGCCCTCCTCCCGCAGCTGCTGGATGCAGGACACAGAGCACGGTGCGCAGCAGGTGTGCATCAATGTTTCCATGGCTTACTCCTTACGCTTTTTGAGAAGACCCCTCAGCTTCTCCAGGGGCCGGGGCAAGGGAGCGGCGGACAGGAAGCGGTTGCGCACCTGCTGGAAGGGCTGCTGGGCAAAGGCGGCGAAAAAGTCCTCCCGCTGGACAGAGGGGGCCGTGGGGGCCGCCAGCGCCCCGTTGCAGGACACCGCCTGCTCCAGCGTCAGCTTCTCCCACTTCAGGGGCAGGGTGTCGAAATAGTGGGCGCCCTTGGCGCTGTTCACCAGCAGCAGGGAGATGCTGTATCGGGGCACCTCCGGGTGAAAGTCCCGGGGCGGCTGATACATACCCAGGGTCAGGTCCGCCGGGCGGTCGGTGCTGGCATAGGGGCACCGGTGGCACACCGGCCGCAGAAACAGCCGCTGCCGCAGGCCCCGGCCAAAGTCGGACTTGCCGAAGGGGGCGTCATACTGGGCCCCGCCGTCGAAGCGCACGTGGAACCGCCGCTCCTTTTCCCCCGGCAGCTTGCCGCAGAAGCTCACGGCCACCGGCGGCTGCCGCTTGATATAGGCCATGGACCGCACCAGCTGGCTCCACACCCCCGGGGACGACACCCCGCTGCACACCACGTCGCAGGTCAGCAGCCGCTCCGGGTGCTCCCCCAGGAAGTGGTAAAGTCCGTCCACCTGACAGGGGGTGCCGGAGAACAGCACTCGCCGCCCCTGGTCCAGATAGTGCCGCACCCGGCGGAAGCTGTCGCCCAGGTCGCTCTGCACCGGCTTGGCCCCCTGGAGCCGGGGCAGCTCCGCCTTGTCCTTCACGGCGATGTGCCGCACCTGCAGCTCCTCATCCAGGGCCGCGCCGAACACCACGCCGCCCTCGTCCAGGATGTACTCCGCCAGCAGGGGGAACACCCCGCCTGCGGTGGAGGCCTGCCGCACGGCGGCGTCCGGGTTCCAGGCGGCGAACACCGCCGGTTCCGGCCGGGGCTCCCGCTGCTTGCGCACCGGGCAGATATGGGCGCAGTGGCCGCACTGGATGCAGGCGTCGGTGACGGTGGGGTACAGGAAGCCCTCCCGGTCCGGCAGCATATGAATGGCCCCCTTGGGGCAGCCGCTGGCGCAGGCGCCGCAGCCGGTGCAGCTGCCGCGCTCCGGCAGCGGGGAAGCGGGATGATCCGTCACGTCCTCATCTCCTTTTCGCTCTTTTTGGCCATTTTACCACATAGGGCAGGAAAACACAAGAGCCGCGATGCCGCCGGACCTCCGCTTATTGTAGTCCTACAAGTCCTCCCGGCGCTTTTTCCACCGGGGGCTGGCATTTCCGGCGGAACTCTGATAGAATGAGGAAAATGCGGACGAAAGCCATCCAGGCTGCCCAGCTCTACCGGCCGGAGACTGCCTGAGGGAGGGCGGAATGAGGCTCTGCGAGATTGCGGAGCGAACGCCCTCGGAAATTCAAAATCAGCGAGATGGACGCATGGAGGTGCAAAGATGGGGTTTATTGAATCATATAAGCGTCTTGAAAGGCTTTGCGGCGATCTGCTGAATGATGACAGACGCATATCTGCTTACATCGACGAAATGATAAGCCTCCCCCGCGGTGCTTATCTCGTCAGAGGTTGGGATGATGACTTAAAGCGGCTGAAGCATTACCGCTGGGTCAGAAACCAAATAGCGCATGAACCCGATTGCAGTGAGGAGAATATGTGTGAGCCGAGTGATGTTGTGTGGATCGACGTTTTTTATTCACGCATAATGAATCAAACCGACCCGCTCGCAATGTATCGAAAGGCATCAAAGCCAGAACAATCTTCTCCGCCGCAGCATACACATTCTGTGCAGGCGATTAATTCAAAGAAGAAAGCCGCTGGGTGGGTTGTGTTATGGATCGTTGCGGCACTTGTTGGATTGTATTTTGTGCTTAAATATCTTGCGGGCTAAAACACCGCCAAGGAGCACATGGAGGGCAAGATCATCAGCGCCGGGGGCCACTTTGGTGCCCAGAAAGCGTTCCATCAGGGGTACCCCTGATGGAACGCTTTTTCTTTATGTACTGTCAAAAATTTTGTCCAAACAGAGCATTTTTGTCCGGATGGTGCAGACAGGTCACGAGGAATGTGGTATAGTACCATGTGGTTAATGCGCTCTAACCGCATGGTATAGTGAGCGAAAGGAGGCGGTCCGTATGAAAGAATCCGGTCCGCGCTTGGGTAGCGGCGCGTTCCCGGCGCAGGGGGTGCAGCTTCTGGCCGAGAAGGACGGCTGCGCCGTGTGGCAGTTCCAAAACAAGAGCGGCGAAGGGACCATGACCGTCTATGATGTGTTCCCCGGCGTTATGCTCAGCTTCAACGACTTCCACATGGCCCGGTACGAAAGTGCCTATGTGGCCGGACGGCCGCTGTTTGCTATCGACCACTGCCGGGAAGGGCGCATGGAATACGCCGCCGGGGAAAACGCCGTGGCCTATACCGGTGTCGGGGACATGAAGCTGGACTTGCGGCGGCAGCACACCGGCGTGTTCCGGTTTCCGTCCAGCTTTGACCCTTCCGAAAAAAGCGTTATCCGCATGGGTAAAGGTCGGCGCAACCAACAAGCCGTCGTCCTTCAGCACCCGGCGAATTTCGGAGAGAGCCTTCTCCGGATCCGGCACGATATGCAGGGCGTTGGCCACGATGACCACGTCAAAGCAGCCGTCGGCGTAGGGCAGGCGGAACATGTCCTGCACGGAGAAATGCAGCTTGGCGGATCGGTTGTCCCGCTTCGCATCCGCGATCATCTCCGGCGATGCGTCCGTGGCCTCGATATGGGTGGCGCTGTTTACGATGTTTTTGGCGATCAGTCCCGTGCCGGTGGCCAGCTCCAGCACGGTTTTGTGCCGCACCACAGGCCGCAGCAGCTCATATAGCCGCTCATAAGCCGCGGCGTCCTTTCGCATGAATCGGTCGTACCGCCCGGCGTTTTTGTCCCAGAAACTTTGACTATTTCTCATGGTTTTGACCTCACAGCGAGATGTTAAATTTCTCTAACTCCCAGGGATAAAAGAGCAGTTAGTGTTGACTAACCAGCATCTCTTAAAAAAAACCGCATCCCTGCGGTCTTTCCGCTTATGCAAATGGTTCCCGAAATTTTGACCACTTGAATTATTTTGGTCATATAGTAGCAAAGATTCTTTCCCCTGTCAAGATTGTGCCGGAGCTTTTCTGTAAATTTGAAGCTGCTGTCGATCATATGATTGGTTCTTCAGCGTATCTGAGGAAAAATAAGAAAACGCAGAATTTCTTCCTGAAATTTGCGACCTGTTTTGCAGTTGACTTCGCTATATTGCATGTGATATATTATAAAGAGATTGGGCGGATTGCTTTCAGTTGGCCAACATAGAGCCAATATCAAGACCATTCATTTGAAAAATCAAAAACAGAACCGAGATCAGAAAGGAAGGTAAATGAGGATGAAAATGCGTTTATTTCCCCTGCTTGCGGCCCTGCTGTGTATGGTGATGCTGATGGGATGTACGACCCATGCGGGGCCGGAGTCCAACAAACTGACGGAGGCGGAGCTTCAGGAGCTCCAGGAGCTGTTCGCCCCGGGAAGCTGGTATGCCCAAGCCTGCACCAGTTACTATGAAGCGGCGGAGGCCGTGGATCTGCGCCGTCTGTTCTACGATGGCATCGGCTACGCGGGACTGGTCTATGGACAGTGCTATGTGACCGATCGGGAGCGGGACTGGGTGCTGGAGCAGAAACCTGCGGCAGAGAATTATGGCATTTTCCGGGCGCCCCGGGCGGCCATGGATGACGTTCTCCGGCAGTATTTTGACATTTCCCTGGACGATACCCGGAAAATGGGGCTGGATAGCCTGCTCTATTGGGAAGAGGCCGACGCCTGGTACGCCACCCACACGGATACGGGCCTGAATACGGTGACGCTGACCGGTGGTGAGCGCACGGACGATGGCCTGCTGAAGCTATCCTATTCCGGCGGCTGTATCACCCTGCGCCCCACGCAGGACGGACAGAGCCCGCAGCCCTACTTCATCGTTTCCAACCAGCCGGAGGGTTGATGCTGGTATAGGAAAAGGGAGAGCGAATACGCTCTCCCTTTTATCGTATTGGTTCACAAAGTCAGCGCAAAAAAGAAAGGATTCCGAGCACTTCTGCTCAGAATCCTTACATTTGTCATGCCGTACCACTGTAGATTTTTGCCTTCATGCCAGAAAATCAATTTACCCGTGTACACGACATTAAAAAATCAGCGGAGAGGGCTTTACTAAATCTTCAAGTTGGGCGAAAAGCGATTCAATATATGGAAATAGTTTTTCATTATCAAATCTTCGTAACTCTTCTATTGCATCGATGAGGTTAATTGTTGCTTGAACATCCCTAATGTCGCTTGGGCATTTCCGATCATTGACCTGCAGAGAAAATATCTTATGTGGTTCGCGCTCTTGAATTTCTTTATAGCACAATGAACCCTTGTGCTTTAGATAATTATACTTCCAGCGAACCGGCGTGTCAGCAAAGTCTTTCCAGAACGCGATTACAAAATCCAATGTATCACTAAATTGAGGGCACATTTTTCTCAAGTATTCAAAGGGGTTTCCATCTGCACCGGGATGCTGTACATAGCCTTCAGCTTTCCTTAACGCACTGTACGCTTCTTCTATAGGGGTCAAGCCTTCAACTTCTACTGCCTTCCCATCGATATAAATGAAATATTCTGCTGATATGTAACAAGCTATCCAAGACAAATCAACGACTGCATTGTAAAAAAGCAGAGCTGCCTCATACCACTGAGCTTTGAGCACATTTTGAAAGTAGATATTGCCATTCTCATCTTCTAATTTGTGAAAATAGTGATCCCAATCGTCAGTTTCCAGTTCATACATAAACCTCCTCGCTGCTTGGTATTTATCAAGGGTTTCCTTTTGCTTCGCGCGAAAGAATATATCCTTATCGCTCGGCATTTTTAGGCCAATCAGGTTGAAGGTTTTGTTTCCAGATGGCATAAGATCAAATACTTCACGGTCAAATTCCATAATGAGGCCTCCCAATGTGTTACAGAGTAGAGATTCCTATGTATGTTGCGGATGATAAACTTAGTTTTAATATATACTTAGGGCTTATTTGCTTTTCTTATTCGGCAGTTCACCATATGTTCTAAATTCGTCAATACGATGATCTCCTACAAGGGACTGCATCATCTGCTTTGCGCTGGCGTTCAACCGGAGCAGTCTCTCACTCTGGGGGATTCCTTGGCGAATCAACTCCGCATTGATGCTTTCAAGATTAGCAAGAACGATCAATTGTTGGAGGCTTGCTTCATCCCGAATATTTCCTTTGGAATCCGGGTGTGTCTGGCGCCATTCCTTTGCCGTGATGCCGAACAGCGCAACATTCAGCACATCTGCTTCATTGGCATAGGTAAAGCACTGACGCTGTGGGGTCACATCCGGCGGGATCAGTACATCTTTGATTGCATCCGTGTGGATACGGTAATTGATTTTTGCAAGTGTCCGATTCAAGTTCCATCCCAGCGCAAGACGGCTATTTTCATCATTCTTCAGGCGCTGATAGTCCTTGATGATATATAGCTTGAATTCTGCAGAGATCCAAGAAGCGAATTCAAACGCAATATCTTTCTGCGCAAATGTTCCACCGTAGCGCCCGGCCTTAGAGATGATGCCGACCGCTCCGGTACCTTCGATCCACTTCTTCGGAGACATGGTGAAGGCATTTGATCCAGCCTGCGTTCTAAACCCGTCGAATTCGACGGGTTTAAATTCTGGGTTGTTGAGCTGTTCCCACAGCCCAAGAAATTCAATCGTGTCACGGTTACGCATCCAGTTTTTGATTACATCATCTGGTGCATCGCTCTTATAGCGCGCAATATCCGTTAGGGAAATGTAGTCATCGCTGTCACCATTGGAAAGCACTGTGATGTCGGTGCCTTTGGCATGAATATTATCTCTGAACTTCTTCGATGTAGGCATTTATTGCACCTCGTTTTTAATAATTGAATTCAGCAACCCCTGACACCCCGCCAGCACATCCTGCCAGGTTGCCTCGAAATCGCCTGTGTACCACGGGTCGGCAACATCGCGGGGGCGGTCGGTGTAGTCCATCAGGAGGTGCAGCTTGCCGGCGAAGTCGCCGCCGCAGATGCGGTACATATCCCGGAGGTTGGCCTGATCCATGCCAATCAGGAGATCGTATTCGTCGTAGTCCTGATTGGTGAGCTGCCGCGCCGCGTGGCCGTCGCAGGAGATCCCATGCTCCGCCAGCTTGCGCCGCGCAGGGGGATAGACCGGATTGCCGATCTCCTCCCGACTGGTGGCCCTTGACTCGATATGGAATTGTGACGCCAGCCCCGCCTTCTTCACCAAGTCCTTCATCACGAACTCGGCCATGGGGCTGCGGCAAATGTTGCCGTGGCAGATAAACAGGATATTCTTCATACTGGTTCTTCTCCGAAAACGCATCTTTTTCTACAGTATAACAGGTATCCTCGTTTTCGCCAAGAGCAATTTCCAAATGCGCGGAGGATGCGATCATCCGAAGCAGCTCCGTTTTGGATAAGCCGCTTTCGGCGGCCTTCCGAATGTACCAGCACCTCTCGTCCATGGTCAATCCGGCCTCCATGATGACCACATTCTGTGTCCAGTTCAGACGCATTACCGCTGCCAGCAACTCCGGCGTATCACCGTACATCCGGTAGAAGTCCCGCATACGGCGCACATTGCGGGGAGAAAAGCCATCGGATGCGGGATAGGTGGATTGCAGGTATTCCGACGCCGCGACAGCCGCTCCTTTCTCTGCTCTGCCGCTGACCACCCGACCGATCTCGCAGTACAATTCCATCTGCAGGAGCTGCGCCGCAACAGCGGCGTCCAGCGCGGCAAACATGGCGGTGTGATCTGTTGGCTTGCGGATGTTCATGGGCTTTCTCCTTTCCGGCGCGGTGCGCCTGATCAACGCTCAAAGCAGAGAAAAGCACGGTGACACCGCCGTGTTTTTCTCTGCTTTGACCTGCTTCAGATGACCTGCACGATCTGCTCCCACAGCAGGATGTGCTTTTCGTCAATGGCTCGGTTGTCGTGGTAGTGGCCGAACAGCCAGTAGTGGTATTTTGCTCTTTCCCGTACCTCTTGCAGGAACTCCGTGAGCCGGTCCGCCTCGTTGTGGCGGCTTCCCATGAGGGCAATACTGGTGGGCGCGCAGTGGGTGATGATGTAATCCACCTGCCAGCCGACCGCGTCAAGGCCTCGCCGCGCCTCGGCATATTCCTCATCGGAGGGCAGCTCCCGCGCCCACCACGAGATATGGTTGATGCGGTATCTCGCTCTGGGCTTGCGCTGGAGCATCATGAGCCTTCGCTCAAAATCCGGGGCATCCGGCTCCAGAATCCCATCCTCGATGTCGTGGCTTTTTGCGCCGCCCATGGTGAAGAAGCGGTAACCCTCCAGCTCGAAGATCTGACCGCGCATCAGGTGCAGCACATGAGGGCGAACGCGGTGTACCTTGCCGCCGTGCCACTCCGCCACAGGGTATCGTTCCAGCGCGTCATAGTTTTCATGGTTGCCGCAGACGAAGGCAAGCGTGAAGGGCAGGCGTTCCAGCCAATCCAGCGTTTCATCGTCGCGGCTGTCGCCAAACCACACGCCGCCAAAGTCTCCTGCGCAGATCATGATGTCCTGCTTTGTCATCCGCGCCTGTTCGGGAAAGTATTTTGGTTTGAATCGTTTGAAATTTCCGTGGCAATCGCCGGTCACAAATACCATTTTTCCATCTCCTTTTTTAGTTTGATATGCTCTGGCGGATCTCGATGCCGCTCTTGAGCGTCACGCTGATCTCGTTCTTGGACAGCACCTTCACCTGCGCCACCAGCTGCCGGATGGCACTCTCGTCCCATTCCGCGATGTGGGGCACGGCGTTTTCCAGCATCCCCGCGGCATCCCTGATGCGCCGATCCGCTTCGGCGTGTTCCTTATTCTCCGCAAGGATGGTTGCCCTCAGCTCCTTTAGCGCGGTCTGCTCATCCAGTATCTCCTTGAACTGATCCCCATAGGCGATAGGATCATCCGCCGCCTTTTCCAGCAGCCTTTGGAACCGCACCTCCAGCTCCGCCAGTCTGCGGTCGATGTCGCCAAGGCTCATGCCGCTGTTGGGGAACGGGATGACCTCCGCCTCCAACGCCTCCGTGATTTGACGGATGCGGCCATTCAAGTCCGGCAGGACGGTGTTGAGGGCGGCTATGATCGCCTGCTGGAGCGGCGCCTCGTCCAGCGTGGGCGAGCTGTGGCAGTATTTCTTGCCGTAGTCCAGGCGGCTCACACAGCGCCACACGACGCGCTTTCCATCGGGGCGCGTCCATGTGCAGCGGCGGTACAGCGTTCCGCACTCGCCGCACACCAGACGGTCCGAGAGGGCATAGCGGCTGGTGTAGGCGGCAAGACCGGTGGAGGCTCTTTTAGAAGGGCTTTTTGCCGCCCTGCGCCGCGCCATCTCCGCCTGCACCGCATCGTACTTCTCGCGGCTGACGATGCCCTCATGGTGGTTCTCTATGAGGTACATGGGGAGCTGCCCCGTGTTTTTGATGACCTTGCGGTTGATGACATCCTGCTGAAAGGTTTTCTGCATCAGCACGTCGCCGCAGTATTTCTCATTCCGCAGGATGCTCTTGATATGGGGCAGCGTCCATTGCGGTGACTTTTCGGCGTATATCACACCCCGCTCATGCAGCTCGTCCCGCAGCATCCGTGTGCTGGCTCCGGCGAGGTATCGCTCATAGATCCAGCGGACGACCTCGGCCTCCTCCGGGATGATCTCCGGCTTATCGTCCGCGCCCCTGCGGTAGCCGTAGAGGTATTTGTACTGGATGGTCGCCTTTCCACTCTCCATAGCGCGGCGTTTGCCCCATGTGACATTGGCGGAGATGGATTCGCTCTCGGACTGCGCGAAGGCGCCGGAGAGGGTGATGCGCAGCTCGCTGTCCTCCTCCAGCGAATTGATGTTCTCCTTTTCAAAGATGACGGCGATGCCCAGCTCCTTGAGCGCCCGTGTGTAGTAGAGGCAGTCCACCGTGTTGCGGGCGAAGCGGGATACCGATTTGGTGAGGACGACGTCTATCTTCCTCTGGCGGCAGTGGCGGATCATGCGCATGAAGTCCTCCCGCTTTTTCACCGAGGTACCGGTGATGCCCTTGTCGGCGAAGATGCCCGCCATGGTCCACGCGGGGTTGGACATGATCTTGTCGGTGTAGTATTCCTTTTGCACCTCGTAGCTGTTTGCCTGATCCTCCTCCTTGGTGGAGACCCGGCAGTAGGCGGCTACCCGGAGCTGCCGCTGGGCATCCGTTTTCCATTCTGTCTCCGGCTTTGCGGGGATCTTAATGACTCTTGGGGCGGTTTCGTTCACGGCTGACCTCTCCTCTCTATGACCTGTCCGTTCTTCAGCGTCACGGTCACGCATTTGTTCGTCACGCGCACCTTTGACACCGCGCTTTGCAGCAGCTCTGCGTCCAGCTCCGTCAGGGGCTTGCGACCAGTGAGCAGCCGCCGCAGCCGCACGGTTTCGTATTCCGTGTTCCCAATGGTGTCGTATTGCTCTGCCGCCAGTTGAAGGAGCAACGCTCTGGCGTTGTCCTCGTCGATGGGCTGCCGCTCCAGCGCGGAGGTCAGCTCCTCCCGCGTTTTTCCGCAGGCAGTGCCGACCACTTGGGATACCGCTGGCTGAATACGGTCGGGGCAGCGTATAAGCTCGTTGAGCAGGTCGGTGACGATCTTCTCAACACGCTCGGAGGGCGGCGCGCCGCAGAGCCGCCGCAGGACCTTCTGCGCGGGCGTTTTCTGCGGCGGGCGGGCTCTTGCCGTTCTCTTTTCCGCTGCCGCGCGGAGCTGCTCCGGCTCGATGAGTGCCGGATAGCCTCCCTCGCCGACATAGCGGCCATCCTCTAAAATGCGGGAGACCATGTTCTTGTTCCATGACCGCCCCTCATAGTAGGGGATCTCCTGTCGGCAGAGTGCCTTGGTCAGCTCCCCCAGAGAGGCTCCCGTACTGTAGCCTTGGAAGACAAACCGTACCAGATTTGCCTCCTCCGGCTGGATCGTGATCTCGCCCAGCGTCATACGGTAGCCGAAGGGCTGCTTTCGGTTTCCCATTATCGCACCGTCCTCTCAATGGATTCCCGCAGCTCCAGCCCGTTATGCAGGCGGAAGCGGAGGGTATCGTTGCTCTCCACGATGATTTCCGCGACCAGCGCGCTGCACAGCTCTGTGTCGGGGTAGTCGAGGAAGTCCGGCCCATCCTCCAGCAGGGCTATCAGCTCCCGCGTCCGCTGGGCGGTGGTATCCTCCTCGGCAGCCATAAGCTTCTCTTTGTCCAGCTTGGCCTGCCGGAGCTGTCGGGTCAGCTCGTTGCTTTTGAATATAAAAATGTCAGGATCAACGAGGCCGTTTTGCTTGAGGAAGGCCAGCGTTTGATTCTGACTGGAGAGTTCGGATATTTTTTTGTTGAGGGAAACGATGTCCTCGCTCCAGAGCAGTCTGCGATCACGGATCGTCTGGAGGGTTTCGAGCATCTGCTCCAGAATGGAGAGACTCTGATGCTTGAGCTTATAGTAGAGGCGGCGGAAGGCTTCATCCGTCTGCGCTTCCGGCACGGGCTTAATGGCGCAGTCGCCTTTTTCATCGTGTCGGCAGCAGCACCAATACCATCTGCCATTGACTTGCTTTGCCCGGATGCGGGAGCCGCAGGAGCAGCGCATCCGGGCGCAGAGCCGTTCATGAGTGACGGCCTGTCCGACGCTGCGCTTTTGCATCAGTGTCTGTACCTGGTCGAAAGTTTCCCGTGGAATGATGGGCGGATGTGTTCCTACTGCGTAATACTGTTCATGCTCACCGGTGTTTTTGCGGCGGGTCGCAGGAAGTGTATCGTTGGTGTAGGTTTTTTGCCACAGGGAATCTCCTGTGTATTTTTCGTTGGTGAGAATGTATCGGACAGAGGCACTGTGCCATTTTTTTCGCTGGCCGCTGGAAATGCCTTCCTCGTTCAACTTTTTTGCGATTGCAATTCTATTAACACCGTTGAGGTACCATTGAAAGATGCGGCAGACCACCAGTGCGGCGTCAGCATCGATTTCTATTTTCCTGCCAACAAGTTTGTAGCCGTAGGCCATGGACGAGGGAAGGAAAGTCCCTGCTTCCATCCTGCGCTGACAGCTCCAGCGCATATTGCCGGAGATGGATTCGCTCTCCTTTTGGGCGAAGGCGGCATAGATGGCGGTGATGAGCTCGCTGCTCACATTGGCGGTGTCGATGCCCTCGCGCTCGAAGCGGACATTGACGCCCAGCTCCTTCAGTTCCCGCACCGCCTCCAGACAGTCCTTTGTGTTCCGGGCGAAACGGGAGACGGATTTGACGAGGATCTGGTCGATGAGTCCTCTGCGGCAGTCCGCCATCATGCGTTGGAAGTCCTCCCGCTTTGCGGCGGAGGTGCCGGTGATGCCCTCGTCGGCGTAGATATCCACCATGCGCCATTCAGCCTTGCCGGAGATCAGCTCGGCGTAGTAGCGGTTTTGCGCCGCGAAGGAGTTGAGCTGGTCATCGGAGTCCGAGCTGACACGGGTATAGGCCGCTACCCGTAGCTGCGCATTCTGCGACTTCTCCGCCGCCTCGATCTTGATGACGCGGGGCTGCGCTGCCAGCGCCGTTGTGCCGTCTGTCAGATGCTTTTCCGCCATGCCTGCTCACCTCCTGTTTTTGCAACACAAACACTACCACAACCTTGTTCAGAAAGCTACTGAAAGATGAAGAAAATCAGAGAGAAATCATAATGTCCGCGCCGCTGTCCGCGGCGATCCGTGCAGCCACCCTCCGCAGCTCCTTTTCGCTGAAGCTGCCGCTTTCCAAAAGCTGGCGCAGCAGAAGGATGATGCCGTAATAATTGACGTTCTGATCCATGTCAGCACCTCTTTTTCTGGATTTTGCCTTGCGGCACAAATATGAGGATCGTCCGGGGGATAAGGAGGGGTGAATGCAGGCCGTTCAGAGGATTGAAAGAGAGAAGAGAATGGATGGCGGGAAAAAGAAAGAGGAGGTGGACGATCCCCATACTTCTGCCGCAAAGCGGAAAAGGCCGCTCCGTAACGGGGCGGAACTGCTCCCTGCGGAGCGGCCTTCTTGCTCTTGCGTTTCTGCCTGTATTCGACACTACTTCCCCAGGCAAGGGCGGCGGCTGGAACCGCGCTGGCGCGCGTCACGGGAGTTTCACCCCTCCGAGGTTCTCTCGAAGCTGCGTACAGGAGTATCATTGTAAGCTGACGGGGTCATGGCGAAGCAGCCTGCCAAAGCTGCATTTGACCTGGGTGGGTATCGCTCTGCACCTTCCATTGGCCGTCCTAATATGCGGATCATGCTCCGCACAGGTGGTCCTCGCGCACCCGGTCTGACGCTCACGCCGTCAGCAAAGGTATTCCAGTCACCGGATATGACCGCCTGGGCGGTGTTTTTCAAGGTTCAGAGGGATCATGAAAAAGATCCCCTCATGTGGTAGGCAGCGAGAACGCGATTTTTAGAACCATTTTTCAAAATTTCCTGAAAAAATTTTTGAGTTGTTGAAGTTGCTTACCGACAGCTCTCTGGGAGAGACCCATTTCCGCTGCAATTTCCTGCTGGGTCTTGTCCTCAATGCAATACTTGGTTAAGAGCTCTTTCTCCGAAATCGAAAGCCTTTTCAGCACCCTCACCAGTCGCTGGTCACCGATTCCCTCTATCCAGCCGTACCTTGACGCTGTTGTGTAATCGTCCCAGCGGCTGACCGATTCCAGAAACTTTTTCATCAATGCGGACTTGTCCTCCTGCTCGGCGGAAGGCTCGTCAAAGATGCCGATGCCCAAGTCCTGCGTATGAAGGCGATAGATTCTCTCCTGTTTGAAAACCTCCCAATCGAAGTCGTGCATCTTCTGGATGGCGGTATCGGACATCCCGGCCGCCCTATATTCACGCCGGAGTCTTGCCCACAGCGTTTCAAATTTCTTCTTTTCTGCCGCGTAATTAAAGCCCATATATGGTTCCTCCGTATTCTGAAATTTGGTTGGCTGCAAATCTCAGAAACGGGTGGCGGGCCGCGGCAGCGGGGGTGCGCACAGGGCGCAAAAAAGCCCACAGCGACACCGCTGTGGGCATAAGGATATTCGAGGGTAACGATGGCGGATGGAGGTGGGGTATCCTCAAAAGGACGCAAAAAGTCAGGGCATCCGATGCCCGGCCATAGGTGAATGAAGGAAGGCTGCCATTCGACAGCGACGACAGTACCGCGGATGTGAGGATACCCCATAAAAACCGCCTGTCCTGGCATTGAGCCAATGTTTTTTCATTGCCGTGCAAGTGAGGCACCTTCGGATAAGCCGGGAGATCACGGCAGAAAAAAGGAGAGATTGCGATACAGCAATCTCTCCCGCTTTCGACATGATGGCTGTTCAGAAGTTCTGAACAGGGGGATGTATCAGATGGTGTGTTCTCAGTGGTCGAATGCCTGCCGGTTATTTCTTACTATAATGGCGACAGTTATAATCCATATGATAATCCTTCTTCTGTGTATCATCATTTCGTCCTCATTCAACACTCCACTCCCGCGCCTTTGTTTGCTCTGAAATCATACGGGCATACCACCCGTTTTGTGCCAATAGCTCCTTGTGGTTTCCGCGCTCACAAATTATTCCTTCGTCCAGCACAAGGATCTGATCCGCCCCGATGATCGTATTCAGACGATGCGCAATGACAATTACCGTCTTGTCTTTCATCAGAGCGTCCAGCGCCCTATGAATCTCTTTCTCATTGTCTGCATCCAAACTGGAAGTGGTTTCATCCAACAAGACGATAGGTGCATCCTTGATGAGAGCGCGTGCAATGGAGATTCGTTGCTTTTCGCCGCCGGAAAGGGTATTTCCACCTTCGCCCACCACGGTATCGTAGCCGTCCGGCAACGCCGAAATAAACTCGTGGCATTGTGCTGCCTTTGCTACCGCGATGATTTCCTCCATACTCGCACCCGGCTTTCCCACCCGGATGTTGTTCGCTATGGTGTCATGCAGCAGATAAACGTCCTGAAAGACGATGGCCATTTTCCCTGTCAGCACATCCGGTGACTGTTCCCGAATATCTGAGCCTCCAATCGTAATGGAGCCCTTTGACACATCCCAAAACCGGGAAATCAGGCTGATGATCGTGGTTTTACCACTGCCGGATGGCCCTACCAGTGCCGTCGTCGTCCCCGGCTTCACAGAAAAGGAAACGTCATGCAACACGGGTACATTCTTCTCATAAGCGAAATTTACATGGGAAAAGCTGACATCAAATGCGTTAAGCTGCGCTGCATCCTCACGATACGGCAAGGGTGCCTCCTGCCGAACCTGTAAGATGTTCTCCGCCGCCTTACTGAGATACTTCAATTCCGGGTACAGACTGCCGAGCGTTGCCATCATGCTGGAAAGCGATACGCCTATCATCAGTAGGGCGATCATGCGCTGTGTGTCGATTACTCCCGCCTGATATAAGGCCGGAGCCAAAATTAACGCTGCCGGAAGAATCAACGAGGTCACAAAACTGAAGGAGATAGAAAAAGGCATAATCGAGAGTTCCAGTTTTACGGAATCTTTTTTTAAGGAGGTAAAGCTATCGTCAAGGCGCTGAAACTTTTCGCCTGTCATGTTATAGAGCTTAAAGGTTCTGATTCCATTGATGTACTCCACAATGCGGGAGATCACACGACTAACGCTTGCTCGCTGCCTGCCGCCGTATTTCTGTGACATCTCTCCACTCAGACGCATTAAAGGGAACGCAATCAGGATCAGCACCGTAGCAATCAGTCCATACTGCCATGAAACCATAAAGGCAAACAGGAGGGCCAGAGCGCTGAAGAACAGCACCTTTATCAAGCTCGCCAGAGAATGTGTCAAAACCTGTTCAAAGTCTGTAATATCCGTAGTCAGCGTACTCATGAGGCGGCCAATGCTGTTCTTATTGAAATACCCAAGATTCAGGCTACGAATATGATCGCCGAGAGAAAGGCGTTGCTGCGCCGAAATATCTGCACCGCGATACTGTACTTGCGTATAGTTTATGGAAAAAAGGATCGCCCGCATGAGAAACAGCAGTACGAGAATGACGCCGTACAAGGTCAATCTTTGCATTGTAAAGACGCCGCCGATCAGCTCGATAATCGTCATAATCATTGTGCTGAACATACCCATGTGAAGCAGGGCATCCACACAGGACAGCACAATGGGTAGATACAGAGACTTTATATTTTTACCGGCTACCCGGCGAATCATTTTGAATGTGTAATTCATGCTGTCACCTCCTGCGTATAACTGCGCCACATATCGGCATACCGCCCGCCCTTTGACACCAGTTCATCATGTTTTCCTTTTTCCAAAAGGCGTCCTTCGTGGAATACACAAATTTGATCTGCGCCCGTAATCGTATGGAGCCGGTGAGCGATCATGATGGTGGTTTTGCCTTTCAGCAAGTGCGATAAGGCAAGCTGGATTTTATGTTCGTTTTCCAAGTCCGCAAAGCTGGTCGCTTCATCGAAGATAATAATGGGAGAATCTTTCAAAATTGCCCGCGCAATGCAAATTCGCTGCTTTTCTCCGCCCGACAGCTTTACGCCGTCCTCGCCCAATTTAGTTTTGTAGCCATTCGGAAGGCTCATAATAAAATCGTGAATCTGCGCAGCTTTGGCCGCGGCCTCTACTTGCTGGGGCGTAGCTTCTTTGTTTCCAATGGCGATATTTTCATAAATACTGTCATGCAGCGTAAAGGTTTCCTGAAATACAAAGGACACCAAGTCCATCAGATTATCATTTTTCAATTCTAAAATGTTCTTTCCGCCGATGCAGATGCTGCCCTCCGCGACCTCCCAAAACTTAGGGATAAGCTGTGCAGCGGTGGTTTTTCCAGCCCCGGAAGCCCCGACAAAGGCGGTCAGGCTGCCCGCTGGCAGAGACAGCGTGATGTTTTTCAGCACGTCGATCTTGTCATATCGGAAAGTAACGTCCTCAAAGTTCACACCATAAGGCTGTGCGCGGTCTAAGGTCTGTATTCCCTCTGTTGTGCAGGGCAGATCCATAATGGTTTGGATTCGCCCCACGCCGCTCATGATCTGACTGAACATCATGGCAAAATTCATCAGATTGAGCAGACCGGAGAGAAACACCATACTCATGACCATAAAATACAAATAATCCTGCATGGGCAATGCTCCCCGGAAGTAGAGCAGGCCGCCCAGCGGCAGGGCAAAAAGGATTCCGCTTTCAACCAATGCCACAAACAGGCCGTAGGTATATCCCTGACTTTTGGTGCAGCGTTTCCAGAACGCATTGTATTCCTCTACCGTGTCTGCATAGTCCCGATAGCTCTCAGCGGTCATATTGTAGGCTTTCATTACGGGCATCCCGTTGATGAACTGCATGATCGCCGTGTTCAGCTTTTCCAGCAGGCGATGATAGGTCGGCATCTGTTTCCCGGTAATCGCCATTGCCACACCTTGAATAATAAGCCCCAGCACCACAGGCACCAGCAAGCACAAAGCCATGGGGACATTGATCGTGAGCAGGTAAATGAATACGATCACAGGCGCGCATATTGCAGAGGTCACGTCCGGAATCTGATGAGCCAAAAATCTCTCAATCCGTTCCACATCTTCAATGATGACTTTTTTGATCTCACCCGAAGCATGGTCGGTGAAGAATCCCAAATTCACTTTTGCAATGTGCCTGCTGATCTGCGTGCGCACGTTGTATAGTGTGTTAAAGGCTCCAATGTGAGAAAATGTTCCTGAAACAATGGAGCAGAGAAATTTTCCTGCAATCGCTGCTGCGGCAATCAAGCCATAGCGCAAAGCATTTCCTTCACCATCCAGCAAAACCAAGATGCTTCGATACACCATGACATACGGGACAAACGAGCATAATGCGCTGGCAATCCCGAACAGGGCAGATACAAACAGATGCAATTTATACTTCCCGGCCAACTGCATTAAATAAGCAGTGCCGGATTTTCTTTTCTTTTCCATAGCGCCTCCTGTTATTCCCGCATGGCGGCCATGAGCCGCCATGCGTCATCAATTTGAAAGTCATCTGCCAAAGTGCCGTCCCGGATCACAAGCGCACGGCTACAAGTGGCAAGGGCACATTCCAAGTCGTGGGTAATCATCAGGATGATATGGCCCTTTTGGGCAAGTGTGTGAAGCTGCTTGCTGACAGAGCGCATATTACGGCCATCTAAGCCACTGGTAGGCTCATCCAGAACGATGACCGGTGCTTCGTTCAACAGGGCGACAGCCAAAGCAAGACGCTGTTTTTGTCCTCCTGACAGGGTTGCCGGATGCCGGTCTGCAAACTCTGCCAAATTCAAGAGCGTCAGCAACTCGTCCGCCCGCAGTTTCAATGTGGGCGTTTCCTTTTTGCCAGTCAAAAGTTCGTCGGTCAGGCTTTCTCCGAATAACTGGCTGTCCAAATCCTGCATGATATACCAAATCACACCGCGCCGTCTGCTCTTTTTCAATGGCTTTTCCGCAAAGCGGATCGTACCGCCGTCCTCCTTCAGGAGCCCTGACAGCAATTTCCCCAATGTGCTCTTTCCGGCCGCATTGGGACCCACAATCGCAACGATTTCTCCCGGTGAGCAGGAAAACGAAACGTCCTTCAACACTTCATGCAAGCCGAACCGCTTGTGTAGTCTCTCAACGCTTAACAAAGGCTTCTGTTCAGTTTCCTTACCACTATTAGCAGGGAATGGCAAGTTCAAGAGTTCCATACTGCGAAGCCCCCACTCGAAAACCTGCGCATGGGGCAGAATATTCATTTCCTGCGGCGTCATCACGCTGACGATTTCACCCTTATTCAAATAGACGATCCGATCTGCTATATCACGCAGATAATAAAGCCGATGCTCCGCAATCAAAATCGTCTTTCCTTGCTTTTTCAAAAGACGGACAAATGCAGCAAAGTCCTCCGTAGCTCCCATATCCAGATTGGCAGAGGGTTCGTCCATCACATAGATATCTGGGTCAATCGCCTCCGCAGAGGCGATTGCTACCCGCTGCCGCATACCATAAGAGAGGTATCGAACCTTCTGTTCTAAAAGGTCCGTAATGCTCAATGCCTCCGCTGCGTCCTGAACTCTTTTCACGATCTCGTCATGAGGGACACCGTAGTTTTCGCAGCCAAAGGCAATTTCGCCTGCTACCTCATTGGCAAAGAACTGGCTACGCGGGTCCTGAAATACATTCCCGACATACTTGCCTCGTTCCCATGAGGGAATCTCCGCCATGTTCTTCCCGAATAGCCATACTTCGCCGCTGAGCTCTCCCGTGAAGAAATAGGGGATCAGTCCATTTATCACGCGGGTCAAAGTACTCTTTCCGCTGCCGGAGGGGCCCGTCAATACGATGACCTCCCCCTTTTCTACGCTGAGATTGATATGCTTCAACTGATTCTCCGTGTCTCCGTAGGAGAAACTGAGATTTTTAATTTCAATCGCTGGATTCAATTTCTCACCTCACACCAAGATACACATGGCCGCTGTTGAAATAAACAGCGCAATCATGACGCCATCGCTTACAGCCATCTTGTTTAAGTAGTAGCCTTCCTTCTTGTAGGGACTCTCAATCCCGCGAACAACGCTGGATGCCGCCAACTCGTCTGCAATTTTCAAGGAGCGAAACACCATCGGTACGACCACATATTCAAAGGTGTTAAGCGGATGTAAAACCACTTGAAGCGGAGAGAGCAGAAGTCCGCGCGTCTTCATGGCATCCAGCACATCAGAAAACTCCGAAGCCACCGTTGGAACAAAACGCTGTATGACAATCACCGTCAGCCTTACGGAGGACGGAAGCGGCAGTTGCCGGAGGGCAGCAGTCAGCTTGCCCGATGGAGCCTGTGAAACAAGATAGACCGCCATAAAGACGGGGATCAGTTCGATCAGGAAAGTAAAAAGCATGGGGGAAGGAATATTGATACCATGGCGCACATTGAATGTAAGCCATCCGTAGCTAATGAGGAAAGCTACTAAGAACTTCAGTCCCTTTCCCCAATACCCGAATATTGTCATCACAAGAAACAGTGCGGCGGTGCAGGCAATATGCAGCCACATATTTTTACAGAGAAAAGCCACGGCACAGACACAAACAGCCAATATCAAAAGCGCAAAAATGTTGACGCGGCGGATCAGTTTTGTGTTGTTAATTACGGCTTCCATCACTTTACAATTCCTGCTTTCTGGAAATGGCGTCTCAAAATACGCTGTCCAAAGAGGCAGCCAAGCAGGGCAAGAGCTACCGTGATCGCACAGGCTCCAATCATGTGCCACGGGCTGGAGAGCATATTGAGTTGCATATCAAAGACCTCCTGAGAAAAGCCTTCCGTGGATGCCTTTGCCACATAACTTTCCCAAGCAGCCCAGATCGGAACAGTGTTTCCGATAATCATGCCGAGGCCATAACAAGACCACCCGATGGCGTTGCGTAAGGGTTTCCGGTAGCTATCTTTACCCAGCATGGCAAGCTCACAAATCACACCCACCAGCAGAAAATACGGAAGTAGAAACACATAGCCGCCTAAGGCACTGATGATGCCAAACACGGTGCTCCACACCATCAAAATCCCGTGTTTGTTCAGTCGGTTAGCAACAACAAGATAAAAGGTTGCACAGAAAAATTCTTGAATACCGGCAGAGCAGTAAAGGTACAGGAACGGAAACGGAAGTGTCAGAGCACCAACCGCTCCATATACTGCAAATGTTAGGACCATCATGGCTGCAATTACCATCACGTCCCGCGTGGTAAATCTTTTCTTTTCAGTCGTAGTATTCATAAAAAAACTCCTTTCAAAAAATAGGTCTGTAGGATTCACAAGAATGAGTTAGAGTAGGCTAACCAACGGGCAAAAAAAACACCTCCTCACACAAAGTACAATTTCCACGCACTACCGAAAAAATCTGCAATGAGATGTATTCTGTCAAGTGCTTCGTCCTTTTCCAGCTTATGACGCACAATCTCGAAGAACGCATAATACTGTGCGCTAAGTAGAATATGTATTTCGTCAAGCGTCAAGGGACGGCACGAATAGCCCTGGCGAATCATCTCCTGCTGAAAGGTATAAGTCTGTTTTTCTTCTTCCTCAATAAGCTGATCCACAAAGCTTTCGTAGGCGCTTCCGGCAGACTGGCTGATAAGCAGGTAGAAAGCGTCCTTGTTTGCGAAAATGTACTCCACCAGTACGGAAATAACCTCATCAGAAATATTCCACATATTTTCCGGATGGCCATCTGTCAGAGAAGCGAAGCCCCGTTCTCCGCCTTTGCGATATAAATCCACCATATGATCCGCAACTGGTGACACAAGTGCGGCAAACAGGCTTTCTTTATCGGCAAAATACCGAAAAATTGCGCCAGTGGTCAGCCCGGCCTGTTTAGCAATGTTGCGGACAGAGGCATCATTATATCCCTTTTCCATGAACTCCTTTTTGGCTGTGTCAAGAATCAGTTGTTTTGTATCTTCGCTTTTACTCATTACAAGCACCTCTCTAAAAAATAGCACCGCTATTTACATTATACAGAGATTGCGAAAAAAGTCAAGATAGCAATGCTATTTTTTATCTTGTATAGAAGACGTATCCGTGATATATTGTTGAAAATAGAGAGTTTGAGCCTATTTAATCTTGTAGCCTCGATGCTTTATTCTTAAAGGTGGTGATGTTCGTGAAGCAGCAAGCTGAGAGAATTAACTTCAAGCCTTTCGAGCAGACCATCAAATCCACAAGGGAAAAGTTGACAAGACTGCGAACGTTATCAATGTGAATGAGGTTGCAGAGCTGCCGCAGATGCTGCTTCCCAATTTGAGCGAAGATACGCTCATCAGGAAAAGCAGCGAGGAAATGTTTGAATACTACGGAATCGACCTTGCCGACCGTTTGACCGCCATCGGAACATTTGCGGAGCAGGGAGAGTTGCACCCGCACGGTTTTTACTTTGACGGTACATTCGATTTGAACTGGTTTGCCTATGCGTCGGAGGACGGAACGCAGGAGGTTCTTATTTGCATCGGCAAGAATACCCGCGCCGGAGAATACCTGAACAGTTGGTATCAGAGCGGCGCATCAAAATCCAAAATTGGTGGAACGGAGATGTATCTCTGCCGCTACAAGGACACGTCCGAAACCTGCTACTACGCTGTTTTTGAACTGAACGGCTGTGAGCTGTATGTTGAATCCTTTACCGCCGATGAATCGGGCTTTGTCGCTATGCTGAAAGCTATTGTAGCAGATTAGGAATTGAAAAGTTCGCGCTTTGCATGGTACAATCATATTGGATAAGTTTATCCGCACAAAACGAAAGATGAGGATATGCCCGAAAGGAGGAACACTTTTATGAAACGACTGCCAATTATTGTGCTGACGCTTGCGCTCTGCCTGCTGACAGCGGGCTGCGGCGCAAAGCCAAACGAGCCAGACGATGGGGACTCTGCAAAAGCAGGGATCGTCGAGCGGATGGCAACGGTAAAAGCAGAGGAAATCAAATATATCTCATCATTCTTTTCTCGTGAGCATGTAAGCGCCGAAGACATGGCCTCCGTCCTCAATGCCGCAGCGGAACACCATAGCGAGCAGCCCGGTCAAGGCTTGGACCATTATACGATGGAGATATACCTCTCCGGGGAGCCTGACGCATATAACTCATCTGACGAACACTTCGTTTTCTTTGCCGGATTGGATGAAAACCATATAAACGGCATTTATTTCAACGGAAAAGGAGACAGCCATCGCATGAGCTTTGAGGACGAAACGCTCTACTGGCTGATCCGCAACGGTTACCGCACCGAAGTACAGGTAGACAAAGACGCTTATGAATACCATCAGGCCATTCTTGACCAGCGGGCGCAGCGATTGGCCGCGCAGTGCGCCTCTCCCTCCCGAACGGATATCCTCACCGGCTATGAGGTTGTGCAGTTTTATCAAAAAGAAGTCCTTACGGATGAAAGCGGCAGCTACACGGTCTATTGCTGGGAACCCGCGTTTCTGACGGCTTCTCCCGATGATATTCCGTGGGCGGGCGGAATGTATCTCGATGCGGACGGCAGGCTCTGCGCCTATGAGCAGTACACCTATTTTGTGACAAAAGGGGAACCCGGAGACTTCCCGCCCTACCGCTTCCTGCCGTTGGATTTGTATAACGGGGAAACCGAAGAAGCGGGAAAAGAGCACGCTTTGCAGCGTATCCGGCAGGCGTTTGAACCGGCGGTTCAGGCACATTGGGCGGAGGATGTGTTGGACGGCCTTTCCGATTACCACGAGGTTTCCGTCAGTACGGCAGAGCCGCTGGCCAGGGTGCTGCTTTCCTGCGAGTATGCCGTAAAGGACTTCAAGGTGCTGGGAATCGAGGCTTCTATGAGCAACAGCCTATCGTTTTTCACAGAAGAGCTGTACGCTCTGGACGAGCTGTCACCGGATCGTCCGCTGCTGCTGAATATGACATTCTATGGTCTGCTGCCGTATTACGGGGTATCCTATGTGAACGGTAGCGGCGAAACGATAAGCTATTCCATCAATATGAGCGGCAAAGACGGCTCTGTGATTTTAACCGAGTTTTTACCGTGCACACAGTGCGGTACAGCCTCGAACGGTCGATAATCAAAAACACCAAAGCGCAGCCGACGAAAATCGGTTGCGCTTTTTCATTGCCTTCCCCATACAGCGCAGAACGCCGCAGGGCGGCAAGCGAGGCAGCGAAAAAGTGCGGCGTTCATGGAAAAGACGCCGGACGGTAAGATAATTGCGCTTGACAAGTTTACTTGGCAACGATATAATAATGACAAGAAAACTTGGAAAGGGGCGATTCTGTTCAATGAATAAAGAGAAGATTTTGGAAAGCAGCCGCAGAGAAAACAAAAATAGAGATTTAGCAGAAATGGAAGTGACCGCGCAGGCAGGAAATATTGCCGGTCGTGTTGGTGCTGCGGTCTGCGTTGTTCTCACGCTTATCTTTCGTATCTTTACAAAAACATACTTTCTGAGTCCGTGGGTTGTTTATTTTAGCATCCTTACCACCCACACTCTTGTAAAGTATGCAAGGCTAAAGAGAAAAACCGACTTGATCCTCGGTATTCTCTATTTAGCGATGTGCCTTACATTTCTTGCCTTTTTTGTCCTGCGGCTTGTGGAGGTCAAGGGATGAATGACGAGCTGAAATTGAAAAACAACCTCAAGGAAGCACGCGCAGAGAAAAAGCTATCCCAAACACAACTGGCGGAAATGATTGGTGTATCGAGAAACACAATCAGTTCCATTGAAACGGGGCAATTCAATCCGACCGCAAAGCTGGCATTGATCCTCTGCATTGCTCTGGACAAGAAATTTGAAGAACTGTTTTATTTTTAAGGAGGAAGCGAATGGATAATATCGCTCTGTTGATCTTAGGCATATTCATCTCCGTTATTGGAATCGTGAATATGACTGGAAATATCAGCACAATACATTCCTACAACCGAAGAAGGGTCAAGGAAGAAGATGTACCGAAGTATGGGAGAGCCGTCGGCACAGGTACACTTATCATCGGTGCATCTTTGATAGCGGCATTTGTCACAGCTTTCTGGAGTGAAAAGGCAATGTCTTTCATTGTTATCCCGGCGCTCGTCATCGGCTTGGGCTTTATCTTGTATGCACAGTTCAAGTATAATAAGGGAATATTCTAACTCATTTTTTGAAAAAACCTATTGACTGTCACCTTGGGGGATAGCTTATCCTGTTTGTGGAGGCGTTTTCTCTAAAACTGGGTGATGTAAAAGCATTTTGACGGAGAAATTCCGACTTGTAAAAGTGCTTTGATAGACAGTGCTTTTCACATAGGGGATAATACAGATGAAGTTAATGTTAGGAGGCAGGCGTGTGGAAATTGGCAGCAAAATCAAAAAGTCAAGAATAGATGCGAAGCTCACACAGGAGCAAGCAGCGGAAGCTCTTGGTATCAGCAGGCAGACAATATCAAATTGGGAGAATGAGAAATCCTACCCTGATATTGTAAGTGTGCTTAAAATGAGCGATTTATATGGCGTCAGTCTCGACTACCTCTTGAAAGGAGATTCCCCTATGAAAAACTATCTGGATTATATCGAAGAAAGCACAAATGTAGTAAAAAGCAAGGTCAAGTTATCAAAGCTGATATTGATTTTATCCTATCTGGTGATATGGGCATTCAATATCATGGTGTCGTGGTTTTTTTCTGCGGAAAGTATTTCAGAAGCACAGGCAGGCGCATTCCAATGGCTCGTGCTTCCGGTAGCAACGATTGTAATATCTCTTTTGATTGGGAAAAACGATTTTTGGGGAAAGCGCAAGTGGTTTGCTCCGATTGGATTTGGCCTCATGTTCCTGTTGTCTATCTATGCGAGTTATGGCATGAGAGAAAATTCAATCTTCAATCAGATCGATTTGCAAACAATCACCCTTTTCTTTATTGGAGCAATTGCTTCGGTTATAGGCATAGTACTTGGTTATGCGTTTTTCACGGTCGAAAAGAATACCCCAAAGAGCGAGTAATATATGCTTGCCAATACATTAACTTTAATGGGCTGTTTATAATACAGCCCATTGTTTAACGGTCAAGATTATGCTTGTGCGTGAGTTGCTCTTTGCGGTTTTCCTCCCGCAATATGGCGTAAACGCCCTTAGGGTTTTTGTCAAGAGGAACTTTTTAGGGGTAGGGAAAAGCTATACAATTAAGGGGAAGCAGGCAGAGAAGAAGGCTGAAAATGCGCTCTGCGGACGGCTGAAATGCGTTTTGGTGACAGGGAGTATAAAAACCCTGCCCACCTCGGAAAAGAGGCTGCGGCAGGGGTAAATACTCCATATTCACACGCTTTCCTGCGCTGTAAGGGCTGCTTCTGTTCCTTGTTTGAAGTCGGGGGTGCGGGGCGCGAAGCCCCGCAAAAGCCGACAGTGAACGCCGCGCAAGTGCAGACGGTTTTGCCGCTAAAATGAAGCGGACGAAAGCGGGGGCAGGGTTTACTAATCCTGTTCCCCGTTTTCGGCGGCGAAAAGGCAGCGGCAAAAATCCGGACGGTCAAGGGGTTAAGAGTGGAGATTTTTTTGTGCTGTGCGCGGAAAAATACGACTCGTCCCTTGACGGTCCGGATAGTCGGAACGGGTGAAATATATATTGCTCTATAAAGGACGAAAATGATAGAAGTATTCACAGAATTGTGCTAAAATTGAAACAGTTGGTCATAAAGCGTTTTGTCAAGTGCTTTTTTATTAACAGTTTTCTTTTGTTGAGTGGTAGGATTGTTCGTATTTATTTGATACACTGGCTTTGATAGTATAAATGAGAGGTAACACACAATGATAAAAAAGATTTTAAAGGAAAACTGGATATTTCTATTGTTTGTCTTAGTTGCCAGTTTAATTGGGGGATATTGTACAGGGTTATATGTATACGACACACTATCACCTGATATGCTGAATAGACTACAAGAGCAAAATGTATCTAAAAACTTGCTGGTAATTTCTACATTGCTACAGTATGGCGTTGTGTTTGGAGGAATACTTGCATTTATAGGATTGATTATCTCCAAGAAAGTTAATCTGTGGAAAGAATTTAAATATGACAAACAGGCGATTGTAATGACAGCTGTTATTACAGTTGCATCGGCGCTAATATTGTTTCCCGGAGATAAACTAATATTCGGATCCTTAAACAGCTGGGTATACGAACAATATGAAGCTGCTCCTGCCATTTCGAAAATACTGGCAGGCTTATTGACTGGTGGCGTAACTGAAGAAATAATAATGAGATTGTTTCTGATGTCATTACTTGTTTTAATAGCCTCAAAAGTAATGCTCATGGAGAATAAAGATATTTCGGAAAAAGTACATATTATTGTGAATGTTATTGTTGCTTTGTTATTTGCTGCGGGGCATCTTCCAAGCACGATGGCAATGACAACACTAACACCATTAATCGTACTGCGATGCTTCTTGTTTAACGGAGGAATAGGGTTAGCTTTTGGATACTTATATAGGAAATTTGGCATATTCTATGCAATGATTGCTCATGGAGCTGCTCATTTAATAGCTGATATCTTGCTGGCTATCTTTATATAAGATTGCGATGCAGTAAGCAAATTCAAGTTTGTCAAACTAAACCAGCGAAAAAATATGAGCGGCGGGACGGGCTTTACCGTCCCGCCGCTCTGCTTTTCAGCGGTCAAGGTCTTGCTTGTGCGTGGGTTGCTCTTTGCGGTTTTCCTCCCGCAATATGGCGTAAACGCCCTTTCGTATCTGCTCCGCTTTCCATGCCTTTAGCGGAATACCCGTCCTGCCGTTTATCACGCCGTCAAGGTATGGCTAAGATAGAAAGGGCGTTTGCACAATGGTATAATCGTATTGGATGATTATAAGTTAAGATACTGACATTCTAAAATTGTAAACCACCTAAAGGAAATGCTCGAACAATATCGGGCGGTTGCGGAATCGGAGGAATATAAGGCATCTCCCGCCTACCGACTGCAAGAGTATCTAAAGCAATTCCAAAGGGAGAGCGGCTATAGCGATGTATTCATCTCCGCAATGCAGAGGCTTAGCCCCGCTTACCGCGAGTATCACAAATCCCTGCAAGCGGCGAATGAGGTTTTCTTGCGGCATTTCCAGCAGGAGTGATTTTGCAAAAAAGTTCATAGAACAATTCCCACCCAGCAAAGCGCAATCGGCGAAAAGCGGTTGCGCTTTTTCACTGACCGCCCCATACAGCGAGGAACGCCGGAGGGTAGCAAGTGAAGCGGCGAAAAAGTACGGCGTTCATAGAAAAGTTGCAAATCTGTATGAAAGCATTGGTTGAAAAGACCTCTGACCGCATGATATAATCATATTGGATAAGTTTAACCATTTCATTAAGCTAAAATGAGAGGAGTGATGGTCATGACTCAGTATTGCAACAGATGTTGCCTGCCATTTGACGGTGAGTGCTGCCCCGTATGCGGGAGAAAAAACGCCAAGCAGATAGGGCCGAATGATTTATGCTTCCTCACCGAGAAAGAGCAGCTTTGGAGTGGTATGCTGGCGGATGTGTTAAACCAACAGAAAATACCGTTTGTTCAGAAAAATGTATTTGGCGCAGGTATGGCGATGAAAATAGGATTGATGAACGAAAGGATTCGTTTTTATGTTTTCTACGGTCATCTTGCTGAGGCAAAGATGATTGTGGATGAATTGTTCTCGCCGTTAAGTGAGGAATGACAATGAAGATTAAATGGATTGGAAAGTATGACGGAAAAAATCTTCCTACTGTTGATGTTGAAGTTGGTGCAAAAGAACTACCGGAAGTAACAAGCAAGTCCGCAATCATACTTATTCCGATTGTTCTTTTGTTTGCTTGTTGTGTTTATATCAAAAAAACTTATCTTGGAGGGGTCGCATTTTCAAGAGTTGATTGGATGATAGGTCTTGTGATTGCGTTACTTTTCTTCCCAGTTCATGAACTCATCCATGCCGTAAGTTTTCCAGCGGGTAGTGAAGTCATTATGTTCTACACGACGCAGGGACTTGGAACGACATGTACATCACCGATGACAAGAAATAGGTTTATCGTGGTTAATATGCTTCCATCGCTAATTTTAGGTGTTGTTCCGCTAATTGCATATATGATTGTTCCACGCACTTATGCTTTTGCAAACGCTGTTCTCTGTGTTTTCAGCCTTGTTCATGTGGGGACTGGGTATGTTGACTATCTGAATATTGTACACTTGTTAAGACTTCCTGCGGATTCAAAAATTCAAATTTCTGGAGCAAAGATATACTGGATGTAAGTTAAGATACTGACATTCTAAAATTGTAAACCACCTATTGAGGGCAGCTATTTTCGTACAGAAAACGGCTGCTCTTTTTTTAGCCATAAGCAGAAAGGAGCGACCAACCATGACAAAACCGAGAGAGAAAACCCGTGAGGAGCTGCAAGCCGAGATTGAGGACGGAAAGAAGAAAATCCGGCAGTTTGAGAACCGGGAAAAGATGTTGCGTCA